>Ga0209292_1000214_pt1 | contig 80054 bp, 68 predicted proteins | sample GOMGulsemesocosm_2_FD_184634 | JGI IMG/M metagenome (GOLD analysis project Ga0209292, IMG submission 184634) | Methane-oxidizing microbial communities from mesocosms in the Gulf of Mexico - GOM9C Gulf of Mexico (SPAdes) (version 2) | ecosystem: Environmental > Aquatic > Marine > Cold seeps... | reverse complement strand
AATCGTGTGGGCTAATTTACGTGAGAGGTAACTACTAGAAGCCATGTTTTTATTTAGCCAAGTGCACAGTAATAGGTTAAATTTTGAGGTTGTTAATCTTGGGCTAAGAAAGCCATAGGTGCAGTAAGTAACATGCTCAACGTTAAACCCAGCGGCTTGCATTAATACTGAAAACTCTTCCGCTTTCCATTTCTTATGATAGTACTTACTCTCTGTATTGATGTTATTCGATATCTTTTTCAGTGGCACTTTTAACGCAGCCATTAATTTTTTGTCTAACGAACGTAATCGTCTGAAAAGTGATGATTTATTTGGTATGGATATGACTAATTCACCTTGATCTTTTAATACTCGGTTAAACTCTAGCAAAGCTTTTTCATGATCAATAATATATTCAATAGTGCCTAGTGAAATAAGCGAGGTGATTGACTGCTTGGCATGCTCTAGTTTTGTTGCATTACCTACTTTAAAGTTAATCTCAGGGTATTTATGAGATGCTTTTTCTATCATTTGTGATGAAAAATCAATGGCGTACAGTTGCGATGCGTTGCATTTATTAAACATTGCAGTGGCATCTCCGCTACCACAACCTACATCTAAAGTTATTTGTTCTTTATTGAGTACTGAAGATAGGTGCCCTAGAGTGATTTGAGTGCGGGTTTGCAAATCAAAATGATCAATGGATATAGCTGCTTGGGTATAATAGTTTGACCATGTAGTGCTCTGTTGTGCAAAATGTTGTTGTGTATTTTTTTCTGTAGATAAGTCGTAGAAAACACTTTCAAACTTCTTTTGTACCTTATTCATTTCATGATGTTCAAGGTAATAATTTTCACAATTTTTGGCACATAATGACCACTTTTCACGATCGTTTAATAACATATCAATCGCTTGAATTAAATCCGCCTGCTTTGTTGAGGAAGCGCCTAAATTGAAGCGTTTCACAATATCGTCGGGATCTACAGTGCATACCAACGGAACGCCATAGCTCCATGCTTCTAAATAGGTGTTTGGAAATCCTTCATAGATAGAAGTGCTACATAACAGAGATGCATTCTTATAAACATTATGCATTTCAGTTTTACTGAGTTTACCAAGGAAGTTAATATTCGATAGCTTATGCGCACGTGGTAATATTTCTTCAGTATATGCTTTGTTATGGTCTGTTGGCCCAACGACATCAAAATTAATGTTGGGTAATTTTTCTGCAATATCAATTAACCATTCAATACGTTTAACGGTTTGAACTCTTCCTACCCATACAACTTTTTGTTGATTAAATTGAATTGATTTGTCTGCTATACCTTCAGGTGGTGTTCCTGGCATTGGAATTGTCTGAGCTGAAAAATTATAATTATCAGCCAGTAGTTTTTTTTGCTTATTGCTCTGGCAAATTATCTTATGGCTATGGCGTAATCCATATTTAAAGAAGAAACGATCTCTAAAAGTGCGTAATTTAGGCAGTGACATTTCACAATCTGCGTCACTGGCAACGGAATAAACAAATTTTTTGTTTTTTTGCTGGCACCACATCGCTATTTGGCCGGTAACGTATTCAGCACAGTTATGATAATAAACTTCTGCATCTGCTTTTTTTAAGGCTTTAAGAAGAGATGTCCAGCGGGGAGTAAAAAAGCGTAAACCAGGTAGTCCATCATCGACTCTACACAGTTTGATAATTTGGATGCCATTAATCGTTTCCGTATCAGCAGAGCCTTCATTCCATGTAATCACAGACACTTGATGCCCTTGTTTTACCAACCATTCGCTCATCAATGCAGTTTGTCTTTCAACGCCTCCAATGTGGCCTGAATCCTCGCCTGTTAATGCGCCATAAGCATAATGTGTAACAATACAAATTTTCATGTTGGCTTGGGTACTCTTCCGTGTGTTTTAATAATTAAAGCAGCTGTTGATTATATGTCATTTATCTGAAGATGATCATATGCATATTTAGATAATACTATGACTCATTACAAATTAAGGGGATGAAAAATCATGAGTGAATATCAATGAGTTTATAGATTGAAAGAAATGTTACACCTAAATATAACACGTGTATTTTTAGATTAAACAAATGATTTTTTTATATGAAAAATAGGATACAGATATTATAAGCCCTTATCAATAAAATGTTCCATGGTGTGTTAAGCCTCACAGGAACATCTGATTTAAACATTAAAAAGACAACATATGAGTTTTGTTTATTTCCTTATTTGTAACTTGCTGATGAACAAACATAGTTTGACTATTTATTTATAACTCCCTTTTGTTTTATGGTTTTGCTAAGATACACAGTAATTATTTATTAATTCACTGTTCAGTTAATCTCCCTAAGTGATGGTTTTGCAATTAATGCAAAGTAGTAGGTTGGTAGCAGTAAATATATTGGAGTATTTTTTTGATAGGAAATCATAAAGCTGTATCTATTGCTTTTATTATTGGCTTTGCTGTTATTTTATTAGCTAATTTTTCTGTACTTATTACTATCTTTGACGAATGGAATACGAATGGTCCCTATAGCCATGGTCTCCTTGGTTTTGCGGTAGTGCTTTACGTTTTATGGCTAAAGCGTGCAAGCTTTGTAGGAGCTAAACACTGCCCTTCAGTTTTTGCTTCATTCATGTTGTTAATGAGTTGCTTAGGTTTATTAGTTAATCACTTAGCGAGCATTCAGCAACTGCAGCAATTGATGCTATTTGCAGTTATTTTCTTTTATATTGCCTCATTTTATGGCTTTGATATGATCAAAAAGCTGTTTTTCCCACTTGCTATGTTGGCGCTTATCCTTCCTGTATGGAGTGTGCTACAAACACCATTACGTGAACTTTCAACGGTGGCTGGTGACCTTGGGCCCAGTTTAATTGGTATTGATGTATCACGTGAAAATTATCGCCTTTCAACCTTCGGTGGACTTTTTGATGTAGAGCCAGCCTGTTCGGGCTTAGGTTTCTTCATGGTTTCTGCATTGTTTGCTGCTTGTGTTAGTTTTTTTAATAATCTTAAGTTAAAGAAAAGCCTACAGTTTTTGCTTATATGTTTATGCTTTGCACTGTTTGCTAACTGGATGCGCATCATCATTATTATTGTGGTGGGGAGTTACACACATATGCAGCACTTTATTGTGCAGGATCACTTAACCTTTGGTTGGATGGTATTTGCTGTTTTCTTACTACCGTTGATCTACCTTTCTCGACACTATTTTGATGAAAGTAACGAGACAAGTTCAGAAACAACAGATGAAAGTGCTGTTGAAGCTGAAATAAACAAAATTCAGTTGTTTTTTACGTATTCCATTCTAACTACTTTTACCGTTGCATTGTTTTGGATACCTACACGTTATGATGAACATTATTCATTCACATTACCTTTGTTAGATGAATATAACTTAGTTAGTGAAAACAAAAAATCAAGCCCAAACTGGTCTCCTATTTCACACGGTGTGAGTAACGAAAGCTTTAGCTTTTTTATCAAGGATGAAGTTGCTGTTCAGGTATATCTTGCAAATTATATTAAGCAAAGCCAAGCACATGAGATGATCTATGTTGAAAATAGCCTCTTTGATGATAAACGCTGGTCAGTAACAGGTGAGGCTCTTCTCCAGTTAGAGAGTAATAAAGTTAATCTATTAACCTTGTCTAGAGGGCAAGATAGAGGGCGCTTAATCGCTTATTGGTATCTGGTAAATGGTAAGCACATGACAAATAAAAAACTCGCTAAATTAGAGGAAGTAAAATCTGCCATTGCTGGTGCTCCTGGTGCAACTCTTATCGCCTTTGCAATAGATTACCGTACTCAAGATACGACTCAAACCCAGCAGCAGATGCAAGCTTTTAGCCAAACATTTATTAACAAGCTACAGCACTAATTGTTAACAAAAAATCAGGTTACTTTGATCTAAACAGCTACTTAGTTGCTATGTAGCTGTTTGTTAAATTTCATTCAAATAAGCGCCCGTTGGCCAAATAGCTTTTAGCTTAAAAGGGCTATTTTTCAGTTTGTTAGGGAATATGAATAGGTTGCAACCTAAACGCTTTTCCGCCAACCAGCGACGTTTGTGGTCAGTATAAACACCTAAAAAATCATACTCTTTCACCTGCTCTTTGATATTTTGATTAAAAGAGAAGTAGCGTAAGACTTGACCTGAGCCAGCAAGAAAGTCAGGGTTAAACCCCTCTTGAATTGCTAGAAAGCGTTGTTTGTATACATAACCAATCTGCATCGCTTGTATTTCCCCATCTACTTCTAAGCTTAATAGGCGTAACCAACCCTGTTTTAATGCTTTCTGTGTGAATCGTTGGTAGAAGTCTGCCATTGTAGGGCGACGTTCAAAAGAGCCCTGTAAACCTGCTTTTTGCCAACGTTTATTATGCAAAGTAAATAGACGATGTAGATCAGTGGTTAATGACTCTGCTTGATCAGTTATTTTTACCTGCCATTTACCTTCGCGACTTAAGTATTTCTGTGTCTGTTTGATGTTGGTACGTAGGCTTTTAGATAGGTGAGGCAATATATCTTCACCCTTTGATAACAAAGAAGTTGCTGCAAATTCCACTTCGCGCTGGTGGTAATTGAGTGCTGGTGTCTTTTGCAGTGCTGAGAGTAAGTTTTTTCCTCCCTCTGTCCACAATTCAATATTGGTTAACCAGATAAAGTCCCACTGCTTTTGATTGTCTAATAAAACCTGCCAGCATTGCACTTTTAAGCTTTCGCTATTTGAATTATTAACAATGAAGTTACTGTATTCAGATCCAATGCCTTGGTCGCCTGCAAAACGCAGCGCGTTGTATTTTACACTGTTTAGCAGTTGATAGGTTTGCTGATAGAAAGGGGCAATAGCAACAACGGTATTTTGCTCTTTTAAGAGAATGATATAGGGAGTAATAGGGCTAGAAGCTGTTTTACGCCAACAATTAATCCAATCCCATGTGAGGAATATATTATTAGAATCTGACTGGTTAAGTAATTCATCCCATATTTCAGCTAAATCTTCGAACTCTTTCCATGTTGTTAGAGTTTCGCTTTTTAAACTCATTTTACCTCCCTTTTTACAATAGGGGGATGATACTTTGATTATCTTTAAAAGTAATTTTTTTCAGTTAAAAGAGGGGAGTAGCGCTTACATAGGTAAGCGCTTTAGTGGATATTAAGCGAGGTCTTTATTTAGTTGTGGTCCGGCACTGACAAGATCCTTACCCTGTTGTTTATCGGTATAACGTGCAAAATTATCAATAAACAGCTGTGCGAGGTTTTCTGCTTTCTCATTCCATTCAGCTTGATTTGTATAAGTATCGCGTGGATCAAGTATGTTGCTATCAACCCCCGGTAGAGCAAGTGGAACAGTTAAGTCAAATAGTGGAATCTGTTTTGTTTCAGCGCCTTCAATTGAACCATCTAAAATAGCATCAATAATGCCACGTGTATCTTGAATTGATATACGCTTACCTGAACCATTCCAACCTGTATTAACTAGGTAGGCTTCAGCACCACAAGCTTCCATTCGTTTTACAAGTTGTTCTGCGTATTGTGTTGGGTGAAGTGTTAAAAATGCAGCACCAAAACAAGCTGAAAAAGTAGGGGTTGGCTCTGTAATTCCGCGCTCTGTACCAGCCAATTTAGCCGTAAAACCAGAAAGGAAATGATACTGAGTCTGTGCTTTTGTTAGTTTGGCAACGGGAGGTAGCACCCCGAATGCATCTGCAGTTAAGAAGATGACCTTTTCAGCGTGACCACCTTTAGAGATAGGTTTTACGATGTTATCAATATGGTAAAGAGGGTATGAAACTCGCGCATTTTCGGTTTTGCTTGCATCATCGTAATCAACCACGCCTTGTGCATCAATAACTACATTTTCAAGCAGTGCATCACGGCGTATGGCACCATAGATATCGGGCTCAGCTTCTGCACTTAAGCGAATAGTTTTAGCGTAACATCCTCCTTCAAAGTTAAATACACCATCATCATCCCAACCATGTTCATCATCGCCTATGAGTGCGCGTTTTGAATCGGTTGATAGGGTTGTTTTACCCGTACCTGAAAGGCCAAAGAAGATAGCTGTATCACCTGCTTCTCCGACGTTTGCTGAGCAGTGCATAGAAGCCATGCCATTAAGTGGAAGTAGGTAGTTCATCACTGAGAACAAGCCTTTTTTCATTTCACCCCCATACCAAGTACCACCGATTACCTGGACTTTTTCAGTCAGGTTAAAGGCCACAAAATTCTCTGAGTTTAACCCTTGTGATTGCCAATTTGGATTGGTGGTTTTAGAGCCGTTCATCACTACGAAGTCGGGTTCAAAATCAACCAGTTCAGCTTCACTTGGTTGAATAAACATATTTTTTACGAAGTGTGCCTGCCATGCTACCTCCATAATGAAACGTACTTTAAGGCGTGAGCTTTCATTGGCACCACAATATGCGTCAATAACAAACAGGCGTTTGTTTGATAGCTCCGTACTCACCAGTTTTTTGAGATGAGCCCATATGGGTTGATCTATCGATTTGTTATCGTTTTTACCCTGGTCGCTCCACCAAATGGTATCGCGTGTGGTATCGTCTTTTACAATGTATTTGTCTTTCGGAGAGCGCCCTGTGAAGATGCCTGTGTCAACAGCTACCGTGCCGTTTGATGTGATAATTCCTTTTTCGAACCCGCTTAGATTATCCGCTATTTCTTCATTGAAAAGCGTGTCATAGCTAGGGTTGTACACAATCTCAGAAACACCGGTAATGCCATATTTGCTTAACGAATTCGTTGCTAATGTAGTCATAATCAGTTCCTCTTAAGTGATTGAAATATCAATACTGAGAGTAGGGGATAATGAATAAAATATGTGCGATCTGGCTCATAGTATTGATTAAAAAATCATCGCTAATGTAAAGTAATTGTAACGGAGTTGTTATTGCTTTCTTTTGGGGGGATATGGGCAATTGAATAGTGGAAAAGTTGGCTTGTTAAATTACTTAATAAGCCAACAATAATTTATTTATCTAGTGCTGTTGGTTGTGCTCATCACCCAATAATATTTGTAGATCGTTTATCTCAAAACGGTAATCCGTTGCGCAGTATTCACAGTGCATCTCGATTACACCACTTTCATTTAAAATGTCTAAAATTTCATTGGGTGCGATTGAGGCCAGTGATGATAAGCAGCGATCTTTTGAACATGAGCATTTAAAAGCGATATCCTGTTTCTCAAATAGTCGTACTGTTTCTTGGTGGTATAAACGAAATAACAGATCTTCCTGTGTTAATTCGAACAGCTCTTCTGCTTTAACGGTTTGTGCTAGTGCGCAAACATGTTGAAAATCACCTTCGTGATTTTCACTTGTTGCAGGTAAAGTTTGAATTAATAGTCCTGCAGCTTGTACTTTTTTATCGCTACTTGCATGTAAGATAACACGTGTTGGTAGCTGCTCTGATTGGTCAAAGTAGTTTTCTAAACAAGTCGCTAAAGAGTCTCGACTTAAATCGACGATGCCTTGATAACGCTCGCCATCATCTGGCGTAATGGTGATCATCATATGGCCTTTACCCACAAGCTGTGAGAATGATAAACCGGCAGTTTCACCCTCTACGCGTGCGGTACCACGCACTTCCAAATCTTGATTGGCATTAATTACCGCTAATTTAACCGGCCCATCACCTTGCAGTTGTACCGCAATTTTCCCTTCAAATTTAAGCATTGCGGTTAGTAGTGTTGTAGCGATTAAAAGCTCACCAATTAAGTTCGCTACTTCAGGCGTGTAATCATGGTTTTTAATGATCTCATGAAAGCTGTTATTTGCATTGGCAATTTCGCCACGAATTTCAAAATCATCAAAAAGAAAACGTTGTAGTTGGTCTGTCATTTTATAACTCTCTATTAGTCAAAATTTGCATTGTTACGTTGAGCTTTAGCTTGTATCAACTCACGGCGCTGTTTTTTGTTTGGTTTTTTGTCTGGGTGTGGTGCATTTTGTAGGCTGAGTTTACGTAAAATAGAATATTCTTCGCGTTTCTTTACACTCTGCTCTGTTTCTTGGTACAGGGTAATAGCAACTGGGGCGCCACGGCGTTGATCTGAAAGTTGTTCGACGCTTATTTGTTTGGCTATATCGCCCTGGCGAATGGTGAGTATGGCACCTAATTCGACAATTTTGCTCGCTTTAGCACGTTGACCATTATAGTGAACTTTACCACCATTAATCATGTCACGTGCAATGCTACGAGTTTTATAGAAGCGTGCGGCCCATAACCATTTATCTAAACGAATTTTTTTGTTGGACATTGGTTTACTCACTAATTAAAAAATTATTATATCAAAGAAGAATTTAACGCTAGCTTGTTTTTTATGATTTGTAATAAAAAAATAATCAAATTTCTAGCTGGAATACACTGTTTCTGTCTTATTAATCCCTCTACACCACATAAATCGTGTGTTCTGCTTGTTGCCAAGTCAGCCCTAATGTAGCATGTTAAACTATTATATTTGCATCAAAACAGGGTTGTTATCAGTGCCATTAACTACTTTTTTACATAAATCCCCAATGGTTGTTCTGGCAATTATTGGCACGCTACTAGCCTACCAGTTAGCGCTGCTGACATGGGCGTTTGTGCCTGAAGATAAGCCCGCTTTATTGTGGAAGCCGGTCGTTGCAAATAATCAACAAAACTCAAGTAAGTTAAATACTAGGCAACTGCAACAACAGCATCTTTTTGGTGAAAAAGCGAAACAGGTAAAACCTGTTGTGCAAGAGACCAGTGTGACCAATGCACCTAAAACAAGGTTGAACTTGAAGTTAGTGGGAGTTGTTGCTGCTACTGATCCACAGTACTCCAGTGTGATTATCGATCAGAAAGGGCGCCAAGCGAGTTACTTTATGAATTCGAAGATTGATGGAACGAGTGCTATTATTACTCAAATTTATCAAGATAGAATTATTTTAAAGGTCAACGGCTCACATCAGACATTGATGCTAGATGGTGTTGAAAAATTAGATAAACAACATCAATCTCACGAAGGTAAAGGGCAAACAATACAAAAAATAGCCCCTAAAAAAGCGATAAAATCCAAGGTGAAAACGGTTAAGTTAAACCGTAAAGAGTTACTTAAGAACCCTGGTAAACTAACAGATTATATTCGAATTTCGCCAGTACGCGAAAATGGAAAAGTAAAAGGTTATCGAGTTAAACCAGGTAAAGATAGAGCGTTATTTGAACAAGCAGGTTTAAAGAGTGGTGATTTAGCAGTTGAATTAAATGGTATTGATTTAACTGATACACAACAAGCATTTACGTTAATGAAAGAGTTCCCAACCATGACTGATATGACTTTGTCTGTTGAGCGTGGCGGGCAATTACATGAGTTGTACTTTAGTATCCCGTAGTGGATAACAACACTTTTATTAAACAGTATTTTTAAAAAGATTAGTGACACTTGGAGTAGTATTAGATGGTATTTTTAGGGATGAAAAACAAAGTAGTTAAGCTGCTTAACTTAGGCCTTTTAACGGCAGTGTTGAGTGTTAGCCACGTAGGTACTTTAGCCGCAGCTGAGTATTCCGCTAGCTTTAAAAATGCTGACATTAATGAATTTATCAATATTGTTGGTAAAAACCTTAAAAAGACCATTGTGTTAGACCCAACGGTGCGTGGCAGTATTAACGTGCGAAGTTACGATCTTTTAAATGAAAAGCAATACTATCAGTTCTTTTTGAACGTATTAGAAGTTTATGGTTTTGCCATCGTAGAGATGGAAAGTGGTATTATTAAAGTCATCAAAGCTAAAGATGCTAAAGTTTCCGCCATTCCTGTTGTTGATGATGGAACACAATTCAAGGGTGACGAAATGGTTACCCGTGTTGTACCGGTAACCAATGTTTCTGTACGAGAATTAGCGCCTTTATTACGCCAGCTTAACGATAATGCCGGTGGTGGTAATGTAGTTCATTATGACCCTTCTAACGTTATTATGATCACAGGACGCGCAGCGGTCGTTAATCGCTTAGTTAAAATCATTCGCCGTGTAGACAGAGCGGGTGACCAAGAAGTTGATATCATCAAGCTTAAATATGCGAGTGCATTGGAGATGGTGAAAATTGTTAACTCCATTCAGAAACCTGCCGCTGGTACTAAAAACACCACACCAAGTATTTTAAAGCCACGTCTTGTTGCCGACGAGCGTACTAACTCTCTCATTATTAGTGGTGAAAAGAAAACCCGTGCACGTATTGTTGAATTAGTAAAAACGCTTGATGATGAGCTTAAAAACAATGGTAATACCCGTGTATTCTATCTTAAATACGCAAAAGCAAAAGAGCTCGTTGGTGTATTAAAAGGGGTAAGTAAGACCCTTGAAAAATCAGAAAGCAAAAAAGGTGCAAAAAAATCGAGTCGTTCAGAGCTAAGTATTGAAGCGCATGAAGGCACCAATTCAATTGTTGTATCTGCACAGCCTGCATTAATGTCGTCACTAAGTAGCATTATACGTCAACTAGATATCCGTCGTGCACAGGTATTGGTTGAAGCGATTATTGTTGAAGTATCGGAAGGTGACGGTATTAACTTAAGCGTTCAGTGGGCTACCCCTGCTGGTGGTACACAGTTCCAAGACAATGGTGTTACAACGGGTGAGGTGATTGGTGCAGCGTACCAAGTACGTAATGATGAAGATGACCTTTCTGCAGTAGTTAATGTCATTGGTAAAGTTGCAGGTGGTGTTGCTGGTTATGTTGGCGACGACTGGGGCGTAATGCTACAAGCGCTGAGCAGTAATTCAACGTCTAACATATTAGCTACGCCGAGTATTACTACGCTAGATAACCAGGAAGCCAGCTTTATTGTAGGTGATGAAGTCCCGGTATTAACAGGTGCGACATCAAGCTCTGCAAATGATAATCCTTTCCAAACTATCGAACGTAAAGAGGTTGGTATTAAGCTGAAAGTAACACCTCAAATTAATGATGGTGATGCCGTTCAGTTAGTGATTGAGCAAGAAGTTTCAAACATTAAAGGTGAAACCTCAGTTGATGTGATTTTTGCAACCCGTTCAGTGAAAACAACGGTATTAGCGAAATCAGGTGAAACGATTATTATCGGTGGTTTAATTAATGAAGAGGTGAGTGAAACAGTGCAAAAAGTGCCACTGTTGGGTGATATTCCATTGTTAGGGCACCTGTTTAAATCTACAAAAAGTAGTACAGAAAAGCGTAACTTGATGATCTTCTTACGTGCAACGATTATTCGTGACGATGAAACTATGAGTAATTTAAGTACGCGTAAATATGGTTTGATTCGTGAAATTCAATTAGGTCAACGTGATGGTGGCATCAACCTTATGCCAAATACAGATGCACCTGTTTTACCTGAATGGGGTAAGAGCCATGAGATTAACCCAGCTAGCTTTATGTCCAAAAAAGAGCAAGAAAAAGCACAGAGTGAATTAAGTGAAGAAGAGCAACAGGCACTTCCTGAGTTAGATAATTCTGATGAACTAACACAGGAAGATAAGTAATGAGCACGCTTGATGGTGAAGTATTAGAGGGCATTACAGAGAGTGAAGAAGATCACTCTGATGTGACTCCGCGTGGTCAGTTACCGTTTCCCTTTTCTAAAAAACATAATTTAGTTGTTTTTTATGAAAATGAAAATGAAAAAAGTGAGCTTTGCTTTAAAGAGCAACCAAGCGCAGACCTTATTCTAGAAGTGCGTCGTGTTTTAGGGCATACCTTTTCGATGACCCAGGTGAATGATGAACGTTTTGATCAACTGGTTGGTATTGCCTACCAATCATCATCTTCAGAAGCGCAGCAGTTGATGGAAGATATTGGTAGTGATGATTTCTTTACCCTAGCTGAAGAGTTACCGGGTGAAGAGGATCTACTTGAAGCGGAGGATGACGCTCCAATTATCAAACTTATTAATGCCATGCTCGGTGAAGCAATCAAAGAGGAAGCGTCTGATATTCATATTGAGACCTTTGAGAACTCTCTGATTATCCGCTTCCGTGTAGATGGTGTATTACGTGAAATCCTTAAACCACAACGTAAATTAGCGACATTGCTTGTTTCACGTATTAAGGTAATGGCCAAACTTGATATTGCAGAAAAACGTATTCCACAAGATGGTCGCATCTCATTGCGCATTGGTGGGCGTGCAGTTGATGTACGTGTTTCAACGATGCCTGCCAGTCATGGTGAACGCGTTGTATTACGTCTATTAGATAAAAATGCCATTAAGTTAGATCTAGACACGCTAGGCATGACGACTAAAAATCATCACCTATTACGTGATCTTATCCATAAACCACACGGTATTATCCTAGTAACGGGTCCTACTGGTTCGGGTAAGAGTACCACCTTATATGCGGGACTTTTAGAGATAGATGCTAAAGAGCGTAATATCTTAACTGTAGAAGACCCGATCGAGTATTCAATTGATGGCATTGGTCAAACACAGGTTAACAGTAAAGTTGATATGACCTTTGCACGTGGTTTACGTGCCATTTTGCGTCAAGATCCCGATGTAGTTATGATTGGTGAGATTCGTGATTTAGAAACTGCGCATATCGCAGTACAAGCCAGTTTAACGGGGCATTTAGTATTATCAACACTACATACAAATACCGCTGTAGGTGCTGTTACACGTTTGCGTGATATGGGGGTTGAACCTTTCCTATTATCTTCAAGTATTCTAGGCGTGTTAGCGCAACGATTAGTACGTCGATTGTGTTCTGATTGTAAGGAACCACATCCATCAACAGAGAAAGAGAATCAGATACTAGGTTTAAATGCCTCAGAGCATCCATTAGTTTATCGTGCTATTGGCTGCCCTAAGTGTAACCACAGTGGTTATAAAGGGCGTACTGGTATTCATGAGCTACTAGTGGTTACTGATGAGGTGCGTGAGCTAATCCAAAATGGCGCAAGTGAACAGGCCGTTGAGAAAGTTATTCGTAAAACATCTGCAAGTATCCGTGATGATGGTATTGCGAAAGTGTTAGAGGGTCAAACAACACTAGAAGAGATCTTACGTGTAACAAGAGAGGATTAACGTGGCTACTTTTGCTTATAAAGCCATTGACGCTCATGGCAAACAGAAAAAAGGCACTTTAGAGTCGGACTCTGCACGCTTGTTACGCCAGCAATTACGCACGATGGGGTTAACGCCTGTTGAAGTTGAACCCGTTGCAAATAAAAAAACCAAAGCTGGCTCAAACTTACTGCGTAGTAAAATAAAAACGGCTGAGTTAGCCCTAATAACACGTCAACTTTCTACATTGGTGGCATCTTCTATTCCAATTGAAGAGTGTTTACATGCCGTTGCAGAGCAGTGTGATAACCCTAAAATAAAAACAATGGTGTCTTCAGTGCGTAGTGGCGTGATTGAGGGGCATAGCCTTGCAGATAGTATGCGTGGTTTCCCGCTCATTTTTGATAACCTCTTTTGTGCAATGGTGGCCGCCGGCGAAAAGTCAGGACACCTTGAGAAAGTATTGGATCGATTGGCAGATTATGCAGAGCAACGCCAAGAGATGAAAAGTAAAATGATGCAAGCGATGATCTACCCGATTGTATTAACGTTGGTTGCTGTTTCAGTTGTTGCAATCCTATTAACTTCAGTAGTACCACAGGTTGTAGGTCAATTTGAACATATGGGCACAGACCTGCCTGGCTCGACACAGTTTCTAATCGCAGCAAGTGATGCATTGAGTGCTTATGGCCTCTATTTTGTAATGTTAGTGATCGGTTTTATATTTTCAGTGAAACAGTGGCTTAAAAAAGAGAAAAATCAGTTAGTTTTTGATAAACATCTGCTTAGTGTGCCTGTGATGGGACGTGTTGCTAATGAGCTAAATACTGCCCGTTTTGCACGTACTTTAAGTATCTTAAACAGCAGTGCAGTGCCTCTTTTAGAAGCGATGGGCATTGCTGGTAATGTATTGAGTAATCAGTATATTCGCTTAAAAGTAGGCGAGGCAACCAACCTTGTGCGTGAAGGTACTAGCCTTGGTCAGTCACTAAAAAGTACCAAGCTATTTCCACCGATGATGTTACATATGATCGCCAGTGGAGAAAGAAGCGGTGAATTAGGTAATATGTTGGAACGATCTGCTGATAATCAGGACAAACAGTTCTCGGCACAAGTAACTGTTGCGCTGGGTATTTTTGAGCCGGCATTAGTTGTTTCCATGGCGGGTGTAGTGTTGTTTATCGTGGCAGCTATTTTACAGCCAATTTTACAACTTAATAATATGGTATCTGGCTAATTGCTGTTACTTACATTTAACTTAATAGAAAGGAAATATCGTGAAAAATAATAATAAAAAACAGACGGGTTTTACGTTACTCGAAATCATGGTTGTTATCGTTATCCTTGGGGTTTTGGCTTCAATGGTTGTACCAAACTTGATGGGCAATAAAGATAAAGCTGATCGTCAAAAAGTAGTTTCTGATGTAATTGCATTAGAAAATGCATTAGATATGTACAAATTAGACAACAGCCGTTACCCAAGCACAGAGCAAGGTTTAGAAGCATTGCAAAGTAAACCAAGCGGTGATCCTGAGCCACGTAACTACCCTGAAGATGGTTACATCAAACGTCTTCCTGAAGACCCATGGGGTAATGAATATGTCTTAAATAGCCCTGGTGAGCATGGAAAGATTGATATTTTTTCTGTTGGCCAAGATGGTGAAGAGGGAACTGATGATGATATCGGTAACTGGAATCTAGACGGCAAAAGTGAATAAGTAAAAAAGCGTGTTTATTAAGTCGGCAAGACAGCATCTACAAGCAGGTTTTACACTGCTTGAGATAATGCTGGTATTAGTGTTAATTGGCATGGCATCCGTCGGTGTAATGATGGCGATGCCACAACATGCCAATGAAAACGATAATGTCGACTGGCAAGCACAGCGCTTTAGCACACTCTTACAGTTTGCTGAAGATGAAGCGTTAATATCAGGTAAAGAGTTAGCGCTTGTTTTCAAAGATAATACCTACCGTTTTGCTTCTTATGACTATGAAAGTAAAAAATGGTTAGCAATGGTCTCAGAGCAAATTGGTGAGATTATTGAACTACCTGAATCGATGACCTTTGAGTTTACCTTATTAGGCTCTGTATGGGATGAGATTGAAACAGAAGATGAAGATGTTTTTCTTGATGAAGAATATTTAGTACAGATTGACGGTGATGAAGATGAGATAAAAAGTCTCTCACCACAGGTGTTTATCATGTCCAGCGGTGAAGTAACGCCTTTTGGTGTGCTTTTTTCAGATAGTGGCATTGGTAATAATAAACGCACTAGTTTATTAGAAGTAAGCATGAGTGGCGGAATAACCCGCACTAAGTCGGATGAACAATGAACTGGCTTAAATCAATTAAAAAACAGCAGGGAATGACACTGCTTGAAGTGATGTTAGCGCTGGTTATCATGGCAACTTCCGGTGTGGCGGTTATGAATGCCGCTTCTGGGGCATTGAGTAACCAAGGACATCTGCAAAATAAAACCTTTGCATTGTGGGTAGCAAGTAATCGTTTAGCTGAATTAAAATTAAAAAAGACGTGGCCTGCAGCAAGCTGGCGCTACGATACTGCTGAACTAGCGGGAGTAACTTGGTTCCTGCGTTATAAAACCGTTGAGACGGGTGATAACAATTTTAAAGCACTAGATATAGAGGTTAGTGATGTAGAGCGTGGTCGCGCACTGGCTTATATGAGGACTTACATTGCAAAACCGTAACTCCTACCGTAGCCAACAAGGCTTCACTTTGTTGGAAGTGATGATTGCGATCTCAATATTTGCGCTGATGAGCATGGTCTCATATCAAGTATTACAAGGCGTGATCCGTAGCGGCGAAATTAGTAAAAGACACAACGATGAACTGCTAAAGATTCAACGAGCAATGTTAGTGATTGAACAAGACTTTACACAAGTCATTGCCCGAGCATCACGCAATGAAAGCGGAGATAGTGACTCGATACATGTATTAAGTGTTGGTAAATCACTGTTTGACTCTGAAGATGAAGGTATTGAGTTTACGCGCTTAGGATGGGCTAATCCGTTAGATCTTTTACCGCGCTCTAACCTATTACGTGTTCGCTATCGTTTGTTTGATGGTCAGTTGCAACGTCTATATTTCTTATATCCTGATATCGTTGCTGGGCAAGATCCTGAAATACAAGTTTTATTAGATGATGTAGAGAAGTTAAGCTTCCGCTTTTGGGCCAACGATTGGAAAAATAGCTGGAGTGAAAAAAACAAGCTACCTGCTGGTATAGAGATAAGTTTTACCAGTAAACAATTTGGTGAAATCAACCGAATGTTTTTAATTCCTGAGAGTGAGGTCATGAGTAAATGAAACTGACTTCAGCTAAAAAGCAGCAGGGTATTGCACTGATCACAGTACTAATGATCTTATCCATTATGGTAACGATTGCAGCAACCATGACCGGGCGTTTAACACTGAGCCTCAAGCGTACTGAAGGATTAATATTTTCACAAAGTGTGTATTGGTATGGGCAAGCTGCTGGTGATTTTGGGCGTATGGTATTAAACCAAGATTTTGCAGACAGTGACGTGGTGAGTTTAGATCAAAACTGGGCATTACCAGATATGGTTTTTCCACTTGAGAATGGCAGTATTGCCGGTGATTTTAAAGATATGCGTAGCTGTTTTAATCTCAACTCGGTTGGGGTAAAAGATAAAGGCAATATCCGTGCAACACCGGTAACACAACTGCAAGCGCTGTTAGAAGCAATTGGCATTAATGATTACACTGCAGAGATGATTGCAGAATCAACGCGAGATTGGGTTGATGCAGATGATAATAGTAATGCAGCACAGGGTGCGGAAGACAGTATCTATCAAGCAAGAGCAGTACCTCATTTAGCGGGTAATAACTTGATGGTTGAGGTAAGTGAGTTACGTGCAGTACAAGGTGTTGGGCAAAAAGTGTATGAGCGTATCGCCCCCTATTTATGCGCGATACCAACAGTAGAACAAAAGATTAATGTCAATACAGTTACTGTAGAGCATGCAGCAGTATTGTTTGCTCTATTTGAACGTGACTTTGACTTAGCTTTAAGTGATTTTACTAAGCTATTAGAAGATAGACCGGTAAGTGGTTGGAATAAAGTCGATGACTTTTTAGCCTCCTCACTTTTTAATGACTTAAAGGTGTCAGACGAAATAAAACAGATGTTAAGTGTAACTAGTGAATATTTTCAACTAAATGGTGCTGCTGAATTTGAAGAGCGCATCACAGCAGTGCAGTTACTGTTTCAAATGGACGATAAAAAAGCCAAAGTGATTCGATACCAATCGGGTGGGCTTAAATAGATGGAGAGTGTGGGTGACTGAACGATTAATAATCCGCCTAGCAAGTGAAGCTTCGCAAAAACAGCATTGGCTTATTTGGTCTGAGAGCGAAAAAGAGATCATCGCTTCTGGTGATATTGAAAATGCTGAGCAATTAAAAACATTAACTGAAAAAGCGGCTTCGCGTCAGGTTATCTGTTTGTTGCCAGGTGTAGATGTGTGTATTAAAGAGGTGCCAATTTCAGGTGTTTTTAATCGCCAGATGCAACAAGCACTGCCTTATCTAATTGAGGAAGAGTTGGCTGGTGATGTAGAAAAATTACACTTCACTGTTGTAGCAAAACGAACTGATCTGATCCATGTTGCTGTGTGTGACAAGCAACGTATGTATAACTGGTTAGGTTGGCTTTCCGATGCTCAAATTAGCTGTAAACAGTTTATTCCCGAAGGTCTAGCGTTACCTGTTCCTGCAGACAGAAGTTGGCAAGCAGTGCAGTTAGATAACCACTGGATTGTGCGTGAGAGCAAAGAGCTAGCATGGAGCTGTGAGTTATCTATGTTAGATGTCATTTTATCTAGCAAATTTGATGAGAATAGCAATCAAACGATTGAAAGCTATAGTCCGCTTTTAGAGGACTACCGTGGTGATTGGGTAAATGATTTACCAACATTACCCATGGAGCTATTAACAGCTGGCGCGATTACAAACAAAATTAACCTACTTAATGGTGAATTTAAAGTTAAAAAAGAGGTTAACAAAGACCTACTCAAATGGCGTCTACCTGCGATTTTAGCCACTCTGTTTTTTGTGATTAGTTGCGTAAACTTATATATGGAAAACCGAAAATTAGAGGCGGAAGTTGCTCTGGTTAAGGGACAAGTTGAGAGTGTTTACAAACTCGCTTTCCCAAGTCAAAAAAAGTTACGTTACAGTCGTGTGAAGAAAAAGCTTAAAACCATGCTCACCGAGATTGATGGTAAAGATGGTAGCTCAGGTTTCTTAGTGATGCTGAATGATTTAGCGCCTGCATTCAAGGCCAATAAACAGTTAAATCCAAGTAGCCTTAAGTATGATGCTAAAAAACAGGAGATGCGTATTTTAGCCGTGGGTGAAAACTTCCAGGCTTTTGAAAAATTCTCGACAGTGCTACCCAAACAATTCAGCATGCAGCAAGGCGCACTTAATAGTAGTAAAAACCAAGTAAGTGGTTTGCTGACCATAAGGAATAAGTAATCATGGAACAGTTTAAAGAGTGGTGGGCAAGCATCACTGCGAGAGAGCAACAGCTAGCAATGGTCAGTGCTGTATTTATTGGTATTGCAGTATTGTACTGGGGAATTTGGACACCTTTAACGGACCAGATAAGCGAAAGTAAAAAGCAACTTACTCGTGCAGAGTCAACGCTAAGTTGGACACAGGAGAAATTGACTGTTTTATTAGAAGCTGGCGCAGGTAAACCAAAATCACGACGCGGTAATTTAACGCAAATTTTAAATAGCAGTGCGCGTAAAAATGGTATTACCTTTTCGCGTATTGTAAATAAAAAAGACAAAATAGAAGTATGGATAACCAATGTAGAGTTTGAAAAATTCCTAAAATGGTTAACTGTTCTGAGTAACAATCATGGTGTTTCTGTATTAAATGCGGATTTAGCCAAAACAGATAAAAAAGGTTATATCAAAGTTAACCGTTTATTGCTGGGTAATTAATAGGTTAGATAACTGTTATGAAAATAAAAATTAGTTTGGCATTTTTTGCCATATATATCGTCTCGTTACTGCTGACAACACCCGCTGCTATGATCACGCGTTTTATACCTGAAAATTCAGGTGTGAAGATTGGCCATACTTCAGGCACATTGTGGAATGGTAAATTGTCGCAGGTGGATTACCGTAATCAGTTTCAGCTACAAAAACTCACTTGGGAGTTTGACTGGTTAGCGTTATTAACACTGAAAGCACAAGCAGATGTTAAGTTTAACAATGGTCGTAAAGTGATGACTGGATCTGGTTTTGTTGCTTATGGATTTTCGGGTTTGACACTGTCAGATGTGAGTGTTGACCTCAATGCCAATGCATTATTGCCTTACTTGAAACTGCCTGTGCCAGTGACACCATCAGGAAAATTTTCATTGGTGATTGAAAGTGCGAGTCAAGGGACACCCTACTGTGACGAGTTAGATGGTTACCTTGTTTGGCATGATGCTAAAATAAAAACGCCAATGGGTAATGTTGACTTAGCGACACCCAGCATGGATTTGAGTTGTTCAGAAGGGGGGCTAGTAGCTTCACTTAAGCAACACTCAGAGCAGTTAACAACCAATGCAAATATCTTATTAACAGAAGGTGGAAGCTATCTTTTACAGGGTAATATTATTGGGCGCGAAGCGCTTGATCCCACCATTTTACAAGCATTATCATGGATAGGTCCTAAGAATGAATCAGGTGCAACAGCACTAAACTTTAAAGGGCGTTTATAGTTTAATGAAGCAAGCACTTTATCTCTTACCACTACTGCTATTTTTATCGGGTTGTTTTAACGATAACAATACACAGCTAAATAATCTTTATAGTGATGGAGATAATCAATCTGACTCACTACTAGAGGGGGCTGAGCATATTGAGTTTTTATATAAGCAACAACGTGGTGGTGTATTAGTAACTAGCGTTGGTCGCATCGCTAAAGTACTTGAAAACCAACAATCCCCCTATGCCGCACAGGTCATATTGATTCGCCTTAGCTCGGGTAGAAAGTTATTAATCAAACATAACATCGAAAAAGCGCAACCCGTACCAGAGCCTGCAGTTGGAGAAATGTTGTCATTCGCTGGCACCTATAGCTGGAATAGTAAAGGTGGCATGATCCTCTCAACTTACCAACACGCGAATAAACCACAACGTTCTGGGTGGCTTAAGTATCAGGATGTTACTTACCAATAAGTTTATTTTCCTCAAAACTAGAATAATCATCTGTATAGATATACACTGTGTATGTCTATACAGTTCCTGTTCTATTTGAGAGGTAAGTGATGAAAGAGTTAACCAAACGCCAGGGTGAAGTACTAGATGTAATCAAAGATTGCATCAACAAAACAGGCATGCCTCCTACGCGTGTTGAGCTTGCTAAAATTCTTGGGTTTCGTAGCGCTAATGCCGCCGAAGAACACCTAAAAGCATTAGCTCGAAAAGGTGCTATTGAGATTCTATCGGGCACCTCCCGTGGCATTCGTATTGTTGAAGAGCATAAAAGTAATGTTGTACCTATTGAAGAGGGCTTACCTCTAGTTGGGCAAGTTGCTGCTGGTGAGCCTATTTTGGCAACAGAGCATGTTGAGTCCCACTATAAAGTTGACCCAAGCTTGTTTCACCCTGCTGCTGATTTCTTATTACGTGTGCAAGGTGAAAGTATGAAAGACATCGGCATTATGGATGGTGACTTGCTTGCTGTACATAAAACGCAGGATATCAACAATGGCCAAGTTGTGGTTGCACGCGTTGAGGATGATGTGACGGTTAAACGTTTCTATCGTGAAGGTAGCGAGGTGACATTGAAAGCTGAAAATGCTAAATTTGATGCTATTAAAGTTGATTTAGAATATCAAGCCTTTGATATTGAAGGAATCGCTGTAGGTGTGATACGCACTGCTGATTGGATGTAGGAAATAAATAATGAAAAAGGGTTGGTTAATTGCGCTGTTATTAGTTATTGCTGGTACAGTGATTTTTATTACTACAGGTGAAACAAATAGCACATCTGACAACCCTTCTTTAGTTGTTATGCCGGACAATAAAAAACTGCCTAGTTTTACCTTTGAGATGGCTAATAATAAAGTATTCAACAATGATAATTTAGCAGGTCATTGGACGCTATTTTTTATCGGTTATACCTTTTGCCCTGATGTCTGTCCTACGACTCTTGCCGATTTAGACCGAATCTACCCTGAGCTAAGTAAACCCCCTTATAATAATATTCAAATTGTCTTTGTTTCTGTGGATCCCAATCGTGATAAAGCCAATAACCTTGCTGAATATGTAAACTACTTTAACCCAAATTTTTTAGGTACAACCAGCACGCATAAGCAGTTATTCCCTTTTGCGCAGGATTTAGGCTTGGTATATAGCATTGTTGATGAAGGTGACACTGATGATGCATATTATATGGTTGATCATAGTGCTTCATTAGTCCTGGTTAATCCTCAAGGGTTGCATAACGCGACCTTTAAACCAATAAAAAATGAAGAGGGTATCGCAACGGTTGATATGGATTTAATGACTCAAGACATTCACCGTTTTATGCAATCTAACTAATAACGCTTCGATCAGCCCCCCCATGCTAAAAGATGCATTTTTAAATCTGACTAACCATAAAAAAATATTCGCCATCGCTTTACCTATGATGCTATCAAATATCAGCGTTCCGTTATTAGGGCTGGTGGATACTGCGGTAATTGGGCATCTTCCAGAATCCTACTATTTAGCGGGTGTTGCAGTCGGCTCGATGGTGGTTACGCTACTGTTTTGGGTTTTAGTGTTTCTGCGCATGTCAACAACAGGCCTGGTTGCGCAAGCAGTCGGTGCAAACGATCATAAGCAGGTTTTACGCCTGTTAATGCAATCGGTATTTATCGCGCTGTTACTTTCCATTGTAATACTGCTGCTACAGTCTCCTTTTTCTTCATTAGCATTTCATTTTGTAGAAGGCAGTGAAGAAGTCCTTTTTTACGGCCAACAATACTTTGATATTCGCATATGGAGCGCGCCGGCTGCCCTTATTAACATGGTGTTATTAGGCTGGTTATTAGGTATGCAAAGCGCAAAAGTACCGATGTTTTTACTAATCATTACTAATGCTATTAATATTATCTTAGATATATTGTTTGTTGTTGGTTTTGACTGGGGGGTTTCAGGTGTTGCTTTAGCATCGTTGTGTGCTGATTACATCTCTCTGGCCTGCGGTTTATATATGGTTCGTTGCATTATTTTACCCTTTTACCAAAAAGGGGATTTTATGTGCTTAATAAAGCAGGTTGTGAGCTTGAAGGCGCTTGGTCCTTTTCTTCTGCTTAACCGTGATATTTTTATTCGCACGCTCTGTCTGCAGGTCACTTATGCCTTTATGACCATGCAAGGTGTTAAATTAGGGGATGATGTTGTCTCTGCAAACTCAGTGCTGATGCATTTCTTGCTGATAATTTCGTTTTCAATGGATGGTTTAGCTTACGCAGTAGAAGCGTTGGTAGGAAAAAATATTGGCCAGCGTTGTTTGGCTAAATTGAAAGAAAGCATCTATCTGACAGTCTTTTGGGCTATCATTTTTAGCTTCATGCAGTTATTGCTATTTTATGTTTATGGCAGTTGGATAATAGAACAAATTACGTCTATTGAAGCGGTACAAGTTGAAGCAATGATCTACTTGCCATGGTTAATTATCATCCCTATCACTTCAATGTTAGGTTTCGTTTTTGATGGCGTGTTCATTGGTATGACCAGAGCAAAAGAGATGCGGAATAGCATGATCTTTTCGCTGTTACTGGTTTACTTCCCAGTATGGTTTATTTTTGCTAATGAAGGCAATCATGCATTGTGGATAGCGATGAATGCCTTTATGTTTGCACGTGGTATTAGCCTGTTGTGGATCTATAAAAAGCTAGAACGTAAACAGCTATTAATTCTTTAACGATTTACTCCAGAAGAGAGCGCTACCGTGTGAAGGATCCAGCTGGTAATCTTGATAACCTTGCTTGTTATAAGCATTTTTTGCAACCTCATTACCAGAAAGCACTTCAAGTGTGATTTTGCAGTAGCCGCGCTGTTTAGCGATGGTTTCTATTTCAGAGAATAACATTGTCGTTAAACCAGAGCCTCTAAAGTCTTTAAAAACAACCACATCATGAATGTTAAATAATGGCTTACAGGCGAAAGTAGAAAACCCTTCAATAGCAGTTAACAGTGCTGCTGGTTTGTCTTCATTAAACACTAATAAAATAGTCACATCACTACGCTTTAATAAACTACTGACTAAATTTTGTTTAACAAAATCAGATAAGTCTTCGCCACCCCCCATAGGATCTGACGCATAGTGAGACATTAATGTCAGATAAGCGTTAGCGTGTTGCGTGTTATTTAAATCTGCTTCAACAATTGTAAACATTTCAAGTCCTTATAAACGGTTAGTAATTTGATACTATCATCATTCATAAATAGATATAGATAATAAGAGTGGGTTCAATAGAAAAACAATGTTAGACTTCTAGACGTCTAAATTTACTGTTAACCTTAACGTGGAGTTGCTTATGCCTATTCGTATCCCTGATGATCTACCCGCTGCTGGTATTTTAAAATCTGAAAATATATTTACCATTTCAGAATCACGCGCAAGTCATCAACATATTCGCCCTCTACGTGTTTTAATTTTAAACTTAATGCCTAAAAAAATTGAAACAGAAACGCAATTAATGCGTCTGCTTTCTAACACCCCATTACAGGTTGACGTTGAACTCGTACGAGTAGATGCTCGTGCATCACGTAACACGCCTCAAGAGCATCTTGATAAATTTTATGGTGACTTCGATCGTGTAAAAAATCAAAAGTGGGATGGTTTTATTATTACCGGTGCACCACTAGGAAAAATCCCTTTTGAAGATGTTTATTACTGGGATAAATTCAAAGAGATTGTTGATTGGTCGCATCACAATGTAACCTCCACTTTATTTTTATGTTGGGCTGCACAAGCCGCGTTAACTCACTTGTTTGATATTAAGAGAGAAACGCGTGAAACAAAGTTATCAGGTATCTATAAACATACTACCTACAATCACCATCATCCATTAGTGCGTGGCTTTGACGACCAGTTTTGGGCGCCACTTTCTCGCTTTGCAGATTTTAATTCAAGCTCAATTAAAGCAAATAGTGATTTAACTATTTTTGCAGATGATGCAGAGGCGGGGGTTTATTTAGCTGCTAGCCCTGATTGCCGCCAGGTATTTATTTCTGGTCACCCTGAATATGATGCAAATACATTGAGTAATGAATACCTAAGAGATCTAGATGAAGGCTTAAAGCCTGATTTACCTGTTGATTATTATCCTGAAGATGATGAGAACCAAATTCCGCGTGCGAAATGGCGTAGCCACGGTAACTTATTGTATAGCAACTGGTTAAATTACTGTGTTTACCAAGTGACGCCATATGACCTAAATGAGTTAAAATAAAAACTGTGATATAGATTAAATACTGCTTTAATAATGGCTTTTTATACTGGCATTAACAGGTAGGAAGCCTACACTTAAATAGTAATTAAATGAGTGAGAAGGAGAATAAAGTTAGTACCTAGCACAGCACTAAATGACTAGCTTTTGGGGCAACTAACAAAACATGAAGTTCGACATAATAACTGCAACTTCACCCCGCTAAATTGCGAATATTGTTAGAGGATTTTTTTGCTGATAATCTAAAAAAAAGATGGAGGCGTTTTATCACTTCTTATCAGTTTTTAGTAAGACGTATACCCCACAAGAAGTTACTAAAGTAACTTATTTGCCCAAAGGGCGCTCGGGAAAAGTCTTTTTTGTTTTTTGAGTTAGCTTGGTCAGTAATTTCAAAAATAAAATGCTGGTTGTCGATTCAATCATTACATGGAGGGATATTTATTAATACTTCATATCAGTTTTTAGAAAAGAGTAATAAACCTTAGGAGTCTGTTTTATTAAACAACTCATTGCCAAATTGGCCCTTTAATTACTCTTTTTTGTTACGTGATAGTCGATCGTAAGTTAAATGTTTTTTGAGTTTTAGTGCGGAATTTTTCGTTGTATACGAATTTAGCGCCTTTGGTTTTTTGACCTGTTTTTTTGTAAACACTATGTAGTTCTTAAGTTTATGTTTATAGGGATGATGGAGAAGAGATGCTAAAGGAAGGCGAAAGGCCGTGAAGCAATAAAGTACAATTACTGTTTATTATGATGACATTACCAATGTTCTTTTAAGATAAAGCGAACTGAAATTAGTTCGCTTTTTTTATGGCTGTAATTTAAAACTATTATCAACACCTGTTTTCCTCATGATGTTCATCTAAATATTTCAATTTGACAGTTCTGTTATGGAAACACTGTTTGTGACTTTTGTGTTAAACTGCGCCTTCAATCTATATATGAACAAGATGTAAGGGAACACTATGTCAGCCAGCGACCGCAGCGCATTAATCAAATCACAGTTACAGAAACACATTCTGCTTATTGATGGTGGCATGGGCACCATGATTCAAGACTATAAGTTTGAAGAAGAAGACTATCGTGGTGAACGCTTTGCGGATTGGAAATGTGACGTAAAAGGCAATAATGATTTATTGGTATTAAGCCAACCACAAGTGATTAAAAATATTCACAAAGAGTATTTAGATGCAGGGGCAGATATCCTTGAAACTAATACCTTCAATGCAACCACCATTGCGATGGCTGACTACGAGATGGAGTCGCTATCTGCTGAAATAAACCGTGAAGCGGCACGCATCGCGCGCCAAGCAGCCGATGAAAAGACAGCTGAAACGCCGGATCGCCCTCGTTTTGTTGCTGGTGTTTTAGGTCCAACAAACCGTACTTGTTCTATCTCTCCCGATGTTAATGATCCGGCATTCCGAAATGTTACTTTTGATGAGCTTGTTGAAGCTTATACAGAATCTACACTTGCATTGATTGAAGGTGGTTCAGATCTTATTTTGGTTGAAACGGTATTTGATACGTTAAACGCTAAAGCGGCTGTATTTGCAATTAGTGGCGTGTTTGAAACGCTAGGTTATAAATTACCAGTGATGGTCTCTGGTACTATCACCGATGCATCTGGGCGTACGCTATCAGGTCAAACAACCGAAGCTTTTTATAATTCCTTACGTCATATTGAACCAATCTCATTTGGTTTAAACTGTGCGTTAGGGCCTGATGAATTACGCCAATACGTTGCTGAGATGTCACGTATCTCTGAAACGTTTGTTTCCGCGCATCCAAATGCGGGTTTACCGAATGCTTTTGGTGAGTATGACCTTGAAGCCGATGAAATGGCTTTGCATATTAAAGAATGGGCTGAAAGTGGCTTCTTAAATTTGGTGGGTGGTTGTTGTGGTACAACACCTGCACATATTAAAGCAATGTTTGATGTCGTTGAAGGTGTTAAGCCACGGGAACTGCCAGAAATAGAAGTGGCATGTAGACTAAGTGGTCTGGAAGCATTAACAATCAGTAAAGATTCACTGTTTCAAAATGTTGGTGAGCGTACCAATGTAACCGGTTCAGCACGTTTTAAACGCTTGATTAAAGAAGAGCTTTACGATGAAGCGTTAGATGTTGCATTACACCAAGTTGAAGCGGGCGCCGATATCATCGATATCAACATGGATGAAGCGATGCTTGATTCTTTGTATGCGATGAAACGTTTCTTAAACCTATGTGCTTCTGAACCTGATATCTCTAAAGTGCCAATTATGGTTGATTCTTCTAAATGGGAAATCTTAGAAGAGGGCCTTAAATGTGTGCAAGGTAAAGGTATTGTTAACTCCATCAGTATGAAAGAAGGAGTTGAAAACTTTGTTAAGCAAGCGACGCTGATTCGTCGCTATGGTTTTGCCGTTATTATCATGGCCTTTGATGAACAGGGCCAGGCAGATACACGTGCACGTAAATTTGAAATATGTAAAAAGTCTTACGATATTTTAGTAGACCAAGTTGGTTTCCCCCCTGAAGATATTATTTTTGACCCAAATATTTTTGCGGTTGCAACGGGTATCGAAGAGCATAATAACTATGCGGTTGATTTCATTGAAGCCGTAAAAGACATTAAAGATAACCTACCTCATGCGATGATTTCTGGTGGTGTATCTAACGTTTCATTTTCATTCCGTGGTAACAACCCTGTACGTGAAGCAATTCATGCGGTATTCCTTTATTACTGTTTTCAGAACGGTATGGATATGGGCATTGTAAACGCGGCACAACTAGCAATATATGATGATATTCCAAAAGAGTTAAAGGATGCGGTTGAAGATGTTGTTCTTAATAAGAACCCTGAAGCGACCGATGCCCTATTAGAAATAGCAGATAAATTCCGAGATTCAGGTCAAGAGAAAGTCGATGATGGTAAGGCATTATTATGGCGTGAATTACCAGTCAATGAGCGTATTGCTCATGCTTTAGTGAAAGGCATTACTGAGTTCATCGAAGAAGATACTGAAGTTGCACGCCAAAATGTAGATCGTCCGATTGAAGTGATTGAAGGGCCATTAATGGATGGTATGAATATCGTTGGTGATTTGTTCGGTGAAGGTAAAATGTTCTTACCGCAGGTAGTTAAATCTGCACGTGTAATGAAACAAGCAGTCGCTTATTTAAACCCATTTATCGAGGCAACGAAAGAGGTTGGTGCGACGAATGGCAAGATTGTAATGGCAACCGTAAAAGGTGATGTGCACGATATCGGTAAAAATATCGTCGGTGTTATTTTACAGTGTAATAATTACGAAATTATCGACCTTGGCGTCATGGTGGCCACTGAAACAATTATTAAAACTGCAATTGCTGAAAACGCTGACATGATTGGTTTATCTGGGTTAATCACACCATCATTAGATGAGATGGTATATGTAGCCAAAGAGATGCAACGTCAAGGTTTGAAGCTACCTCTTCTTATTGGCGGTGCAACGACATCAAAAGCACATACAGCGGTTAAAATTGAAGAAAATTACGATGAGCCAGTTGTTTATGTCTCCAATGCATCACGTGCCGTTGGTGTTTGTCAGTTACTGTTAAACCCAAAAACAAAACCTGATTTTGTTGCCAAGTTAGATCTTGATTATGAGCGAGTGCGTGAACAGCATGCCAATAAACGCCCTCGTAGCAAACCGGTTTCGCTAGATAGAGCGCGCTCAAATAGCGCCAAAACCGATTGGAATAGTTATGTGCCAGCAACACCTAATAAATTAGGCACGCAAGTCATTAAGAATATGTCTATCGAAACGCTAAGTGAATATATTGATTGGACTCCTTTCTTTATGACATGGGGTCTCGCTGGTAAATATCCGCGTATATTAACCGATGAAGTTGTTGGTGAAGAGGCTACACGTTTGTTTGATGACGCGTTAAAAATGCTGGAAACAGTGAAAGCAGAGGGCGAAATATCGGCTTCTGGTATTGTAGGTATCTTCCCTGCCAATAGCGTCGGGGATGATATTGAAATATATACCGATGAGTCTCGTACTGAAATTGCGCAAATCAGTAACCAATTACGCCAACAAACTGAGAAAAAACCACCCTTTGTGAATCATTGTTTAGCTGATTATGTCGCACCTAAATCATCTGGAGTTGCCGATTATATCGCTGCCTTTGCGGTTACCGGTGGTATTGGTGAGCGTGAAGTTGCGAATCGTTATAAAGCGAACAATGATGATTATAATGCGATTTTAGTACAAGCGGTATGTGATCGTTTAGCAGAAGCCTTTGCTGAATATTTACATCAACAAACGCGTAAAGATTACTGGGGCTTTGCAGCAGATGAAACCTTAGATAATAACGACATGATTCGTGAGAAATACCAAGGTATTCGTCCTGCACCGGGTTATCCAGCTTGTCCTGAACATACAGAGAAACAGATAATCTGGGACTTAATGAATGTTGAAGAAGAGATCGGCATGCAGTTAACATCGAGTTACGCTATGTACCCAGGAGCCGCTGTTTCTGGTTGGATATTCTCGCACCCTGAAAGTCGTTACTTTGCGATTGCACAAATTCAACAGGATCAAGTTGGAGATTATGCGCAACGTAAGGGCTGGGATTTATTAACAGCTGAACGTTGGTTAGGGCCAAATATTAGTTAATAGTGTTTTATGTGCATACCGGCATTTTTGGCGGTATGCGCATCATCTATATCTGCAAAGGTTTACTCTTAATCAACTTCGCAAAACCACCGACTTCGATAGTAATTATCTTTTTCTCTTTTACAGATACCCTTGCTTTTATTAAAGATAGACAGTTCATAATCCTGCCTTGCTCAAAAATAAGCTGATCGATATTTAAATGTTTGTTTAGATAGCAAGCTAATGCGCCACAGGCGCTGCCGGTTGCTGATTCTTCATCGATGCCAACCAGTGGCGCAAAGTTACGGCAACTTGCTGTTATTTTTGCTGTTTCTTCATTTAATTCGAATAGGTGTAGGCCAATAATATTGTGCTCAGAGCAGAATGTTTTTATTAACGCTAAATTGGGTTTAATTTTATCTAACAAACCAACGGGAATAGGCACAATGAGGTCTGCTAATCCTGTTGAGAGTACTTCGATGGGCAGTTGTCCCTGTAAAGTGTCGGCTGTTAGGTTAAGTAATGGGGCAACTTTTTGAGCTGAGAAATTTGCTAATGTTTTGGGTAAAGCCTGTTGCACTATCACTTCTGCGTTTTCAGTAACTGTCACTGCAAACAGGCCTGCTTTGGCTGAAAACTGATAATGCCCAGCAGATATTGTTTGTTGCTGGTATAGCAGATAAAAGAGTGCAACGGTTGCGTGGCCACAAAAGTCGACCTCTTCGGTAGGGGTAAAAAAGGAGACTGATAAGTCTACTTGCGAATCAGGGCTTACAAAAGCAGTTTCAGAATAGCCTGCTTGTTTGGCTATCTGCTGTTTTTGAGCATAGTTTAGTGTATCTGCATTTAACACAACGCCTGCTAAATTACCGCCTTTTCCCTGTGCTGTGAATGCACTTACTGTGTGTAATTGAATCTGCATTATCTTCCTTTGATGCTGATGTTTAGTTATTTTTAACATAGAAACAGATCTTTTAGTATTGATCCTGCAAATAACCGATTAAAGCTTTCCTTATAGGTAATATCTCTCTATCATTAACGATCCGTTTTTACAGTTGGTTACCTAGATGCCTAAGATCACTCAGCAAGACATTTCTACTAGTTTTGGTCGCAATATTATCGACCGTGGTACGCGTTATTTTAAAGAGAGCCGCGTATTATCTTGCGAGTTTGACGAAGAGAAAAATAAGCTAAGTGGTGCTGTTAAAGGTGGGTCAGAAACACCTTATCAAACCAGTGCGACAATCAAACCTTCTAATAAAGGTGGCTTTATTATCCACAGTACTTGTTCATGTCCTGTGGGCTGGAACTGTAAACACGCGGTTGCTTTATTGTTGGCTTATCAAGCTGATACGCCTAATTATAATATCGAAAATAGTTACCAAACTTGGTATGAGATGTTGCAAGGGCAACTTGAAAAGAAATTGCCTACACCCGTTATTAGTGCTTATCAGGGGTACTTCCGTCTTTCGTTTATTAAAACTGCTTATAATCATGCCCTGCAATATATCCAAGTTGAATATGGCTCGGTACGTTTTCTGAAAAGTGAAAATGTGAGTGTGTTCGCTGAGAAAGATCTTATCTCTGTGGTTGATAATGAAACGTGGATGGAAAGTTATAAGTGGGTTAAACCTGAAGATATTAATATTCTACAATTGTTACTCGCCAAAGAAGGGCGTGTTAGCAAGTTAGCTAAAACCACTATCCATACTGGCCACGACTTACTTGCACTACAACAAATATTAGCAACGGGGCGTTGTTTTTGGCGTGAGCTTGTATTGCCTGTTTTACCCGCAGAGCCTAAAGTTTTGCAACTTGATTGGCATGATGAAGAAGAATTAAAACAACTTGATGTTTCCTTACAAGAGAGTGAAAACTGGCTACTTATTCCAACGCCAACGCCTTATTATATTGATACAGACACAGGGTGCATTGGTGAGATAGAGAGCGAATTTGATAGAGACTGGATTTTGTCACTTATCCAAACCCCACCTCTTGCTGATGAACAGTGTCAGCACTTCACTGAGCAAGTCTCATTACGTTTCCCACAAGCGGTATTGCCTAATCCAATTGCTTATCAAACGCGAGAATTAGACGCGACATTAAGAGTTGAATTTAGTTTAACCAGTAAAGTTGTCAAAGAGAACCCACTGTTTATTGCTCGTTTTTCGTTCTTTTACGGTGAGCTACAGCTTGACCCTAGCGTGCTTGAAGAGCCAACACGTAACCAGTTTATGTTTGACAATGAGATTGTAACAATTAAACGTGATATCGAAGCGGAATCCATTGCGCTGAATGAGTTTGATCAGTTGTGCTTGTTAGATCTCTTTACTTACGATAATAAACAGCCTAAATCGAAACAAATGTTAGGTATTTTACCGCCCGAATTAGGCGGCTCTCAACAGTTCCAATGGTTATCGTTTTTAACCGCACATAAAGCGCGCCTAGAGGTGATTGGTTGGCAGTTTAAAATTGCTAATGATCTGGTATTAGAAAGTGAGCAAATTGATAGTATCGATATAGCAATTGCCGAGAAGGGCAACTGGTTTGATTTAGGTGTTTCGATTGAAGTTGAAGGCAAACGTATCGAATTATTGCCTCTGTTATTAGAATGGTTACGTAGCAATGAAGATTGGCAGCAGAACAACTTTGATATTCTATTAGCACAAGCTAATGGTCGCCCATTACGTGTAAAGCGTAGCTCTATTCAACCTATACTCTCTATTTTACAAGAGTTGGGCGAAGTTAATAATGACAATATTAAACTACCACAAAGCCAGGCAGCACTGCTTGCGCAGCTTCCTGAGATTAATAAATGGGTTGGTGGTACGCATGTTAAAGCGTTAGCAAATAAGTTAACTAACTTTACCGGTATTGAAGCGGTTGAAGTGCCTAGTGGATTACAAGCAACGCTGCGTGATTACCAATTAGCGGGATTAAATTGGTTGGTATTCTTAAATGAGTATGGCTTTTCAGGTGTGTTAGCCGATGATATGGGCTTAGGTAAAACAATCCAAGCACTGGCTTACTTGCAGTATAAAAAGCAACATGATCAGTTAACGGAACCTGCGATTGTGATCTGTCCTACCTCGCTGGTGGGTAACTGGTTAAATGAGTCTAAGAAGTTTACGCCTGACTTGAAGGTTTTAGTATTACATGGGGCTGAGCGTCATCAGCATTTTTCCTCTATCGCTGAATATGATTTAGTGATCACCACTTATCCATTAGTTGGACGTGACTTCGCTCAGCTAGAGCCTTTAAATTTCTCAGATCTTATTTTAGATGAAGCACAAACGATTAAAAATCCGCTAGCTAAAATGACTAAGAGCATTAAGCAGTTAAACGCAAAACAGCGCTTATGTTTAACCGGTACACCGATGGAGAATCATCTAGGTGAACTATGGTCACTGTTTGATTTCTTGATGCCTGGTTTCTTAGGTACACATACCACCTTTAACCGCTTTTATCGTAAAGGCATTGAGGGGGAGGGTAATCATCAGGTGCAAGATTGGTTGATTCAAAAGACCCAGCCATTCTTATTGCGCCGAACTAAAGATGAAGTAGCGAAAGAGTTACCTGCTAAAACAGAGATTGTGCATAAAGTTGTATTGCCAAATGATCAACGTACGTTATATGAAAGCATTCGTATCACTATGGAAGCCAAAGTACGCGACCTTCTAAAAGAGAAAGGCATGGCGCGTAGCCGTATTGAGTTCTTAGATGCACTGCTTAAGTTACGCCAAGCTTGTTGTGATCCTCGCTTAGTTAAATTAGAGCATGCACAAGGGGTTAAAGGCTCTGCAAAATTAGACTTCTTAATGGAGATTGTCCCTGAGATGGTAGAAGAGGGGCGACGCATTTTAATCTTCTCTCAGTTTGCTACTATGTTAGGTTTAATCGGTGATGAGTTAGAAAGCCAAGGCGTCAACTTTGTTAAGTTAACGGGACAAACTCGTAATCGTAGTGAGATTATTGATCAGTTCCAAGCGGGTGAAGTGCCAGTATTCCTTATTTCACTCAAAGCGGGTGGTGTGGGTCTTAACCTGACAGCTGCTGATACGGTTATTCATTATGATCCATGGTGGAATCCTGCTGTTGAAAATCAAGCAACGGACAGGGCTTACCGTATTGGTCAGGATAAACCGGTATTTGTGTATAAACTGATTTGTGAAGAAACAGTGGAAGAGCGTGTATTAGCATTGCAAGCTCGTAAGCAACAGCTTGCTGATAGTGTCTATGGTAAGGAGCAAGAAGAGAAGTTTGCACCTGATAGCAGTGATGCATTATTGAAATTATTTGAACGCTACTAGTCAGCCATAAATAATAAAGCGAAGGTTTACCTTCGCTTTATTAATGCTTAGTTTTGCACGCCTTGCTTAACTAAGCTCATAAACAGTGAAGTTGCTTCTTTAAAACCCTCATCCATTTTAATCATTTGACTCTTTTTACTGAATTGACCTACCACTTTCATTGCTGGGCGGAAGATTAACTTAAAATGTGCATTATCTTCTTCGATACAAAACTCATCCTTAGAAAAATCATAGTGATCACTGACATCATAAGTTTTAAATATTTGTACCAGTGCACCCATCGTAGGGCCTGAAACCGTGTGTTGTGAAAGGGTCATACCTGCTGCATTAGAGATAATTATTTCAAAGGGGGTCGCTCGGTAGGCGAGGGTGGTGTAAATCTTTCTTAGCTGGATTGAGCTCGGTTTTACTGCGGTATGGATACGCCCATCAATACAGAAACGTACCAATTGCTCTTTGGCCATAAATGCAATCATATCGGTATCAATAATAGAGTGTTCTTGACCTAAAAAGTCAGGCAACAGCTTTAATACATCCAAGTGATTCTTACGCTTAAAGCAGTTGCTACGATCTAAGTGCAACAAACGCCCATCTGGAAGAATATAACCTGCTTCATGAATATCATGCGTTAATCCAAGTACCTCAATGAGTTTCTCAGTATCACTAACGGGTATTTTTGTATGATCGTTTATCTCTTCCATGAAACCTCTATATTAATGATTCAGTGTGATGTCGGAAAGTGGAATACAGCTACAAGCGAGTATATAGCCCTCATTTAATTCATCATCAGTCAGGCCTTCGCTATTAAGTGTTAACACTTCACCTTCTACAAGTTTAACCTTACAGCGACCACATTTCCCTCCACGGCAAGAGTGGGGAATAGCAATACCAGCTTGTTCTGCTTGATCTAATAATAGTTGCTGATTGTCACCTGTCACGGTAATTGCTGAGTCTTGGTAATGAATATTTAGCGTTTGTTTAGTGTGGCTTTGTACTTCATCCTGAGAGGCATATAAAACAGCCTGCTGAGTCGCCAGCACTTTTACTTCATCGCCAGAGCGGATCATGCCGCTATTAAGTGGAATAAGATTTTGACCAAAATCGATTTCACCGTTGTGATAACGAAACGTTGCTAATGTGGCTAAAGGTTCATTTTGTTCAGCAATACCCGTTTTGGGATCGACATTAGTAAATAGACAGCGTGAACAAGGTTTACTGACTTCGAATTCAACTTCTCCAATCTTAATACGTGCCCAGCTGTCCTCGATAAAAGGAATATCAGTTTGTATCACAATATTAGGGCGAAAATGCAGTGAAGTGACTGGTTTATCTAATTTTGTGTTAAGCAGGTTTACTGATGTTTGATTTATCAGTAGCAATGGGTAGCCATCAGCAAAAGCCACTTGTGTTTCTCTATTTTTTACTTTACGCAAACTATGGTCAGCAAAGAAGACTAGTTGACAAGGCTGTTGTAAATATTCAGAAAACCAGTTGTCATAATCTTGATGACAATGAACTGCATTTACCTTATCAAGCCATATTTGTGACGTTAATGTTTCTCCCGAAAATTGGGAGGGCACGATCATTAACTGCGGCATGCCGGGCGCACTAAGTTGCAAGTTTTTTTGTGAAAATTGCACTCCTATCTGTGTTAGTTGGGGGTGTGTTCGTCCGGTAATAAATTCACCTTCAAGATCAATCAGCATATAGCGCCGGTCAAAACTAAGGCCTTTCTCTTCAACCAGTGCAGCGGGTTGACTTATCGCTTTAATTGATTTGATTGGGTAGATATAGATATCTGTTAATGTTTGCATCTATTTAACCCGTTCTGCTAAGTAACCTTGATAGTCTGGAATACGTGTATGGTAAGTTTCATTGATATGTAGTGAATCCATAATAAAATCAGCGGTGGAAATGTTGGTCGCAACGGGAATATTCCATACTGCTGCCAAACGTAATAATGCTTTTACGTCGGGATCATGTGGGGCTGCATTCATTGGGTCCCAAAAGAAAATTAAAACATCAATCTCTCCTTCTGAAATTTTAGCACCGAGTTGTTGGTCTCCTCCCATCGGCCCAGAAAACAAACAGGTTATAGGTAGAGAGAGCTCTTTGGATAAAATAGAGCCGGTTGTGCCTGTCGCATATAGATGGTGCAACTTAAGTGCTTCAATACGTCGCTCTGACCACTTAAGTAACTCATCTTTCATATGATCATGAGCAACTAATGCAATATGTTTGTGTTTGCCGAGTGCACGTGTGGTGTAATTCATCTTCTATCCTTACTAACTTGTAAAGTGGAGTTTATAGATTAAGCTAATAGTGCACACAAACCTAAATGTTTTTATGGAGCTTTTATGTCAAACGGTGATCAACTTCCACTTTATTCAGCTGTGCAACTACCTGAATTATTAAGACAGGATTCAAATCGTAAATTTATTGCTTTGAAAGTGAAGCGAGAAGCGCAGAACACTGCCTTGCATGCTATTTATATTGAAAAGCAGCAACAATCTGACCTATTCCCGTTTTGTGCATTAATTACCGTAACCGAGTGGGATGAAAAAACAGAGAAAGAAGAGTTCTTTATTGAGGCAGAAAATATAGAGCAACTAATGGAAAAGTTAGAGCGCTTCGATGAAATTCATAGCTTTGTTTTTTTGCTCGTGCCAAGTTCTTTAGGCATTGAGACGGTGACAATGCAACCACAAGAGATATTCTGTACGTTGTTTCCTGAGTTAGGTAAATTTAATGTGCAAGCTACAGAAGAAGTTAAGTTTGGTTTAAAAAATAGCGCGCTAGCGTTATTGAATCGTTTAGATAACTTGTAAAAATTTACTACATCAGGGCAAATAGTTTACCCTGATGCCTATCCCCATTATGCTGAGTAATGTTTATCTCCAAACATCCATTTATACATCAACCAAATTCCTAATATCAGTGCTAATGTAATCGAGACAAAGTTTGAGCCTAATTCTGGATACATTGCACCTGTAAATGCTGAGTAGGAAAAAATACCCATAAAGAATGTGGCCCATGCAGGGCGAATACTCACTTCATTGTCTGCCTCTCTAATGTAAAAACCATAAAAATGGTTTACCGCAAAAAATAGTGTAAAGAAGGGGAATATGGAAAACTCTACTTGTGGGATGGTGAATATAGCAATACAAGCATTAAGTGATAGACCAATTAGAAAGGTGTAAAAAATCCATTTTAATGAAATAGAATGTTTACTCATGCTGGAGCTCCTAAAAAAAATGATGCTTTAAAAATAACATGAAGGTTATTATTTTTCCTCTTTTTTTAAGCTATAAATAATATCAGTTGTACAAATCACGATTTGTTACTCTAATGTGTGACAAATGCAAAGTAGTTGTTAAACTCATTTTTTTTATCTCTTTTCTTTGAAAGGTTTACCATGTCTAAAGCAAAAAAAAGCAATACCGACGCGCCTAATTACGATTATGATGCCATTGTGATTGGCACTGGACCTGGAGGAGAAGGTGCTGCGATGAAACTGACCAAAGGTGGGTTATCAGTTGCAGTTATTGAAAAATATAAAGAGATTGGTGGTGGTTGTACACATTGGGGAACTATTCCTTCGAAGGCTTTGCGTCATAGTGTTAGCCAATTAATTGAGTTAAAAAACAATGCGCTATTTGTTAATAATTACCCGCAAAAAGCCTCTTTTACCTTTGCTGATGTATTACGTCATACTGAACAGGTTATTAGTAAACAAGTAAGCATGCGTAGTGGTTTTTACAATCGTAATAATTGCCAACTTATTTTTGGTGAAGCCTCTTTTGTTGATAAGCATACCATTGCAGTAACAAACAAAGATGGCACTGTTGATACTATTACGGCTAAAGATATTATTATTGCTACGGGCTCTCGCCCATACCATCCCTCTGATATTGATTTTGAAGCTTCCAATATTTATGACAGTGATACAATTCTTTCATTAGATTACCAACCAAAACATATTGCTATTTATGGCGCGGGTGTTATCGGCTCTGAGTATGCTTCTATTTTTAGAGGGTTAGGGGTTAAAACGGATCTGATTAATACCCGTGATCGCCTATTGTCGTTTTTAGATGCGGAGATGTCCGATGCTATCTCTTATCATTTTAGAAACTCCGGTATTATTTTACGACATGATGAAGAGTATGAAAAAGTAGAAAGCACTAAAGATGGTGTAGTTTTGCATTTTAAGTCGGGTAAAAAAATGAAAGCGGACTGTTTGTTATATGCAAATGGCCGTACAGGAAATACCGATAAACTTAACTTGCAAGCAGTTGGTTTGAAAGCAGATGGCCGTGGTCAGTTAGCAATTAATGAGCAGTATCAAACTGAAACAAACAATGTTTATGCTATTGGTGATGTGATTGGTTATCCAAGCCTTGCTAGCGCAGCTTATGATCAAGGGCGAATTGCTGCCCATGCGATTTTAGTAAAAGAGGGTGAGAAAAAACTAATTCATGATATTCCAACAGGAATATTCACTATTCCTGAGATCAGCTCAGTGGGCAAAACAGAGCAGATGTTAACCCAACAAAAAGTGCCATATGAAGTAGGGCGTGCACAGTTTAAAGACCTTGCGCGTTCACAAATTCTTGGTTCAGATGTAGGCAGCTTAAAAATCCTTTTCCACCGTGAAACAAAAGAGATTTTGGGTATTCACTGCTTTGGTGAGCGAGCTGCTGAGATCATTCATATAGGACAAGCGATTATGGAACAGAAAGGCGAGGGTAATACCATAGAGTACTTTGTTAATACTACCTTCAATTACCCTACGATGGCGGAAGCCTACCGTGTAGCGGCCCTAAATGGGCTCAATAGACTTTTTTAAAAAATGATAAGGCTAGAAGCTAGACGGTTTCAGCCTTTCAGCCTTTCAGCCTTTCAGCCTTTCAGCCTTTCAGCCTTTCAGCCTTTCAGTGCTTTTAGAGCCAACAGTAATGCGCTAATGCTACGTGCTTCTTGAAAATCATCACGAGCAAGTAACTCATCCACTTTTGTTATGGGCCATTTGATCACTTCTAATGGCTCTGGTTCATCGCCTTCTAACTGTTCAGCGTAGAGATCAAAAGCCATATAGAGGTGCATTTCACTGCTAAAATAGCTAGGAGCCATATTAACTGTTTTTAGTTTTTGTAGTTTTTTTGCTCCAAAACCAACTTCCTCTTTTAGTTCTCTATTTGCTGCGATATCGGGAAGCTCCCCTGGATCTATCAGACCCTTTGGAAAACCCAAGCTGTAACTATGTGTACCAGCGCCATACTCCCGTATGAGCAGAAGTGTTTCAGCATCATAAAATGGGACAATTAATACAGCCCCCTGGTTAAGGCCCTGCATGCGCTCAAATTCCCGCTGTTCCCCATTACTGAATTTAAGTAAAACAGATTCGATATTAAAAAAACGGCTACTTGCAACTAAAGTACGTTTTAGTATTTCTGGTAATTGTTTCATCTTAACGCTCTCCTAATATCTGTATCATGTTATCTTACAATCTATACGGGAGTTATGACAATTAATGAGGATTTTATGTTTATAGAAGCTGAAGTGGATGCTGTTTTATTAGATATGGATGGTACTCTGCTTGATCTACATTACGATAATCACTTTTGGATGCACTTTATCCCCCAGCAATATGCACTCAAGCACAAGCTTTCAATTCAACAAGCGGAACATCATATGTATGCTCAGTATGAAAAGGTACATGGAAGCTTAAATTGGTACTGTTATGACTATTGGAGTGAAACGTTAGGTCTAGATATTCATGCTCTGCAACACGAAACTAAGCATAAAGTTCAGTTACGTAGTGATACGTTGTGGTTTTTAGGTAAATTGAGACAACAGAATATCCCTGCATATATCTTAACTAACGCCCACCGAAGTGGTGTTGCATTAAAAATGCAACAACATGATTTAACCTCCTACTTTAAAAAAATCATCTCTAGCCATGATTACCAGCTTGCAAAAGAAAATCCGCTTTTTTGGTCTGCAGTCGAAGATGAGCTGCAACTAGATCTATCACGCTGTTTGTTTATTGATGACAGTGAAAAAATACTTAAGGTCGCTGAAAAATCAGGTGTTGGTTTTTTACGTGGCATTGCTACCCCAGATAGTGAAATGCCCGCACAAGAGATGCAGGACTTTGAAGTTATAGATAAATTTTCTGAACTTTATTAGCGTTTATGGTGCTCTTTTTTTAGTTCGCTGTACTGCTGTTTTTGTTCATCGGTTAACAGTTGATACATCTCGTGTTTAGCTTTTAACATCGATAGTCGTTTTTCAGATGATTTTGACAGTTGTTCATTGATTAATACTTTTGCTCTATCTTCATTAAAACTATCTTCGCTCATGAGTGCTAGCATCTCTGCTTGGTGCTCTGCTCTATTTTCTTTATTCTTACCTTTATGTTGCTCTTTTGTTACTTTTCTAATCTCACGCATCTGTTGTTTTTGATCATCACTAAGGTCTAGTTGTGAAAAGTCCATACCTTTATGTTTCATTTTTCCATGCTGTTTACCATGATGCATTTCCGAAGTTTGGATTTTGCAACCCATTTTGTCTTTAGATTGAGGATCACTTGCTGTCGCAGATGAGATGCCGACAAAAGTAAGGCTTGATGCAAGTACAAGTATTGCGATATTTTTAGTTTTCATGATTAGCTCCAAAAGAGATGGTTAATGGTTGTGTTTGTTTGCATCTTTATTAAAGCAGTGGCATTTGTCAGAAGTTTGTCGAAAATAGAAATGCTTGTAATAGTTTGTGACAGGTTGCCCTTTTGACATACTTTGACACAATTAAAGACTTAAATTAGCGTAATCTATTTAATAAATAACTGCTTTAAGGAATAACCATGGCAACGATACCTCACCTATTAATTGTAGATGACCACCACGAAATTCGTGAGCTGCTACAACGTTTTTTTGTGCAGCATAAGTACCGTGTGACTGTTGCAAAAGATGGTAAAGAGATGAAATCATGTTTAAAGCAATCACAAATTGACTTGATTGTTCTCGATTTGATGTTGCCTGGTGAAGATGGTTTAACACTTTGTCGAGACCTGCGCGCAAGGTCTAATATTCCTATTGTAATGCTAACTGCAATGGGTGATGAGATGGATAAAATTATTGGTTTGGAGATGGGGGCCGACGACTATCTAGCAAAGCCGTTTAATCCGAGAGAGCTATTGGCGCGTGTTAAAGCGGTATTACGTCGAGTAAACAGTTTAAGTAAGCCTAACTTAGATACTCATCAATTCCACTTTGCACAGTGGTCGATAGATATCCATAAGCGCGAGTTAACAGATGAACAAGGGGTGATGGTTATTTTGAGTAGCGCTGAATTTGATCTGCTACGTGTCTTTATTGAGCACCCTCAACGAGTCTTAAGTCGCGATCAGCTATTGGATCTTAGCAAAGGGCGAGATGGAGGTGTTTATGACAGAGCGATAGATACACTGATAAGTCGCTTACGTAAGAAATTAGAGGTGGATGCGAAGCAACCAGAGATAATAAAGACCATTTGGGGCGGAGGCTATCAGTTTACTTGCGAGGTGGGAAATGCTCAATAAGTTGCTACCTAAGAGTTTGGTAGGGCAGATCAGTTTGATTATGTTGCTTGGTGTATTACTCATTTTTTCGGTATCAATGCAGCTTTATTCTGGTGAGCGTCAGCGTGTACTTGATTTTATTTCTAGTGACAGTGCGCTTGAGCGTGTTAGCTCCTTAATCACCATTTTGCACAATACTCCTGTTGAACTACATCCTGATATCATAAGTGCTAGCCAGGGACGTGGTTTTTATCTCTCTTTAGATAGAAAGGCACTTGTAGATGATAACGACTTATCTCCATTGACTCAAAAATTGAAAAGGTCAATTTCTGTTTCTGAAATTGAAGATGTGAGAGTTGTATCTGCAGAAATTAAACGTTCGAAAAGAAAACCAGAAATACGTCATCGACATGAGTCAGTGCGTGCAAAAATGAAAAAACGCGCGAGATTTAATCTTAAGCTTACCGGATCCATTCAATTAGCGGATCAGCGTTGGCTAAATTTTAGCTCTGCAGTAGATGAAGAGGGGACGCATCTACCAGTAAAAACAATTCTTTTAGCCATCATTTTCACCCTGTTAATTTTAGTTACCATGGCATGGATCGTTAAACGTGCGCTTAAACCTATTAAAAACTTAGCGGGAGTTGCTAAAAAAGTGGGCAGTGAGCGTGACTTTAAACATATTGAAGAAACGGGTCCTAGTGAGGTATTACCTGCTATTTCTGCCTTTAATCAAATGCAAAATAACCTATCAGCCTTTATTGATGATCGCAGTAAAATGTTAGCCGCAATATCACATGATCTGAGAACCCCTATTACAAGTTTACGGTTACGCCTTGAGTTTATTGAAGAGGGGGAAGATAAGCAACGTATGTTAGTTACCATCAATCAGATGGAAAAAATGCTAAAAGCGACGCTTGATTTTGCTAAGAATGAATCCCAAAAAGAGGCCAAACAGAATGTTGAGTTGCATAGTTTAATAACCACTATTTGTGATGATTACCGTGATCGTGGGGTTGATATTCAATTCTGCAGTGTAGAAAAAATAATTTTTCGCCTGTGGCCTGTTGCATTTCAGCGTGTTATTGAAAATCTGATCAATAATAGTCTTGTCTATGGTAAAGATGAACAGGGTGAGGTACATATCAGTATTGCGCTGTGTTTGGAGCATAAAGGTCTAAAATTGTCCATCAGTGATACTGGAAAGGGAATTGATAAGTTACTGTTTAATGAAGTAATTAAACCTTTTGTACGTTTGGATGATGCGCGCGATACGCAAGACTCTAGTGTTGGTTTAGGGCTTGCAATTAGTGACAGTATTATAAAAGCTCATGCTGGCACGATGGTTTTTAATAATATTTCAACGGGTGGATTTGAAGTGACTATTCGCTTGCCTGTGATGGTGGGATGAAGTTCGACCTACGCGGAGAATGCGTAGATCGCTTTTTCATTAAAATAGTTCGTCACTGCTATTTTCATTAGTGCTTTCAGTGCTTCCATCACCAAGCTGCTCATACTCATAAACTTCAGGTTGTTCTGCGTATTCTGTTGGCATTGACCCTGCTCTGAAATACTCAAATAGTGTTGAGTAATTAGTTTGATGAGATAACAAGCCAGTTTCTCTATCAATACGTGCAGTAGAGATGCTGTTGGGTCTGTGTTTTCTTACAACGGGTTGTGATAGAGCTGTTTTTTCCATGAATGATATCCAAGCTGGTAGTGCCGTTTTTGCACCAAACTCACCACCTGAAACCTGCTCTTTCCCAAGGTTTTTGTTAAGGCTGGCTTTGCCTAAATCACGGTTGAAGTTATCAAATCCTACCCATGATGTTGCAACAACACCACCTACGTAGCCAGAGAACCAAGCATCTTTAGAACTATTTGTTGTTCCTGTTTTTCCACCAATGTCACGGCGTTGAAGCGCTCGAGCGGCACGCCAGCCTGTACCATTCCAACCAGTTTTATGCTGCCAACTACCACCCCCCCAAATTGCAGTGTAAAGTAGTTCACGTGTTAAAAATGCGGTTTCCGGGCTAATCGCTGATTCAGCAATTTGATCTTCACTAATAGGTGAAATAGCACACTGGTTTTCACTTGTTTTATTCTGTCTATAAGTGACTTTTTTGTCGGCTGCTTGTTGCTTGTATAGATGGCTACATTCAGTACAAACGATTTTAGGGCTAGCTTGATAGATGACATTACCGTATGCATCTTCAATACGCTCAATGACATAAGGTTCAATTTTATAACCTCCGTTAGCGATCATTGCGTAACCTGCAGCAAGTTTCAATGGAGTGAGTGAGGCTGAACCCAGCGCAATGGTGTTGTTTTTTGGGATTTTATCTTTATCAAATCCATATTTTCCAAGTTGCTCTATTACGGTTTCTACGCCGAGATCTTGTACCAAGCGCACTGAAACTACGTTTTTAGATTGCCCTAATGCACGACGAAGGCGGATTGGGCCATTATAAACAGGTGGAGAGTTTTTTGGGCGCCATGCGGCACTGCCACTCCATTGGTTAATTGGAGCGTCGTTAACTAGCGTTGCAAGTGTATAACCATTATCAAGTGCTGCAGAATAGATAAATGGTTTGATGTTTGAGCCTACTTGACGCTCTGCTTGTGTCGCACGGTTAAATTTACTTTGTACAAAACTAAAGCCACCTACCATCGAGGTAACTGCGCCATCATGAGGGTCTAAAGAAACAAAAGCTGCACTGGCATCTGGATATTGAGATAGTTCCAACACTCCATCTACCAAACGTACCCAGATAAGTTCCCCTACGGCAGCGACATCACTGGCAACTTTGGGTGCTTTTCCTTGTTTTGAATCGCTGATATATGCACGTGCCCATTTCAGACCATCCCAGTTTATCGTTTGAGTTGCACCTTTGGCTTTTTTGCTGATCACTTGGATTGATTTTTCATTAACTTCAACAACGACTGCTGGTTGAAGGTCTGCAAAATTAGGTTCTTTTTTAAGGGTTTTGATTATCTCTTCTTTTGACCAATCTTCAGACGGCGCTTCCCACAACACCTTAATGGCGCCACGATAACCATGGCGCTTATCGTAATTGTGTAAATTAGTGGTAACTGCTTGATTGGCGGCTTCTTGAGCTACTTTGTTGATGGTGGTATAAACGTTGTAACCTTCATTATGAGCACGCTCACTGCCATACATTTTAAGTAGCTTTCTATGTGCAAGATCTGCAACGTAATGAGCTGAAAGTGTTATCTCTGCACCATGATATTTACCCGTAATTGGGGCTGATCTTGCTTCGTCATATTCCGCTTGAGAGATATGTTTTTCGTCTAACATGCGCATCAAAACAATATTACGACGTGCTTTAGCGTTGTCAGGTGAGTAAATGGGGTTATTGCTTGAAGGTGCTTTAGGAAGCCCTGCTAAAACAGCCATCTCTGGTAACGAAAGTTGGTCTACAGTTTTACCATAATAAACCTGCGCAGCTGCACCAATACCAAATGAACGATGCCCTAGTGATATTTTGTTGAGGTATAGCATTAGGATTTCATCTTTTGTTAGTAGTTGCTCAATCTGAATCGCTATAAAAATCTCTTTTATTTTACGTATAAATGTTTTTTCTCGGGTCAAGAAAAAATTACGTGCAACCTGTTGAGTAATGGTACTTGCGCCCTGTTTCGCTTGGCCTGAAGAAGCGTATACAATAGCAGCACGCACAATGCCAATAGGGTCGATACCAAAATGTTGATAATAACGACTGTCTTCTGTTGCTAAAAAAGCATTTATAAGCTGTTCTGGCACTTCGTCACGCAATAATGGGATTCGACGTTTTTCGCCAAACTGTGATAATAGCTCTCCATCAATACTAAAGACTTTCATCGGCACTTGCAGTTTGATGTCTTGGATTGTTGCTACATCGGGTAGATCAGACTTTAGGTGGTAATAAATCCCTACAATGGTACCTAAACCTAACAAAATCATTAATGCAGACGCAAGGAAAAAGCGTTTCACCCATTTTTTCATTTTATATTTACCTTTGATTTTTTTTATAACTAACTGATAGTAATATATCTATTTTCACAGTATATAGTGAAAATTAAGGATATAAAGAGGGAAGTGTGACTTATCGCCTTGGAAGTTATCGCTTTTCGTCTTATTATTAAGCGTTATAGTTATAGTGTGTTTTATAGAAAATAAAAACAAATAATTCCCGGTAAAACCTACTTAATACAGATGATGGCAAGGATGTTATGTTTTCAGGTCTTAAAAAAAGCTCAAATGCCTTAATTGGCATCGATTTTGGGTCCAACTCAATCAAGGCAGTTGCCATTTCTAAAGGTAAGGGCACATTTCAAATTGATGCCGTTGCAGAGGCACCTATCCCTAAAGGTCTAATTGTTGATAATCATTTTGAAGATATCGCAAAACTGACGCAAATAATAAAACAGTTACGAAAAAATTTCCCAACTTCATATAAAAATGTTGCGATGGCAGTAAGTGGTGCAGATGTTATTACAAAAGTAATTGCAATGAATGCAGAACTTAATGAGATAGAGTTAGAGGCTCAAGTGGAACTTGAAGCTGAAAACAGCATCCCGTTCCCGCTAGATGAAATATTTTTAGATTTTGAAGTTATCGCTCCTAATGCAACAGACAAATCTCTTCATGATGTATTGCTTAGTGCTGCACGTAAAGAGACCGTGCAAGCGCAGGTAGACTGTGTTGTAGACGCAGGGTTAATGCCAAAAGTTGTTGATGTAGCGAGTCATGCACAATCGCGCGCTTGTGAGCTTCTTTTTGATCGCCCTGATTACGATAAAGGTATCGCAATTGTTGATATCGGTGCGTCGCAGATGATGTTGAATATTGTGCATCAAGGTAATGTTATTTTCTCCCGCTCCAAAAACCATGGAGGAGCTACCTGTACTCAGATGATGGCAGATCATTACAGTATGAAATTTGCAGAGGCTGAAAAAGCAAAAGTAGATCATGAATGGCCTGTAGATTGTGATGTTGATGTAGTTGCACCGTTTATAAATATGACCGTTAATCATCTGCGCTTTGACCTGCGTATGTTTACTAATGCACCCAATAATATCCAAGTAGAAAAAGTGATATTAATGGGTGGGTGCCAGTTAATGCCTGGTTTAGTCACTCAACTTGAAGAGGAGTTAGACCTTGATGTTGAGGTTGCTAACCCTTTTATTGGATTTGAATATAAAAATGAATCTGACAAAACCTTACTTCATAAGGTGGGTACTAAATATATGATGGCACTAGGCCTCGCATTAAGAGGAGTCCAATAATGTCTAACATTAATTTATTACCTTGGCGAGAAGAGCATAAAAAGAAAAAGAAAAATGAGTTTTTTGTGGTGCTGTTACTTAGCTCTATGGTGGTTTTAGGTATCTCGTATGGTGGCAAAGTATATGTCGACTCTATGATTGGTGCTCAAAGTCAGCGTAATCAATTTCTGCAAACACAAACAATTATCTTAGATCGTCGTATTGCAGAAATTAGTGAAATCAAAAAAGAGAAGAAAGAGTTAGAGCGTCGTATTAATTTGATTCAGAAGCTAGAAGAAAAGCGTAATTATGCGACACGCCTATTTAATACTCTTGCAGATACTGTCCCAGCAGGGGTTTACTTGAAATCATCTACTTTCAGCAACGATAAAGTTGTTGTTCAAGGGACTGCTGAATCACATAACCGCGCAACTAATATGATGAGAAATATTGATAGTTCGGGTTGGCTGGGGGATTCATATCTAAGTAATATTAAAGAGGGACCAAGGAAGCCAATAAAATTATATAATTTTGGAATGGATTTTAAGGTTGTTCCTGAAGCAGAGGGAGCTAAATAATGGATATCAATGAGTTAGACTTTGAAAATGTAGGCAGTTGGCCTGCATTGTATCGAGGTGTATTTATTACACTAGTAGGTGCGTTATTTGCAGGTGCCTTTTATTATTATGTGACAATTCCACAGCTTGAGCAGTTAAAAACAGTGGAGGCAAAAGAGCAAACGTTAAAAGATAACTTCAAAGTAAAAGCTGCTTTATCTGCTAACTTAGAAGCGTATCGTGCCCAGATGGTTGAGATTAACGTTATTTTTGAAGGTCTTATTAACAAATTACCAAGTAAAAAAGAGATCGCTAGCCTACTTGATGATCTGAGTTTTATCGGTGGTGATAATGGTTTGCAACTTAAAAGTATAAATTGGGGGGCGAAAAAAAATGGCGAGTTATCGGTTGAGGTTCCTATCAGTATTCAAGTAGTTGGCACCTATGAACAACTTGGACATTTCGCAGCTGATATTGCAGCTTTACCGCGTATTGTTATCTTAGATAATTTACGCCTGACTAAAGGTAGTAAAGATAAACTAACCCTGAATGTTATTGCAAAAACGTATCGTTATAAGGGGGGTAAAAAATGAGAGTTTTAATTACCCTACTATTATCATTGAGTATTTTTTCTTGTGTTGAAGTAAAAATAGACGACTTAAATCAGTTTGTTGTTGAAACAAAATCTAAAGTCTATCCAATCAATGATAAAATTCCTGAATTGAAAAAGATTGATGCGCTTGCTTATACTGGCAGCGAAGGACGTAATCCATTTACTGAACCCAAAGCTGAAGTAGTTGCGCCAACGAAGAATGCACCCAAAAGTTGTCCTCAACCTAACTTTAAGCGTAAAAAGCAGGCGTTAGAGATGTATTCACTTGATAATTTGATTATGCGCGGTACATTACTCATCAATGAAGAGTTATGGGCACTCGTACAAGTGTCTGGTGGCGAGATTCATAAGGTAAGGCCTGGTTATTATTTAGGCCTAAACCACGGAAAAGTATTAAAAATAACTAAAGCTAAGATTGAATTATTGGAGTTAGCTTCAGATAGAGATGGTTGTTGGCAAGAGCGAATTACTCAAATTACGCTACAATCACAATAAGCTTTGAGCAGGGATGAGATAAAACAATGAAAACAATAAATATAAAACATTTAAGTACTCTTTTTTCAATAGCGGGACTACTACTGAGCTCTTCTATTGCAATGGCAGAGTCACAGCTTACTAAGCTGAACGTAAACCCACTTACTGACGGAAAATTTGAGCTTAAATTTGAATTCAGTGATGCAATATCTGGTTACGCAGATAAATTACATTATCGTCCAAACCAACTGGTTGTGGATGTTGAAGATGCAAGTTCAGTGCTTAAACTTAATCCAATTAAGATTGAAAAAAGTGGTGTAAATAACGTTGAAGCTAAACGTACCACTGACGGTTTACGCTTAATTATCGCACTTGATATGTTAATGCCTTATCGTGTTGTGCAGGAAGATAAAGTTCTTTTTATTCGTTTTGGTGCTAACGCAGAGTCTGTAACAACTGCAAGTGATAGTGAAGTTGCAATGGCAGATGCTATTGCACAAGATACTGGTAGTCAAACGGCTATCATTCCTACGGCAACTGCCAAAGAGAAGCCCGTTGCAGTAGAAAGAACGGAAGAAACTCCAAAGGGTTACGTTAATAGTATCAAGTCAATTGATTTCAAACGTGGTTCAGAAGGTCAAGGTAAACTGCTGGTATACCTTGATAACTCAAGTGTTGCTGTTGATATCCGTCGTCGTGATCAACAGTTAATTGCAGAGTTTCAAAGTACACATATCGCAAATGAATTCTTATATATTATGGATGTAGTTGATTTTGCTACATCGATAGATAAAATTGAGACATTCAAAGAAGATGGAAAAACACGGTTTGTTTTTGATATTAAAGATGAATATAACTACCGCTATGACCAGTTAGACACGTTGTTTATGATTGAAGTTTCTAAGAAGCTTGAAAATCAAAAAGAGAGTGTTTATCAAGGTAAAGCTATCTCCCTTAACTTCCAAGATATTCCAGTACGTACAGTATTGCAGTTAATCGCTGACTTTAATGGCTTCAACTTAGTAATCACCGATTCGGTAAGTGGTAATATCACCCTACGTTTAGATGATGTGCCATGGGAACAAGCGCTAGATATTATTCTAAAAGTTAAAGGCCTTGGTAAACGTATGGATGGTAACGTTCTAATGATTGCACCTGCGGTTGAGCTTGCGGCTAAAGAGCGTGAACAGTTGGAAACGGAGAAAGAGGTTGAAGAGTTAGCGCCACTTTATTCAGAGTTTATTCAAATTAACTATGCAAAAGTCGGTGACATTTCAACTATGTTATCAAGCGGTAATGCAAGTCTGCTTTCATCACGTGGCGCAGTAAGCACTGATACACGTACAAATACGCTGTTATTAAAAGATACAGCTGCAGTAATTGATGCTGTTAAAGAGATGATTACTGTACTAGACGTGCCAGTGCGCCAGGTTGTCATTGAAGCACGTATGGTAACGGTAAATGATTCAGTTGGTGAAGAATTAGGTATTAAGTGGGGGGTTACAGCGACAGGAGGTGACAGCGCTACATCTGGTTCATTGGCTGGTGCAGAGTCCGCTAATGGCACTAATAATGGAGGTGTAGGTGCTCCAGGTAGTATTGATGATCGTTTAAACGTGAATTTACCTATTGCGGGTGCAGCAGGTACGATTGCATTCCAAGTTGCCAAATTAGCAGATGGGCAAATATTAGATCTTGAGTTATCTGCATTAGAGCAGGAAAATAAAGCTGAGATTATTGCAAGCCCACGTATTACAACTGCAAATCAACAAACAGCTTACATTGAGCAGGGTACTGAAATCCCTTATGTTGAATCGGCATCATCGGGTGCAACTTCCGTTAGCTTTAAAAAGGCAGTATTAAGCTTGGAAGTGACACCGCAAATAACACCCGATAATAAAGTTATTCTAGACTTAGTTATTACTCAGGATTCTATAGGTGCAACTGTTCCTACGGGTCTTGGTCAGGCTGTAGCGATTGATACACAAGAGATTGGTACCCAGGTACTGGTTGAGAATGGTGAAACGTTGGTGTTAGGTGGTATCTATCAACAAAACATAACAACTGGCGTGCAGAAAGTACCGCTACTAGGTGATATTCCTTACCTAGGTTACTTATTTAGAAGTACTGTTGAAAAAAGTAGGAAAGCTGAGTTATTAATTTTTGTTACGCCACGTATCGTGATGCAAACTAAATATTAATTACTAGCTACTTTGCAAAAAATAAAGCCTGAAGTTTAACTTCGGGCTTTTTTTTGAGCAGAAATTAATATGACTTGCAATCACTTATCAACAATTGCGATAATACGCAGCATTTCTTTTTTTAAGGGAATTCCTAATAACTAATTACTGAGTAAAAAACCAACATGGCAGAACAACGTAATATTTTTTTAATTGGCCCTATGGGGGCTGGTAAAAGCACAATTGGACGTCACTTAGCACAAATGTTACATCTTAATTTTCATGACTCGGACGCTGAAATTGAGAAAAAAACAGGTGCAGATATTGCTTGGATCTTTGACGTAGAAGGCGAAGAGGGTTTCCGGAATCGTGAAACGGACATGATTGATGAGTTAAGTCAAAAGCATGGCATCGTATTGGCAACCGGTGGTGGTGCTGTTGTACGACCTGAAAATAGAAGCAACCTATCTGCACGTGGCATTGTTGTTTACCTTAAAACAAGTGTAGACAAGCAACTTGCGCGTACTTTAAAGGATAAACGGCGCCCACTTCTACAAACAGAAGACCCACGTAAAGTGCTAGAGACATTAGCCGAAAGTCGTAACCTTCTTTATACAGAAGCGGCTGATTATACAATTGAAACTGACGAACAGAGCGCAAAAGTTGTTGCTAGCCAAATTATTACACTACTGGATTTTTAATGGATAAATTAACGGTTGATTTAGGCTCTCGTAGCTACCCTATCTCTATAGGTGAAAACCTATTACAGCAGAGCGAACTTTTTACAGGTGTTATCATCGGTAAAAAAGTGATGATTGTAACTAATGATGTCGTTGCACCCTTGTATCTTGATACTTGTAAAAATAGTTTAGCGCAATTTGATATCGATGAAATTATTTTGCCAGATGGTGAGAAATTTAAAACTTTAGCTACATTTGAGACGATTCTTAGCGCCTTACTTGAAAATAAACATGCACGTGATACAACCGTCGTTGCATTAGGTGGTGGTGTAATTGGTGATATGGCTGGTTTTGCTGCTGCATGTTACCAACGTGGTGTACCATTTATTCAAGTGCCAACAACGGTTCTATCACAGGTTGACTCTTCTGTTGGTGGAAAAACAGCTGTTAATCACCCGCTTGGTAAAAATATGATTGGTGCTTTTTATCAGCCTCAATCGGTAATTATTGATATTAACTGTCTTAAGACACTACCTAAACGCGAATTTTCTGCGGGTATGGCAGAGGTTATCAAATATGGCATTATCTACGATGTGGCCTTTTTTAATTGGCTTGAAGATAATGTTACTGAGATAAAAGCATTACAGCCACAAGCAATTACCTATATGATCAAGCGCTGTTGTGAGATAAAAGCTGAAATTGTTGCGCAAGATGAAAAGGAGCACGGAGTACGAGCGCTTCTTAACCTTGGTCATACCTTTGGCCATGCTATTGAAGCTGAGCAAGGATACGGTAATTGGTTACATGGTGAAGCTGTTGCTGCCGGTATGGTACTTGCTGCTAAAACATCACTTATTTTAGGCCTTCTTGAGCGTCATCAAGTTGAACAGATCATGTCTCTTATTAAGCACTTTGAGCTTCCACTTAACGCTCCTGATAAGATGAATTATGACCATTTTGCAAAGCATATGCAGTTGGATAAAAAAGTATTAAATGGGCTGTTGCGCTTAATTCTACCGACTGCAATTGGTCGTAGTGAAATCTATTCTGATGTCAGCGAAGATGTGCTTCGTAGCGTAATTGAACACTAAAAAACATGGTTGAGCGGACTTTAATTTCATTCCCTTCGCAGTTGCAATTAATTGAGCGACTGCAACACTTGCTTTATTTATCATCTTCAATGGTATTTATTTCAGGTGAAAAGGGAAGTGGAAAAAGTACCTTAATTGAACAGCTATCTAATCAGCTTCCGAATAAAACTCAACAAGCATTTGTCACACTATCTGAACCTAGTAGCATTATTCAGGTTCGCCAGCAGATTGTATCTCAACTATTTGAACAGCCACTATTTGATGCTGATGATAGCCTCACAAATAGTTTCTTATTATTAAAAGAAAAACAAAATGAAGATGTAGCGCGAGTTGTCGTGATTGATAATGCAGAGTTATTACCTGAACAGATAGTGATTGAATTAGCTGAAATAATTAAGCAGAAAACACTTTTCACTGAGCATGAAATAAGTTTTATCTTAATCTCCGATGAGTCAACCAATAAAAAATTTGTTGAGATGATTAATAGCAGTGCAGGTGCTCAAGCTATTGCTACATTAACCTTCAAATTGCCTCCTTTAAGTGACAATGAAGCAAAACAGTTAATAAATCATCGTTTCTCACAAGTGGGTTACTTAGCACAACTGCAACACCAGGATGCATTAACTAAACAATTGTTAGCTTGCCAGGGGATACCTGAAAAAATACTCGCTCTAGCAGCGAACTTGAGTAGTGGTAAACTAGAAACAAGTAAACCCTCATGGTTGAAAACACGTTTCCCAGCTATACTTCTGATGATATTGCTTGTTGTGATTGCTGGTGTGTTAACCTCCTATCTATATCCCTTGTTTATAAAAAACAGTACTCAGCCTGAAATTTTGATTGAGGAAGAGGTTGAACTGTTAGAAGATATACAGGTAAGTGAAATCATTGCAGGTGGGCAAAGCGAGGGTGAATCAACAGAGTTATTGGCTGGAAAATGGTCTAACGATAATAATTCTATTGAAAATAATCAATTAAGTGTGGGCAAAGCTGATAGTAGCGAACGTGTTATTATTACAGAGTCTGAAATTGTTAAGTTAGTTGCATCAAATGCTCAAAAAACAGAGCTTTCTGCTGAAGAAGCGATTACGCCTACATTAGCAATATCACCCATTTCTGAGATCGTAGAAAAGGCAATTGTGTCCGAGAAGCCTGCTATTGATAAACCGACTGTGGCAATTATTCAGCCTATTCCTCCTCAAAATCCTGCTGTAGAAGCAGTTGAGACTCCGGTTGTTATTAGCGAGCCAGTAGTGCAACCCGTTGCAGAGTTAAGTCATACTGAAATTAGCAAAGAAACAGAGGCTGTTGTTTTGCAAGAGCTCCCAGAGTCACAAGGGCCTGCGCAGTTAGAAAAGTTAGAATCGCTTCAAGAAGCAAAATTAAAAGAACCTCAACTGAAGCCGAAGAACAATAATACAGCTTTTACAGATCCTACTCAGTTGTTAGATGTTAATAGTGATATTTATACCCTACAACTATCTGGCATGAGTACTGAAAAATCACTAAAAGAGTTTATCAACCAGCATCAATTGCCACGTAAAAATACCTACCTTTACCAAACTGTACGTAATGGAAAACCATGGTATGTGGTTATTTACGGGCAGTTTAAAAACCGTCAAACAGCAGATAAGGTTGCCAAAAAATTACCCGGCTCACTTGCCAAGCTTGATAGTTGGGTAAAGAAATATGCTTCTGTACATCGGGATATTTTGTTAAATGAGTAAAGTAAAACATCGCGCATTTCTAAAGTGGGCGGGTGGAAAGTTTTCGCTAACTGAGCAAATCAATCAACGTTTACCAGAAGGAAAACGCCTTATAGAGCCCTTTGTTGGTGCATGCTCTGTATTTCTAAACAGTGATTTTGATGAGTATTTGCTTAACGATATTAATGCTGATTTGATTGCGATGTACAATATTATTAAACGTAAACCCAAACAGTTTATCGTTGATGCAAAACACTATTTCCAACCTATATATAATAACGAACAAGCGTATTATAAAATTCGTGATGAATTCAATCAGTGTACAGATGCGTATCAGCGCTCTCTGCTGTTTTTATACATGAATCGTCATGGTTATAATGGTTTGTGTCGTTATAATCAAAGTGGTGGTTTTAACGTGCCTTTTGGTCGCTACAAAAAGCCCTATTTCCCAGAAAAAGAGATCCTATTTTTTGCTGAAAAAGCAAAAAAAGCGACTTTTGTTTGTAAACCCTATCAGAAACTATTCCAATACCTTCGTGATGATGATGTTTTGTATTGCGATCCTCCCTATGTGCCATTAAGTAAAAGTGCTTCTTTTACTGGTTACGCAAAAGAGGGATTCAATCTAGATGATCAAGCAAATTTAGCGCGTCTTGCTCGTGAGTCAAAGTGTGCCGTATTATTGAGTAATCATGATACAACCTTAACGCAAGAGCTCTACAGAGATGCGAGTTGCGATAAAATACAGGTGTCACGCACAATTAGTAGTAATGCAAAAAATCGAGAGCCTGTTGGTGAGATATTTGCCCTATTTAATGCGATTGATATTAATAAAAATTAGTCTGTAGTGATTTGCTTCGGTAGAATAGTAACCATATTCTGCCCTTAAATTAGCTACAGGTAAAAAACATGACCGATTATTTAATTGCCCCTTCGATTCTTTCTGCCGATTTCGCCCGTTTAGGTGATGACGTAAAACAAGTATTAGCTGATGGTGCTGATGTTGTGCATTTTGACGTGATGGATAATCACTATGTACCTAATCTAACGATCGGTCCAATGGTGTGTAAAGCACTACGTGATTACGGCATTACGGCACCAATTGATGTGCATTTAATGGTTGAACCTGTTGACACTATGATTGTTGATTTTGCTAAAGCTGGCGCATCAATAATTACATTCCACCCAGACGCTTCAAAACATGTTGACCGTTCACTGCAGCTTATTAAAGACCACGGCTGTAAAGCTGGATTAGTATTGAATCCTGCAAGTTCACTTGAAGAGTTAACGCATGTAATGGATAGACTGGACGTTATTTTGTTAATGTCAGTTAATCCTGGATTTGGTGGTCAATCATTCATCCCACATACACTTGAAAAATTACGACAAGTTAAGAAACTGATTGAAGCGAGTGGTCGTGATATTCGTCTGCAAGTTGATGGTGGCGTTAAAGTAGATAATATTAAAGAGATTGCCGAGGCAGGTGCTGATATGTTTGTTGCTGGCTCTGCAATCTTTAACACTCCTGATTACAAAGCAGTTATCGATGAAATGCGCAGTGAGCTTGCAAAAGTTTAATGGCTAAAATAGATAATATTAAACTTATCTGTTTTGATCTTGATGGTACGCTTGTTAATAGCGTGCCAGATCTACGTTTAGCACTAAATGCAATGTTAGATGAATTTCAGCTACCACATTGCCAAGATGAGCAGATAAAAACTTGGGTGGGCAATGGCTTACCCAAATTGGTAGAGCGTGCTTTAACGTATGTTGATAACAAAAATGTGACTCAACAGAACGCTTTGAGCTGTTTTGAAAAGCATTATCAGCACTACCTTAACAGTGCTTCTTGCCTTTATGATAATGTCGCTGAAACACTGCACACTCTAAAAACTCGCGGTTATCAAACGGCCCTTGTTACTAATAAAGCTGAACAGTTTTTACCTGACCTGTTACAACACTTTAAAATTAATGATTGTTTTGATTTAATTTTAGGTGGTGATACGTTAGCTAAAAACAAACCTGATCCGATGCAGGTTAATTTTGCACTGGCGCATTTTTCAGTAGACAAATCACAGGCTGTAATGGTTGGCGACTCAAAAAATGATATTTTAGCAGGGAAAAATGCAGGCCTTTTAAGTATCGCATTAACCTATGGTTACAACTATGGCGAGCCTGTTTCGCGCTTAAACCCAGATTATATAATCGATCAATTCAACGAATTATTAACGTTACTATAGGCGTTAAAAGGACATTAACATGACTAAACCAATTGTATTAAGTGGCTGTCAGCCATCAGGATCACTCACTATCGGTAACTACATGGGCGCATTACGTCAGTGGGTAACAATGCAAGAAACAAGTGACTGCCTATTTATGTTGGTAGACCTACATGCTATTACTGTACGCCAAGATCCTAAAGCACTGCGTAGTGCAATCTACGATGGTTTAGCAATGTATCAAGCAGTGGGTCTTGACCCACAAAAAAGCACCATTTTTCTTCAGTCACAAGTTCCTGAACATGCGGAGCTTTCGTGGATTTTAAACTGCCATACGCAAATGGGTGAGCTAAATCGTATGACTCAGTTTAAAGATAAATCGCAAAAGAATGTCACTAATATTAATGCCGGTTTATTTAGTTACCCAGTGTTGATGGCTGCAGATATTTTATTATATGGTCCCAAATACGTACCCGTAGGTAGTGATCAAAAGCAGCATTTAGAATTAGCGCGTGATATTGCAACACGCTTTAATAATGCCTATGGAGATACATTTGTAGTGCCTGAGCCTGCAATTCCAGAACATGGCGCACGCATTATGAGTCTGCAAGATCCAACTAAGAAGATGTCTAAATCAGACGATAACGAGAAAAACTTTATCGGTCTATTAGAAGACCCTAAAAAGATAGCCAAGAAGATAAAATCGGCAGCCACTGACTCTGACGAGCAAGCACGTATCTATTTTGATAAAGATGAAAAACCGGGTGTTTCAAATCTATTAACACTACTTTCATGTTCAACGGGTACCAGTATCGAAAGTTTGATCCCACAATATGAAGATAAAATGTATGGGCATTTAAAAGTAGATACCGCAGATGCTGTAGTAAACCTATTAGAGCCAATTCAAGCTCGTTTTAAAGAGTTACGTGCTGATGAATCTGCACTACAAGCAATGGCACGAGTAGGTGCAGAGAAAGCACGTGAACGTGCAGCTGTAACACTGGCAACGGTTTATGACAGGATTGGTTTTCTACCAAAATAATAACAAATATTTAACTGTATTTTAAAAGGCCAACTTAGTTGGTCTTTTTTATGTTTGTTATTTAATTTATGTTAAGCGATTTTAACTTATTGTTATTTAAATTTAAGTGTAAAGTCTAGGTGAGCTGGGTATCAAAAGGTGACAATAAGTTGTTGTCACAAAATTATTTCCTTTATAATGCTAACAAATTATATTTGTTAACTATTTTATGAAAAGGAATTTGTATGCGATATCTACCTCTCTCTGCAGTAACATTGTCTGCTTTATTGCTCACCGCCTGTGGTGGTAGCTTGGATGGTGGTGCTAGCACTTCTGAAGAAGCAACTAGCGGTAATCAAACGTCTGAACTGGAAGTTGTAACAGAAGAAGATATTGCCGTTGATGATGCCGCTCCTGCAGAAGTGGGTGTTCCATCGTATTTTACATATGCGGGTGCTTCACAATCTTGGATTGCAATTCAAGGAACCGGCGGAGCTGGGCGACACGAAGCTTCAGGCGTTACCTTTAAGTTATTAGATGGCAATGGCGACGCTGTATCGGGGGTTAACGTAGACTTTTCATTATTAGCCCCAGTAGGTGTGACATTAGATCCATCTACAGGGAAAACAGATGCGGATGGCTTTGTAAGCACCACAGTATCCTCAGGGAGAGTGAGTGGCTCTGTTCGCATAAATGTACAAACAGCTGATGGTGCAATTAAACTGGTTTCGGATGCTTTGTCTGTTTCAACAGGTTTACCTGATCAAAATAGCTTCTCATTGTCACTGGAACAGTTTGCTCCAGAATCAATGGATATTGATGGTGTATTGGATACTGTAACAATTCGCTTAGCTGATAAATATAATAATGCAGTTCCTGATGGCACATCAATCTATTTTACGACTGAAGGTGGCGCAATCCGTGATGCCGAAACAGGTACTGTAGGTTCATGTTTGACGGTTGCGAGTAAGTGTACACTTACTTGGGAGTCACAAAACCCTCGTCCTGAAGGTAACATGTTAACTGATGGCCATTCTTGTGCATTTTCAACAATTACAGGCATCGCACCTTGTATTAACGCGGGTGGTATGGGGCAACCTTATGCTGGTCGTGTAACTATTACTGCTTTTGCTATTGGTGAAGAGAGTTTCACTGATAATGATGCTGATGGGTGGTTTACACCGGGCGATACTCTAAATGCTGATTTACCAGAAGTATTTTATGACCATAATGAAGATGGATTATATAAAGATAATGCCACTGCTGGTGTAGAAGATGATTTAGAAGAGTTTCATGATCTCAATTTAGATCAAGAGTACTCTGCCGGTGACGGTAAATATAATGGCTTGTTATGTTCACCAGAGAGTGAAAGTATTGGGGATTGTAGCCGTGATTTAGTAAATATTAGTGCAGATACCATATTAATTATGGCTTCTAGTAGCCAACATTTTCGTGTTCAGCAACATTTAGGTCAAGATGTATCAAATGCTATTATTATTTACCAGCCTTTATTACTAGATGCAAAAAATGATTTAAAAGCGTTAGTTAACGATGAAAATTTCTCTTTAACCACAGCCCAAGCAAATGTTGCTAGCGCTAAATACGCAGAAAAAATTGCAGCTGATGCAGCTAACTTAGACCCTGAAGATGAAGCTGCTAAAGCAACTTTTGCTACGGCTGCTAAAGCGACTGCTGATGCGGAAGAGGTTTTACAAGCAGTTGAATTACGTGACACATATACAGAGAAATTAGCGACATTAACTGCAATGACAGCTACTGGTTCACAAGACTCAAATTATGCAGATGTTGTCTTATATCCACGCGCATCATTTACTGTATATATTGCTGATGTCTTTAATAACCGTCCTCCATCTGGTTCAGTTATTAGTTTTGAAGCACGTAATGGTAAGATATTAGGTGCAGATTCTTATACTTTACCTGATAATTATGATTTAGGGCCTATTGCGAGGAGTTTTGTAATTGTACCCAATGAACCGTTAGATGCTGTTGGTTTTGATTACTTATATATTAAGGTTACTACACCATCTGGTATTGTATCAAGTTATGAAATTGGGGTTTTAGACCCTGTGCCACCACCATCTGCTGATTAATAAAATACAAACAATAAAAAAGGAGCCTCGGCTCCTTTTTTTGTTATCTGCTATAAAGTTAAAAACTAACTTTTATGAAACTCACTCTGTAAAGCAAACTGTGTTAACTCTTCAATTACTTGCTTTTTAATCTCTAACTGCTCGCTGGCAGGAATATCATAACGCTCACTTAATAACTCATAGTCTTCGCCACTTAAACTTACTGTTAAGCGCGGGCGCTTAGGCTTTTTGTGAGTGGGTAACTCAAGTAAGTGACGAATCTGCTCAGAAGGGCTAACACCTTTATCTAATGCGCTACGACGAATGCTATATTGCAACTTACTATCCATATCAAAGGCTATCTGTACCGCTTTTACAACTTTGGCTGATTGCTGCCATTTTTCAGGTAATTTATTATGCGGCATAGTTACTCTCCTTCGTTTTCATGGTTATTCGCCTTTAATCCATAACTCTGCTATTTCATTAGCTGGTCTTAGGAATGAAAGGTACACATCTGTGTCACCATTTTCAAATATAAATATATCTACAAAACGTTTTTCTTGGTCACCCTGCAATGAATAAAATTCAAACTCTTGTCCGTGTTTATCTTCATTGTATTGTGGTGGTGTTGTGCCTCTATAATCCTGCCTATGCAAAAAACCTGTGGTCATAAAGTCTTGCTGGATATATTCATCAGCTAACATATCTGCGTAGTTATGATTTTTAGTGATAGGTGTTAATCGCGCATTGCCAGGCTCTTCAAATATCTCTGAGAAATCATCCATATCAAACAACTCTTCAACATTTTCACGTGTTAATAACAGGCTAAATTTAACTAGTTTTTGCGGGTTATTTGGGAAGCTTAGATATACCAGTTGCTCGCCACTACCTTGGCCAACGATTTGTGAGAAATGTTCATGTTTGAATTCAAGAGTGTTGATATCAGTAACTTGAAGTTGCATCTTGCGCATCGCTTGTGGCAATGCAAAGCTATCACCAAAGGTGAAGATATCACTTTCCTGTAATTCAGAAGCATGATTAAGCGTGCGTGTTGGTACAGGTTGTTTTTTAGCAAACAGTGACTTGAAAAAACTCATCTACTACCCTCTATTTTTGAAGAGATAAAAACGCAAAAAACACGAGCACCCAAAAGTACTCGTGTTTTATAATCGCAGTTTATTATTTCGTTTTTAAGCGATCTAAGATTGATTGTGCACTAGATTGTTGTGCGCCAATACCTGCTTCTTGTAACTTAGCTTTTAATGAGCTATCACCACTTTCAGACTCTAGCTGCTCAGCGGCTTTTAATTTGTCATCAAAGTTAGCTTGCTTTTGTTTAATGCGCTCTAGTGAATCTTTTGCACTTAATAGTTTAGAATTGCTTGCGGAGAAGTTATCAGTAATTGCTGATGTTGCTTTTTGCACGCTATCCGTTGTTTTTACCATGCTTAGCTGACGTTTATAATCAGTTAGTTGGCGTTCACTCTTTTTGATAAGCTCTTTCAAACGATCAGCACTTTTTAGGTAACTTTCATTTGCTTGCTGTTGGTCTGCTAGGTTTGACTCAAGCTCACCAATTTTTTCAGCAATTTCAATTGCTAGTGCTTCATTACCTTGCTCAAGTGCTTGAAGTGCGTAACCTTCATGCTCTTTAATGCTTGTTTGTAGCTGTGCTAGCTCACGTGCTGCTTGCATCTGTTTAGCCATCACTTCCGTTAAATCACGTTTAGCGATAGTAATATGCTTTTCGCTATCACGGATTTCTTGTTCAAAAATACGTGTTGCGTTTGCATCTACCACGGCTTCACCAGCTTCACGCGCGCCGCCACGAACTGCGGTAATAATTTTTTTAAATATGCTCATAATTTTTTCCTTACCTATTTGTAACTGCTAAAGGCTAAGCCTGAACAGTTACCATTAATTTTTAAATAACACTCAAAGTTTGCATTGTGACTACTTTAAATAAGTGTCCATTTCGCTGATCACTTCTAAGCTATTATCGCTTAGTGTTACAATTTCTAACTCAATATCATCAAGACTTGAATTGATAGAAAGTGCGCCAAATACCACATATTTATCTTCAACTTTTGCAAAAGAGGAGAGTGGCATTGGGATGTTCATCTCTAACATCGCTTCTATCATATTGGCTTTAAGATCTGCCTTTACTTCATCTTCACCCCACAGGTAAGCGATACATAAAATCTGATTATCACTGACTGAAAGGAAAATCGGGATCTCTTCACGACCAATAATTTCAACCTGTAATACATCAATATCACCATCAATCGGTGTACAGTCAAAATTGAAACCCGTTTCTGTTGCATCTTGTAACTGGTTTAAATGGGTCGCTATTGTATGAATATTCATATTGCTCCTTAGAGTAAAGACATTTAATGTCTTGTTGCAAACTAATTTAGTCCGCTTGTCATTATATGTCAAGCGGTTTGTTGATTATTATTTCATATATACCCATGTTGCCTCAATATGCTTTGTCAGGCACAAGCTCGAATGCCAGAGCAAGGCGTAACATGAGGCAATTGTTATTCACTTTTCGATTGTTACAACGTAGGGATGGCTTTCGAGCTTGAGCCCCATAGGGCAAGGCAATTTGCACTAATCTACGTTGTTATAAAATCTCTATGTAGAATAACTATACTTCAATTTTATGCCTAGTATCTCAGTACAACTTGGCTTGCTGACTTTGCATCTTGAAGTATCATGGGTATAGGTAATATTGCGGAGATAATCCTATTTTTCAATAGTAAAAAATAGTTATTACTGATCATCTTTCACATAACTGCTAAGTTAATGTCTTTGTTGCTTAAAATAGGTTGTCGTTATGTCTCTACTCTCCGATTGTGCCTCTCTTCATCTCGAAAACCTCAGCGAAAGACTAGAGCTTTCTTTTCTCGACGAGGCTCAATTAGCAGAACTAACAGAGGCACTGTCATTAAGTGATTTTATAGCCGATTCATTAATGAAACAGCCCGAATTACTTGCTGAGTTATTTAACAGTGGTCTTTTGCAGTCAGCACATCGAACGGAGTTGCTTGAAAATGAGTTACAAACTGTTTTAGTCGCAACAAGTGATGAAATTCAACTGCATAAAGTCTTGCGACAATTTCGCCGTAAACATATGTTGATTATTGCGTGGCGAGAATTACTTGGCAAAGCAAGTTTAGAAGAGAGTTTTAAACATATCTCATTTCTTGCAGACCAACTTATTTTACAGGCAATGAATTGGTTATATGAAAAACAGTGCAGCGAACAAGGTACACCTTTTAGTCATGAAGGTGTAAAACAGAGCTTGTATATTTTTGCGATGGGCAAACTCGGTGGGCGAGAATTAAACTTCTCTTCTGATATCGATCTTATCTTTACTTACCCAGAGCATGGTGAAACTAAAGGTGGCCGACGTGTGATAGGCAATCAGCCTTTCTTTATTAAACTTGGGCAGCGTTTAATTGCGGCCTTACACCAAATAAGTGCAGATGGTTTTGTATATCGCGTTGATATGCGTTTACGCCCCTTTGGAGATTCTGGCCCGTTAGTAACCAGCTTTGCTTCTATTGAAGATTATTATCAGAGTCATGGGAGGGAATGGGAACGTTATGCGATGGTGAAAGCGCGCGTGATTGGTGAAGAAGGGACTTACAAACAAGAGTTACAAGCAATGTTACGCCCCTTTGTTTATCGACGTTATATCGATTTTAGTGCCATTGATTCATTACGTAAAATGAAAGCGATGATCAGCGCAGAGGTACGCCGTAAAGGGCTTAAAGATAATATCAAATTAGGCACGGGTGGCATTCGTGAAATTGAGTTTGTAGCACAAGCATTTCAGTTAATCCGTGGCGGGCGAGAATTAGCCTTGCAATGTAAAGGTTTGCAAGAAACGTTAAAGGTGATTGCAGAGATAGGTGCGTTACCTGCAGAGCGAGTGCAATGTTTACTTGAGTCGTACCACTTTTTACGTCGTGTTGAGAATATTTTACAACAGATAGGTGATCAGCAAACACAAACTCTACCAGCCAGTGAGTTAGATAAATCTCGTCTTATTACTGTGATGCAATTTTCAGACTGGGAGAGTTTTTATCAAAGACTCAATAACGTGATGAAAAATGTACATGATGAGTTTAATTGGGTCGTGGGTGAAAGTGACGAAGAAAAACAATCTGATCAGGACCTTTGTGAGCTATGGGCACTAGATTTAACAGAAAAAGAGACCATTGAGCTGCTGGTTGAGAAAGGGTTTTCAGAGCAACTATCAGCAGAATTAAGCGCCATTCTTCTGAGTTTTAAAGATGATATTAGTAAACGCCCTATGGGAAGCCGTGGTCAAGAAACAATGGCTAAGCTACTACCTAAAATAGTAGAGAAAATTTGTGCCTATGAAACCCCTAGTGAATTATTAAAACGTATTACCGAGCTATTATTAAAAGTGATGCGCCGTACTGCTTATTTAGAGTTACTTAACGAGAATGATGGCGCCCTGAATCAGTTGTTGAAATTATGTCATGCTAGCCCTCGAGTGAGTTCTCAACTAGGACGTCACCCTATTCTTCTCGATGAACTACTTGATCCTGTTCATCTTTATCATCCAACAAAATTAGATAACTACCAACGTGATTTGCGTCAGTTTATGTTACGTGTGCCGGAAGAAGATATGGAACAGCAGATGGAAGCATTGCGTCAGTTTAAACAGATGCAGTTCTTACATATTGCTGCTGCGGATATTGCCGGTGCTATAGAGTTACCAAAAGTAAGTGATCACTTAACTTACCTAAGTGAAGCGTTAATGGATTATGTTATTCAGATTGCGTGGACACAAATGGTCGAAAAATTTGGTATTCCAAGTAATGTTGTAGGAACTGATCGTAAAGGCTTCGCTGTTATCGGTTATGGAAAAATGGGTGGTTTTGAGCTTGGTTATGGCTCTGACTTAGATGTCGTTTTCCTGCATGATAGTGAAATTAGTGGGCAAACTAATGGTCGCAGAACGATCGATAATCAGCTGTTTTATTTTCGTTTAGGGCAACGCATTATTCATCTATTTAGTGCGCGTACTAACTCTGGCATTTTATACGAGATAGATATGCGCTTGCGTCCCTCTGGTGATTCTGGTCCGTTAGTGGCTGGTATGGCGGGTTACGAAAGGTATCTACGCAACGATGCCTGGACATGGGAGCATCAAGCATTAGTTCGCTCTCGTTGTGTATTTGCTGATGAAGCCTTGTTACTGGAATTTAACGGGGTGAGAGAAGCTATTTTGTCACTTCCTCGCGAGCCTATCTCGCTAGCAAAAGATGTTTCAGATATGCGCAAAAAAATGCGTGATCACCTTAGTCGTGCTGAAGCGGGACAGTTTGATCTCAAACAATCAACGGGTGGCATGGTTGATATTGAGTTTATTGCCCAGTATCTAGTACTTGCTCATGCAGCCCAAACCGACTGGTCACTGTGTAAGTGGTCTGACAACTTACGTATATTTGAAGTGTGTAAAGAACAGCAACTGTTAACTGACGAGCAGGAGAGCGCATTAACGCATGCATATTGTGTGATTCGAGATGCCGCACATCGTTTAACGCTTAATAAACAAACACGTATTGTGGATGAAAAAGGTTTTGCAAAAGAACGGCAAGCAGTCATAAAAATATGGGAACAGTTTTTAGCGTAGTGAGCAGATGTGGCAGATATAAGTATTCTGCCACATTAAAGATGTTTTAATAAAAAGACTTTTCGCCTTCTGGACGGGTTTTAAAGCGTTTATGCATCCACATATATTGGTCATCGCATTCCAATACCATTTTTTCGATTTGTTGGTTAGTTGCTGTGGTATCAGCAACAATATCTTTGCTTGGAAAGTTTTCTAGCGCAGGGTAAAACACCAGTTCATAACCTTCTGTACCAGGTAGGCGCTTTAAAAAGACTGGAATCACGCAGCTATTTTTAACCTTTGCAAGGGTGCTTGTACCGGCAACCGTGTTGGCATTATCAACCGCAAAGAAGGGCGCAAATACACTGCTTTTATGGTTGCCATAATCATGGTCTGGTGCATACCAAAGTGCATCTGCATTTTTTAGTGCACGTAACATGCCTTTGAAATCTTTACGATCTAACATCGCTTTATGTTCGCGCATTCTTCCCCAGTAAAACCAATAATCTAAAACAGCATTGCTGTGTTTACGATATACCGCATTACAAGGTTGTGTCAGACCAACCGCACGTGCCCCCATCTCTAAGGTTAAAAAATGAGCACCTAAAAAGATAATGCCTTGGCCATTGATAATTGCTTTTTCAACGTGTTCAACGCCACGCACTTTTAATAAACCACGCACACGCCAGCTTGGCCAAAACCACGCCATGCCCATTTCAAGTAGTGCAATGCCACTGTTCTCAAAGTTAAGTTGGACTTTTTTATCGATCTCTTTTTTAGAAAGCTCTGGAAAACACTGTGCAATATTACAACGTGCAATGTGGCCACGCTGTTTTGCAAAAAAAGTAGCGCTACGACCAAGCAATCGCCCTAGAAATAGTAGTGCACCATAGGGTAAGAATGAGCTTAAAAAAAGCATAAAAATACCTAACCAAGCGAGCCAGTACTTAGGGTGGCAGAAAGCCGCTTTTAATTTATATGAATTCATAGTGACCACGTATTATGGGAGTTAATAAAATAATTCTACCGAATATTGCAATAAATGCCTATTTTGTCTCGGATTCTTTTTAATATATTAATTATAATAAATGTTAATTTTTTCGATTTTTGATAGGTTTTAGATGTTACATACTAAACGTAGCCATTATTTTGAACTTTTCTTTGGCACACTTGGTTTAATTATTTTTGCGACTTTAATCTATTTTATTATTGATAATCAAGGTAATAAAGCACAAGTAAAAGAGATTCAAAAAGAGATGAAAAGCTCTTACAACACGGTAATGGAGCAAAATAAAAAAGCCGCTATTTTATTGTTTGAATTACAATTTAACCATTCGGAAATTACTTCATTATTAGAAAAAGCCAGTGAGGCGAAAGATACTCAAGAGCTTACCTCTATTAAAGAAAACTTATACCAATCATTACATTATAAATTTCAAAGTAGCCGTCAATATTTCCCTAAACAGCAGATATATCTTGTTGATGGACATCCGTTATTACGCTTAGATTCACCTTATCAGGAGTTTGATAAAGAATCTGTGTATAACGTTGGCTTGCAGAAAGTAATCAAAGATCATACCTCCTATTATGGATTGGCGTTGCAGGATGGTGTTTATCTATATCGTTTCTTCTTCCCTATTTTTGATGATCATCATGCATTAATTGCTGTTGCTGAAGTAGGTTTACCTCTGAAAAATGTGCAAAGCTTTCTATTTACCAAGCACGGCGTGGTGAGTCAGTTTATGTTTTCTAAGAGGCAACTATTGGACATTCGTAATAAATGGAAACTCTATGAAGAAGCGACTTTGTCAGATAACTATTACGTATTAAAACGCGCTACAAATAGCAAAAAGCATAATATGCAGTTAACAGAACAAGAGTTTTTGCATTTAAAAGCAAATTTAGATGAACAACAGAAACAGGCGTTATTAAAAACTGAAATGTTCTCGATGCAGGATGAATTAAAGGGGCAGAATGGTTTTATTAACTTTTTACCGCTTAATAATATAAACGGTGATGTAGTTGGCCAGTTGTTTACTTACGTTCCTAAAGTAAGTGTAACGATTCAAAAAAATAATCGAACTATAATGTTATTGTTGCTGCTTACTCTGTTTTTCATACTTAGTTTTTATCTTTATAAACAAAATGAAAAGAGTAAAAACAGTCTTACTTTTCATAAAAATATGATTGATGCTCTGCCTTTTCCTGTTTTTTGCAAAGATGACAATAACCGCTATCAGTGTGCTAATACTGCCTTCTTTGCGCATTTTAATCTTAAGCCAGATACGATATTTTCTGACGGTGATAAAGCGTTTGAAAGTGAGCCTGAAGTATTGCAAGTGTCGGCAGCTGAGTTATCAGATCTGGGTGGGAAAAAGTCCTTTAAAGAGAGTGTGATTGATGAGGTTGGTATCGTAAATCTTGAAACGTCACTTTTTCTAGTTAAAAAAGAGACGCATGAAAGAGAAGGGGTACTAGGTTATATCGTTAATGAAACCAGCAAAGTGAGTACTCAACAACAATTAGAAAAAGCGCTAGTATTGCAAACGCAGTTATTAAATAGCCTTTCTGTAGGGGTAAGAATATTTAACCTTGAAAAAGAGGTGATAATTATTAACCAAGCATTTGAAAAATTGAGTGGTTTCAATGAGTCTAAGTTAATTGCGACAAGCTGTGAAAAATTATTCACCTGCATGCAGTGTAGCCCTGAGGTATGTCCACTTAAAAAAGCAAGGGATGAAAGTTTAGCTACCCACGTAGAAACAATAAAATACACTCAACAAGGCGAGATTAGAACGCTTTCAATCGATTTTAAGCCACTTTACGATAGTGAAGGTGTGTTGAGTGGGATTATTGAGATTAGTAGCGATATTAGTAAAACTAAAAGTTTGCAAGATAAAACCCATGAACTTATCGTTGCTGATGAGTTAACGGGACTACTGAATCTACGTGGTTTGATGGGCAGTGGGCAAAATTACTTTAGGCTTGCACAGCGTACTAAAAAACCATTTTTTGCTCTGCATTTTGATATACATGGAATGCGTAAGCTGAATTATCAATTTGGTGAAAAGTTAGGTGATAAGTTAATAAAAGACTTTGCCAGCATCTTGATAGAAACATTTCGTGATACTGATTTGATTGCGCGTATTGGTGGTGATGAATTTGTTGTACTGCTAAATGACAGTGATTATAAAATGGCTGATAGTGGTCATTTTGTACGCTTGGAATTAAACGTTCAAAAGTATAACTTACAGCCGGAAAATGAACTTAAACTGCTTATTGATACTGGCATTGTGCAATATTCAAGTAAAACCCATAACAACTTGGATATGTTATTAGATCAGTGTGAAAAACTAGTTTATGAGCAGCAACTTAAGCGCAATATCAATTAGCTGTTTAGGGTTAGGTTTTATCCCCTGTGAATCAGGTAGTGGCAGATAATGCAGGGGGTGCTTGAAGCTAATTAACTTATCTTTGATGAACGCTTTTAACTGAATGGATTGCTCTGCATCTGCCCATTTTATAAAAGCGATAGGGCGTTGCCCATAGTTGGCATCATCTATAGGCAACACATAGGCTTGTAATACTGTTGGGTGTGTTAGTAGCACCTGCTCAATCTCTTCCGGTTGGATGTTTTCACCACCAGAGATAAACTGTCGATCTTTGCGCCCAATTATCTTTAATGAATCCCCCTCTAATGCCCCCATATCAGCGCTTTCAAAGTAACTACTTTTATCAATCAAGTTAACAGTTTTATCCGCGTTGAAGTAACCAACAAAACGAGTCTCTCCTGCAAGTAGAATTTCCTTATCAACTATTTTCATTTTCCGGTAGGGCAGAAGCTGTAATATGTCGCTATTTGTTGAGGTTGCAATCTGCGATGCCATCTCTGTAGAGCCGTAACTCAAGTGGTAGGTAAAACCTCGCTCTGATAGCTTTTGTAATGCTTTGTTAGGGAATGCACTTCCACCGAGCAAGAGGTGCTTGATGCAGAGGTTATCTACCTGAAATTGTTTATCAGCAAGTAGTTGTTGCAGTTGGCTGCTTACCAATGAAAGGTGGGTTATTTTTGCTCTTTTTAAATGCTCTACTGTCAGCTTTTCTTCACTGAGTTGTAGTGTTGCACCTGCTAACAAAGTACGCATAACAGTTGCATAGCCGCTAATATGAAACAGTGGCAGAGAGAGTAGGTTGTTATCACTCCCTTCTAATGGAATAACTTGTTGAGAGCCTAGTGCACTATAAAAATGATTACTAAAATGGTGCATGATCGCCTTAGGCCTACCACTGCTACCAGAGGTAAAGATAATGCTGATAACCGCTATATCATCAATGGCGATCTCTTGTGCTTCAATCTTTGGCAGATTATCGACGCTAAAGTGTAAGGTTAAACCACTCTGTTTATTATCCAACCAAATATAAGAGCTATCTAACAAAACTATTCTTTGTTTGATCTCATTTTGACTGAACTTAGGATTAATAGGGCAAAAGATAAAACCATTGCGTAAGCAGGTTAGTTGCAATAATAACAAGCGTAGGCGATTTGAACCTATGCAGACAAGTCGGTCCCCTTTTTTCATGGTTAACTTTATTAGTTGCAGGCTAAGCTGAGATACATATTGATCCAATTTAGCAAAGCTTATTTGTTGATTATCGAGTGCGATAGCGATTAAGTCTGGAATAAGCAAAGCTTGTCTTGCTACAGGGCAATGATTAAGCTGTTGTCCGATTAGCTGCTTGTCCATAATAACTCCAACTGTTGGCTATCTTTTTCTATGTTATTCATATCTTGCAATAGTGAGCTATCAAAGTATTTCAGTGTGTCGATGCCTAGTGATATCAGTAATCCCCGTGTACTTTGATTCAAACAATATGAACTTGCCAATCTCTTTAATTGTTGCAGACCAACAATGCTCTCAAAACTAGAGCTGAAGCTTACTTTGATATCAAATTTTGTTGCGCTAGAGACTAGTCTGTCTATTTTTTCTTTGCTGCCAATTATTGTGGGTTTGATAATAAAGGCGCTAATACACTCATGGGGCTGAAAGCTAAAATTAGCCTTTTGCAAAGTTTCATCTAAACCTAATTGAATTGAATATTGCTCTGCAAGTGCTAAGTTAACTTGATGGTTATCGGTTGGCTCCTCAATATAATCAAGTTGTTGAGTATTGATTGCAGAGAAAAACTGCGAGGCTTGTTGTTTGTTCCAGGCTTGGTTAGCATCACAGCGTATCTTTAATTCAGGGTTTAGCCTGCAGAGTGTTTGAAAGTTCTCTATATCTGTTTTGACAGGTGCTCGAGCAACTTTTAATTTGATTAGATTTGCATGACCTAGTTTTTTATATTGTGAGAAAATTTTCTCACAATTGCCTTGTAAAAGCGGGATAGTATCAATACTAATAAGTGGATCATTAGCTGCTATTTTATTGCTGAGAAATAACGAGTCTAAAGCAAATTGTAAGCTGTTAAGGTGATGAGCATGCGTTGTTAAGTTTTCCAAACCATCTGAAAGAAGTTGTATAACCTCTTGTTTAACTTCAGTAAGCGTTTCTACACTAAAACCACTAAGTGGTGCTATCTCGGAAAAGTGTAATGCACCACTGTTATCAGTAAGTTGTAAAATTAATCCTTCACGACAATGTAATTGGTGTTGTTTGAATTGCATTTTAACTTTAAAGGGGAGTTTATAAGCAAACAGTTTAGCCCGTGTGAATTGGCACTTTTTTTTAACGTACATATTGCAAAGCAACACGCGAGGTAAGCTTAGTCACTAATTCGTAGGCGATTGTACCAATATGGTTAGCAACCAGTGTTGCAGGTAAACCTTCACCCCATAAAGTCACATCATCACCCACTTTATCTGTGCTATCTACGCCTAAGTCAACGGTGAGCATGTCCATCGAAACGCGACCAATAATAGGTACAAGTCTACCATTTACTAAGATAGGTGTGCCTTCTGGCGCAGTTCGTGGATAGCCATCACCATAACCGACAGCAACAACACCTAACGTGGTATCCGAGTCTGCAGTCCAACTTGCCCCATAACCAACACTTTCACCCGCTTGATGAGAACGCACTGCAATCAGCTGTGATTTAAGTGTCATTACTGGCTTAAGATTAAATTCATCGGCGAGTTTATCTGAAAAAGGTGAAACACCATATAATGCGATACCTGGGCGAACAACATCAGCGTGTGTTTCTGGCCAAGCAAGTGTTGCTGCTGAGTTAGCGAGTGAGTTCAAACCACTGTCTGTTTTGATATGTTTTCTAAACTGGATGAGTTGCTTAGTTGTTATCTCATTATCTAATTCATCGGCACAATTAAAATGTGTCATCAGGTGGATAGGTTGTTCAACATTGCTAGAATTTTTTAAAGCTTGGTAAGCCTTATCAAATTCATCACTATGGAAACCTAAACGGTGCATGCCAGTATCGAGTTTTAGCCAAACTTGTAGTGGTTTTTGTAATTTACAGTTAAGCAATGCTTCAAGTTGTTGCTCGGAGTGAATTATAGTTTGTAGGTTTTGCTCTACTAATATTTTGATATCATCAGCATGGAAAAAACCTTCAAGTAGAACGATCGGTGTGGTAATTCCTGCATTGCGCAATAGTAATGCTTCATTTAAACGTGCAACACCTAACGCGTGAATACCGCTAAGTGCCTTTGCAATATCAACCATGCCATGACCATAGGCATTGGCTTTAACCACCGCTAAAATTTGGCTGTTAGGCGCTTTTTTTTGCAACACCTGCTGGTTATGCTGGAGTGCATTTAAATTGATAATTGCACGTGTAATGCTGCCATTATTCATCTTGATATGCAGCACCTGTATATTCGTCAAAGCGTGAGTAGCGTCCTTGGAAGGTTAGACGTATCTTACCGATTGGACCGTTACGCTGTTTCCCAATAATAATTTCTGCGATGCCTTTCTCGGTACTCTCTTCGTTATAAACTTCATCACGATAGATAAACATAATTAAATCGGCATCCTGCTCTATCGCACCTGATTCACGTAAATCTGAGTTAATTGGGCGTTTGTCTGCTCGCTGCTCAAGGCCACGGTTTAACTGAGACAGTGCGATTACTGGACAGCGTAACTCTTTGGCTAAGGCTTTAAGTGAACGCGATATTTCAGAAATTTCCAATGTTCGATTTTCACTTAATGAAGGTACACGCATTAGTTGCAGGTAATCTATCATGATCATACTAACCCCACCGTGGTCACGTGCAATACGACGAGCACGAGAACGAAGTTCAGTAGGAGTTAGCCCTGAGCTATCATCAATAAACATTTTACCTTGGTTTAATAAGATAGACATCGTGGATGAGAGAGAGGCCCAGTCATTTTCATCAAGTGCACCAGTACGAATTTTACCTTGGTCAATGCGCCCCAGTGATGCCAACATACGGTTCATGATTTGATCCGCAGGCATCTCTAAGGAGAAGATGATTGTTGGTTTGTCGGCATTTAAGGCTGCATGCTCTGCAAGGTTCATTGCAAAAGTTGTTTTACCCATTGATGGACGTGCTGCAACAATAATAAGGTCACCCGGTTGGAAACCTGTGGTCATTTGATCAAGATCGTTATAACCCGATGATAATCCGGTAATACCGTCACGAGGATTTTTACAAAGATCATCAATACGTGCCACTGTCTCTTTTAAGATATCTTTAAGTGCCTGTGGACCTTCACTTTTGTTACTGCGTGCTTCTGCTATTTGGAATACTTTGGTTTCGGCAAAATCGAGTAATTCTCCACTATCACGGCCTTCTGTTTCATAACCCGCTTCAGCTATCTCATTAGCAACACCAATTAACTCTCGAACAATGGCACGTTCACGTACGATGTCAGAATAGTTATTAATATTTGCCGCACTTGGCGTGTTTTGCAGTAACTCAGCTAAATAAGCGATCCCACCCACACCTTCAAGCTCTTGGTTGTTTTCAAGTTGCTCTGAAAGCGTTACTAAATCGACAGGGATATCTTCGCCACTTAAGCTTTCAATAGTTGCAAAAATAGTTCGGTGTGCACGGTGGTAAAAATCGCGCTCAACCACACGTTCAGCAACATCGTTCCATGCATCATTATTCAGTAATAAACCACCGATGATTGCCTGCTCTGCTTCAAAAGAGTGAGGCACTGATTTAATAGGTGAGATGGTTTTAGTTTTACTCTTTGGAGAGTAAGGGCCTTTGTCTGCCATGTTGAATCCTAACTATGTGGTTATGCTAAAAAGAGGATTTCAATCCAAATATATGCGCTTAGTAAGAGTGCGATTAATACCGCTGCTGAGCCCATATCTTTAGCTCTTCCCGATAGCTCATGTTTTTCGCTACCGATTCTATCAACCACCGCTTCAATAGCAGAGTTAATGATCTCAAGGATAACCACTAAGAAAATGGGGGCGATTAAAAGAATACGTTCTAGTTGAGAAACGTCAAGGTAACAAGCAAGGGGGATAAAAATAGCTGCTAGCAATAACTCTTGGCGAAACGCTGCTTCATGTTTAAAGGCGCTTTTAAGCCCTTGTAGTGAGTAACCGGTGGCAAGGAAAATGCGTTTCAAACCAGTGTTTTTATGTTTCACCATAAGACCTATTGCAAAAATGAGTAAGAGTCCTACTTTAACAAAAGGTCTGCTGATTATCATCAATCCATTTAATTGTTTAGGATTTTTCCTTGTGCTATCAAACTACCCCTATGTGATTGTAAGCCACATAAACGTAAAATAAGGTTATAACGCCACTTCGAAAACCCTAAATAATTCCAAGGTTCAGTGGTGAAGTCGATATAGTTTTGATTAAAAGCGAGCTCATTGGTTAATTTTTGTTTGTCACCGCTCATATAAAAACAGAACATAAATGTTTGGCTTGCTTTCAAGTTACCACTGTTGCGTAAACGTGTTTGTGAAAAGAGTGCATAGGCATCGTTTATCTCATCTTGAATATCACTATTCTTAAAGTAGTTTTTTTGTAGTGATTTTGGTTTTTGTGTGCCTAAAAATAGCCACTCTTGAATATGTGCTTGCGCAATAAGATGGTGATTTGCACTGCCCATCATAGACTTTTTAGTGAGCTGTCGGGCTAGTGTTAGCGCTTCTTTACGACCCTCAAAACTATCTATCTGCAATAAGTTACTCATCGCTTGATGTAGGTAGAAACAGTTTTTGTCCCACTGTAAGCCATGTTGGTAATAACGTTGAGCAGTCTCTTTTGTTTCCGATAGGTATTGCAAGTTATTGATAAGGTTTGCGTAAACTAATACATCCTGTTTTGAGTTGTTTAATGCTTTAATAAATAGTTCATAGGCTGATTGAGCGTTATAAACCATATAACCTATTTGATCGCTATTTGAGGGGATCTGTTGCTTGGTTGGGTGCGCCTGTTTTGCTTTTTCTGCGTGCATCGCTGCGAGAAATAGATGACTTAGGTAATTTTCAGGACGATCCATTAAATACTCAATAAAGTCAGAGAAGTGACTATTTGCCGCAATTATGTTCAATAATTCTTGACGCAGTACTTGGCTTGATTGCAAATAGAGTTGCAAAATGCAATAAAAATCACCAGATGCGATTAAACGGAAAAAGCGTTGCTCTAATAATGATTCTCTTTTGCAAGGGAGATCAACGCCTTGGCTGAGTATGGCTGCGAATAATTGGCGCATAGTTGAATCCTTGTATTTATTTAACATTAAGCACAGGTTAATAGAGCAAAATCTGTTCCACAAAATATGGTTTTGATTATCATGCTTGAAATATGACCTATTAAATTTGCTGTGATTATCATTTTTTGACAAAACCATGTTGTTTGAAGGATATTTCTATTGATATTGATTTTTGACTATCTCTTTTGTGTTATTATTTCGCGCTCTAATCATCATTTAAGGTTGTTTTGTGCTAGCAACAGGCTCTCTCTTTTCTCGTATTATAAATCGTACTTGGGTAACAAGTCGTCATGTGCCTACTAATGTGCAAAAAGAGCTAGATATAGATCTGAATCGGCCCATCATTTATGTTGTTGAGCAAAATAATGCCAGTGATCTACTTGGTTTGCAGGCAAGTTGTAAAAAAGCGGGCTTACCCGACCCATATTTGCCTATTATGGTTAATGAGCAAAAAGTTAGTGCACTAATCTATATACACAATTGGTCACTGTTTGCATCGCAAGGCCCACAACTGCAAGATGCTCCCTACCTAACGCAATACCAACAACTGTTAGATTTACACCAGGCAGATACAAATTTAGATATTCAACTGATTCCTATTACTTTCTATTGGGGAAGAAATCCTGGTCGAGAGGGTAAAAGCTCATGGTTTGACTTACGTGAGCAGGGGCGAGTGGGGCTATTCCATAAATCGCTTATTGTTTTAAAAAACGGCAAAGATCACCTGGTGCGTTTTAACCAACCTATTTCAATAAAAAAATTAAGCTTACGTGGTGAGCAGCAACAGCTTGCTCATAAACTCGCTAAGGTTGCGATGCGTTATTTTGACTTTCAAAAACGCAGTAGTATCGGCCCTAAATTACCAAACCGTAAAGAGATGATTGAAGCAGTGTTAACACAGCCTAACTTACGTAAGCTGATTATGGATACCGCTAAAAATGAGCAACTTTCTGAAGCGCTAGTGGAGGCGAAGTGTCGCACTTATCTGAATGAGATAAGCGCTGATTTTTCCTATACCTTTTTGCGTGTTTTCCGTCTGTTTTTAAAGGCTATCTGGAACTGTATCTATCGAGGTATCGAGGTTCACCATGCGCAGGCGGTTCGTCAAGCTTGTCAAAGTGGGGCAGAAGTAATCTACATGCCTTGCCATCGAAGCCATATGGATTATTTACTACTCTCATATCTGTTATTTGAACAGGGGGTTGTTCCTCCACACGTTGCAGCCGGAGTAAATCTTAACTTTTTCCCTGCTGGTCCAATATTTAGACGCTCCGGAGCTTTCTTTTTACGCCGAACTTTTAAAGATTCTCCTCTTTATGCTGAAGTATTTAATGCATATTTTGCAATGCTGTTTAAACAGGGCTATCCGATAGAGTTTTTCACCGAAGGTGGAAGAAGTCGCTCAGGATTACTGTTACAACCTAAAACAGGTCTGTTATCTACTTCATTAAAAACCTACTTGAATCAACCTGAACGCAATGTAGTGATTGTGCCTATCTACATTGGTTATGATCATATAATGGAAGTGAACACTTACGTTAAAGAGCAAGCTGGACAAAAGAAAGAACGAGAAAGCATTTGGCAGTTACTAGGTATTGTTAAAAAGTTAGGAAACTTTGGTCGTGCTTTTGTTAATTTCGGTGAGCCAATTAATGTAAAACAACACTTTGATAACAACTTACCTAATTGGCGTAATGAAACGGTCTCAGACCTGCAATTTAAACAGCAGGTAGCAAACGTTGCACAAAAAGTGATGGTGAATATTAACCAAGCAACGGCCGTTAATGCTTTACCGTTATGTGCAGCAGTATTATTAGCTAATAAACAACAGCAAATAGATAAAACTACTTTCTTGCAGCAACTGAGTAAACATCAACAGTGGTTGTCTCTGAATGAAGAAAATAGTTTAGTGACCTATGAAAAAACAGTGGGTAATGGTTTGTTACAACAGGCACTAGAGCAGAAAAAGTTTCAGCTTAGCCATGAAATAGTGAGTTGTTCACAAGAGCAGCAAGCGGTGCTTAACTATTATCGTAATAACATTGTGCATTTATTTGTTTTACCAAGCCTTATTTGTCATGCCATTGATGCTTTGCAAGCACAAAATCGGGTTACTGCTTTAGAAAATATTATACAAGCTAGCGCACCCCACTATGCGCTTTTGCAGCAGACCTACTTTTTAAGTGAAACAATAGAAGTTGAAGAGTTTGTATCGGTGACTACGGAGAAACTGATTAAGCTTGAATTATTGGCCTTAAAAGAGGGAGTGTACAGTGTTACAGATCTCGTTTTATTTGAACTTATGAAAGGGCATTTAAACAACCCATTTGCTTAAAAAACAGTAGAGATTTAAAATAGCCTTTTTATTTCCCTAAGGAAGATAAGATGGCAATAAATGGCCGTGCTTTAGTTGATCAGTTACGCAGTCAAGTTTCTGAGTTATCAGTATTACAACTACATGAAATAATTCAACAAAATCCACAAGCTATTGTTGTCGACATTCGTGAAGTTTCTGAAACTGCACAAGGTTCAATTAAAAATGCACTACTGATTCCACGTGGTGTGTTAGAAATGCAGATAGACAGCGTGGAAACTCTGCAACAACAATTTCCCACTTTAAATGAATTAGCAAAGCAACCAATCTATCTTTTATGCCGTTCTGGTGCGCGCTCTATTTTCTCTGCCGTTTCCCTACAACAGATGGGCTTTAAAGAGGTTTACTCCATCGCTGGTGGTTTTCTCGCTTGGCAAGCAGCAGGTTATGAAGTGAGTTCTATTTCGTGAGTGAGCCCTATCTAGTTATTAATAAAACTATTTCATTTAGCGAGGAGATAAAAAAGAGTCGTTTTATCACCTATTTGGCACACGTAGATAGCAAACAAGTCGCCCTTGAATACCTTAAAAATATTAAAACATTGCATTTAGACGCACGTCATCATTGTTGGGCATATATTGCAGCGGGGCCAAAAGATAGCGTGTTGATGGGCTGTAGTGATGACGGAGAGCCAAAGGGGACCGCTGGTAAACCTATGATGGCGTTATTGCAGGGTTGTAATGTAGGTGAGATAATGGCGGTTGTAGTACGCTACTCTGGTGGTATTAAGTTAGGCACGGGAGGTTTAGTGCGTGCTTATAGCAATGGCATTCAGCAACTATTACCACAAATTGAAACGCGAGAAAAACGCTTTTATCAACAATATCAGGTGAGCTGTGATTATGCTCAAATGGCACAGCTAGAAAGCTTGTTAGTTGAAGGTGTTGGACGTATTGTTGAGGTTGATTATTTACAATCTGTAGATGCAAAAATAGAAGTGGATTTGCAACAAATTGATAGCTTCCTAAAGCAACTTCAATCCCTTACACAAGGAAAAGTGCATGTTACTAAATTCTTCCCTGAACCAAGTTAAGGTGAGTTAACGTGGCTTTCCGTTCCATTATTCGTATCGTGGGTATGCTAATCGGTTTGTTTAGCTTAACCATGTTACCGCCCGTTGCTATCGCCTCGTTTTATGATGATGGCGGTGGACGAGATTTTTTAGCCGCTTTTGTAATCACCCTTTGTATCGGTTTTATGCTGTGGATGCCTAATCGTCACTCTAAAAAAGACCTTAAAGTACGTGAAGGTTTTTTAATTGTGGTTCTATTTTGGGCAACACTAGGTAGCGTTGGTGCTATCCCCTTTTTAATTAGTTCAAGTTTTGATATGAACCTTGCCTCCTCTTTCTTTGAGTCATTTTCAGGATTAACAACGACCGGTGCAACGGTAATTCAAGATCTTAGTCAGTTACCTAAAGCATTTCTGTTTTATCGGCAAATGCTACAGTGGTTCGGTGGTATGGGTATCATTGTACTTGCGGTGGCCGTATTACCGATGTTAGGTATTGGTGGTATGCAGTTATATCGTGCAGAAACACCGGGTCCGGTGAAAGACTCGAAAATGACGCCACGTATTGCTGAAACAGCAAAAGCGCTTTGGTATGTTTATTTGTGTTTAACCGTCGCGTGTATGTTAGCATTTTGGTTGGCGGGTATGAGTCTCTTTGATGCACTTGGACATAGTTTCTCAACAGTTTCTATTGGTGGCTTCTCTACTTACAATGAGAGTATGGGCCATTTTGATAGTGACATTATTAATTTTATCACGGTCCTATTTTTGCTTATTTCGGGGGTAAACTACGCACTGCATTTCACCGCTTTTTCTGCGAAAAAATTCTCTTTTAATATCTATAAAGAAGATCCTGAAGTGCGTGCATTTATCTTTATTCAGCTATTTGTTACCGCTATTTGTTTTACCATGTTAATTAATCATGATGTTTATGCGTCGATTGAACACACTTTCTCGCAGGCTCTTTTTCAATCGGTTTCTATCTCAACAACCGCCGGTTTCACAACAACCTCCTTTGCTGATTGGCCACTATTTCTACCTGTTTTATTAGTCTTATCCAGCTTCATTGGAGGCTGCGCGGGATCCACCGGTGGTGGGTTGAAAGTGATTCGAGTATTGCTACTTAACCTGCAAGGTATGCGTGAACTTAAACGCTTAGTACACCCTAAAGCGGTATATAAAATTAAACTGGGTAATAAGGCATTACCCGATCGGGTAATTGAAGCGGTATGGGGGTTCTTTTCCACCTATGCGTTAGTGTTTATTATCTGTATGCTTGCACTATTAATGACTGGCATGGATGAACTAAGCTCCTTTTCTGCCACTATCGCAATGCTTAACAACTTAGGTCCTGGTTTAGGTGAAGTTGCCGTACATTTTAATGAGGTAAGTAGCGCCTCAAAATGGGTGATGATTGTAGCGATGTTGTTTGGACGTTTAGAAATATTTACCCTGCTTGTATTATTTACCCCTGTTTTTTGGAAAAATTAATGACCATGAAGACCCTTGTTTTATATTCATCAGTAGATGGGCAAACATTAAAAATAATCAACCATATCAGTGAACGTATTGAAGGTGAGGTAGAGATGTTTGATATCGATAAAAATCCAGATATCGATTTTAGCCAGTATAATAAAGTGCTGGTGGGGGCTTCTATCCGTTACGGTAATTTCCGAAAAAATTTACTGAATTATGTAAATACGCATAAAACGCAGCTTGATCTACTGCCCAATGCGTTCTTTTTAGTGTGTTTAACGGCGCGTAAACTTGAGAAATCGAGCCCGGATAATAACGCTTATATGGCTAAGTTCGACCAACTATCTTTATGGCAACCGCGTTTAAAAGGTGTTTTTGCAGGTGCGCTACTTTATTCTCGATATAACTGGTGGCAAACATTGCTTATTCAACTCATTATGAAAATGACTGGTGGCAGTACCGACAAAAGCCAAGATATCGAGTTAACCGACTGGTCTAGAGTATCGGTATTCAGTAAAGATTTTTCTGCGTTATAAAATTAGTTTGTGAGTAAATAGAGATGCCCGAGTTGCAACCTGCCCTTAATGCACAAAAAATTCTGTTAGATGTCTTTGGTTATAAAACCTATCGAGAGGGGCAAGAGCAGGTTATCGAACACCTCTGTGCGGGTAAAGATGCGCTGGTTGTAATGCCTACGGGTGGGGGGAAAAGCCTCTGTTTTCAGATCCCTGCTTTAGCGCGTGAAGGTATTTGTTTTGTTATTTCTCCGTTAATCTCGTTAATGAAAGACCAAGTTGATACGTTACGTGGTTGTGGTGTTGCAGCTGCTTACCTTAACTCTAGTCTTTCTTATCAAGAGCAAAATCAGATTATCAATGAGATGCATACTGGACAGCTAAAATTGGTTTATATCGCGCCAGAGCGACTATTACGTCCCGATTTTGTACAACGTTTAGAAAACTTACCTATT
>Ga0209292_1000212_pt1 | contig 80489 bp, 85 predicted proteins | sample GOMGulsemesocosm_2_FD_184634 | JGI IMG/M metagenome (GOLD analysis project Ga0209292, IMG submission 184634) | Methane-oxidizing microbial communities from mesocosms in the Gulf of Mexico - GOM9C Gulf of Mexico (SPAdes) (version 2) | ecosystem: Environmental > Aquatic > Marine > Cold seeps... | reverse complement strand
AGCGAATGTGAACCACCTGATCCCATCTCGAACTCAGAAGTGAAACCGTTTAGTGCCGATGATAGTGTGGATTTATCCATGTGAAAGTAGGAAATCGTCAAGCTCTTAATTTAAAAACCCAATCTCATAGAGATTGGGTTTTTTTTTGCTTGAAATTTATAAGTTTAGTGGCATAAGTTGATTTACAATAGCCTTGGTCATTCAGTTTAAGAGCTGGAATCTAAAAAATTATTTTCTTTATGTAAGTGATAATCAATATGAATATATTTACAAAATTTGTAACATTAAAGTTATGCCTAATATTAAGCTTGTTTGTTTTAAGCTCTAATTATGTGATGGCTCAGTCCGATAAAAATACCATGGCAGATGTACAGAAAGCACGTGCAATGTTACGTCATGGGGGGAATCATAAACAATTTACAGCGCCCACTACAGAAGCTGAAAAATTCTATGGGGTTTTTTACGGCTATTTACCTTGTGAGCATTGTGCAGGTATTAAAACCACGCTTTCTTTAAAAAATAAACATAACTATTTAGTAGTTATTCAGTATGCACAAGCTTCGAATAAAGAATTTTATGAGAAAGGGAAGTATGTCTGGGATGAAAAGTCGAGTACTTTAACTTTAACTTCGCGTAAAGACGGTAAAGTAAGTAAGTACTATATTAAAGATGAGACAACTTTGGTGCAATATAATCCAAATGGAAAGCGCAGGTTACGTAAATTGGAAGCATATTCCTTAATCAGAGCAGATGCAAAGTATTCTAGAGAAGTACATATTCATTAATTAACCTTTAAAATATAAGTCTTATGAGTTCTATTAGCCAGCATACGCCAATGATGCAGCAGTATCTGCGTGTAAAAGCAGAGCACCCTGATATTTTAGTTTTTTATAGGATGGGGGATTTTTATGAAATGTTTTTTGATGATGCTAAAAAAGCGGCAGAACTTTTAGGCATTACTTTAACGGCTCGTGGAAAAACAGCCGGTACTGCCATTCCTATGTGTGGTTTTCCCTATCATTCTGCTGAGAATTATATAGCGAAACTTATTAAAGTAGGGGAGTCCGTTGCAATCTGTGAGCAAATAGGCGACCCTGCTATTTCAAAAGGCCCCGTTGAACGTAAAGTCGTGCGTATTGTTACGCCAGGTACGGTGACGGATGATGCTTTATTAGAAGAGCGGCAAGATAATTTTTTAGTGGCAGTTTTTTTTAATAAACAATACGGTTTAGCCTGTTTAGATGCGAGTAGTGGACGGTTTGTTATACAAGAGTTACAGACGTTAGATGAATTATTTAGTGAAGTTGAACGACTCAATCCAGCTGAATTATTAATTGATGAAGATTGGGCTTTGCCCGTTGCTTTAAAAGAACGAAAAGGCTTAACTCGTCGTGCACCATGGCATTTCGAATACCAAAGTGCGGAAAGTATTATTTTAAAGCAATTTAAAGTGCATGATTTGAAGGGTTTTGGCTGTGAACAGCTTACGAGCGCAATTTCCGCCGCAGGGTGTTTATTACAGTATGTTAAAGAAACTCAACAAAGTACATTACCGCATATTCAGGGCTTACAAATAGAAAGTAATGAAGAGACGATTGTATTAGATGCGGCGAGCCGTAAAAATTTAGAGTTAGATTACCATCCTTCAGGTCAGAGACAATTTACCTTATTAGGTGTATTGGATAAAACAATAACTGCGATGGGAGGTCGTTGTTTGCATCGCTGGTTAAATCGGCCATTACGAGACCAAGTTATTTTGCAATCTCGTTATGATAGTGTTGATGCTTTAGCGGTAGATAATACCTATAGCAACCTTCGTGAGCTGTTGCGTTCAGTGGGAGATATAGAGCGCATCAGCTCACGAGTTGCGTTAAAATCTGCCCGACCCCGTGATTTATTAGTTTTAAGAGATACCTTTTCTGTTTTACCGGAATTACAAACACAACTTGCCAAGATAGAGAGCACAGGTATTCAGCACTTGGCAACGCATATTGGTCAACAACCTGAATTACTGGATTTATTACAGAGAGCCATTGTAGAAAATCCTCCAGTTATTATTCGCGATGGAGGAGTGATTGCTCGGGGTTATCATTCAGAATTAGATGAGCTGCGTGATTTAAGTAATAACGCCAATCAATATCTGATTGATATGGAAAATCGTGAAAAGTTGAATACGAATATTGCAACCTTACGCATTAAATACAATCGTGTACATGGGTATTATATTGAGATACCACGCTCTCAATCGGATAATGTGCCTGATACTTATATTCGTCGGCAAACATTGAAGAATGCAGAGCGATTTTTTACTCAAGAATTAAAGGACTTTGAAGAAACGGTTTTAAATGCAAAAGACCAAGCTTTGGCTTGTGAAAAAAGATTGTATGAGCAGTTATTAGTGACTTTAGCGGCTGATTTAAATATGATTCAGCAGTGTGCCTTAGCTCTAGCAGAATTGGATGTATTGGCAAACTTTACTGAAAATAGCCAACAGTTAAATCTTTGTCGCCCTGATTTACAGTCACAACGAGGTATTGTCATTGAAGGAGGGCGGCATTTAGTGATTGAGTCTGTTTCCAATCAGCCATTTGTAGCCAATGATTTAGATTTTTCAGAACAGCGCCAAATGTTAGTGATTACAGGTCCAAATATGGGCGGAAAATCGACTTATATGCGTCAAGCGGCTTTAATTGTATTGATGGCGCATATTGGCTGTTTTGTCCCTGCGCAGTCTTTTCAATGTGGACCTATTGACAAAGTATTTACCCGTATTGGTGCGTCGGATGATTTAACCAGTGGCCGATCTACTTTTATGGTGGAAATGTCAGAAACGGCGAATATCTTACATAATGCGACCCAAAATAGCTTGGTTCTTATGGATGAAATCGGGCGAGGCACGAGTACTTTTGATGGCTTATCTTTAGCATGGGCGTGTGCGGATTATTTAGCAAAAGAAATCCATGCTTTTACGTTATTTGCGACACATTATTTTGAATTAACCAGCCTTCCTGAAGAGCAGTCCACTATTTATAATGTACATTTAGATGCGATGGAACATGGCGATAAAATTGTATTTTTACACACGGTAAAAGAAGGTGCGGCAAGTAAAAGTTATGGTTTACAGGTCGCGGCATTGGCGGGTATTCCAAGTGCAGTGGTTGCACAGGCTAAATTAAAATTACGGCATTTAGAAGATAATGCCTATGCAGAGCGTCAGGATTTAGTGATGCAGCAGGGGGACTTATTTATGCAGCATGAAGAGAGCCAGCCAGAAAAAGTTCACCCTATTATTGAGCAATTAGAGCAAGAAAATCTGGATAATTTAAGCGCAAAACAAGCTTTAGATTTACTCTATCAATTAAAGGAAAAGTTAGCTTAAACTAAGGCTTGTTTCGGTTTTTTTTACTCTTTAATAAGTGACATACTGGTTTTGGTTAAGGTGATTTTTCGGGCTTTATATAAAGCGCCAATCGCCTGTTTAAATACTTTTTTGCTGACCCCAAACGCGGCATTAATTTCTTCAGGCGAACTTTTGTCGGAAAAAGGCAGCTCGCCATCATTGGCTTCAAGGCGTTGAATAATTTGTTCAGTCATAGGTAATACATGGGTATGACCTGATTTATTGAGACTTAAGTCTATTTTACTGTCTTCACGAATCTTTTTAATATAGCCAGTGATTTTCAAGCCTTCACGTAATTCTTGAAAAATTTCATTATGGTATAAAACCCCCCAAAACTTTTGATTTACCACGGCTTTATAGCCTAAATCCGTTTTATGCGAAATAATTAAATCCACTTCGTCGCCTTCATTTAGGTAGGCGGCTTCATCGGATAGGAAACTATTTAAATAGGTAGAGGCCGCAATACGGTTGTTATCATCTAAGTAAAGATAGACTAAATAAGAGCGATTTTCTTCAAGTTCATAGTCTTGTTCTGAAAAAGGCACCAATAAATCTTTAGGCATTCCCCAATCTAAAAAAGCGCCTGCTGCGCCAATTGAGATGACTTTTAAACGTGCGACACCGCCTAATTCAACATAAGGTCGTTTCATAGAAGCCAGTAATTCACCCTCTGAACCAGTGTAAATAAAGACTTTTAGTGTATCTCCTACTTTAATATCTCGTGGTGTTTGGCGATCAGATAACAGAATGTCCCCCGATTCTTGGCCATCAAGGAACACTTGTCTGCCATTATCTGTTTTTATTGTTAAAGAGTTGAAATGGCCGATATTAATCATAAGTAGCGTCTACATTGTTTCCTAAAAAGTAAGGGCTATTATAAAGCTGATTGCATCAAGAAAAATATAAATCCGCATAAACTATATATAATCGAGCTTAAAAATGGCAAAATTAAATGCTTACACAGACTGTGAAACATTAAAAAATGATAAAAAAAATATTAAAAGAATTAAAAGGCTTAGTGACTTATGATGCAGATAGAGATTTTTATGCCAAAACATTTCCTGAATCATTAAATAGGGTAGATTTGATGCGATTTCGTAAAATGACAAAATCTGATTTACCGCAAGTAATGGAAATAGAGCGAGCGGGTTATCAGTTTCCATGGAGTGAAGGCTTATTTGAAGACTGTTTAAAAGCGGGGCATTATGCCAATTGGGTCTGTGAAGATACCGAAGATAAAATGGTAGCTTTTTGTATTGTGTCTATTGCGGTCGGGGAGCTAAATATTCTTAACCTTTGTATTGCACCGGAGGAGCGTAAGCAAGGGCTGGGGAAAAAGTTCATGCTGCATATTATGGAAACGGCTAAAGAAAAGAAGGCTGAAAGTGTATTTTTAGAGGTAAGACCTTCGAATTTAGGGGCGGTGGCTTTATACGAAAGCCTAGGATTTAATGAAATTGGAATTCGTACAGGCTACTATAAAACCGAAGCGGGTGAGCGAGAAGATGCGCTTATGATGGCCTACACTATTATCTAAGCGATTTTAATCGCAAGGATAGCTGTTGAGTCCGTACATTAAGAGGCTTTTGCGTTATAATCGTCCTCATTTTATGGCTTAAATAAGCGTCTCTATTGTGTCTAGCTCAAATAACGATTTATCTACTTTTCAAGGACTTATCCTTGCCCTGCAACATTATTGGTCAGAAAAAGGCTGTATTTTATTACAGCCTTTAGATCTTGAAGTGGGAGCAGGAACCTTTCATCCTGCTACTTTTCTACGTGCCATCGGTCCAGAACCGTGGAATGCAGCTTATGTTCAACCTTCTCGTCGCCCGACGGATGGACGGTATGGTGAAAATCCGAATCGCTTACAGCATTATTACCAGTTCCAAGTGGTTTTAAAACCTTCGCCTAAAGATATTCAAGAATTATATTTAGGTTCATTACGTCATATCGGTTTAGATTTATTAGAGCATGATGTGCGTTTTGTGGAAGATAACTGGGAATCTCCTACCTTAGGTGCATGGGGTTTGGGCTGGGAAGTTTGGCTGAACGGTATGGAAGTTTCGCAGTTTACTTATTTTCAGCAAGTCGGTGGTTTAGAATGTAAGCCAGTAACAGGCGAGCTAACTTACGGCTTAGAACGTATAGCCATGTATATCCAAGGCGTGGAAAGTGTGTATGACTTAGTTTGGTCAAAAGGACTTGATGGCGGGGTAGTGACTTATGGCGATGTTTTTCATCAAAATGAAGTGGAAATGTCAGAGTATAACTTTGACCATGCAAAAGTGGATTTTTTGTTTGCTAGTTTTGATACCTATGAAGCAGAATCTGCCATGTTAATAGAAAAAGACCTGCCTTTACCTGCGTATGAAATGGTTTTAAAAGCGTCTCACGTATTTAATTTACTGGATGCACGTCATGCAATTTCAGTGACCGAGCGTCAGCGGTATATTTTACGTGTCCGAAATATGTCCAAGGCGGTTGCTCAAACGTATTATGAACGCCGTGAATCTTTAGGTTTTCCATTAGTCAAAGAAACAGGAGCAGCTTAATGAGTGCAGCAGAACATTTATTATTTGAACTGGGATGTGAAGAACTTCCCCCTATTTCTTTACGTAAATTAAGTGAAGCTTTGGCTTCTGGTATTCAAGATGGCTTAAAATCCGCGGAGCTGGATTTTGGAGAGAGTATTGTTTATGCAACCCCTCGCCGTTTAGCGGTCTGGATTAAAGACGTTGCTCGTGCGCAAGCCGATAAAAGTGTTGAAAAACGTGGCCCCGCTGTGCAAGCCGCCTTTGATGCAGAAGGGAACCCTTCGAAAGCCTGTGCAGGATTTGCTCGTAGTTGTGGTACCACCGTTGAGCAATTAGGCCGCTTAAAAACGGATAAAGGAGAGTGGCTGGCTTTTACCCAAGAGCTTAAAGGGAAAGCCAGTGTTGAACTCATCCCTGATATTATTCGTAAAAGTATCAGTCAATTACCCATTGCAAAACGAATGCGTTGGGGAGCTAATAGCATAGAATTCGTACGTCCTGTACATTGGGCGGTATTACTTTATGGCCAAGAAGTGATTGAAACAGAAATTCTAGGTTTAAACACTGGGAAGCTTTCTTATGGACATCGATTTCATGCGCCAGAATCTCTATTGATTGAATCGCCTGAAGCATATGAAGCGACTTTATTAGCAAAAGCTAAGGTCATTCCAAGTTTAGAACAGCGTAAAACAATTATTTTTAATGCGGCGAATAAAGCAGCAGAAGCCGTTTCAGGTGTGGCTCATATTGAACCTGAATTATTAGAAGAAATTGCGGCCTTAAATGAATTTCCTGTACCGATTACTGGAAATTTTGATGTGCGTTATTTAGCCTTGCCTAAAGAAGTTTTGATTACTACCATGCAAATTAATCAAAAATACTTCCCAGTTAAAAATACACAGGGTGAGTTATTAGCGCATTTTATTACCTTTAGTAATATAGAAAGCAGTAACCCCGCCTCGATTCAACATGGAAATGAGCGGGTTATTATGCCGCGCTTGGCCGATGCCGAATTCTTTTGGAATCAAGATCGTAAACAATCTCTTGAAGACTTTTGTGTTCCATTGGAAAAAATTGTTTTCCAGAAAAAGCTAGGCAGTATGGCGGATAAATCACAGCGTGTGGGTTTATTAGCTGAATTTATTGCGGCTAAAATTGGCGGTGACTGTACGTTAGTGGCGCGTGCCGCTAAATTAGCAAAAGCGGATTTAGTCACCAATATGGTGGAAGAATTTGGTAGCTTACAGGGCTTGATGGGGCGTTATTATGCAGTCGCGGATGGTGAAGTTAGCGAAGTAGCAACCGCCATCGAACAGCAGTATTGGCCTAAGCAATCAGGTAGCCCAACCGCAAGTAGTTTAACGGGGCAAGCCTTAGCGATTGCAGAGAAAATTGATACGCTAACGGGTATTTTTAGTGCGGGTTTAATTCCCAGTGGGGATAAAGATCCATATGCCTTAAGGCGCGCGGCTTTAGGTGTATTACGCACGGTTATTGAAAATAAATTGACGCTGAATATTATTGAATGTATTGAGTTTTCATTACAGCAATTTAGTCATGAATTTGATGTAGAAAAAACCCGCGAATTAGTTATTCCTTTTGTCTATGAGCGTTTAAAAGGCTATTGTTTAGAGCAGGGATATACAGCCGATGAATTTGAAGCGGTTATGGCAGTACATCCTTCTGAGCCGTATGATTTCCTATCTCGTTTACAAGCGGTACAGAGTTTTAGAGCCTTAGCTGAATCAGACAGTTTAGCCGCCGCGAATAAGCGTATTAGTAATATTCTCAGAAAATCAGATAATAGTGCTGCTGACACCGTGGGGACTTTAGTTGAACCCGCCGAAATTACCTTATTGGCTTCAGCAGAACAAGCCGAAGTGGATATTAAACCTTTATTAGCGGCGAAAGATTACCCTGCGGCATTGAATCGTTTGGCCAGTCTGCGTGCTGATGTAGATGCCTTTTTTGATGGTGTAATGGTGATGTGTGATGATTTAGAATTACGTGCAAATCGTTTGGCGTTATTAAAAAAATTATCTACCTTATTTTTACAAATTGCGGATATTTCAAAACTGCAAAGTTAATCTCATGGCCAATAAATATATTTTACTTGATCGAGATGGCGTGATTAACCAAGAATCTGAAGCGTATGTAAAATCTCCAGATGAATGGTTGCCCATCGAAAATAGCCTTACAGCAATTGCTCGATTGTATCAGGCAGGCTATAAAGTAGTGATTGTTACCAATCAATCAGGCGTTGGTCGCGGCTTGTATACAGACGCGGATTTAACAGCAATACATATAAAAATGTGTGGATTAGTTAAAGCCGCAGGGGGCGATATTGAACATATTTATTATTGCCCTCATCTTCCTGATTTAGGTTGTTGCTGCCGTAAACCGAAGTCGGGTTTATTAGAGCAATTTGTATCCGATACGGGTGCAAATTTGGCTGAGACCTATTTTATAGGCGATTCTCTACGCGATTTACAGGCAGGATTGTTGGCTGGCGCAAAACCTATGTTAGTTAAAACAGGTAATGGGGTAAAAACCTTAGCTGAGAATCCTGATTTAGACCTTCCTATTTTTGAGACCCTTTATGACGCAAGTGACTTTATCCTCTCCTAAAGCAGCTGTACTGGATTATTTCCGTTCTGGATTATTATTTTTCACGGTACTGTTCGGCACGGTTATCTTTGCCGCGAGTATGTTACTGGTCTTTATGTTCCCAGGGGGATTACATTATAGATTAGCGTCTTTATGGGGAAAATTTGTTTTAAAGGCGAGTCAGATGATTTGTGGGTTACGCTATGAAATATCAGGTCTGGAACATATTAGCCAAGTGAAAACAGCCATTGTTTTATGTAAGCATCAATCGGCATGGGAAACCATTGCATTAATTGCAATTTTGCCACCCCAAAGTGTTTTATTAAAGAAATCCCTGCTTTGGATTCCTTTTTGGGGATGGGCGATGGCTACTTTAAAGCCCATTGCGATTGACCGCTCTACACCGAAACAGGCGTTATCTCAATTACTCAAAAAAGGGGCTTTACGGTTACAAGAGGGTTTTTGGGTGGTTATATTTCCTGAAGGAACCCGTGTTGCACCGGGTTCAGCAAGTAAATTTAGTGCCAGCGGCAGTTTATTAGCGCAACGTACAGGCTATCCTATTATTCCAATTGCGCATAATGCAGGCGAATTTTGGCCACGGAATGGTTTTTTAAAGCGGGCAGGGGTCATTCAGCTGCGTATTGGCACACCAATACAGACTGAAGGGCGTAAAAGCAAAGAAATTAACAGCGAAGCAGAAGCGTGGATTCGACATGCGATGCTTGATATTGAAGCAACTAAATAACACTAAAACTTATGAAAAAAATAATATTAATCGGCCTTTCTATTTTTACTTTAGCCGCTTGTTCAGAGAAAAATGAATACCAACAAACAGTCTTAGAGCTGATGCAGAAAGATGAGGATATTCACAGCTACCATTTAGACCCAGAAACTATTACTGACTGTATTGTAGATTTAACCACTAAGAAAATGCCTGGTTTTGCTCCTTTTGAGCCGATACGCAAAGAGGCTTATATCGGTTATACAAAAATGATTGCTCTGAAAACATCTAAAGAACCAGCAGAAGTCTTAAATGAATTACGTGAATTGTTTGGTTCAGCAAAAGGCTTGGCGAAAGCGCATATGAATTATTCAGAAAGTTATTTAGAGTGTGTATCTACAGTGACCAATCGAGCTTTAGATACTGGTGAAGAAGATGAACAAGAAAAATAAAGTTTAAACTGTTATGAGTCATTCTTTTAGTAAGACCGCCTTTTTTATTCTTTTGCTTGCTGTGCTTACGCGCTTATTAGGTATGTTTGATTATCCCTTGCATGATCCTACTGAAGCACGCTATGCAGAAATTCCTCGCTTAATTATTGAAACAGGCCATTGGATTATGCCACCGTTTGATTACGGTGTGCCTTTCTGGGGAAAACCGCCGCTTACTTTTTGGATGACGGCGATTTCTTTTGAGTTATTCGGTTACTCAGAATTTGCCGCTCGATTACCTGTCTTTTTGTTAGCAAGTGCGGTGCTATGGCTGACTTATGGCTATGCAAAATTTTTACAAGGGGCTGAAAAGGCGGTTTTTAGTAGTTTAGTATTAAGCAGTACCGCTTTGTTTTTTATTGCCAGTGGCGCTGTTATGACCGATATGGCCTTATGTTTTTGCGTAAGTCTATCGATGATTGGATTTTGGCAAGCGTTACATAACCCCATGACTGAGCAAGCTAAAAAATGGGGCTATGTTTTCTTTATCGGTATGGGGATTGGCTTGTTAGTTAAAGGGCCGATTGTCGGTGTACTGGTATTATTGCCTTTAATAGTTTGGACGGTATTAGAAGGGCAGTGGCGACTGGTTTGGCAACAGATTCCTTGGTTTAAGGGCTCGGCTGTGATGCTATTGATTGCCTTACCGTGGTATATCGCAGCAGAAATAGACAGCCCTGGATTTTTAAATTATTTTTTAGTGGGCGAACATTTTAAACGCTTTGTTGATGCAGGATGGCATGGTGATTTATATGGCGTAGCGCATAAGCACCCGCGTGGAAAAATTTGGCTATTATGGTTATTTGCTGCTTTTCCTTGGTCGTTTATTTTTTTAGGCAGTTTGCTGACTTGGCCGCTAAGAAAAAATAAACAGCAGACTTTAAAAGTGGTTGCTAAAAGCAGTTGGCATCGTTATTTGCTTTTTTGGGCGATCACTCCGATGGTGTTTTTTAGCTTATCGGGAAATATTTTATATACCTATGTGTTACCTGGCTTACCTGCCTTTGCAATTTTAGTCACTGAATTAGTTTGTTTGCGTTTTGCTGTGTCGCGTATGCAAGGCAGTAAATGGCTGATTGCAACCCTAATTATTCCTGTGGTCGGCTTGGTTTTTTTAGGTATACTGCGGGGAGCGCCTGACACGTTTAAATTTGAAAAAAATCAAAAACCGTTGGTGGAGTTATATCAACAGAGTAGAGATTCTGAAGCCAGTCGTTTGTTTTACCTAGGGAGGCGTATTTATTCGATAGATTTTCATACCCAAGGTACTGCGCAGCGATTAGCTAAAGATAAATTAACCTTAGTAAAATTAAGTAATAACGCGGCTAATGATTTTATTATTGTGCCGAAATCTGATTTAAATAGCTTGCCTGAAGGTGTGCTAAAAGCCTGCGATAGTATTCAAAGCTATCGCAATTATGTTCTTTTAAAAGAGAGATGATTCTATGACTAAATCTGCCCAATTATTTACTGATGCTCAAAAAGTTATTCCTGGTGGCGTAAACTCTCCTGTTCGATCATTTAGTGGGGTCGGTGGAACTCCTGTGTATATTGATCATGCCAAAGGAGCTTATGTATACGATGCCGATGATAAGCAATACATTGATTATGTTGGTTCTTGGGGGCCTATGATTGTAGGCCATGCTCATCCTGAAGTTTTAAAGGCCGTCACTGAAACAGCAGAAAAAGGTCTGAGTTTTGGTGCGCCAACTGAGCTTGAAACACTGGTGGCAAAGAAAATTTGTAAATTAGTGCCATCGATTGAACAAGTGCGCATGGTGAGTTCTGGTACCGAAGCCACTATGAGTGCGATTCGTTTGGCGCGTGGTTATACAGGGCGTAATAAAATTGTGAAATTTGAAGGCTGTTATCACGGTCATTCAGATTCCTTATTAGTCAAGGCGGGTTCAGGCGCATTAACATTAGGTGTACCCAGTTCAGCGGGTGTAACCAATGCGGTGGCTGAAGATACCATTACTTTAACCTATAACGATGCAGAATCAGTAAAGCAAGCCTTTGCTGAAATCGGTGAGCAAATTGCTGCGATTATTGTCGAGCCAGTGGCAGGCAATATGAACTGTATTCCACCTGTTGAGGGATTTTTAGAAACGCTTCGTGCGGTGTGTGATGAATATCAGTCGGTTTTGATTTTTGATGAAGTAATGACCGGTTTTCGCGTAGACAAGCATTGTGCGCAAGGTTTATACAATGTAAAGCCAGACTTAACGACTTTGGGTAAAATTATTGGCGGCGGTATGCCTGTCGGTGCTTTTGGGGGGCTGCATAAAATTATGTCGGCGTTAGCACCTGTGGGGCCTGTATATCAAGCAGGTACTTTATCAGGAAATCCTGTGGCGATGGCGGCAGGTTATAAAACCTTAGAGTTATTATCCGCCTCTAAATTTCAGGAAAATTTAGCGGAAAAAACACAAACCTTAGTGAAAGGTATTCAAGCAAAAGCGATTGAAGCGGGCATTGGTATGTCAGTGAATGTGGTCGGCAGTATGTTTGGTTTATTTTTCACGCAAGAAGATGATATTCATTCATTTCAGCAAGTGATGAACTGTAATCAAGAGTTATTTAAACGTTTCTTTCATGGAATGTTGCAAGAAGGTATTTATTTAGCACCATCTGCTTTTGAAGCGGGGTTTGTTTCAGGAGCGCATACGGATGAAGATATTACCGCGACGATTGAAGCCGCTGGGCGAGTATTAAACCAGTTGTAATATTGATTAAAACAAGGATGCCCTTATGCACGGCATCCTTGGATATTAAAGGCTTATAGTAAGCTACCATCTACGGTTGTAGCAGTAAGGTGATTACCATTTGGATCGTCATTTGTAGAAATCCAAGGCGCTAAACATTCAGCATCTTTAACACAAGGATCGGTTAGGGTTTTCAAAAATTCAACAAGACTAGCGACTTGTACGTCGGTAAAGTCAATGTTCTCAGTCATTGCAAAATTAGAGTGGTCTAATGCTTCTTGAGAATTGTCGGCTAACTGATCTAGGTTGCGTATTTCAGTTTGGCTAAGTTGCTCAAAATCATAAGCAGTAATCGCTTGCTGAGGATTTAATGAATGACGGACGATGGCGGTTAAGCTGGTATAAGCACCTGCGTGTGACCAAGGCCCTGTGACTTCAACATTAAGTAAACTTGGCGTACGGAATGCAAATTTATCGGCTTCATTGCCTGTTTCACGAAAACGTCCAAAATCTTTAGAGCCATCCTCTCCATCACCCTTTCCTGAGCCGATTTGTGGCATAGCGACATTATGAAAGCTTTCATCGGTAAAGAAATCTCCACTATGACAGCTAGCACAATCGGCTCCGCCTTCTGCTTTAGAGCTGAAAAAGAGTAATGCTCCTTGCTTAGCGGTTTCTGAAATAGCCGTGTCATCACCTTCGACATAGCTTTTCCAAGGCGTATTAACAAACACTTGAGAGCGTTGATACTCGCCAAGAGCCAAAGATATATTTTGCTCGGTAATTAAATCCGTTGCTGTGCCATTAGGATTTTCAAAGGTAGTACGGAATTTTTCGAGCCAAAAATCGGTATCCTGTAATTCACCTGCTGCATCACCATAGCCACCAAGTCTACCGGCTAGCAATTCTCTAATACCTTGATTATCGTAGTCTGTATGGTCAAAGCCTTTCATTTCTTCATTAGAGGTGACTGGAAAACGGGCTTGAGCTTGGACTAAGTTTTGACCGGCTAAAGGATCTGCTGTCCCGAACGCAGAATCTGGTGTGCGTATACCGCCACTGCTTCCATTAGCTCCGTTACTATTTTCTGTTGTATCTAAAGCCTCAACCCGTCCGTCATGAAATAAAACGTGATCCCATAAAGCGACATTAAAAGTGGTCGGTGCATTACGAGGTACGGGAGGGCCGCCTTCAGGATTATTTTCTGCTAAATCATTGCTCCGCCCCGTGCCTAATAAGTTAGGATCATCGGCTTCTGTGCCAATTGGAAGTGAGAGGTTATCTCCACCGCCTAGAACAGGGTGATGACAGGTAACACAAGCAGAATCGCTATCGCCTCCAAGGGATTTTGAGAAGAACAAGTCTTTTCCTAATTGTGCGGTTTTCTCCTCAATATTAGGAATAGAGCGCCCTGCTACAGGATCTGCGGTCAGTGCTTGGCTGGTAATAATAGAGCGTAATGCTATATTGGATTGGTTTTCTATTTCTTGGGTATCTATATCGTTACAGGCACTGAGAGACAGAGCGAGTGTACTGAGTAATAGTTTATTCATCTTAATTAGATTCTCTATATATATGTAATTAATAATATATAAAGCAACTAATATACCTATTTATATAATATTAAATTATATCAGTGACTTGCCTTTGTTTTGTGCCAGTGTTTCTTCACTCAATAGGTGATATGCCCGAACTTAATAGGGCATATCACCTATTTTAGTAGGGAATATTTCCTGTTATTGAGTATTTTAGGGGTATAAATAACTTTCCGGAGCTTATTAGTGTGCTAATAGGGCAAGTAGTTGGGTAATAAGGGCGTTTTGTTTTTCTATAGGAAGTGCTTGTTGTTCTTGAGTGCTTAAAAAGAACATGTCTTCAACACGACTGCCTATGGTCGTTACTTTTGCGTTAATAATTTGTAAATTTTGTTCTCGGAAAAATCGACCTAATTTGGATAAAAGGCCTGACTGGTCTGTGGTAATCAGTTCAAGTCGTGAATAATTTTCTTGGGTATTTTTGCGAAAGCTGGCTTGGGTACGAATAGGAAAATTAATCGCTTGGCGGGAACGAATACGCCGATTTTTTTCCAAAGATTTAGCTTGTTTTTTTAATTGTTGTTTTACCACACTACAAATATGTAATTCACGTCGTAGCTCATTAATGGGCTTCCCTGATTGCTCTAAGACTTGAAAGCTATTTAAGGTGTATTGATTTTGCGTTGTGATAATTCTTGCATCGAGAATAGAGAGTCCTAAGTAATCCAAAGCCGCTGTACTGCGTGAAAAGATAAAGCTTTCTTGTAAGTCATCTTGTGCATAAATAAAAATTTCGGCACTGCCGCGTTGATTTTGGGGTCTAAGCAGCACTAAAGGTAATTTATCTTTAGGGCAGGCATGAATGGCTAAGCTATGCCAGACAATTTCATCGGAATAATAGCGTAAAAAATAATCTGCATTGATGGATTGCCATACTTTTTGAATATTGGCATCGGATAAACCCTTTTTAATCAGCTCTTGATAAGCCTCATTTTTAGTTTCTGCAAGGGTATCTTCTTGTAAGATAGGATTCTCTAATCCGCGGCGCAGAGCATTTAACGTGGCACTATATAATTCACGTAAAAGGCTGTCTTTCCATGAATTCCATAGCTCTGGATTAGTGGCGCGCATATCCGCAACCGTCAGTAAATATAGATAATTTAGATATTCTGTTTTGCCTACTTTCTCAGCAAAGGCATGAATCACATCAGGATCACTAATATCTTTCCGCTGTGCGGTACTGGACATAATCAGGTGATTTTTGACCAGCCAAGTAATTAATTTGGTATCGTGAGTGGAAATTTTATGGTCAATACAAAATTGTTGGGCAATACCTTGACCTAACTCTGAGTGGTCTCCTTTTTTTCCTTTAGCTATATCATGGAATAAGCCTGCAATATATAAGATATGCGGTTTAGGGATCAGTAAGAAAATGCTATTACAAAAGGGCAGTTCTTTATTATGTTTTTCGAGGGCAAAACGTCGTAAGTTCTGAATTACAAACAGGGTGTGGACATCGACTGTGTAGATATGAAATAAATCGTATTGCATCCGCGCGACAATATGATTGAAACTGGGTAGGTAAGCTGCGATTACGCCATAGCGATTCATTAATTTCAGGACGCGATAAATGGTGCGAGGTTGCCGTAAAATATCAATAAAAAGTTGCCGAGCTAATGGGTCTTGTCTAAATTCAGCGTTAATTAAAGGTAAGTTACTTCTGATTTGACGAATCGTTGAGGCACGAACGCCTTTAAGTGCGGGAATTTTTTGAATCAATAAGAAAATTTCTAATAAGGCGCGCGGATGCTCTTGAAAGGTGTTTTTATGTCGGGTGGTGATATAGCCTGCGATACTACTGAATTTTTCATTAATAATTTTTGGCTTTCCATGAGACGCGTGTGGGAGACAGCGGTTGTTAAAGAGCTGTAATAGCGTTTCATTCAGCCGTTCTAATTGCATGACGGTTTTAAAATACGATTGCATAAACTGTTCTATGCCCGCATTATTTTTTTGCTCGGTATAGCCAAATGTTGCCGCTAATTCCCGCTGATGGTCAAACAATAATCGGTTTTCACTTCGGTTTGTTTGCAGGTGTAAGGCAAAGCGTATTTTCCATAAATAGGCCTGTGCCGCATAGAGTTCGGTATATTCACCTTTGGTGAGTAGGTTGTGTTTTTTTAAATCGAACAAACTGCTGCATTGGTAATGGTGTTTAAATACCCAAGTGCTCAGTTGTAAATCCCTTAACCCACCTGGGCTTTCTTTAATATTGGGTTCTAAGTTATAAGCAGTATCGTGAAATTTTTTATAGCGTAGAGCTTGCTCCTCAAGTTTTGCATGAAAGAAAGCTTCAGAAGTCCATGGGGGGGAGTCATGGATGGCTTGGTTAAGAGTATCCAGTAAAGTAGGATTTCCTGTTAAATGTCGAGCCTCCATAATAGCCGTCATAATGGTTTGGTCTTCTTTGACCGCTTGTAGACATTCGGAGTGTGTACGTACGCTTAGGCCGAGTTTTAGCCCTGTATCCCAAAGCGCGGTGCAAAATTGACTCAATTGCTGCTTGTCTTTTTCGCTGGTGTTATCGGCAATAAGAATTAATAAATCGATATCCGAATGAGGAAACATTTCTTGACGACCGTAGCCGCCGACTGCAATGAAGGCAATTTGATGCAGGGACTCTGTGATATAGGCATTCCATAAGCTTAATAGAATGTTATCGGTAAACAAGGATTGCGCCTGTAGAAAGCTAAGAATAGGCTCTTTAGGAGAGAATTGTTGTTTTAAATTAATATTATGCTGTTGTATCGCCTGTTTAATTCTCTGTTCTATAGGTAAGTTGCTCACTTTTCTTCATCGCGTAAAGTCAGAATTTCATAACCTGTGTCTGTGACTAAAATAGTATGTTCCCATTGCGCAGATAAACTGCGATCTTTAGTGACAGCCGTCCATTCATCTTTTAAAACTTTCATGTGGCGTTTACCAATATTAATCATCGGTTCAATGGTGATAATATTACCTGCTTGTAATACTTCACCTTCTCCTGAGACCCCGTAATGCAGGACTTGAGGCTCTTCATGAAACAGTTTACCAATGCCGTGCCCACAAAATTCACGTACCACTGAATAGCGATTGGCTTCTGCATGTTGTTGGATGGCTTGGCCAATATCGCCTAAAGTACAGCCGGGTTTGACTTGTTCAATGGCTCGCATCAGGCATTCTTGGGTAATGACACAAAGACGTTTTGCATGTGCTGAAACCTCACCTACATAAAACATTTTACTGGTATCACCATGGTAGCCTTCTTTAATAACAGTAATATCCACATTAATAATATCGCCTTTTTTCATTTTTTTATCATTGGGGATGCCGTGACAAATCGTATGATTAATGGAGGTACAAATGGATTTAGGGAAGCCTCGGTAATTAAGTGGCGCAGGGATGGCTTGTTGCTCATTAACAATATAATCATGACATAAGCGGTCTAATTCATTGGTGGTTGTGCCGACTTGAATATAAGGTTGAATAAATTCGAGTACCTCTGCCGCCAGTTTTCCAGCGACGCGCATTTTTTCGATTTCAGAGGAAGTTTTGATAGTAATAGGCATAAAATGAGTAAAGTAAGGATAGAGTCAAAGAGTGTTTTTGGATTTTAACAGAGTTCTCATTGTTGAATAAAGGCAAATATGATATAAAGATAGGTTCATCAATGTTTTGTTACAGTATATTTTAACAGGACAATATAATACTCACATTTATCGACACGATTAGTTGGGTGCTGACTTAGGTTGGTTTCTAATCGGGGTAAATGGAGGCGTAACCCTTTCGGCTTAAAGTCGAAAATAATTAGGAGAAATACATGGCTGCAGTATCAATGCGTCAAATGCTAGAAGCGGGTGTTCATTTTGGACATCAAACACGTTACTGGAACCCACAAATGGCACCTTATATTTTTGGTGCGCGTAGCAAAATTCATATTGTGAATTTAGAAAAAACATTGCCTATGTTTAATGATGCAATGAACTACGTGGGTCAAATGACAGCAAATAAAGGTAATATTTTATTTGTCGGTACTAAAAAATCAGCACGTAAAGCCGTTGCTGAAGAAGCCACTCGTTGTGGTATGCCTTATGTAAATCACCGTTGGTTAGGTGGAATGCTGACTAACTTTAAAACGATTAAAAAATCAATTCATCGTTTAAAAGAACTAGAAGCAATGAAAGCTGATGGTACATTACAACAACGTTTTAGCAAAAAAGAAGCGTTGGGTATGGAACGTGAGCTAGAAAAATTAGAGCGCAGTTTAGGTGGAATTAAAGACATGCGTGGCGTGCCTGATGCAATTTTCGTTTTAGATGTTGGTTACGAAAAAAATGCCTTAAGCGAAGCTAAAAAATTGGGTATCCCTGTTATTGGTGTTGTAGATACTAATAACTCTCCAAAAGGTGTTGATTACATTATTCCTGGTAATGATGATTCAATCCGTGCGGTTAAGTTATATGTAGAAACAGCTGCAACAGCTATTCTAGAAGCAAAAGCAGCACGTTTAGATGTTTCTGCTAAAGGTGATGAATTTGTAGAAGAAACAGCTGCTAAATAAGTTTAAACTTATTGAAAAGTATCGTTAGTTAATCTAACGAATAAAAGTTGTTTTGAACGCCTCCTTTTGGAGGCGTTTTTTTAGTGAAAAGTATTTTAAGGTATAAAAACATGAGTGTTACAGCAGCGATGGTAAAAGAACTACGTCAACGCACGGGTTCTGGCATGATGGAATGTAAAAGAGCATTGAAAGAAGCGAATGGCGATATGGAATTGGCTATCGATAATATGCGTAAATCAGGCTTAGCAAAAGCGGATAAAAAATCAGGCCGTATAGCCGCTGAAGGTCGTGTTGCGGTAGCGCAAAGCGATGATACAAAAAATGCAGTGATTATTGATGTTAACTGTGAAACAGATTTTTTTGCGAAAGGCGATGTGTTTAAAGCCTTTGCAGAAAGTATTGCGACTGCAATTTTAGCGTCTGATGTAACAACGACTGAAGCGGCTCTGGATTTGACTTTAGCAGATGGTAAGTCTATCGATGAAGCACGTCGTGAGCTGATTGCTAAAGTAGGTGAAAACATCACTCTAAGACGTTTTGAAAGAGTGACTGCTGAAGGTGGAACAGGCTATTACTTACACGGTGAGAAAATTGGTGTATTAGTAAGTTTAGAAAAAGCAGATACTGAACTTGCAAAAGATGTGGCGATGCATATTGCAGCCAGTAAGCCTGTCTGTGTTTCTGAATCTGAAGTACCTGCAGAAACGATCGAAAGAGAAAAAGCTATTTTTGTTGCACAAGCAGAAGAAAGTGGTAAACCTGCTGAGATTATTGAAAAAATGATCGGTGGACGTATTAGAAAATTCTTAGCTGAGATTACTTTAGAAGGCCAAGCATTCGTTAAGGATGATAAAGTGACTGTGGGCAAATTAGTTAGCAGTAAAGATAATAAAGTGACTGGTTTTATCAACTTAGCAGTTGGTGAAGGTATTGAGAAAGCAGAAGGGGATTTTGCGGCCGAAGTTATGGCGCAAGTTCGCGGAGCATAGCACTATTAAAAGCTTTCAGGGTGCTTATGCGCTCTGAAGGCTTTTTTTATACCTATTAGATAGTGTTAAGCTATTTTTTAATCCCATTTTCAAAAGAGAGGAACATTGATGACTAAACTTATTTGCCAAAGAATTTTATTGAAATTAAGCGGTGAAGCGTTAATGAGCGAAACAGGCGGGAGTATTGCCCCTGAAATCGTTAAACGTTTAGCGGTAGAAGTTAAAGAGCTGTGTGATGCAGGCATTCAAGTTGGTTTAGTCATCGGTGGTGGAAATATTTTACGGGGTGCAGATCAAGTGGCTGATAGCTTGACACGCGTAACGGGTGACCAAATGGGAATGTTGGCAACCGTTATGAATGCCTTGGCGATGCAAGATGCCTTGGAGTATTTAGGTCAGCCCGTGCGTGTTATGAGCGCCTTAGATATTAATCAAGTGTGTGAAAATTATATTAAGCGTAAAGCGGTTAGGCATTTAGAGAAAGGGCGTGTGGTTATTTTTGCTGCAGGAACAGGAAATCCTTTTTTTACTACGGATTCGGCCGCCAGTTTAAGAGCCATTGAAATTAATGCGCAATTAATGATTAAAGCCACTAAAGTAAAAGGGGTTTATTCTGCAGATCCTGAAAAGGATAGTCAGGCTGTTTTTTATCCACAGTTAAGTTACGATGAAGCCATTGACCAGCGATTAAATGTGATGGATACCACAGCATTGGTTTTATGTAGAGAGAATAATCTACCGATGCGGGTCATGAATATTTTTGAATCCGGTGCTGTTATGCGTTTGATGCAAGGCGAAGATATAGGCTCCCTGATTACCTGTACATAAGGGTAATAAGGGTTAGAATAATGACAGTATGGGCGTATGTAATATACGAATTTCCCCTAGAAAAAGGATAATAAAAAATGATTAATGATATTCAAAAAAATGCGACAGCACGCATGGTTAAAAGTATTGATTCTTTAAAGAAAGGTTTTACTAAAATCAGAACCGGTCGTGCACACCCAAGTTTACTTGACCAAGTGATGGTGTCTTATTATGGTTCGGACACAGCCCTATCTCAAGTGGCTAAAGTGACCGTAGAAGATTCTCGTACTTTAGCGGTGGCTCCTTGGGAAAAGACTTTAATGCAGGCGATAGAAAAAGCTATTATGTCATCGGATTTAGGGCTTAATCCTGTGAGTAATGGCAATGTGATTCGTGTTCCATTACCCATGTTAACTGAAGAGCGTCGTCGTGATTTAGTTAAGCTGGTCAAAGGAGAAGCCGAAAATGGTCGCGTTTCTATTCGCAGTGTACGTCGTGATGCGAACTCAGAAATTAAAGAAGCCTTAAAAGAAAAAATGATTTCTGAAGATGAAGCGCGTGCAGGCGAGGAAAAAATTCAGAAACTCACAGATGATTATGTGAAACAAGTTGAAAAATTACTAGAAGAAAAAGAGGCAGATCTACTTTCTATTTAGGAGAGAATGATGACAGCTGAAGAGCCCCTAGTAAATAAAGAAAATTACCCCAAGCATATTGCCATTATCATGGATGGTAATGGCCGTTGGGCGCAAAAAAGACATTTACCACGGTTTATGGGGCATCCTGCCGGAGTTAAAGCCGTTAAGCGGGTGGTTGAATTTTGTGCGCAGCAAGATATTGAAGTATTGACCTTATTTGCTTTTAGCAGTGAAAACTGGCGTCGTCCTCAAGAAGAAGTAGCCAAATTAATGGGACTTTTTATGGGGACGATGCAAAAAGAAGTTAATCGTCTGGATAAAAATAACATTCGTTTACGTTTTATTGGAGAGCGGTGTGCTTTTGCAGAGGCTCTCCAGAAAAAAATGCACGAGAGTGAACAACAGACAGAAAATAATACCGGCTTAACTTTAGTCATCGCTGCAAATTATGGGGGGCATCGTGATTTAACTTTAGCGATGCAGGCGATTGCCTTGAAAGTAGAAAAGGGTGAAATAGCTGCGAATGAGGTGGATGAGAGTTTAATTGCCCAACATCTTGCTATTCCTGATTTACCTGAGCCTGACTTATTTATTCGTACTGGAGGCGAGCAGCGGATTAGTAATTTTCTATTATGGCAGCTGGCCTATACGGAATTTTATTTTACGGATGAGCTCTGGCCTGATTTTAATGCTGAAGCAATGCATGCTGCAATTAAGGGTTTCTCAATGAGGGAACGCCGTTTTGGTCGTACCAGTGAACAAGTGCAGAATAAGTTGGTTAACCCTACTTAATCCCTTTCTTTTTTATAAATTCTTATAACCAAACAATAATAAAAAATATGTTACTACAACGAGTGATTACAGCTTCCGTGTTAGCGCCTTTGGTGGTGTTAGCCATTTTTCAATTACCCCATCTTTATTTTTCAGGCATTTGGGCGGCTGTTTTATTAGTCGCCGCGTGGGAATGGACCAATTTAGCGGATGTGAAATCGCCGGCTATTAAAGTATTATTTTTAGTACTTATGGTAATTCCAATGAGTATTTTACAGTTTTGGCCGCAAACCTTAGAGATTATTGCACAACTGGCTAATTGGCCGGAAGTGAGAAATCAGTCCGGATTAATTGAATGGTTGGTGCTGCCTGGGGTGGTTTTTTGGTTTTATGTGATGATTAAAATCCGTAAAGCAGGGGAAGGCTTGTTAGAAACTCAATTAAGCACCACGAAGAAACTCTTTTTGGGTGCCTTTATTTTAATCTCTGCTTGGCTATTTCTATCTCGACTTATTGTATTAGAAGAGCCTGCTATGACTATGTTCTTTTTTGTATTGATTTGGGCGGCTGATATTGGTGCATATTTTTCAGGTAAGAAATTTGGTAAAACAAAATTAGCGATAGAAATTAGCCCAGGAAAAACCCTAGAAGGTATGTATGGTGCTCTAGTTTCGGCTTTAGTTGTGAGTCTTGTTTTTACCCTATCCTTTGGTTTTGGCGCGATTAGTATTGTAGATTTTATTATGCTGTCAGTTATTACAGTATTAGTCTCTATTTACGGTGATTTATTTTTTAGTGCGGCAAAACGTATTCGTGGTGTCAAAGACAGTGGTACGATTTTACCCGGTCATGGTGGTTTACTTGATCGCTTGGACAGTGTAATTGCAGCAGTTCCTGTATTTTATGCAGGTGTATGGTTTATTCGATGGATGTATACGTAATGAAAGGTATTTGTGTTTTAGGAGCTACAGGCTCTATTGGTGTTAGCACTTTAGATGTTGTTAAGCGTCATTCGGGTGAGTATAAGGTGGTTGCTTTAACGGCTAATACCAATATTGAGACACTTTTTGAGCAATGCCTCGAATTTAAACCAGACGTCGCTGTGGTAGTGAATGCTGAAAAGGGTGCTCAGTTTAAAGCGAACATTGTTGGCACAGAGCTTGCGAAAATGCGGGTTTTAATCGGTGAAGAAGCCTTAGTTGAGGTGGCTACCTTAGAGTCGGTTGATTCTGTGATGGCTGCGATTGTTGGAGCCGCTGGTTTATTATCTGCTTTGGCTGCGGCAGAAGCAGGTAAAACGGTTTTATTGGCGAATAAAGAATCACTGGTGATGTCGGGTGATATTTTTATGCAAGCTATTCAAAAATCAGGCGCGAAGTTGCTTCCGATTGATAGCGAACATAACGCTATTTTTCAATGTATGCCAGCGGGTTATGTGGCAGGACAAGATGCGCCTGTTGCACGTCGTATATTACTGACAGCATCTGGCGGGCCTTTTAGAACCACGCCCGTTGAAGAATTGCATGATGTCACGGTAGCACAAGCGGTAGCCCATCCTAAGTGGAGTATGGGACGTAAGATTTCAGTAGATTCAGCTACTATGATGAATAAAGGCCTCGAATTAATTGAAGCCTGTTTATTATTTAATATGCAGCCTGAACAAATTCAAGTAGTGATTCATCCGCAAAGTATTATTCATTCGATGGTGGATTATGTCGATGGCAGTGTATTAGCCCAGATGGGTAATCCAGATATGCGTATTCCGATTGCTCATGCGATGGCTTGGCCAGAGCGTTTTGATTCAGGGGTTGCGCCACTGGATATTTTTGCGGTTAAACAGATGGATTTTGAGCCTGCGAGTTTAGAACGCTTTCCTTGTTTACGTTTAGCGATTGAAGCAATTAAAGCCGGTGGGATTATGCCTACGGTTTTAAATGCGGCGAATGAAATTGCGGTTGAAGCCTTTTTAGATGAGAGAATTCGTTTTACCGATATTCCTGTGGTGATCGAAAAAAGCATGGCAGAATTTACGGCCACGCCTGCAGAAACATTAGAACTCATTTTAGCGGCTGATGCGCAAGCGCGTACACAGGCACATTCTATGATTCAAGTGATTACAGCGTAATGACAATTTTGCATACCTTGTTTTATTTTATCGTTGCCATTGGCTTATTAGTCGCCGTTCATGAGTATGGTCATTTCTGGGTGGCGCGTAAAACAGGGGTTAAGGTTTTACGTTTTTCTATTGGTTTTGGTAAAGTTATTTGGAAATACCAAAAAGATGAACACTCAACAGAATATGCTTTATCGCTGATTCCTTTGGGCGGTTACGTTAAAATGGTCGATGAGCGTGAAGGAGAGGTCAGTGCAAAAGATTTACCTTTTGCTTTTACACAAAAGCCTTTATGGGCGCGTTCAGCAATTGTAGTTGCAGGGCCTCTCTTTAATTTGATGCTGGCTGTTGTGTTATATACCTGTGTGTTTATGCTGGGTGAAACCGGTATGCGCCCTATTGTAGGTGAGATATTACCCGATACTTTAGCCGCGCAAGCGGGGTTTGAGGAAGGCGAAGAAATTAAAAGCATTAACGGTGTGCCCACAGTGACTTGGCGGAATACCATTGAAACTTTAGTGGCTTCTACCGTGGATGCTGAATCTGGATTAAAGATACAAGTAGAAACAGAAGAGGGTGAGTTACGTACGCATCGTTTAATCATTCCTTTGGAATTAAGTCAATCGCCTGACAAGTTATTTAAAGCATTAGGTTTGCGCGCATGGCAGCCGAAAATTCCAGTGATTATTGGGACAATCATAGACAATGGCGCGGCGGCACGTTCGGGTTTATTAGTGGGCGATTTAATTCTTAGTGCAGATAAGGCTGAGCTAGATGATTGGCTTGAATGGGTTAAATATGTACAAACTCATGCGAATCAATCCATTGCTCTTGTGGTTGAGCGTGATGGTCAGCAATTAAGACTTCATATTACGCCTGAAGGGGTTGGAGAAGCAGGCCATAAAGTCGGTAAAATTGGTGCGGGGGCGCAAGTATCTGAACAGATACGCTCTGCTTTGATGGTGGAATACAGCCTCTCACCAATTGAGGCCTTTACTACCGCTATTCAAAAAACAGGCTATTATTCTGCGGCAACACTTAAAATGATGGGCTCTATGTTTGTTGGTAAATCTTCGGTGGATAACCTTAGCGGCCCGATTAGCATTGCGCAGTATGCAGGAAAATCGGCTGAAATGGGTTTAGTCGCCTTTCTTAAATTTCTGGCCATTGTCAGTATTAGTTTAGGTGTTTTGAATTTGTTACCGATTCCTGTATTGGATGGCGGACATTTATTGATGTTTGCTATTGAAGGAATAAAAGGCAGTCCTGTGGCGGAAAATATTCAAATAGCTTTTCAACAGGTAGGGATGACAGCGTTACTCGCCTTAATGGTATTAGCGATGGTTTTAGATGTTGGGCGATTATTTTAAAAGGGTGTTTATGAAAAAGGTTACAACAGCATTACTGATGGCAGGATTTGTGACAACGGCATTTGCTCAAACGGAAGCAGAGTCACTGAAACAAACATTAAGCATCAGTATGCCTTCAATGCAAATTGACAGTATTAGTGCTTCGGAAATTAAAGGTTTATATGAAGTAGCGGTTGGTTCGGATATTTTGTATGTATCGGGCGATGGACGATATCTGATACAAGGTAAGATGTTTGATATTATTGCTAAAAAAGAAATTACCGAAGAAAAGCTGAAAAAAGTCAGAGCTAACTTAATTAATGCCGTGCCTAAAGCTGAATTTATTACCTTTAAAGCACCGCAAGAAAAATATCGAATTTATGTTTTTACAGACATTGATTGTGGTTATTGCCGTAAATTGCATTCTGAACTTGATGACTATTTAGCGGAAGGCATTAGCATTCATTATTTGTTTTACCCAAGAGCGGGTAAAGCGTCAGAGTCTTATAAAAAAGCGGTTTCCGTCTGGTGCAGTGACGATAAAAATGCAGCCTTGACGGCCGCAAAAACGGGGCAGGGTACCTTAGTAAGCAAGGACTGTAAAAACCCTGTGAGTGCACACATGGAGTTAGGTGAGAACTTAGGGGTACGTGGTACGCCGATGATGATTACTGAAAATGGCACCATCTTCCCTGGATATATGCCTGCGAAACAACTAGCGCAAGCATTGAGCCAAGATTAATTGGCTGAATGTGATTGAGGTAAGGCGCATAATCGCTTACCTTATTTATAATTTTAATTTACAAGGAGTCTACAATGACTGATAACTGGATTGCCCCTTCGATTCTTTCGGCTGATTTTGCTAAATTAGGCGAAGAAGTGGATAACGTACTCGCTTCTGGCGCAGATGTTGTGCATTTTGATGTGATGGATAATCATTTTGTGCCTAACCTAACGATTGGGCCTCTAGTGTGTGATGCACTTAGAAAACATGGCGTTACCGCTCCGATTGATGTGCATTTAATGCTAGAGCCTGTAGATCGTATTATTCCTGATTTTGCAAAAGCAGGGGCGAGCATTATTACGTTTCACCCAGAAGCTTCGACGCATATTGATAGAACATTACAAATGACACGTGATTTAGGCTGTAAATCAGGTTTAGTGTTTAACCCAAGCACATCGTTGCATTACCTTGATTATGTGATGGATAAAGTCGATGTTATTTTACTGATGTCAGTTAATCCTGGTTTTGGTGGCCAGTCTTTTATTCCTGCTACTTTAGATAAATTGCGTGAAGCAAGAAAAAGAATTGATGACAGTGGTTATGATATTCGTTTAGAAGTTGATGGCGGTGTTAAAGTGGATAATATCCGTGAAATAAAAGCCGCTGGTGCAGATATGTTTGTTGCAGGTTCTGCAATTTTCAACCAGCCTGATTATAAAGCGGTTATTGATGAAATGCGTGCAGAATTAGCCAAAGCTTAATTTAGCATATTATCCTGAATGTTACAGAGTTAGGTAATGTTCAGGAGTAAAATCCATAATGAGCGAGAAAAACCATGACACAAGATGAAAGTAAACGCCAAGCGGCGGAAGCCGCTTTAGAATATATTAAAGATGTGGCTATTTTAGGAGTGGGCACGGGTTCAACCGTGAATCATTTTATTGATTGTTTAGCCGATTTTAAATTAGCGCAAGATATTGAAGGAGCGGTTTCAAGCTCAATCGCGACGACTGAGCGTCTCAAGAAAATTGGTATTCCTGTGATTGAGTTAGCTCAATCGGGCAATTTAGATGTATACGTTGATGGTGCAGATGAAGTTAATCCACTTAAACAGCTTATTAAAGGCGGTGGCGGGGCTTTAACGCGTGAGAAAATTATTGCGGGCGCGAGTAAAAAGTTCGTTTGTATTGTCGATCAATCTAAAACAGTGGATGTTTTAGGCAGTTTTCCTCTACCGGTTGAAGTCATTCCTATGGCGCGTAGTTATATTGCGCGTGAAATGGTGAAATTAGGCGGCCAACCTATTTGGCGTGAGAATTACATTACTGATAATGGTTGTGAGATTCTTGATGTGCATAATATGGATATTATGGAGCCATTAGCCTTAGAGCGTGCGGTGAATAATTTGGCTGGAGTAGTTTCAGTCGGTATTTTTGGTTTACGTCCTGCGGATGTTGTACTGGTTGCAACGGAGTCGGGTGTGCAAACACGTTAGGGTATAAATCCTCTTTATTTGCTGTGATTGGAATAGAGAGGGTATTTAAAGTTGTGCTTTAAATTTAAAATTGAGTAAGTGCTCTTGTTTACAGGGAGAAAATTCAAATTCAATATGATCACAGCGTTTCGCTATTTCATAAAAACCAATGCCTCCGCCATTTTCATGCGTATTTTTTCCTGAGCGGCGCGCTTCTTTATACAGTTTTTTAATACCGGCTTTATCGGTAGCAACGATTTCTTGCAGTTTGTTCTCTAGCTTTTCTTTGTCTTCTAGCTTTATGGTATTTTGACTGAAAATATAATAAGCATCCCCGCTGTTTTTTCCTATAAGAACCACGCCTTTAGGGTCGTGCCGCTGTTTTTTCTCCTTTTTAGCGTAGTGCATAATATTTTGTGAAAGCTCAATAAAGATAGTCAGCATATTCATGGAGATGGACATACTTAATCCTGTCGACTCGGTTTCCAATTCTAGAGCCTCAGTCATGCCGACAATAAGAGATTGTGTTAAAAATCCCCCGTAGCTTAAAAAGACTACACCGTCTTTATCGAGTACTGTTTCTAATTCCGTTACATTAATCATCATGAGCGTTTATTAAAGTTTTTTGGGCGTAGGTTAAGTATCACAAAATTGGTCACGTATCATTAAGAATTTATCGAGATGGGTGAAAAATATATCGATTAACTTTGGATCAAACTGCTTGCCGCGTTCTTCACGGAGTAATTGGAATATTCTATCATCCTCCCATGCCGCTTTATAGACACGTGGAGAGCCTAAAGCATCAAAAACATCGGCTAAGGAGGTGATGCGCCCATGAATATGAATTTCTTCGCCTTTTAGGCCTTGTGGGTAACCTGTGCCATCATATTTTTCATGGTGTTCATAGGCGACGGTTGCCGCTATTTTTAAGAGAGGTCGTTGTGAGTGTTGCAGCAGATCAAAGCCAAGTTGGGCATGGGTGTCCATTATTTTACGTTCAGCCGCATCAAATCGACCGGGTTTGTTAAGAATGGCATCGGGAATCGCAATTTTGCCTATATCATGCATTGGAGAGGCTTGCCTAAGCATCTCGCATTCTGTTTCATCTAAGCCATAATGGGTGGCTAATAAGTAGCTGTATTCCGCCACGCGTTTAACATGTTGTCCGGTTTCTTTAGAGCGACTTTCGCCAATGGCTCCCATGGTAAAAACGACTTCTCGTTGAGTGGCTTCTATTTCATCACTCAGCACAGAAATTTCTTTATATTTTTGTTGCAGCTCATCGTATTCTTTTTGTTGCCTATGGTCGCTACGCTGAATAATTTTAGTTTGGCGACGTAAGTCCTTTTCTAACTTATCGATGGTTTCAGAGAAATGAAGCTGCATTGCTGCAAATTCTTCTGAACTATGCATCTTTAACCACAAGATTAATCTTTAAATCAGTAAAATCTTCAATAAAATCTTCGCCTGCTTCTTCGGCATTTTCATTTTCTGCATCATAAATCCAGTTAATACAAATAGCATGTTTGCTCTTTTTAGCATCAAAAATATCAAAGAAATCAAAAAAGAGTTTAGAGCTGCTGGAGTTAAAGTAGATAATCTCTAGATTAACGGTGGTTTGTTCTTGAGGCTCTGAGCTAAAGTAATTTTCAACCCATTCCATCATAGGTTGATAGAATTCAAAGGTATTTTCAGGGTAGGATTTACCTATAATTTCAAATATACCTGTATTTGCATCAAGATTAATAGAAGGGGTATATTTCGTTGGCGCTATGCTTAGATTTTTCATAAAATACTGTATTAAATACCTATTAAATAAGGAATGAAAATAAATTCAGCTTATTTTACACTTCTTTTTATAAAAAATTCTACACTGTTTAAATTCGGCTTATTTTTTAATCAATTATATTTAAGGCATCGATAATTACTTTCTCGGTAACAGGTTTTTGTATGACAGTTGCTCCAAGAGAAGTAGCTTCTTGAGTGAGTTGTGAATTAGCAACAGAGCTGACAATAATAAAAGGGATTTTTTTATCGGTTTCTCTGATTTTTTTCAACAGGCGAACCCCATTAAATTTTGGCATTTCAATGTCGCATAAAATTAAATCCGGCTGTAAGGCTTGGTATTGTTGAAACCCATCTAAACCATCAACCGCTTCACCGATAACGTGATATCCTTTTTGTTCTGTGAATTTGCGCAGTAAGGCGCGAGCAAGTTTCGAGTCATCGACAATTAAAACGTTTAGAGTCATGGTTTAAATACGTGGTTATTAACTAATAAGAAGGAATAATATGCCCCGATTATAAAGGGGGAATATTCAAAACACTATAAGTGAATCCAATTTTTGTGCTATAAGTCTCGGTTTTTAGCATAATATAATGATTACAGCAGCTAATGTTAGAGAGGAAAAGCTAAGGTAAAGGAGGCACCATTTTTTGTATTTTCAACCGATAAATGACCATTAAATTTATTTGCTATTTGGGTGCTCATATAAAGACCAATGCCTGTGCCTTTTTCTTTAGAGGTAATATTGGCTTTAAAAATATTGGGTAGGATTTTTTCAGGAACACCACCCGCTTGGTCGGCTATACAAACAATGGTGTGTGTGTTTGACTGGCTTAAAGTGATGGTGATATTTTTATGTTCATTTTTATTTTCAATATAGGCATCTTTTGCATTATTGAGCAAATTTAGAATAATATGTTTGAATTCATTTTCAATGGCAAGCAGTTGAATATCCTCTGTTACCTGCAGTGTGGTATGAATTGAATGCAGATGGAATTCATCCTGAACCAATAAGAGAACGGATTCAATGCTCTGTTTAATATTAAACAATTTTATTTCTTTAGCAGGTCTTAGAAAAGAGCGAAACTCGTTTAAGGTACTGGTAATGTGTTGAATTTGCCTGTTTGATTCCTGTTCAAAAAGGGCAATATAGTCTTTATTGACAAGACCATCTTCAAAATCATACGTTAGGAGTCCCGTTTGCATATGAATGATATTAATCGGTTGTAGCCATTGATGGGCAATGGCATCGACCATTTCCCCCATCGCGGCTGAGCGAGATTGTTGCTCTAATAAGGCTTCTTGGTTCTTACGTTTTTGAATTTCCGATTCTACTTTTTCTTCCAGTGTATTCTTGTATGCATCGAGTTCTTCATTAAGCTCTAACAGTGTAAATTGTTGCTTATCACTTTGCTTGATAATAATATCCAATCGTTTACTTTTTCTCTCATATTCCCGAATAAGATGGGATAAATCCTGTTTAATTGACTCATTATCTGTTTCAATGAATTGTTGAATATTCTTAATAATATCAGTATCTTTATTATGCATAAGAGTGTGTTAATTAAATTTTAAATCCAACGATAGTAATATCATCATTACGTTCATACTCGCCTTGATAATTACTTAGTTCATAAAGTAAGATTTCTTGTTGGTCGGCCATAGTTTCTGGGGCATATTCTTGAAGTAGAGCCTGTAAACGTTTATAGCCAAAGCCAAAGCCTTTCTCTCCTCCGTTTTGGTCAATATAACCATCTGTACATAAATAGAACTGCATATCGCTTTCTATTGGAATGAGATGGTCGGTAAACTCAAAATTAGCATCCGATTTTTTATAGCCGATGGAATGACGAGAGCCTTTAATTTTGTTTATTTTTCTGTCTTTTATGGTTATTAATGGCGAGTTTGCTCCTGCAAACTTTATTAAGTTATTCTTTTTATTATAGTACAGGATGCTACCATCAAAACCAACATTAGAAAGAGAGAGAGAGGATTCTTGTTTGAGCAATTTTTTTAAGGAGCGATTAAAAATACTTAATAATTTTGCGGGACTTACTTCCTCATCGTTGGCTATTATTTGAGCAACAATTTGTCGTTCAACGGCTTTAATAAGCATACTCACAAAAGCGCCGGGTACGCCATGTCCTGTGCAATCAATCACCATTAGTAAGCATTCATCTTTATGCCGTAGTTCTTCAAAGAAGTAAATATCGCCACCGACCACATCTTTAGGATGCCAAATAACAAAATAGTCGGAAAAATAATTACGAAACAGTTCGTTATCTGCGACTAAAGCGCCTTGAATCAGTGAGGCATATTTAATGGAGTCTTGTGTTTGTTGGTGAACTATTGCTAATTCTTGTTTTGCTTGGTCAATTTTTAACTGTAGGTTATTGCTTAAATATTCTAATTCTTTTTCTGCGGTTATATCATGACGGGTTGCGCTATAGCCTATGAGTTGGTTATGGCGATTGTAATCGGCTTGGAAAAGGGATTCTACCCAATAGCTACTGCCGTTTTTATGTTTATTTTTTAAGCATAGGGTAATGTCTTGTTCGTTTTTTAGGGCTTGCCAAAGTGTTTTAAATGTTTTAGCAGGACTGTCAGGATGGCGAACAATATTATGCGGTTTTCCAAGCAGCTCTTCTTCTGTGTAGCCACTTATTTTGCAAAAAGCCTCGCTGGCTTGCGTGATAATGCCGTTTAAATCGGTGCGTGAGAAAATAACATTTTTATTAAAGGCGTGGAGTAAGACTTCCAGTTCTTGTTTTTGCTCATTTAAATGCTGCGTTTTGGCTTCTATTTGTTCGCCTAGCCCCGCATTAAAATCCTTTAGACTTTGTTTTTGACTGAGAATTTTTTCTTGCATAATAAAAAAACGCATCATCATTTCAGCGATTTCATCGGTAAAAAAATTATTGGGAGTTACTTGTTGTATTCCGTCATTAAATTCTTTAATAGAGGAGGTGATATAGGAAATTGGCTGAATTATTTTCTTTTTGAAACTGGTATAGAGCAATATATTACCTATAATAAAAAATAGAAATATAGCCACTAAGAAACATAATTCTTGTTCTATTTTTTGGTTAAGCAGTTTATTTGGGGCTTTATTTTTAGCATATAAACTGTGTGTAAGTTTAGAAAAATACAGCGCATTTATTTCTAGTATATGCGTGTATTTTTCAGAGTATAGTAGATGATTTGCTTGTTCTTTTTTATTTACTTTCAGTAAATTAAATGATTTTTGTTCGATGTCTTTTTGTACTTTTGATGTGGAAAATAAAGCTTGAATGAGAGAATATTCATCGGCGGTAAAGGAGTGGGCATCGATACGGTTTTTTAGGGAAGATTTTGCTCCGTCGGGGTGTTTTATTTTTCTAAGTTGTTTATTTAATCGCCAGTAATTTGCATTGTATTGAAAAGGCAGGGGCTGTTCGCCTTTTTGGATGGCATGTATGTGTAAATAATCTTGTTGGAATTGCTTGTTATCGCTGGCTATGTACGCTTTAGCATATTCAGAGAGCGTGCTGTTTATATTGCTCCAATTATTAAGCAGTGCTTGGTTGTGGTGCTGTATGTGATTGGAAAAGGCGCGGTTGTCTTCTAATGCATCAAGCGTTATATATTCAAATAAGAGAATTGAGGTAAGAGACACTTCAAATAAGAAAATAAATAAAGCAAACTGTCCCAAGGGGAGGTTTAAAAATTTATACCGATGATGTAATAAATAACCAAGGAGAAAGAAAAGTAAGCAGAGCCCGATAAAAAATAATTGGTGTTCGGTAAAAAATGCAATTGTATCAAAGGATGAAGGTATGGGATTTCCTTCAGCGTGGGAGTGAGGGGTTATAATTTGGCTCATTTTGAGGTATTATTTTTTATGTGTTTATGCAGGCGACGAATAATAAACGCAACTACAATAAATACTATCGGAATGGCGGCTCCCGCAACGACATCGGCATGAATGTTGGTTAATTCTGCGCGTTGTAATCCCTTTACGATAGAGTGCAGCAAGCTGACAATGTAGCTGGTCATGGCAATAATGGATAAGCTTTCAACGGTTTCTTGTAAGCGTAATTGCATTTTGGCGCGCATATCCATGGAACTTAATAGGGCTTGATTTTGTTGTTCAATGGATATATCCACACGGGTGCGTAATAACTGACTGGCATTACTGATGCGTTCGGATAATAAGCTAAAGCGTTTAGCCGTTGATTGGCATGAACTCATGGCGGGCTGCATACGTTTGGTGAGAAACTCTCCTAACGTTTGAATGCCTTGTATCTTAGTTTCTCGAATATCGTTAATACGTTGTTCTACAATTTTGTAATAAGCTTTTGCGGCTGCAAATCGGTATTGGCTTTGGGAAATATCACTTTCTATTTCGGCGGCCAATTGGGTAAGCTGGTTTAATAATAAAGCGTCATCACAATTAGGTTCTGCCATAGCGGTGGTAATGGTTGATAAGCGTTGTTCGGCTTTACAGACTTTAGGGGCAAGTGTTTGCGCAAGCGGAAAAGCGAGCAAGGCCATCACGCGATACACTTCAATTTCAAATAAGCGTTGCATTAATCGTCCAGCTTGTTCTGATTGCAGTTGCTTATCAAATATTAGGAAACGGCTAAAGCCATCATTATGAATACGGAAATCAGTAAAGGCATGAGCTGCATCTCCGGTCATTTTTGCGCCCACGACGGTATTTTCTTCAAAATAGCGGGCAATTTCAGTTACGCTCACAGGCTGTTCAGGGCTCGGAATAATCACTGCATGAGCGGCCACAATAGATTGTCCTTGTAATTTATTGAGCCAATCTATAGGGGCATCTTCTAAGGCTGTTTTGGCAAAGGGCTGTTCGCTGTCGGCCTGATTAACATAAAAGCAATAGGTACTAAATTCCCCGTGTTGTTCCCAATGAAATAAAACCTTATCGAAGCGAGCTGTAAAGTGATTAGCTTCTTGATGGGGCGGTAAGGTGCCAAAACGAATGCATAAATTATGTAAATGTTCGCGTTCATCTTGTTTTTCATCAGGCGATAAAATTAAAGCGAGGTAACTGGCGCGAACAGGAATTGCTAAAGAAACAGGAGGTCGCGCATGAATTTCGTTGTGTAAGCTAAAGCGTTGGGGGTGATTGTCAGGAATATGCAGTAATTTGGCCACGATGACAGGACTTCCTTGTGAGGTCAAAAAAAGAGTATAGCGCCTTTTCCCTTGAGTGATACAAGGAAAAAGGCATTTTTTTAAAGGGCTTTAAAGCCTATATCAGTACGATAATACACTTTATCCCAGTGAATTTGTTCAGTTAAGGCGTAGGCTTTATCTTGCGCGGCTTGTAAAGTATCCCCTAATGCACAGGCGCAGAGTACACGTCCACCTGCTGTGGTGACATCGCCATCAGCCGCTTTTGTGCCCGCATGAAAGACTTTAGATTCAGAGTTTTCTTCCGTGGGTAAGCCGCTAATAATATCGCCTTTAGGATAGCTGTACGGGTATCCACCTGCGGCTAAAACCACCCCTAAAGCACTGCGTTCGTCCCATTTTGTGCTTAAGCTATCTAACGACTGGCTTAAAGCGGCATTACAGAGTTCAACCAAATCGCTTTTTAAGCGCATCATAATTGGCTGGGTTTCAGGGTCGCCAAAGCGGCAGTTATATTCTAAAACTTTAATGCTGCCTGTAGGGCTAATCATTAAACCAGCATATAAAAATCCCGTATAAGGAATGCCATCGTCTGCCATACCTTTTAGGGTAGGATTAATGACTTCATCCATCACGCGCTGATGAATTTCTGCAGTGACAATCGGTGCAGGAGAATAAGCGCCCATACCGCCTGTATTGGGACCTTTATCGCCATTATCACGCGCTTTATGGTCTTGAGAGCTGGCCATTGGTAAGGCTTGCTTACCATCGGCAATAACAATAAAGCTTGCTTCTTCGCCTGTTAAAAATTCTTCGATAACCACACGGCTACCTGCTTCACCAAAGCTGTTGCCTGAGAGCATATCTTCGACTGCTTCAATGGCTTCGGCTTCTGTCATAGCGACAATAACGCCTTTTCCCGCGGCTAAGCCATCGGCTTTAACCACAATGGGTGCGCCTTGTTGTTGAATATAGGCAATGGCTGGAGCGGTGTCGGTAAAGGTTGCATAGTCTGCGCTTGGAATATTATGCCGTGCCATGAAATCTTTACAGTATTTTTTCGAGCCTTCTAATTGCGCGGCTTTTGCGCTTGGACCAAAGCAGTTTAAACCCGCGGCTTGAAAGGCATCAACAACGCCCATAACCAGTGGCACTTCAGGGCCAATAATGGTTAAGCCAATGGCTTCTTTTTGAGCAAAGCTCACTAAGCCTGCAATATCTTCAACCGATAAATCAATATTGGTCAGTTTAGGTTCTAGGGCAGTGCCTGCATTACCGGGTGCAACATACACGGTGTCTACTTGAGCCGATTGGCTTGCTTTCCATGCAAGAGCATGTTCACGGCCACCACTGCCAACAATAAGAATTTTCATAGTTTTTTATATAATTTAAGAGCTGAATTAAGAGATGCAAGGCGATAAACGTTATCGCCTTGTTTTGTGGGCTATGGCTTAGTGTCTGAAATGACGCATACCAGTGAACACCATTGCGATATTATGTTCATCCGCGGCGGCAATCACTTCGGCATCACGCATAGAGCCACCGGGTTGAATCACTGCGGTAATTCCTGCTTCTGCGGCAGCATCCAAACCATCTCTAAAAGGGAAGAATGCATCCGATGCCATCACAGACCCTTCGACAACCAAACCTTCATCCGAGGCTTTAATACCCGCAACTTTAGCGGAGTAAACACGGCTCATTTGTCCTGCGCCGACACCAATGGTACGCCCGCCTTTACAGTAGACAATCGCATTGGATTTAACAAATTTCGCGACTTTCCATGTGAATAATAAATCGGCTAATTCTTGTTCTGTTGGCTGACGTTGAGTAACTACTTTTACATCGTCGGCAGTGATTTCACCTTGGTCTTTATCTTGCACCAATAAACCACCGGTTACGCGTTTGTAATCTAGGCTGGCGATTTTATTGCTTGCCCATTGTCCACACTCTAAAACCCGTACATTTTTCTTGGCGGCTAATACACTTTGCGCTCCCGAACTCACGCTGGGGGCAATAATCACTTCAACAAATTGTCGGCTGGCAATTTCAGCTGCCGTGGCTTCATCGAGTTCACGATTAAACGCAATAATGCCACCAAAAGAAGAGGTCGGGTCAGTTTTGTAGGCCAAGTCGTAAGCTTCTAATAGCGTACCTGCTTGAGCCACCCCACAAGGATTGGCGTGTTTGACAATCACACAGGTAGGTTTTTCTGTAAAAGATTTAACACACTCTAAAGCGGAATCGGTATCAGCAATGTTGTTATAAGACAATTCTTTGCCTTGTAATTGCGTTGCTGAAGCCACTGTACCGATGGAAGGATTTTTTTCTTGATAAAAAGCGGCTTTTTGATGCGGATTTTCACCGTAACGCATGGTTTGCAATTTATTAAACTGTAAGTTTAAGGTATCAGGAAATTCTTGTTGGTTTACTTTAGCTAAATAGATGGCAATAGCGGTATCGTAACGCGCAGTATGTTCGAAACTTTTTAGAGCTAAGTTAAAACGCGTTTGTTGCTCTAGCTGATGATCGTTGTTTTGTAATTCAGCTAAGATGCTGTCGTAATCTGTATGATCGACCACGATAGCAACATCATTATGATTTTTAGCGGCGGCACGAATCATAGTGGGACCGCCAATATCAATATTTTCAATGGCTGTGGCTAAATCACAATCAGGTTTTGCGATGGTTTCTTCAAAAGGATAGAGATTAACCACTACCATATCAATGGCTTCAATGCCGTTAGCCGCCATAATGTCATCATCTATGCCGCGACGACCTAAAATACCGCCGTGTACTTTTGGATGTAAGGTTTTAACACGTCCGTCCATCATTTCAGGAAAACCTGTGTAATCTGACACTTCTGTGACTTTGACTTGATTGTCCGCTAATAATTTAGCGGTGCCACCCGTGGATAAAAGTTCGATGCCCATTGTGTCGAGTTGACGACAAAAATCCAGAACACCTGCTTTATTGGATACGCTGATTAAGGCGCGTTTTACTGTTTTTTTCATAGGAAATTTCTCAAGGTGAGATGTTTTAAGATAAGTGGTAGTGCTCTAATTTTTTACGCAGTGTACTACGACTCATGCCTAAAATTTGAGCGGTTTTTGTTTGATTAAACCCTGCATGAGCTAAGGTTGCTTCCAGTAGTGGTTTTTCTATTTCAGCTAAAACCAAGCTGTAGAGACCTGTGGACTCAAAGCCTTCTAAATGGGATAAATATAATTCAACACGAGTTTTTACATGCTCTGATAAAGGTTGTGTGACTGAAGTAGTGTCTGGGATCATAGAGTGTTAAAGCAGGTGTTGAGGTGAGTGAGGGCTTATAAAAAGAGTAAAGGCGGAATGCACCAAAGTGAGTTGTTGTTCAGGGGACTCTGCTTGGTTAATTTTGCTTTTTATGGCGGGAGGAAGTGAACCTAATTGGCTAAAATACCAGCCGATGTGTTTACGGCCTATTCTAACACCATTCAGTTCCCCATAAAATAGGTACAATTCTTGTAGGTGTTGTTGCAGCGTTGATTGAATTAGGGCTTTATTGATTGGAGCTAAAGACTTGCCTGTGGTTAAATAATGTTGAACTTCTTGGAAAAACCACGGCCGTCCTTGTGCGGCACGACCAATCATAATCGCATCCGCTTGAGTGTAATCTAAAACAGCTTTTGCTTTTTCTATACTATTAATATCGCCGTTGGCAATAATGGGTAAACTGACCGCTTGTTTGACGGCTTTAATAGTATCGTATTCGGCTTCGCCTTTGAACGCGCAAGCGCGAGTGCGACCATGAACTGTTAGAGCGGCAATGCCCGCTTGTTCCGCAATTTGGGCAATGTTAATGGCATTACGGCTGTCTTTATCCCAGCCGGTACGGATTTTTAAGGTAATGGGAATATCGCTGGCTTGTACCACGGCGGTTAAAATTTCACGAACTAAGCTTTCATTGCGTAATAAAGCAGAGCCTGCAGCGACGGAGCAAACTTTTTTGGCAGGGCAGCCCATGTTAATGTCAATAATTTGCGCCCCGCGTTCTTGATTAAAAATTGCGGCTTCTGCCATGTCTTTAGGGTTTGTGCCTAAAATTTGGACAGCGCGCAGGCCAATTTCATCGCTTTGGTCTGCTTTTAATAGCGTTCGTCTGTGTTGGCGTAAGGCGGGATTAGAGGCGAGCATTTCTGAAAAGGCAAGACCTGCGCCAAATTGTTTGCAGAGATTTCTAAAAGGTCGGTCAGTAATTCCAGCCATGGGGGCAAGAATGAGATTATTTGCTAAAGTGTATGGGCCTATGTTCATGGTTTACGTGTGACAAATCTGTTCGGGTTAAAAATTATACAGTAAAATCAAAACATTATTTTTCTGTTATGCAGTTTGGCTCTTGAAATTATTAGGTGAAATTTTATGAAATTATGTTTAAAAACAGGGCTGAGTGCTGTTGTTGCTAGTGTGTTACTGACAGCTTGTATTTCTGCGCCTAAAGGGGCGCTTCCTTTACAAAAGTTGAAAAAAGTAGAGGCCCCAGCGCAAACTAAATCGGCTCGTTTGCCGGCTCAGATACAAAAGGAAAAGGCTGCGTTTAATGAGTTAGATAACGCAATGGGCTTAAGTCCCAGTTCAATGGTAGTGGATAAAAAGCCTCCTATTCCTATTTATAGCGCTAAAAAAGGTGCTTATGAGCAATTGTCGGGCGATATCAAGCGGATTATAGGTAATGGTTACGGTAAAACCATTGATGCGGCACGTCGAGATGCTTTGAATAATTTGGCAGGAAGTATTCAAGTCGATGTGCAAAAAGAAGTGAATGCGTGTACCAATCATTATGGAGATTGTGGCAGTGTGGTAAAGGTCAATACACGCACGGAAATGCCTATTTTAGGCGCGCAATACCAGCGTTTAGCGGATGAACAAGATAATGTGAAATTTCTGGTTTGGATTGATAGTAAAACCTCTTTACCTATGTATGTAAGGGATTTAAAACAGTTAAATCTTAAAATTCGCAGATTTCAAACTCAATTACAGGGAATAACGGATAAAAAAATTCGCTACCGTGTGGTGACTGGGTTATTGGATGCAGTGCATGAATACGATAAAAAACGTTTAGTAGTCACTATCTTAGGGGGAGGGAAGCACGTTCGAGCTGAGATTGATGTATTGCAATTAAAAGATGAATTAAAGCAGTTAGAACAAAGAGCTCCAAATCTAATGTTTGCGGCGGAGGTTTTGGTCAAGGGTATGAATGTGGATGATATTTATATTCATGCGCCGCGGGCGAAAAATTCACAAGAGGTCACGCCGTTTTCTTCGGCGATAAAGGAATATATTTCTCCTTTTGTGGAAGCGGTGAGTATTTTGGGCGCGGCAAAATATACCATGGAAGGGGAATATGATATTTTAGAGACTGGAGATATTTATCTCAGTTATCGTTTGATCGATTTAAATTATAAAATTGTTAACAGTAAGAGTGTGGTGATAGAAAAGCTAGCCTATAAGGGTTTTCGGGCAAAACCGCTTGCACCCGCCTTTGAGACGGCTTTACATAAGGATGTTGATTTAAGTACTGATTTTTTGGCTGAGTTGAAAACCGAGCAAGGAACGGATGCTTTATATTATAAAATGGGCGACAGCGTGAGTTTGTTTGCGCGCTTGAATCACTCAGGGTATTACTATATTATTGGACATATTGCAAAAAAAGATGAGCAATTATCCTATTTACTTGAGTTAGCGGATGGGCGGGGAGATGAACAATTTATTCGTTATATCTCACCAGAAGAAGTGAACCGTTATGTTGAAATCGCTACCTTTGAAGTGATACCACCCTATGGTGTAGAGCATTTACAACTTATTGCAGCCACGCAACGATTTACGCAGTTACCTCAATACACTTACAGTCAGCAGGCGGGTGGATATTATGTGCTGGATGGCAGTCAAGGAAATGTGATTCAGTCCGTTGGATTTGTGAGAGGGCTTAGGCTAAAAGAAACAAGTGGTGGTAAATTAACCTCAGAAGCAACACTGACTTACACCACAGAGCGTTAAATAGGCAATGAATCGATTGAAAATAAGAGAGACTAAAAGTCATTACTTTTTATTGGGTGTTATTTTTTCTGTGCTAACAGCTTGTGTGCAAAAACCTTCTGCGAAAATGCTTCTTGAACCTGTGGTGTGTACTCCCAAGAAAATGGATTCTAATAGACGTCCTTGTTGGGTTAATGTGACCCCTGAAGAAGGAGTAGTTTTGAATACGGTGGAGCATATCCAGCGTGAGAAAACGCGTGCTATTTTATACAACAGAGCTATTGTTGAATTATCAATGCTTCAGGATGGCGTGGATGTCACGCACAGTGCTCGTGTCAATAAGGTAGTAGAGGTGCATAATGATACTATTTCAGGGCATACTTCAGTGACTTCTTTGGCTGTGATTAGTAAAGCCAATGAGCCAGCTGAAATTAAGGTAAAAGTTAAAGCGATTTGGCGTGATTTGACCACGCAAAAATTATATATGTGGGCCATTGAGGATAAGTAGATGAATAAGAAAGCACTATCACTATTACTCACCATAACAGCAAGCCCTGTTTTGGTGGCGAATGAGTTTGATGATTTTAAAGCACAACAGCTGCAATCAAACTCTGAATATACTCAGAAAACATTACAGGAATTTGAACAATACAAGCTCGCCTTAGAGGCTGGCTTTCAAGATTATCAAGAGACTTTTCGTGCTGCGTCTAAGAAATACGGGCAGGAAATGACGCAGAAATGGGGTAATTATAAAGAGAATGACCCTGAAACATGGGTGAATTATCCAAAATCAGGTGATAGTCGTGAGTCGGTTAATTTCGCCACTGGGGTGGTTGAAGTCGAGTTATTAGTGGATGAAAAGACGCCACTTGCAGCGGTATTGACAAAAGCTAAGCAACAGGTAGCAAGTTTATTAAAAACCACTGAAAAACAAGCCTTTGAAAATGACGTGGTGGCGCAAAAAGTAGAACAAAAATTAAAGCAGCATCCAGAGGTGGTTAAGACGGCTAAACTCTCAGATAAAACCAAAGTATTAGCGCCGCTGGTTAAAGATATTAGTACAGAAAGTGATGAATTGGTTCAGCAGTTATCGGCTGCAATGGTTGATTCAGCCGAGACAACAACACGCAGTATGCGGGGTAAAAAAATTGTGCAATTGCGTTTTAAAATTCCAGAGAATTTATCGGTTAAAGCGGATAGGTATTCCCAGCGTATTGTAGAAATTGCTAAAAAAGAAAATATCCCCGTGGCTTTGATGTATGCGGTAATGGAAACGGAAAGTAATTTTAATCCTCGAGCAAGGTCTCATGTGCCTGCTTATGGCTTAATGCAAATTGTGCCTGTTAGTGCGGGAAAAGATGCGACCAAATATTTGTTTGGTAAGGCTAAAGTCTTATCCCCCTCTTATCTTTATAATGGGCATAACAACATTGAAATTGGCGGAGCGTATTTGCATATACTGTATCACCGCTATTTAAAAAAAGTGGATGATACCACCAGCCGTTTATTTTGTGCGATAGCGGCTTACAATACAGGGGCGGGGAATGTTGCAAAAAGTTTTGTCGGCTCTTATAACTTTAGTAAAGCTGCGGATAAAATAAATCAGCTTTCAGCCAGCCAGGTGTATCGCCATTTGCGTCATCATTTACCTCATGATGAAACTAAGCATTATGTTAAGCGTGTGGCTATTCGTATGGCAAAATATCAATCGTAGTGTTCGGGTGGCATCTCTTATGTCATTTTAATGTATTTTTAACAAGGAAAATGAATTATGAAATTATTAAAACCTATATTTATTGGCTTAGCAGTTAATTTAGCGGCTTGTAGCAGTACACCTGTAGAAGAAAATGAAGTGGCACCGATTACACAAGCTCTTGTTTCAGTAGCGGATTGTGTTTTTCCTAATCAACAAGCTGCGCCTAATTGGATTTGTGATGAACCTATTCCAGGCTTAGATATACAGGCGGTTGGTATTGCTGAAAAAAGTGATGCTGGCTTTGCTTATATGAAAGATATGGCAAAATCTGCAGCTTTTGGTCACTTAGCTGAGCAATTTAAGGTGAAAGTTGCCAAAATGGTGAAACAATATATGGCGACAACGGGAATGGGTAGCGACCAAACAGTTGATGCGGCGGCCAGTAGTACTTTGAAGACGATTACCAGTAAAACGCTTGAAGGGGCAAAAGTGTATAAAACACGTACAGGCCCTGAAGGTCGTCTGTATGTTTTGGTCGGTTTTGATATTGAACAAACGGCTAAATTAGTGAAAGCGGCCGTTAAAAACAGTATGAAAAATGATAAGGCACTTTGGCAGGAATTTAAAGCTCAGAAATCACACGATGAGCTGGCAGCTGAGATAGCAGCCATGGAAGATTAAATTTATTTCCAGTATAGTGGTTTTTAAAGAAGGGGGGCTTTATGCCTCCTTTTTTTTATAAAGGAAAAATGGGGTTATTTTTTTATATTTATACATGGGGAAAACGAGTCGATGGATATTAAGCAGTCAAACTCTCAAGAGCCTGATTTAAACTGGAGTCAAGTGAGGGAGACAGTGAAATTACTCAGTGTTTCTTCCGCTCAGGTTGAAGCCAGTATGCGTGAAGGAGATGAGTCAGTAACGACTTTAACGGAGTCCTTTGCTGATATTGTGGGGCATTTAGAAGATATTAATAAAGAATTAGATACGTTGGAAGAAGGAGAATTAAAGCAACGTTTACAGACGCATTGTGCGGCGGCCAATAATAAGGTGGTCACCTCGATTGTTTCTTTTCAGTTTTATGATCGTATGCAGCAGTGTTTAGAGCATGTGACAGAAAATCTTAATGGATTATCAGAGATAGTGGATTCCCCCTCGTTACTTTATAACCCTTTAGAATGGGATACTCTACAAAATAAGATTCGTGAGAGTTACACTATGGAATCTGAAAAAGCGATGTTTGATGCTATCTTAGAAGGAAAGAGTATTGAGGAAGCGATTAAAATAGCGGCTGAATATGAAAATAACAACCAAACGTTTGATGAGATTGATTTATTCTAATGTTGCTTTATTGATATGTTAAAAAGAGCAACGTACTGCTTAAGTGCTTTACTAATAACTGCTTGCAGTCAATTCATTGGCCGACAAGCACCTGCCCCTATTTATTATAGTCCAGCTAAACAGGAAAGCAGTCCGGTTGTTAAGCTAAGTTCTGTTGAGCGTTCAAAGCAAGTTAAGTTGGTGCAGATACATAAGCCAATTCAGCGGGTGCACAAAGAGCCAGAGCAGATTTTTGCTATCCAACAATTATTAGCAGATGCTGAATTGAATTATCAGCAAGGTAAAATAGAGATTGCAGCGATGACTTTAGAGCGTGCTTTGCGTATTGCGCCTCGTCATGCCATTTTATTTTATAAATTAGCCGCCTTAAGAATGCATCAAGGCCAGTTTTTATTGGCTGAAAATTTAGCTAAGAAATCTGAATTATTGGCCGTTGGGGATTATTCGCTTAAAAAGCAAAATTGGTTATTGATTGCTGCGGCGCGTGAACAATTAGGTCAGGCTGAAAAGGCAGATAAAGCGCGTCAAAATGCACAAAGGTATTCTGCTCAGTGATACAAGAGTCACTATTAAGTCAAATTGTGCAGTCTATCGAGAAAACCACTGGTCAGCCGTTTGATTTATTGCATTATACCTCTGTACAAGGCGGTAATATTAATCGCAGTTATAAGCTAATAGGTCAAACACAAAGTTATTTTATCAAACTAAACCAAGCCTCTTTATTGAATATGTTTCATGCTGAAGCCATGGGGTTACAAGCTTTATCCAACGCGAAGGTATTTCGTGTGCCTGAAGTGATTACTTCGGGTGTTGCCGATGATTCCGCGTTTTTGATATTAGACTCTATTGAACTAGAGTCTTTGCAGGCAGGTAATCATAAGTTATTGGGGCAAAAACTGGCGCGATTGCATCAGGAAAAACAGCCTTATTTTGGTTGGCCGATGAATAATTTTATTGGTCATACAGTACAAATTAATACCGCCTCGGAAGACTGGTGTGTATTTTGGCGTGAGCAGCGTTTAGCTTTTCAACTCAATACAGCACTGCAGCAAGGCTATGATGGAAGGTTGCAATCATTGGGCAGAGACGTGTGTAAAAAAATCCCCGAATTTTTCAGACACTACCAGCCGCAAGCCTCTTTATTGCATGGCGATTTATGGGCTGGAAATATCAGTTTTGATAAGCATGGTGTGCCTGTTGTATATGACCCTGCTTGTTATTACGGTGATAGAGAAGCCGATATAGCGATGACTGAGTTATTTGGTGGCTTTAATGCCGATTTTTATACCGCGTATAATGCCGTTTGGCCTTTAGATATAGGCTATCAACAACGAAAATTACTTTATAATTTATACCATATCTTGAATCATCTTAATTTGTTTGGCTTAGGCTATTTAGGGCAAGCAGAGCAATTAATGGAAAATGTGTTGGATACTGAATGATAAGAGTTTATTTATTATTGCTCATAGTGGCTGCTTTTTTTTGGATGAAGGGATTGTTTAAAACACCGGTGTCAGCAAGGAGCGGTTATATTAAGCGCAGTGTTTTAGCTGTCTTTATTTTAAGTCTTTTGGTATTGGCTTTCTCGGGACGATTAAATGGCGTATTTGCTGTATTAGGTGTGCTGATTGCATTGCTGGTGCGATTTTTACCTTTGTTATTACGTTATGGCGTACAAGTTCAGAAAATTTTTTCTTTTATTCAGCCGCTTTGGCAACAAAGAGCGTATAAAAAATCGGTGCTAAAGCAGGAGGTATTAAGTCAGCAGGCGGCTTGTGAGTTATTAGGTGTAACAATGAGCGCGAGCAAGCAAGAAATTATTAAAGCGCACCGGATATTAATGTTAAAAAATCATCCTGATAAGGGAGGTTCTGCTGATATTGCGGCAAAGATTAATCAAGCAAAAGACCGATTATTAAAATATAAATGATGCCTAAAATTTTAGGCAATGGAATAGAGGAGTGATGTAGAGTGAAAATTTTGCTTATAACAATACTTGTATTTGTTATGACGGCTTGTAGCCTGCCTGTGCGTGTGCGGTCGCAGCAAGATTTTAAAACAATGCAGTATTACACTATTCGGGCAGGTGATACACTTTATAATATTGGTGTTAAATCGGGGCATGGGTATCAAAAGTTAGCGGCTTGGAATGCTATTCGTCCACCTTATCATTTAAGTGTGGGGCGGCAAATTCGGCTTTTTCCTACAGCAAAGAAGCAAGCCGATATAGATTGGTATGAGTGGCAGGCACCTTTGGAAATTAGGCAGTCAAAAAAAGCCATATTGACTAAGTTGCCACCACTCTCACGGTTATATAGCGCGAAAATTAAACATCAGGCTCTTCGTGAGTTACCAAAAGTTAAGCTGCTTCCTGAGATAAAACCCAAAGTGCAGCTGGATAAAGTAAAAGCAGTGCCTAAAATAATTCAGCCCAAGCTAAAGCCCAAGCTAAAGCCCAAGCTAAAGCCAAAGCTAAAGCCAAAGCCAAAGCCAAAGCTAAAAAGTCCACCAGAAAAAGCGAAAATAACTCCGGTCTTCAAAGCTAAATTACAGTGGCAATGGCCTATTAAAGGCAGGGTCGCCCGTAATTTCTATCAAACAGATAGAAAAGGCATTGATATTTCAGGGGTAGTAGGACAAAAAATCAAGGCGGCTGAATCGGGTGTAGTGGTGTATAGCGGCAATAGCTTAGTGGGCTATGGAAAGCTGTTGATTGTGAAGCATAATGCAATGTATTTAACAGCTTATGCGCATAATAGAGTATTGCTCGTCAAGGAAGGCAATAACATTAAGCGGGGGCAGGAGGTTGCTGAGATGGGTGTGGGTGCGGATGGCACTTCTTCTTTGCATTTTGAAATTAGAAAAGAAGGCAAACCATTGAATCCATTGAACTACCTTCCTAAAAGGTAATTATAATACGCACACTCCAAAGGCATTAAGTAGGGCGATTAATTTAATTAAGGGGAATCCTACCAGAGCATTGGGGTCATCGCCTTGAATGCGCTCAAACAGTGCAATGCCTAAACCTTCAGATTTAAAACTGCCAGCACAATCATAAGGTTGTTCACGTTCAATGTAATGCCGTATGCTTTCTGGGCTAAGCGTTTTAAAGTGTACGCGACACAGATCAAAGGTATTTTTGAATTCTAAGCTGGCACTGTCTAAAACACAGACACTGGTGTAAAAATTCACCGTTTGTCCTGAAGACAGCTCTAATTGTTGTATGGCTTTTGTTTTGGTAATGGGCTTTTCTAGCTGTTGTTGATTTAATATAGCCACTTGGTCGGAAGCAATAATCAGGTGTTTTGGGTAACAAGTAACCAAAGCCTGTGCTTTTTCTTTAGCTAAACGTAACGCGAGATTTTGAGGCAATTCATTTTGCATCGCCTGCTCATTAATATGAGGTGCCGCGCAAATAAAGTCCAAGCCTAATTTATCTAATAACTGCTTACGGTAGGGAGAGCTGGATGCTAAAACAAGAGGGGTGGAATTCATAAGGAATTGTGTATAAAGGATTGACAGAAAGGGCTAAAAACAGCTATTATTGCACGGTTATGTTAGATCAATTACCCGAACTTATAGACCCTGTTGTTTTTGCTGAGCGCACAAGTCACCTTGTGGGCGCTATTAAATTACAACGGATGAGCCGACTCTCAGAGTTCCTTTTTGAAAAAGAAGGGGATTTGAAGGTTGATTTACACTTTTATAAAGAAGGGAAAGTACCCACTATAGAAGGGCATATAGAAGGACATTTAAACTTAATTTGCCAAAGTTGCTTGAAATCACTTCCTTGGGATGTGAGTAAACAAGTCAAAATTGGTATGGTACAAACTATTGAGCAAGCAGATCGTCTTGAAAGCGATTTAGAGCCTTTAGTGCTGACCGAAGATAAAATGTCATTTCCTAGTATCGTTGAGGATGAGGTGATTATTGCCTTACCTGACTTTCCTAGACATACTGAACCTTGTATGGAATATACAAATGTTGAATTTGTAGAGCCTGAGGTAATAGAGGAAGAATCTAACAACCCCTTTTCTGTTTTAGCTAAACTTAAAAATACTGGAGCCCAATAATGGCAGTTCAAAAAAGTAAAGTAACACGTTCAAGACGTGGCCAACGTCGTTCACACGATTCATTGACAAGTAAAACATTGTCACAAGATCCTACAACAGGTGAAACGCATTTACGTCATCACGTAACGCCAGACGGTTACTTTAAAGGTCGTCAAATCGTAGCTTCTGACGAAGACTAGGATAACGATTTGCACACATATTGTGTGATAGGTTGTTTTAAAAGCCGAGCTATATGCTCGGCTTTTTTATAAGAATTTTTTGGAGTTTTGGGTCTTGTGAGTTTAATTATTTCAATTGATGCAATGGGCGGGGATGACGGTGTTAAAAGCACGGTTCCTGCCTCGTTAGCTTGTTTGCGTAGCAATCCTGTACTGGAACTTATTTTGGTGGGGGATGAACAGGTTTTACAACCTTTACTGAAAGAGGCATTGCTTGAGTTTAATGGGCGACTGTCGATTCAACACGCCTCAGAACAAGTTGAAATGCATGAATCGCCTGCAAAAGCATTAAGGCAAAAGAAAGATTCTTCCATGCGTGTCGCCATTAATCTGGTACGGGATGGTAAAGCCGATGCCTGTGTCAGTGCAGGAAATACAGGTGCCTTAATGGCCACCGCTAAGTTTGTGTTAAAAATGATTCCAGGCATTGAACGTCCTGCGATTATGTCTTCCATGCCTTCTATTTTTGGACATACGCATGTACTGGATTTAGGGGCAAATGTGGACAGCTCGGCTGAAATTCTATTACAGTTTGCCATTATGGGAACAGAAGTAGTAAAAGCTTTAGAGGATATTGAGGAGCCGAAAGTGGGCTTGTTAAATATTGGTGAAGAAGACAGTAAAGGCAATGAGCAAGTCAAAGCCGCCGCTAAATTATTAGAGGCCTCCGATTTAAATTATATTGGTTATGTGGAAGGGAATTCACTTAATGCGGGTGATAAAAAAGTAGATTTAATTGTTTGTGATGGTTTTGTTGGAAATATTGCACTGAAATCTATTGAAGGTGCAGCAAAAATGATTACTTCTGTCATGAAGGATGCCTTTGGCAGAAATATTTTTACCAAGGCTGCAGCTTTAATTGCTTACCCTATATTAAAAGCCATTAAAAATCGTATTGATCCACGGTTGCATAATGGGGCAAGTTTTTTGGGTGTCAAAGGTTTAGTAATTAAAAGCCATGGTGGGGCGGATGCCTTAGCTTTTGAAACAGCTATCCATGTTGCGGAAGTGGAAGTGGATAAAAACGTAATTCAAAAAATTAGCGAGCATGTAGAGCTAACGCTTAGTCAGAGAGAAAAGATATGACGCAATATGCAAAAGTAATAGGAACGGGGGGGTATTTACCTACTGAGATAAGAAGCAATGAGCATATCTCTGAAACGGTCGATACAACAGATAGTTGGATTTTTGAACGAACAGGTATTAGGAATCGTCGTATTGCGGCTGAGCATGAAACAACGTCGAGCATGGCTGAAATTGCAGCAAGACAAGCGATTGAAATGGCTGGAATTGATGCGAATGACATTGATTTGATTGTGGTTGCTACGGGGACGCCAGAAAATATATACCCAGGCACAGGATGTGTTTTACAGCATCGATTAGGTATTAAAAAAGGCGTTGCGTTTGATATACAAGCGGCTTGTTCTGGCTCTATTTTTGGCTTGGATATAGCCAATAATTATATTAAATCGGGTGCGGCAAAAACAGTTTTAGTGGTTGGTACTGAAATCAATTCACGCATTACCGATTGGTCTGATCGTGGCACTTGCATTTTATTTGGTGATGGCGCGGGTGCTGTTTTATTGCAAGCTTCTGATGAGCAAGGTGTGTTATCAACGCATATACATTCAGATGGGCAGTATGAAGATTTATTAAATTGCCCAAATCCGCAAGCGCAGGGAAAAAAGGATGCTTCAGGTTATATTTCCATGCGTGGTAATGAAGTTTTTAAAGTGGCGGTTAATACTTTAGGGCGCATTGTTGATGAAACTTTAGCGGCTAATAATATGCAGAAATCGGATATTGATTGGCTAGTCCCTCATCAAGCCAATATTCGAATTATTGCAGGAACGGCCAAGAAATTAAAAATGTCTATGGATCATGTGGTTGTGACTGTAGAGGAGCAAGGGAATACATCATCTGCATCGGTTTTATTAGCGTTTAATGAGGCAGTGAGAGATGGCAGGATTCAACGCGGTCAGATTGTATTGTTAGAGGCATTTGGTGCTGGTTTTACATGGGGTTCTGCCCTAATTAAATATTAGAAGGTTTTATGACTGAACAAAATAAACAACTAGCCTTTGTCTTTCCAGGGCAGGGCTCGCAGTCGGTGGGTATGTTGGCTGAATTAGCTGAAGTTTACCCTGAAGTACAAGCCACCTTTGCGGAAGCTTCTGAGGTTTTAGGCTTTGATTTATGGCAAATGGTCAGTGTAGGCCCCGCTGAAGAACTTAACCAAACTCATAACACACAGCCCGCTATGTTAGCGGCAGGTGTGGCGCTTTGGCGTATATGGAATACAAAATCAAATGTTAAGCCTGCTTTTATGGCGGGACACAGTTTAGGCGAATATACCGCCTTGGTTTGTTCGGGTGTCATGACGTTTACGGATGCGATTGCTTTAGTAGCAGAGCGTGGGCGTTTAATGCAAGAAGCTGTGCCTGCAGGTGTTGGTGCAATGGCGGCTATTTTAGGTTTAACCGATGAACAAGTGATTCAAGTGTGTGCGGATGCTGCACAAGATGAAGTGTGTTCGGCCGTGAATTTTAATTCTACGGGGCAAGTGGTTATTGCTGGTAATAATGATGCCGTTGAGCGAGCTATGCTTGCAGCAAAAGAAATAGGTGCAAAACGAGCGATTAAATTACCTGTTAGTGTGCCTTCGCATTGCGCTTTAATGGAGGGTGCAGCAGAAAAATTAGCAGAGAAAATGCAAGCAATAGCATTTTCAGAGCCGAATGCAGTGTTGTTACATAATGTTGATGTATTAGCGCATTCTGATGCAAATGAAATTCGTCAAATAGTTAAAGAGCAATTGTTTAAGCCTGTGCGTTGGGTGGATACCATTAATGCTTTAGCTGAGCAGGGCGTAACGACGATTGTTGAAATGGGGCCTGGAAAAGTCTTAATGGGATTAAATAAGCGTATTATTAAATCTGCAACGCACTTTACCGTGAACAATCCTGATACCTTAAATACAGTAGTGGAGCATTATACAAATGACTAAAAAAGTAGCTTTAGTAAGCGGTGCAAGTCGTGGCATTGGTCGAGCAATTGCAGAGAAATTAGTAGAAGACGGTTTCTTTGTGGTTGGCACAGCGACTTCAGATAAAGGCGCAGAGGCTATTTCCGCGTATTTAGCGGATGGCGGTAAAGGCATGCTCTTGAATGTAGCGGATGCTGATTCGATTGCCGAAGTAATGAAAAATATTACAGAAGCCTATGGCGTGCCTGCTGTCTTAGTTAATAACGCAGGAATTACGCGTGATAACTTGTTAATGCGCATGAAGGATGATGAGTGGGATGATATTATCAATACCAACTTAACCTCTATTTTTAGAATGAGTAAGGCCGTATTGCGTGGCATGATGAAAGCAAAATCAGGACGTATTATTAATATTGCTTCTGTTGTCGGTTCGACTGGTAATGCAGGGCAGGCAAATTATGCTGCGGCCAAAGCAGGTATGTTAGGTTTTACCAAGTCTATGGCAAAAGAAGTGGGTTCGCGTGGTATTACAGTTAATTCTGTTGCCCCAGGATTTATTGATACCGATATGACGAATGAGTTATCTGATGAGATTAAAACCAGTTTACTGGCAGGTATTCCTTTGGCGCGCTTAGGTGATGCTAAAGAGATTGCTAATGCGGTGGCTTTTTTAGCGTCTGATGGAGCTTCGTATATTACTGGCGAAACTTTGCATGTCAATGGCGGTATGTATATGGCGTAAAATTATGGTATTTACCTGATTTTAACGTATAATTGCGTGGCTTATAGGTTGTGCCTATAAATCATATAAACTGATTAATAATAAAAGTAATGCTGTTTGCTTTAAATAGCATCTATCTCAAGGAAAAAAATAAGATGAGTAACATTGAAGAGCGCGTAAAGAAAATTGTTGCTGAGCAACTAGGTGTAAAAGAAGATATCGCTAACGACGCATCATTTATTGATGATTTAGGTGCAGATTCATTGGATACAGTAGAGCTCGTAATGGCTTTAGAAGAAGAGTTCGAATGTGAAATTCCTGATGATGAAGCTGAGAAAATCACGACAGTACAACAAGCAGTAGATCACGTAAACGCTAACGGCTAATTTCTTAGACCGTTACTGATTAATGGGCAATAGGCTTATTGTCCATTAATACATTTTTTAAAAACTTTTTCTAGGATCCTTCCATTGAGTAAACGTCGCGTTGTTATTACGGGTTTAGGCGCAATTACGCCTTTAGCTAACACTGTTTCAGAAACCTGGGATGGTATTATTAACGGAAAAAGTGGAATCGGAGCAATTGATTCCTTTGATATTTCAGGTCATGCCACGCGTTTTGGTGGGGTGATTAGGGATTTTGATATTAGCCAATACATTCCTGCAAAAGATGCAAAACGGATGGATGGATTCATTCATTATGGAATAGCCGCAGGATGTCAGGCGATTGAAGATTCAGGTTTAGAAGTCACGGATGAAAATGCAGAGCGTATTGGCGTGGCAATCGGTTCAGGAATTGGCGGTATTACGGGAATTGAAGATTGCCGTATGACCTTTGAAAAAGGCGGCGCACGTCGTATTTCTCCTTTCTTTGTACCCGGTAATATTATTAATATGATTTCAGGGAACCTTTCCATTAAATATGGCTTAAAGGGACCTAATTTTGCTATCGTCACCGCCTGTTCAACAGGGACGCATTGTATTGGTGATGCCATGCGTAAAATTCAATATGGCGATGCAGATGTTATGGTAGCAGGTGGCGCAGAAAAATGTACCTCCTCTATTACTGCGATGGGCGGCTTTGCTTCAGCAAAAGCCTTATCGCGTCGAAATGATGATCCTCAAGCGGCAAGTCGCCCTTGGGATAAAGACCGCGATGGCTTTGTACTCAGTGATGGTGCGGGTGTTGTGGTACTTGAAGAGTTAGAGCACGCAAAAGCTCGTGGTGCAAAAATTTATGCAGAAGTGATTGGTTATGGTATGAGCGGTGATGCTTATCACATGACCACTCCTTCAGTCGGTGGTGAAGGCGCGGCTCGTTGCATGAAAAATGCAATGCGTGATGCTGGCATGAATGCCGCAGACATTGATTATATTAATGCGCATGGTACTTCAACGCCTGCAGGTGATGTAGGTGAAACACAAGCGATGAAAGCGGCTTTAGGCGATCATGCTTATAAAGTGGCAGTCAGTTCAACCAAATCTATGATTGGACATTTATTAGGCGCGGCTGGTGGAATCGAAGCGGTATTAAGTGCTTTAAGCATTAAAAACCAAATTGCACCACCAACGATTAACCTTGATAATCAAGATGAAGAATGTGATTTAGATTATGTGGCGAATACGGCTCGCGAAATGAAGATTGATGTCGCTATTTCCAATTCATTTGGTTTTGGTGGTACTAATGGCTCGCTTGTTTTCAAAAAATATACCGATTAAGTAAAAGGTGAGAGTGAGTGCTATTAGTCAATGGTAAGCTAACTCACACGGTAGAAGCAACCGACCGTGGCCTGCATTATGGCGACGGTTTGTTTGAAACTATCGAAGTCATTCAGCAACAGCCTGTTTTTTTCGCGCAACATCTTGCGCGCTTAAAAGCAGGCTGTTTGCGTTTAAAAATTCCTTTTCCTGAAAGTGCCTTGCTTATTGCCGAAGTGACGCAGCTTTGTAATCATGTCGAGCATGGTGTGCTTAAAATTATGCTCACGCGCGGAACAGGAGGGCGCGGCTATCGTCAGCCTGAAGCAATCCATAGCACTCGTTATCTTGCAATACATCCTTACCCAAATTACCCAGAGCCATATCAGAAGGTAGGCATTAAAGCGCGCTTTTGTAATACACGGCTGGGTATTAATCCACTGTTAGCTGGGATAAAACACAATAATCGTTTAGAGCAAGTGTTAGCGCGCTCTGAGTGGCAAGATGAATACCAAGAAGGTCTCATGCTGAATATCCATGAACAGGTGATAGAAGGCACCATGAGCAATGTGTTTGTGGTTAAGAATCAGCAGATTTATACACCTGATTTGAGTGAATCCGGTATTCAGGGCATTATGCGCCAGATTATCTTACAGCAGCAGGACGTAGAAGTGACAACGATGAATGCTGATTTTATTTTGCAAGCGGATGAGTTATTTGTCACCAATTCTGTGATTGGTGTATGGCCTATTATCCAGTTAGACAATCAGTCGTATTCTATTGGACCAGTGGCCAAGCAAGTGGCTGAGCAATTAATCCATGCAAAACAGCGAGATAGCATTTCGTGATAATACGTATCTTATCAAACTTGGTATTGTTGGCTTTATTGGTATTTGGTTGGGCGTGGGTAGAGTATCAGGCCTTCCTTACTCAGCCGTTAACAACGACAGTCCGTACGATTGATGTTGCCAAAGGCAGTTCATTTAATAAAATAACCCGTCAGTTACAACAAGCGAATATTGATATTCAGCCCTTTTGGTTTAAAATTTTAGCCTATCAAACAGGTGAGGTAAATCGTTTGCAGGCGGGGGAATATGAATTAATACAGGGTATTACGCCTGCTGAATTTTTGCATCAACTAGCAAAAGGTGAAGTCAAGCAACATGATATTACCTTTCCTGAAGGGCTGACTTTTAAGGAAATACGTCAACTATTGGCCAAGAATGCTTTTGTTCAGCAAACCGTTCCAGAGAATATGCCTGCACTCCAAGTATTGCATCAATTGGGACTTTCTATTGCTCATCCGGAAGGCTGGTTTTTTCCAGATACCTATCGTTTTACCAAAGGCACCAAAGATCGTGTTATTTTATTACGTGCCCATAAGAAAATGCAGGCTGTTTTAAAGCAGCAATGGCAACATAAATCCCCTGATTTACCGTTAAAAACGGCGTATGATGCGCTAATCTTAGCCTCAATTGTAGAAAAGGAAACCGCAGCGGTGAGTGAACGTGCTGAGATTGCGGGTGTCTTTACTCAGCGTTTAAAGATTGGTATGCGCTTACAGACAGATCCTACGGTCATTTACGGGATGGGAGAGCGATATCAGGGGAATATCCGTCGTCAAGATTTACACACAGTAACGGCTTATAATACTTATAGAATTAAAGGCTTACCGCCAACGCCGATAGCCATGCCCGGTAAGGATGCGATTTATGCCGCCTTACATCCAGCGAAAACCAAGAGCCTTTATTTTGTGGCCAATGGAGATGGTAGACATATTTTTTCAGCCACACTGCGTGCGCATAATAAGGCAGTGAATCAATACCAGAGGAAACAGCATTAATGAAAGGACGGTTTATTACTTTAGAAGGGGGTGAAGGCTGTGGAAAAAGCACTAACTTGGCCTTTATTGCACAATTCCTACAGGATAAAGCGATTGAAGTTGTAGTGACGCGCGAGCCTGGTGGCACAAAGCTGGCAGAAGAAATTAGGGCTTTATTATTAAATAAAGACCAAGAATCTGTGTCAGAGCAAACAGAATTATTAATGATGTTTGCTGCGCGTGCCCAACATATTAAACACGTTATTTTACCTGCGTTAAAGCAAGGTCAATGGGTGTTATGTGACCGATTTACCGACAGCAGTTATGCGTATCAAGGCGGTGGTCGAAATATGGATACTGTTGAAATTGAGTGGTTAGAAAATTTTGTGCAAAGAGAGTTACGTCCTGATTTAACTTTGTTATTAGATGCGCCGGTTGAAGTAGGGATGGCACGTGCTGTTAAACGCGGTAATTTAGACCGATTTGAGCGTGAAGCGGTAGATTTTTTTAACCAAGTGCGCGATGTTTTTTTAGCCAGAGCAGAGCAGTACCCTGAACGCATAAAGGTGATTGATGCCGCTCAGTCATTAAGCTCAGTACAAACGGATATAAGTGTTTATTTGCAGTCGCTGATTGATGAGTAAGCTACTGCCGCTTTATCCTTGGCAACAAGTGGATGAGACGCATTTAAGTACCTACATAATACAAGAACGGGTACCACAAGCTTTATTATTGAGTTCGATCGAAGGCATGGGCACAGAGCGTTTAGCTTTAGCTTATATACAGGCTCTATTATGCTTACAGCCCTATCAAGGTGCGGCCTGTCAGCAGTGTAGCAGTTGCCAACTATTTCTTGCAGATACGCACCCTGATTTTGTGCATTTACAGCCAAAAGAAGCGGGAAAAAGTATTCGTATTGATGATGTGCGCTTGCTAACTGAAAAGTTATCTCTGAAACCACAGTATGCAGTGTATCGTGTGGTCTTGATTCAGCCTGCAGATAAGATGAATGCCAATGCCGCGAATGCTTTATTAAAGTGTTTGGAGGAACCGCCGGAAAGAACGGTGTTTGTTTTATTGACTCATTCTGTGAGAGCTTTACCTGCAACCATTATCAGTCGTTGCCAGAAGTTAATATGTGCACGCCCCGACAAACAGGAGCTTGCAGGCTGGTTGCAAAGCCAAGGAGTGCAGCAGGCAGAAGAACTTGTGCTTTTAGCGCAAGGTCGGCCTTTGTTGGCTTTAGAATACGCTGAGAATGATATGCTGACTCAGTATACAAGCTGTTTTAATCAATGGCATCAGGTTCTTTTAGGGAAATTTTGCCCTGTTGAGCTGGCGGAAGCATGGACTAAATTACCCATTGAGTCCTTATTAGATTGGGTGATTTTATGGACGGAGGCCGTTATTAAATCTCATTTCCAGTCTACGGAGCTATTGATAAGTTCAGAGTTTATTCAGCGGCTACAAGCCATCGCGGAACAGGTGGATAGCAAGACAATATTCAAGTTTTACGATGTGTTATTGCTTAATAGAGATAGAATACATAAGCAACTTAATCGCCAGTTATTGCTGGAAGAATTACTTATTCAATGGTCATTTGTCGGGAGGAATTATTCGTTATGACACAAGGATTAAAAACTTTATCATTAGAAACTAATGATAAAAATGGGTTGTATGCTGCTTATATGCCTTTTGTTGAGCGTGGCGGTGTCTTTATTCCAACAACCAATACCTATGAAATGGGTGATGATGTCTTGGTATTTTTTTCATTAAAGGATGAAATTCCGCGCGTTCCTATTGCAGCTAAAGTGATTTGGATAACCCCTGAAGGCGCAGAAGGTTATAGAAAGGCGGGTGTCGGTGTGCAGTTTAGTGACCAAGATGGTGGACAACTAAGAAATCAAATAGAGAATTATTTAGCGGGTTCTTTAGATAATGATCGTGTCACACATACCATGTAGATACTTATCATGTTTATTTTTGAAAAGTCTGGGTGCTCCTGTTGTTAACCTTGAGCGTAGATAGTATCCATTTTACAAGCTCTGGCAGGTATATTTCCTGTCAGAGCTTGCTACGTTTGAGTTAGCTTAGAACGTAAGAATCATATCCATAGCAATAGCAATTTGATCATGATCAGCGCCACCGTTAAAGACATCTTCATCAGCCCAGTCATAACGAATTTCTGGGCGGACTTTAAACCATGAAACAGGCGAGTAGTTTACGCCTATAGAGGCTGCTAAATAGTTCGCACCCATATTACTAACGCGTGCGCTATCTATGTCATTAAACCATTCTGCACGCACACCAATAGCTACTTTATCGTTGATATCATAAGTAATATACTGGTTAATACCGAACCAGTTAACGCCATTACCATTAACATCTTGTTGTGTACCAAAATCATGTTGGAACAAGTAATGTAGTTTATCACTGAAGTCATGCGTAGCTACAACGCTGTACATAGTTCTATTGGCTAAGTTGCCTGCCCCATCATCACCGTCGCCGCTAATTAACTGTACGGTAACTGATGATGCTTCATTGTCACTAGTCCAACTACCACCCCCTAAAAAGCTCCAAGCTTCTGCATTGTCAGTCATATTATCCCAGCCGATAACTGTTCCTCCATTCACGGAAAAGTTGTTATCAATATCGTAACTAAATAATGCACCTGTATGCGTAAATGGTTCTGCATATAACATGGTGTAGGCATGTGAGTAGAAGAAGTTATCTGGTGAGGTAACTACTTCATTACCAATAGTCGTGTAGAAATGTCCTAGTTTTGCAGTAATGCCGTTACCGATAGGGGCAAAAACTTCAACATATAATTGCGGCATGGCAATCTGATACTCTCCAGCATTATTCCAGTTATTATCCCACCCTGCAGCTTGAGTAAACCGTGCATCTCTACCGTACATAAAGTCCATACGCCCCCCAATATCCCAGCTAGCGCCTTCTGTATTAATAGCCCGTTCAATATAAAAATTTAATTGATCTAGGTCAAAGCTATTAACTTTGTCATTAAAAAGCACAGGGGCGTTAGTTTTGCCGTTTGAATTTCCTGTCACACCAGCTGATGCCCAAAGACCCGTTGTAAAACCTGTCTTTTTCATAAATGATGCTTCGTTAATGCTAAAGCCACTCAGTGCTTCAACCATTCCTAAGTCATCAGAGGCATTGATTTGTGTGCTACTAAAGAGCAAGGCGCTGCCTAGTAAGGCATGGTTTAGTCTATTTTTTTTATTCATTGATTGATCCTGAATGGTGGTTAAAGTGATGTTATATAGCTCTCATCAGTACTGCTAAACTGGAAAATAGCTCGATAGCACAATGATTTTTTGTTTTTTCATAAAATACGGCGCTTTGTAGTCTTGTCTTACTATTGTCATAAAAGCATGATATGTGCCATTAAGGTTAAATATTTTCTTATAGGATTATATTTGTGATTAATTTTTTTATCTTTATGATTTTAAAGTAAATCATCTATATAAAAAATGATTTTATTAGGGGGGGATGCAACAATACTTTTAATATGTATGATTGGATTTTATGTGACATTATGGTGCAGTCATATAAATATAGGTGTTATTTTGGTGCATCATGGAGTCTTAATATTTTTTTATTGTTAATAAACAATGGTTTAAATTTTGGCACAGCCTATGCAATAGTATTGTAGAAATACTATTATTTAAGGAGCAGTTTATGAAGTTAATTACAGCCATTATTAAACCCTTTAAATTAGATGATGTGCGCGAAGCCTTATCTGATATAGGCGTAGCAGGTATTACGGTCACGGAAGTTAAGGGCTTTGGAAGGCAGAAGGGGCACACAGAATTATATCGAGGGGCGGAATATGTAGTTGATTTTTTACCGAAAGCAAAAATTGAGGCGGCAGTAGCAGATGATATGGTGGAGCAGGTTTTAGAAGCGATTACTAAAACCGCGAATACAGACAAAATTGGTGATGGAAAAATTTTTGTGACACCTTTAGAGCAAGTTATTCGTATTCGTACGGGTGAAACAGGCAATGAAGCTATTTAATTAAGGAGTCGAAACAATGGAACAATTAACAGAACTGAGTTATGCACTGGATACTTTTTATTTCCTAATATGTGGTGCTTTTGTGATGTGGATGGCGGCAGGGTTCTCTATGTTAGAGGCCGGATTAGTAAGAGCCAAAAACACCACTGAAATTTTAACAAAAAATGTTGCCTTATTTGCCATTGCTTGCACCATGTATATGTTGTGTGGCTATAACATAATGTATCCAGCTGAAGCGGTAAACAGTATTTGGCCAGGTATCAGCTTTTTGATTTCAGGCGACCACAGCGTTAAGGACGTTTTGGCCAGCAAAGGTGATACTTATTATTCATCTATGGCGGATTTTTTCTTTCAGGTGGTATTTGTCGCAACGGCAATGTCCATTGTGTCAGGAGCCGTGGCTGAACGTATGAAATTATGGTCTTTTTTAGCTTTTTCTGTAGTAATGACTGGATTTATTTATCCTATTCAAGGTTACTGGAAATGGGGCGCAGGCTTTTTAAATGATTTAGGTTTTCTTGATTTTGCAGGCTCGGGTGTGGTGCATTTATGTGGTGCAACCGCCGCATTAGCAGGGGTTTTATTATTAGGTGCCCGTAAAGGAAAATATGGCCCGAATGGTGAGATTTATCCTATTCCGGGTTGTAATATGCCTTTAGCCACTTTAGGAATGTTTATTTTATGGATGGGCTGGTTTGGTTTTAATGGCGGTTCACAGCTTGCGATTCATGGAATTGAAAATGCGAATGCCGTGGCTTTAATTTTTGTTAATACCAATGCAGCGGCTGCGGCTGGCGTTATTTCTGCCTTATTAACGGCTCATCTTTTATTCGGTAAAGCTGATTTATCAATGTCTTTAAATGGCGCGTTAGCGGGTTTAGTGGCTATTACGGCTGAACCTTTAACACCAACCCCTTTATTAGCCGCTGTGATTGGCATGATAGCGGGTATCTTAGTGGTATTTACCATTATTGCTTTAGATAAAGTAAAAATTGATGACCCTGTAGGGGCTATTTCAGTGCATGGTGTGGTTGGAATCTGGGGCTTATTAGCGGTGTGTTTATCGAATGACGATGCGACGTTAACAGCGCAACTTATAGGGATTATAACTATTTTTACCTTTGTCTTTGTGAGCAGCTTGATAACTTGGTATGTGATTAAATTAGTGATGGGTATTCGAGTCACTGAAGAAGAAGAGTATCAAGGAGTCGATTACTCAGAATGTGGTATGGAAGCCTACCCTGAATTTACAAATTCAGGAAAATAAACCAATGGATTAAACCCCCATCAACTCAGTTGATGGGGGTTTATGCGTTTTAGCTTTTTAAGCTATCCGTCACATGAGGTTCAATTAATCGATACATTAATTGATGCATTTTTGGATTTCCTGCAATAACATTCCCCGATTCAAGGTACTGGTCATTAAAACTTAGATCAGTAATCACGCCGCCTGCTTCTTTGACTAGTAAAATACCTGCCGCAATATCCCACGGTTTTAAATCTACTTCCCAGAACGCATCTAAACGTCCCATCGCGACATAGGCTAAATCCAATGCAGCTGAACCTGTGCGGCGAATACCAGAGGTATTGGTGCAAACAGATTTAAACATATTGAGATAGGCCTCTAAATATTGTTGCTGTTGTAATTTAAAAGGGAAGCCTGTACCAATTAAAGAACCTGCTAAGCTAGCCTGTGGGGTTACGCGGATACGTTTACCGTTAAGAGCCGCACCATCGCCACGAGATGCTGTAAATAGCTCATCTCGTTGTGGATCAAATACCACGGCGACGATTAAGTTATTTTTTTGTTTAAGGGCAATAGAGACCGCGTAATTTGGGAAACCGTGTAAAAAGTTGGTTGTGCCATCTAATGGATCAATAATCCATGTATATTCATTGCCTTCTTGAGCGCCGCTTTCTTCAGCAAGAATGCCGTGTTCAGGATAGGCGGTTTTTAGAGTATTGATAATAGCCTGTTCAGCTTGGTAGTCAATTTCAGTGACAAAATCGTGTTGTTCTTTGCTGTCAACTTGAATACGGTCAACATTCTCGGAAGCACGAAGAATGATGTCTCCCGCGCTTCTCGCAGCACGGATAGCGATAGTGAGCATTGGATGCATAGTTAAATTTTATAATGAGCAGTTAGAAATCATCATAGGATAACAAAAATTTTGCTAAAATTAAGGATTTTTATTCGTAGGGTGAAACATTGTTATCAAATATTCGGATTGTCTTAGTAGAAACATCACATCCTGGTAATATCGGAGCGGTTGCTCGCGCTATGAAAAATATGTGCATGAGTGATTTATATTTAGTAAATCCTAAAATATTTCCCAGTGCAGAAGCAACTTCAAGAGCCTCTGGCGCGGATGATATTTTAGCCTCTGCTGTGGTATGTGATTCATTAGCCGCCGCGATTGAGGATTGCGAAATTGTGATTGGAGCCAGCGCGCGTTCACGAAGTATTGCAGTGCCTGAATTTTCCCCTCGTGCTTGCGCTGAAAATCTGGCCGTTGAAGCGCAAGATAAAAAAATTGCCATTTTATTTGGCCGCGAAAATTCAGGTTTAAAAAACCATGAATTGGATTTATGTCAAAGCCTGTTATCCATTCCCTCTAATACTGAATACAGTTCTTTGAATATCGCCGCCGCAGTGCAAGTGGTCTGTTATGAATTAATGGTCGCTTCTGGAATAGAAGCCGCTGCGCCAAAAGCATTAGAAGCTCCTTTAGCCAGTTCTGTGCAAATGGAGTCCTTTTTTGAGCATTTATATCAAACTTTAGAAGAGATTGGTTTTTTAAATCCAGAGAAATCCACATCGATTATGCGCCGGTTAAGGCGTTTGTATCATAGAGCGAATTTAGATACCAAAGAGTTGGATATATTACGCGGCATTTTGAAAAAATCGACTGGGTCGCTTTATAAAAAACATGATTGATTTAATCAAAGAAGATATTGCCAGTGTATTTGACAGAGACCCCGCCGCTCACTCTATTTTAGAGGTGGTCTGTGTCTACCCTGGTTTTCATGCCACGGTGTTACATCGTATGAGTCATCAGTTATGGGTAAAAGGTATTAAACTGCCTGCCAGATTGCTTGCCCATTTCTCTCGTTGGATAACAGGCATAGAAATTCACCCTGGAGCGGTCATTGGGCGACGTTTTTTTATTGACCATGGGATGGGGGTGGTAATTGGTGAAACCACGCTGATTGGCGATGATTGTACGCTATATCATGGTGTCACTTTAGGCGGTACAAGTTGGAATAAAGGCAAGCGTCATCCGACTTTACATAATGGCGTGGTGGTCGGTGCGGGTGCAAAAATACTGGGTCCGATTGAGATTGGTGAAAATGCACGGGTTGGCTCTAATTCGGTGGTGTTAAAACCTGTTTCAGCAGGGGCGACGGTCGTTGGTATACCGGGGCATGTGGTCAGTATGAAAGATAAAAAAATGACTGACCGTAAGAAAATTGCCGATAAAATGGGCTTTGATGCCTATGGTACAACGGCTGACTCCCCTGATCCTGTTGCGTATGCCATTAATCATATGCTAGATCATATTCAAGTGATGGATAGGAAAATGATGGATATGCAGCAAGCCTTGGATGCCGCAGGTATTCAATGTAAAACAGAAGATATTCCTGATTTACAGGATTGTGAGTTGGATAACGATTAGCTATAAAAAACCCTTTTTGCTTTTATTTTTATTGGTTTGTAATACTTGACTATTTTACTGGGTTAATTTATATTGCCTAAATCACACAATATAAATAGGAATAATAGTGAGACTAACTACTAAGGGCCGTTATGCGGTTACAGCGATGCTTGATTTGGCTTTTCACAGCAAAGCCAAACCAGTCACTTTAACTGAAATTGCAACGCGTCAAACTATTTCACTGTCGTACCTTGAGCAACTGTTCTCACGCTTACGCCGTGCCAATATGGTGGTCGGTGTAAGAGGTCCTGGAGGCGGGTATAAACTCAGTCGTTCTGAGGATGAAATTAATATTTCAGATATTATTTTAGCGGTTGATGAGCAAGTGGATTTAACCAATTGCGAGAAACAATCCAATTGCCAAGACGGCGAACCTTGTTTAACGCATGATTTATGGATGGGCTTAAGTGATGTGGTACGCGATTATTTAGATGGCATAACTTTGGCGGATATTTTGCAGCAAGAGTCGTTTAAAGGGGTCGCTGAAAGGCAAACTGAAAACCAAGTGATGCAGTTTAACAATGCAAAAGGCTTAGGGATGGCGATTAAGTAATTATGATCTATTTTGATCATAATGCCAGCACCCCTTTGGATGAACGGGTTTTACAAGAAATGTTGCCTTTTTTTGGGCAACTGTATGGCAATCCTTCTAGCCTACATCGCTTAGGACGCATTGCGCACAGCGCCATCGAGGTGGCGCGTGAACGTGTGGCGCGTTTAGTGAATGCCCGAGCTGAAAATATTATTTTTACCAGCGGAGGCACAGAAGCTAATAATCTGGCGTTAAACAGCGTTTCTAGCACAGATACGGTGATGACCTCTGTTATTGAGCACGCCTCTGTTTTAGAACCCTGTTTGGCTTCCTTCCCTCATCCTCAGCTAATGGGTGTAACGCCTTCGGGCTATCTAAACGCCTCGTGCTTAACTGAGGCAGAGACTTTGGTTCAGTTTGCCTCCTTAATGTGGGTGAATAATGAAACGGGAGTTATTCAGGATATTGCTCATTTAACACAGACATTAAAGTCACAGGGCGCTTTAGTACATACCGATGCCGTTCAAGCAGCGGGTAAAATCGCTGTAGATTTTCAGGCTTCTGGTGTGGATTTTATGTCGCTTTCCAGTCATAAAATTTACGGTCCCAAAGGCTGTGGCGCGTTAGTATGTAAGAATCCAGAGCAGGTGACTCCTTTACTTTATGGGGGAGGGCAAGAATCTGGTGGGCGGGCTGGCACTGAAAATGTGGCAGCGATTGTCGGTTTTGGTAAAGCGGCTGAATTAGCGCAACTGGAATTATCAGCCAGACAGCAACATACACAAACACTCAAAGAGCAATTGGAAACTGCGTTAAAGCGCATTGAAGGATTGCATATTTTTGCGCAAACCAGTAAGCGTATTAGTAATACCACGCAATTTGGGGTGCAAGGCTGCGTTGGGGAAATGCTATTAATGCAGCTAGAGAAAAAAGGCATCGCCGTGTCTAGTGGCTCAGCGTGTACCAGTGAAGAAACACGAATTAGTCACGTATTATCTGCAATGCAGATTGCGCCTGATATAGCTCAGTCGGCGATTCGAGTGAGTTTAGGACAACAAAATACTGCACAAGAAATTGATTTTTTTGTGCACACGTTACAGCAAATTATTGCGAACAATAGGTAAATAATCTTATGGCAGTGGTATTAACGGAAAGTGCAGCAAAACAAATTCAAACACAACTTGATAATCGAGGCTCTGGTTTAGGCTTAAAGCTAGGCGTTAAAAAATCGGGCTGTTCAGGATTTGCTTATACAATTGACTACGCCGATACCGTACAAGAAGGTGAACAAGTCTTTGCAACGCACGGGGTTAAAGTGGTGGTTTCTGAGGAGAATATACAAGCCTTAGATGGCTTAGTGTTGGATTATGCTAAAGAAGGCATTAATGAAGCATTTAAATTCAATAACCCGAATGTAAAAGGCACTTGTGGCTGTGGCGAGAGCTTTTCGGTTTAGAACGGGGTTCCCTAAGTTCTGCTTGGTTTCCCAGCGGGGACGTTGAGAATGGGAATCGTAGTTTCTTACACGTTTAAAAGCCTTCTCCAGAGGGAGAAGGTTGGATGAGGGGAAAAAAACCTAAGAGCTTTTATATTCTCCTCACCCCAGCCCTCTCCAGCAGGAGAGGGCTGGGGTGAGGATATTTCTGGAATTAAGAAGCGCCAATACCTGCGATATTATAGCCGCCATCCACATAAGTAATTTCACCTGTCACACCCGAAGCAAGGTCGGAGCATAGGAAAGCAGATACATTACCCACTTCATCAATGGTGACATTTCTCTTCATAGGCGCGGTATCTGCGGCTTTACTGAGCATGGATTTAAAGTTATTAATCCCCGCAGAGGCCAGAGTTTTAATAGGTCCTGCTGAAACCGCATTAACGCGTGTGCCTTCTGCGCCTAAAGCCACTGCCATATAACGTACATTGGCTTCTAAACTGGCTTTTGCCACGCCCATTACATTGTAATTAGGAATAGCGCGTTCTGCGCCTAGGTAACTTAAAGTTAATAAAGAACCGTTACGGCCTTTCATCATGTCTCGGCCAGCTTTAGCCAGAGCAGTGAAGCTGTAAGAACTAATATCATGAGCAATTTGGAAGTTCTCACGAGTAGTGGCTTCAACAAAATCTCCATCGAGGGCTTCGCGTGGTGCGAAAGCAACTGAATGCACGATACAGTCTAAGCCATCCCAATGCTTACCTAATTCAGTAAAGACATTATTAATTTGTTCATCACTGCTCACATCGCAAGGCATAGTGAGCGTGGAATCACATTCAGCCGCCATTTTTTCCACACGACCTTGTAGTTTTTCATTTTGAAATGTAAAAGCAATTTCAGCCCCTTCACGGTGCATGGCTTGAGCAATGCCCCAAGCAATTGAACGATTACTCGCTAAACCAACAATCAATACGCGCTTACCTTGCATAAATCCCATTTTATTTCTCCTGTGAGGGTGATTATATAACCCGATTTTTAAAATTTTGTTTAGTATCTGATGTTACGCAGAACAAGGAATAAGTAATACCTTCTTACTTCCCAGCTCTTTGTTTTTAGCTCCTTCTCCCTTGGGGAGAGGGGGATCTGCAAAGCCCGATTCCCATTCTAAGCGCTTATTGTTCTTTATTTGGAACAATACAATACCCCTCACCCAACCCTCTCCCCCAAGAGAGGGCTTTAAAAGCACTGCGTAACATCAGTTAGTATCTAAGAGGGCGCTAGATAAGTCAAAGCCAAACCTTAGTTACTCTTGTTGTGCTTCTTGTGTATTTTTCTCTTCCGTTTCTAAGTCTGCTAAAAACTCATCGAGTGCAATTTGTTCCTGCATACTTCCAGTTTTGGGGAATTTTCCGCCTAAAATAACCAGCGTGTCATTATAAGTATTAATATGCCGAATGGTAAGCTCAAAATAGATGCGTGTGTGATGGCCTATATTTAACTGGCAGTCGCTTAAGGTTTCTCCTACACGAGCGCGTGCTGAGGCATTATTGGTAATCAGTGCACAGCCACGGCGAGAGAGATTAACCACCGAGCCGCAGACGGTTGCTCCTGTTCGTTCAGAAATACCATAGAAAGTGATGTTATGCTCTAAGGTATTAAAGCGCGTATGTTTTCTGCGTTGAGGGTAGAAAATACGCTCAGGGATAGGGGCGGTGTAATACAGTGAATTATGTAATGTGTGCGCAGTGACCTTTTTTAAGTTAATAGACATGTGAATGCCATTTAGGTGGGTCGAAAGTTGCAGTTGCTTATGTTTCTGTAATTCTTTATTGCCAAAGTCAGGCAGCAATGGCTTAATAAAAAACAGATTTTTATCCACTTGCAGTTCAATGATTTTACTAATATAAACATCTTCATCAAGAGTCGAAGGGATAGAGCAGATTAAGGGCGTTCCTAGCATTGAACGCATCATATCAATAATTTTTCTAGGCTCAGTGATAAAGTTTGGATTATCCCGCATTTCGGGTAGAGGAGGGCCTGTAAAGGGTATCTCAATTTTTTCTTCTTGTTGTTCTTGTTTAGGCTCTTTGGTAATGAGTTTTTTTAGTTTATATAGCATGGGACTGTTTAGATTATTTTGTTTTCAGGTTGTGCAGGCACATCCTCAAAATGAACGGTTTTTGCTAAGTTGAGGTTTTTACGCACTTCGACAATAAAACGCACGCCCACGGGTGAAATAACATGTCGGCCAATCATATCAAGGCTCATGGCGGTGATTGTGGTGGCTTTTTGAAACTTGGGCAGTTTACGCATTAACAAAGAAAAGATAAATAATATTTCATCTTCCGTAACCTCTTCTGTAGAAACCATGTAATCGGCTATTTTTGCAATATCAATAAAACCTTGAATGCGTTTTTTGCGGCTTAAAAAGCCAATAGAGGGCATACTATGGTGTAATTTATTGTACGCGTCAGATATTTTTTTTTCAGTTTCTTGCATAAGGAATTAGGTCCGCTAATAGGTAAAAATTGCTTTATTATAAGGCGGACTTTTAGAGTATAGTCAAGTGAATGGTATGTGTGAAATGGATGAGCGCCTAATTGCGGTCGAAAAACAGCTTGGAAACTCACGTTTAGAGCAAATTAAAGCCCCATTTATAGAGGCTCAAGGCTTGGAACTCTGGGTAAAACGTGATGATTTATTACACCCGATTATTTCTGGTAATAAATGGCGTAAATTAAAATATATTTTAGCCGATGCTTTAGCTTTAAATGCGCATAGCTTAATTTCTATGGGTGGCGCGTATTCCAATCATCTGCACGCCTTAGCTTATGTGGGAAAATTATTAGGCTTAAAAACTGTTGGGCTGATTCGTGGAGAACGTCCCGCAGTTTTAAATGCGACTTTAGCCGATTTAGAACGCTGGGGCATGCAGTTAAAATTTGTCACCCGCAGTGAATATCGACAGCTTCGAGAGTATAAAACCTTTAATGCCTTGCCGAATTTGCAAGCGGGTGAATACTGGTTGCCCGAAGGGGGCGCGATGGCGTTAGCGTTGCAAGGGGTGATGGAGTTAGTGGCAGAGATAGATATAGAATACGATGTGTTATGTGTTCCTTGTGGAACGGCGACCACCTTGGCAGGTTGTGTCTGTGCTGTCCCTGAAGATAAGCAGCTTTTGGGTTTTGCTGCTTTAAAAGGGGCTGGGTATTTATCCACAGAAGTGGAAAACTTAATTAAATTTTCAGCTTGTCATAATAAACGCTGGTTGATTCAGTTAGACTATCATTTTGGTGGTTTTGCGAAAAAATCCCCTGATTTATTGCAGTTTATTGAGCAATTTGAACAGCAGCATGCCATTCCTTTAGAGCCTATCTATACAGGAAAAATGTTTTATGGTTTGTACGCGCTGATTCGTCAGGGGTATTTTACACCGGGACAAAAAATTATTGCTGTGCATACAGGAGGATTACAAGGTAATCGCGCAGTGCTTTAGAGGATAGAAAAGGAATTAAAATGACAGTAGAAAGTGAAACAGTAGTCATAGAAGATGAGCCAGATTTTAGTAATCCTGAGCTTTATTTTAATCGAGAATTAAGTTTATTAGAATTTAATGACCGTGTGTTAGCTCAGGCACGGGATGAGAAGTTGCCTTTATTGGAGCGATTAAATTATTTATGTATCTCTTGCTCTAATTTAGATGAGTTTTATGAAGTCAGAGCCGCCAGTTTAATTCAACTGGCTGAAATTGACCCTTTAGCCACGGGCAGTGATGATTTAACGGCACAAGAGCAACTGAACCTGATTGCCCCTCGCGCTCATGAATTGGTTAATGAGCAGTATCGGGTCTTAAATAAGGTTTTAATTCCTAAATTAGCCAATGAAGGGATTCGATTTATTCGCCGTAAAGATTGGACGGATAAACAGCGTGAATGGCTTAATATCTTTTTTAATGAAGAGTTATTGCCTATTTTAACGCCTGTAGGTTTGGATTCTGCGCATCCGTTTCCGCGTATTTTAAATAAAAGTTTAAATTTTATTATTTCATTAACGGGTAAAGACGCTTTTGGGCGTAATGGTGGGCGAGCTATTTTACAAGCTCCGCGTGCCTTGCCGCGTATTGTGCAATTACCACAAGAAGAAACCCTGAGTGGAGAATACGATTTTGTATTTCTCTCTTCTATTATTCATGCCTTTGTCGATGAATTATTTAATGGCATGAACGTAAAGCATTGCCACCAATTTCGTGTCACGCGTAACAGTGATTTATACGTGGATGATGATGTCATTGATGATTTGTTTAATGCAGTGCAAGGTGAATTGGCGATGCGTAATTATGGGGATGAGGTGCGTTTAGAAATTGATGCCAATTGCCCTAAAGAGACCTCGGACTTTTTAGCAGAGCGTTTTGGTATTACCTCAGATCAAGTATTTCCTGTTGATGGTCCGGTTAATTTAAGTCGGGTACAAGAAATTTGTGGCTTAGTGGATCGCCATGACCTTAAATTCAAATCGTATAAAGCCTCTATTCCTGAAGTCTTAGCGCGTAATAGTAATTATTTTGCTGCGATTAAAAAACAAGATATTTTGTTACACCACCCTTACGAATCTTTTTTTCCGGTGGTGGAGTTTATTAAACAAGCGGCGGCCGATCCCGATGTACTGGCCATTAAGCAAACGCTGTACAGAACCAGCTCCGACTCTCCTATTGTAAGTGCCTTATTAAAAGCGGCGCAAGCAGGCAAAGAAGTCACGGTAGTGATTGAATTACGGGCGCGTTTTGATGAAAGAGCCAATATTACTTTAGCGTCAAAATTACAAGATGCCGCGATTAACGTTGTATATGGCGTGGTGGGTTATAAAACCCATGCGAAAATGTGTTTGGTAATTCGTAAAGAAGGTAAGCGATTTAGAGATTATGTGCATTTAGGGACGGGTAATTATCACCCCCAAACCGCGCGCTTTTATACCGATTATGGTTTGTTTTCCTCAAATGTTGAACTAGGCGAAGATGTGCGAAAAATCTTTGTACAGCTTACCAGCTTAGGAAAAGTGACTAAATTACATAAATTATTACAATCTCCTTTTACCTTGCATAAAGGCCTCATTAATAAAATTGAACGGGAGATTATATTAGCAAAAAGAGGCTTATCCACTCAGATTATTATGAAGGTAAATTCCGTGGTGGAAGAGGGGATTATTCAAGCCTTATATCGAGCCTCTTGTGCAGGTGTGAAGGTTCAATTAATTGTCCGAGGCGTGTGTTCACTTAAACCGGGTATTAAAGGTGTTTCGGAAAATATTGAAGTGCGGTCGATTATTGGTCGATTTTTAGAACATACGCGCGTCTATGTTTTTGCTAATGGCGGAGTGCCAGAAGTGTATGCCGCAAGTGCCGATGTGATGGGGCGTAATATGTTTAGACGAGTAGAAACCTGTTTTCCGATTGAAAATAAACACCTAAAAGAGCGTGTGTTACAGGACTTAGATAACTATTTAAAAGATAATAGCCAGTCATGGATGATGCAAAGTGATGGCAGTTATATTCAGTCTACCCATAAGCCAGGTGAAGAGTATTGTGTGCAGAAAGAGCTGATGGCTCAGTATTCAGCATAAAAGAAATTCTTCGCCCTTTTTTTTAAAAAAGGGCGGAGAAGACGGGCTTATTCTTCTTCCGTTGAAGAGGGGCCGTATTGCTTAAGGAAGGAGTCTAAACCAGATTGCACTAGCTCATAGGTTTTATCAATATTATCCGAAATATCACCTTCTAAGACTTTAAGTCCTGAAAGAATATCTTTGGCTTCATCAAAGCCTTTATCAATACCGCCACGAATGAGTTCAGTAAAAGAGGTGGCTGCTTCTTCTTGACTCATATCGGGGTGTTGTTCTTGGTAGCTGCCAAAGAAAGCGGTACTCATGGAAACAATACGCCCTGCTGTGGCTTCAGGGCTGGTATCAATACCTGAATCATAAGCATTTTGAATGGCATCTTCACCTAATACCTCATTAATACCTTCAATAGCAGATTTATACAACAACTCCATTGGTTTATTGCCGCTACTAATACTGACATCCACACTGGCTTGCATAATCGCTTGATTCAGTTGTCTCTTGGCGATTGAGGCCGCAGATTCAGGTAAATCGGTTTTGTTGACGCTATTCTTTTCATGTGCGGCTAAGGACACTTGCTGCCCTAAAACTTGTTTATTATCCGTGTGCTTTTTTTTATTATCTGTCTGTTGTAATTTATGAACGGTATCACTGAAATTATTATTAATAGTTTGCATAACGATTCCTCTTTTATTTTACTAAGGTAATGATACTAGCGGCAAAATTAAGTATAACTGTAATGAGTTTCGATTTAATTAGCTGAATAAAAACACACAATACGTGCCTAATATAAGCATGAAATACGAGGCAGGTAAAAGCCAAAAAGGTGAAAAAGACCGAGCTATTATTTTAGGCTCTAATGGTTCCAATTTTTCTATCGGGCCAATAAAATCTTGGTTAGATTTTGTCATATTCACACTGTGTGCATTCATATTATGAATATCATCACCAAAATGAGAGGTATTTTTTAACATAGCGTCCGTCTGCCTTATCTATCGAGAACAGTTATTAAAGGTTAATTGTTTTATCGACAAAATAAGCTAAACCTTAAAGATAAGGCGATAAAATGAGATTTCTTTTTTATTTTTAAGTTAAGGATGCAGTTTATAGATATCTGAGAGTTGTTCCGCGGCATCATAGCAAACATTAAGGTCAACCAATCGGCCAATATTAATATCGTAAACCCAGCCATGGATGGTTAGGTCTTTTTTGTTACTCCATGCATTTTGTACAAAAGAGCTGTGGCATATATTAGTCACTTGTTGGCGAACATTTTGTTCGCATAAAAAATTAACCTGCTCTTCTGGGTCTTCAATGCTATCAATATGCTCTTTATTGACCATATATAAATCTTTAAGGCTGCGGAGCCAATGGTCAATTAATCCCGATTCTTTATTACCCATAGCGGCTTTAACACCCCCGCAACCATAATGGCCACAGACGATAATATGCTTTACTTCTAACACTTCGATTGCATATTGAATGACTGATAAGCAGTTGATGTCGGTATGATGTACGATATTAGCTATATTTCGATGGGTAAAAAACTCTCCTGGCTGCATATTACACACTTGATTTGCAGGAACTCGGCTATCAGCGCAGCCTATCCAAAGGTATTCAGGAGTTTGTTGGCTCGCTAGGCGAGTAAAAAAATCTTTATCTTCTTGAATTCTTTGTTCGGCCCATAGGGCATTTTGTGTAAATAGATTTTGTAATACGCGCATAGTTCTAATTGAAAGATTTGTTGTGTGCTATAAAAAAACATCTAGGAATTGTTAATATAGCATGACTTAATACTGAAATAGGCAAGAACCTTGTTAAAAATGCAGAAAATAATCCTCCTTTTTTGTTTTATATTGTTATCTGCTTGTGAGCAGCAAGTTTGGAATAATCCCTATCCTGTGGCAGAAAATAAAAATGAAGCGGTTTTATATTCCTCCTTCTCGGAACGTCCACGGCATTTAGACCCCGCAAAATCATACAGTGCCAATGAATATTCTTTTATTGGGCAAATTTATGAGCCGCCCTTCCAGTATCATTTTTTAAAACGTCCGTATCAGTTAGAGCCTTTAACGGCTAAAAAAATGCCTGATATTGTGTATTTTAATGCGGCAGGTCAACGGGTGCATAAGGCTGAAAAAGCCGCCTATACAGAGTATATAATTGAGTTAAAAGCGCATATTCAATTTCAGCCACACCCCGCATTAGCCAGAAATAAACAGGGTGATTATTTATATCACCAGCTATCCATACAGCAGCTTGAAGAGATTGAGCGATTAAAGGATTTTCAGCAGACAGGCACGCGCGAGTTAATTGCAGCGGATTATGTGCATCAAATTAAACGCTTAGTGCATCCTAAAATTTCTTCTCCGATTGCTGAATTAATGAAGCAGTCTATTGTCGGTTTAGAGGAATATGCACAGAAAGTTAAAAAACAGCCTCGAACCGCGTTAAAATCCATAGAGATTGCTGGAGTAACCGTCCTTGACCGTTATAGCTATAAAATTCGCATTAAAGGTCATTATCCACAATTTATTTTTTGGTTAGCCATGCCTTTTTTCTCGCCCATGCCTTGGGAGGCGGATGCCTTTTACAGTCAGCAGGCATTAATCGACAAAAATATTACACTGGATTGGCAACCGATTGGTACGGGTGCGTATATGCTCGAAGAGAATAATCCTAATTTACGCATGGTGATGTTAAAAAACCCTAATTATCATGCCGATTATTATCCGACAGAAGGCGAATTAGGCGATAAGGAAAAAGGCTTATTGAAGGATGCAGGCAAACGCTTACCGTTTATTGATAAAGCGGTTTATCGTTTAGAGAAAGAAAGCATTCCCTATTGGAATAAGTTTTTACAAGGCTATTATGATGCTTCTGGGATTGCTTCGGACAGCTTTGACCAAGCGGTTAATATGTCTGGAGGCGGTGAGATAGGACTCACAGCAGCTATGCAGGAAAAAGAGATTCAATTGCAAACCGCGGTAATGAGTTCTATTTCTTATATGGGATTTAATATGCTGGATTCTGTGATTGGAGGAAGTACAGAATCTGCGCGCAAATTACGCTTGGCAATTGCCATTGCGCTGAATTATGAAGAATACATTGCTATCTTTATGAATGGTCGAGGCGTGGCGGCTCAAGGCGTGATTCCGCCTGAAATATTTGGCTATCAAGAAGGCGAAAAGGGTGTAAATAAAACCGTGTATGACTGGAAAGAGGGGCACGCGCAACGCAAACCTTTGGCAGTTGCCCAGCAATTAATGCAAGACGCAGGCTATGCGCAAGGAGTGGATGCCGCCACGGGTGAGGCTTTGATTTTGTATTTAGATACTGCTGCCAGTGGTCCTGATGATCGTGCGCGTTTAAATTGGTATCGTAAACAATTTTCCAAGCTGGGTATTCAATTAGTGATACGTGCCACGGATTACAACCGTTTTCAGGAAAAGATGCGTAAAGGCAATGCACAAATTTTTATGTGGGGCTGGAATGCCGATTATCCTGATCCAGAAAACTTCTTCTTTTTATTGTATGGCGGGAATGCCAAAGCCTTATTTGGCGGAGAAAATGCAGGGAACTATCAAAATGCGGAGTTTGATCGCTTATTTACACAAATGAGCAAATTGCCAAATAATGCAAAACGATTGCAATTAATTGAGCAGATGCAGGCGAAAATTCGTCAAGATGTTCCGTGGATTTTTGGTGTGCATCCAAAAAGTTTTTCCCTGTACCACCATTGGTATAAGAATTTAAAACCGAATTTAATGGCTAATAATAAATTAAAATACCTGCGTATTTTGCCTGAACAACGGGCTATTTCTCGACAGCAATGGAATCAGCCTATTTTATGGCCGTTATTATTAGGCGGTATTTTATTAGTTATTTTAATCGTCCCTGCGATACGCAGTTTTCAGAACAAAGCAAAGGAGACACTTGCAAAATGATCGCTTATATTTTAAGAAGGTTATTGTATGCTTTACCCTTACTTTTGGGTGTTAATATCCTGACCTTTATGTTGTTTTTTGTGGTGAACAGCCCTGATGATATGGCGCGTATGCAATTGGGTCAGAAGCACATTACCGAACAGGCGGTGACGAATTGGAAGCAGCAGCGCGGCTATGATTTACCCTTGCTTATCAATAGTGAAGTCAGTGGCTTGGCTAAAGTTAAACAAACGATTTTCTATCAGAAATCCTTGAGCTTGTTTAGTTTTAATTTTGGTATATCCGATAGCGGTAGAAATATAGGGCAAGATATACAGCAGCGTATGTGGCCAAGCCTTGCGGTGGCATTGCCTTCATTGATTTTAGGCTTGCTGTTAAATATCAGCGTGGCGTTGATGATGGTCTTTTTTCGGCAAACTTATCTGGAATTGAGCAGTATTATTCTCTGCGTGGTTATTATGTCCATCTCTTCGTTATTTTATATTATTGGCGGACAATTTATTATCGGAAAATTACTGATGTTAGTGCCTATTTCAGGCTATGACACAGGAATGAATGCGGCTAAATTTTTGGTGTTACCGGTTATTATCAGTGTCGTTTCTGGGGTAGGGTCTGGCGCGCGCTGGTATCGAAGTTTATTTTTAGAAGAAATTGAACAAGATTATGTACGCACGGCACGAGCGAAAGGCTTAACCGAAACTCAAGTGTTATTTAAGCACGTATTACAAAATGCCATGATTCCTATTTTGACCGGTGTCGTGGTGATTTTACCGCTGTTATTTATGGGCAGCTTAATCACCGAATCCTTTTTTAGTATTCCAGGACTGGGCAGCTATACCATTGATGCGATTAACAGCCAAGACTTTGCCATTGTGCGTGCTATGGTCTTTTTAGGCTCGGTTTTATATATTATCGGTTTATTATTGACCGATATTTCTTATACCTTAGTCGATCCACGGGTGAGCTTGGATTAGTAAGCTACTTAGTCAAGCATAGCCACGGTTTAGCCGTTATTCCAGTAGATCCCCGCTAAAACGCGGCGGGGATGAAGGTTTCTGCTAAAAGTGTGCGGAAATAACCAGTATAAATCCAGCTTTAACTTTGATAGCTTTATAAATGAATAATCATATCAGGCGTACTATCTTTATCATCAATAATACTGTCACTTGTACTAGGAACGCCATTTGTCATCATTAAAACAGCGCAGGCATGAGGGGCTGCCATTGATGTACCTGAAATAGCATTCGTACCGCCATTTTTCCATAAGGAAAAAATACCTACACCGGGAGCCGCATAATCAACTGCCGTTCCATAGTTAGAAAACCATGCCATGACATCATCACTATCTATTGCCGAAATGGTAAAGACATTGACTCCATTGGCGCGGGCTGGCGAATGGTTATTTGCGTCATCGTCTTCATTGCCTGCTGCAAGTGCAAAAAAAGCGCCTGAGTTTTTTGCTGCTGCAATGACTGCATCATCAAGAGCCGTACTTACACCGCCTCCTAGACTCATATTAACGCAATCACCTGTACTGGCATTGCCAGCAACAAAATCAACACCTGCAATAACGCCTGAAGTTGATCCCGACCCGCGTCTATTTAATACCCTAATAGGTACTACAGATGCGCCGGCTGCAACGCCTAATGAGCCCTCAGAATTATTGTTAGCTGCAATAATTCCTGCAACATGAGTACCATGACCATTTTCATCATTCATACCCCCTCGAATAGCACTAAAACCTCTCTCAGTAGCTACATTTAAATCAGGGTGTGTTAAATCAATGCCTGTATCAATAATCCATGCAGTATAACCCGTACCATCAACTGAACCGCCCACACGGGTTGTACCATAAGATACTTGTTGAGGAGGGGGCGTTGAGGTATCACCACCATTGCTTGGTTTTCCGCGTTTATTACTAAAAATCAAACTATCTGGTTCAAATGCTGTAATCACTGCCTCATTTTTTAATGCAATTTTAGCTGCATGACAGGGAATATTAAGTGTAAAGCCCTTAATTGAGTGTTTATAAATATGCTTAACAGAAGCGTTTGCTTGACGTGCTAAAGCATTGACAACTCCTGTTACTTCACTGGTATCAATATCGTCACTTAAGCTGATAATGCAACGATTTTGTACATCCAATAAATCCGTATTACTGCTATTAAAAGGTGATTCTGCAAAGCTGGCATTGGAAAAGACCAGTCCGATTGATAATATTAATATATTATGTTTCATACATTTCCCCTAGTATTCTATTAAGTCTAATAGTTGCTACTCAGCATAATTATTTACCTTAGCTCAACTTTTTATAAAAGGTGTTTTCAGGCATACCAAATAATCAAGCCTATTCATGAAGTTTATCTATTATTCATCTATAAATACAGTGAATTTTTCATAAAGGATGCTAAAAATAATCAAATAAAATCAGATAGCTACTAGCCAATACTGTAATATCTTATGATTCACGGGTAAATGCAGGTAAAAGGTCATCATTCTCGAAGGTTGTTATTGGGAATCTACATTGAGCATAGATTCCTAACAGCAGGCAGAAATGACGGTTTTTTGCACAGTTCTGAGCCTGTGGATAATGAGAAGTTACCCAATACCCGCTAAATTTCCTTTACTTTCTAGCCACTGTTTTCTATCTTGAGAGCGTTTTTTGGCGAGTAACAAATCCATTTTCTCATGAGTATCATCATCGGGTTCAATGGTGAGCTGTACTAAACGACGGGTATTAGGATTCATTGTCGTTTCGCGCAATTGGCTTGGATTCATTTCGCCTAGTCCTTTAAAGCGTTGAATATTGATTTTCCCTTTGAGTTTTTCCGATTCAATGCGGTCTAAAATACCTTTGCGTTCGTATTCATCCAGAGCATAATAAATCTTTTTACCAATATCAATACGATACAAAGGCGGCATGGCGACAAAGACATGACCGGCTTGTACAAGACTGTGAAAGTGCTTGTAGAAGAGGGCGCAGATTAAGGTTGCAATATGCAGTCCATCGGAATCGGCATCGGCTAGAATGCAAATTTTGCCATAACGCAGATTAGTTAAATTATCCGAATCAGGCTCTATACCCAGTGCCACGGCAATATCATGTACTTCTTGTGAAGCCATAATTTGTGCAGAATCCACTTCCCATGTATTCAGAATTTTTCCACGTAACGGCATAATTGCTTGAAATTCACGCTCCCGTGCCTGTTTCGCAGAACCGCCCGCAGAATCCCCTTCAACTAAAAATAATTCACTGCGGGTAATATCTTGAGAAGAACAATCCGCCAGTTTTCCCGGTAACTGTGGGCCTGCTGATATTTTCTTACGCACGACTTTTTTATTAGATTTAAGGCGTTTTTGCGCGCTTAAAATAATCAATTCAGCAATGCTTTCCCCTTCGTTAGGGTGTTGGTTTAGCCATAAACTAAAGGTATCTTTTGCCACACCAGAAACAAAGGCCGCACATTCGCGCGAGCTAAGGCGCTCTTTCGTTTGCCCTGAAAATTGTGGGTCTTCAAGTTTGACGGATAATACATAGTGACACTGCTCCCAGACATCTTCAGGCGTTATTTTTACGCCACGAGGGAGTAGGGTACGAATTTCACAGAATTCCCGCATGGCTTCCGTTAATCCTGAGCGTAAACCATTAACATGCGTTCCACCTTGCGCGGTAGGCACTAAATTAACATAGCTTTCAGTAATATTTTCAGGCAAGGATTCATTCGCCCAAACCAAACCCCATTCAACACTTTCATGGCTTGCGGTCATTTTTGCCATAAAAGGTTCGCTAGGGTGATATTCAACCTCACCGATGCGGTCGATTAAATAGTCTTCTAAACCATTCTCATAATGCCATTCATAACTTTCTTCAGGTTGTTCGACCGTTAAGGTTATTCTTAACGCAGGGCAGAGAACCGCTTTGGCGCGTAGAACGTGCTTGAGTTTAATAATAGAAATTTTATTGGAATCAAAATAGCGTTCATCAGGCCAGAAGTGAACGGACGTTCCCGTATTTTGTTTGCCCACTGTGCCAATTTCATTCAGTTCGCTTTGCTTTTCGCCATCGGCAAATTGCATCGTATATTGCTTGCCATCACGCTTAACTTCTATAGCCAATTGTTTGGACAGCGCATTAACAACAGAAATACCTACGCCGTGCAGTCCTCCTGAAAATTGGTAGTTTTTATTAGAAAACTTCCCCCCTGCATGGAGTTGGGTGAGGATAAGCTCAACCCCAGTCATATTTTGTTCAGGGTGCATATCAACAGGCATACCTCGCCCGTTATCTTGTACCTTAATGCTGCCATCTTTAAAAACAGTGACATGAATATTTGAGGCGTAGCCAGCAACGGCTTCATCGACACTATTATCGACGACTTCTTGGATGAGATGGTTGGGGCGCGTCGTGTCGGTATACATGCCCGGACGTTTGCGAACAGGGTCTAAACCGCTTAGCACTTCAATGGCGGATGCGTTGTAAGTATCACTCATTTTCTACAGATTTTCATATATAATGGATCAATTAACACATCGTATCATTAATCATTATTTTATTGACATGACTAAACAAAAAAGTACAACATTATTTGAAGACTCGCTTGATGAGTTAGAGGTCATTGTTGAGCAATTAGAACATGATAATGTTGCTTTAGAAGAGTCACTAAAATCTTTTGAGCAAGATGTGAAATTAACCCCAACGTACCAAACTGTTTCAAAAGAAGCAGAGCAAAAAAGACCCTATTTTTTTAGAAAAAAACGAATAACACATTTTGGAGCCATTCGCCGATGAGTAACGCCTTAAAAGAATACTTAACGATCAGTCAAACACGAGTAGAAAAAGCTTTAGAGCATCGTCTACCTGCCAATACCGTTCTACCTATGCGCTTGCACGATGCAATGCGCTATAGCACCTTAGATGGGGGTAAGCGGATGCGCCCAATGCTAACGTACAGCGTAGGTAAAGCGTTAGGTCTTGCGCCTGAAATATTAGATGGAGCCGCGTGTGCAGTAGAAATGATTCATGTGTATTCTTTGATTCATGATGATTTACCTGCCATGGATGATGATGCGTTACGTCGCGGTAAAGCCACTTCACACGTACAGTACGATGAAGCCACAGCAATTTTAGCAGGCGATGCCTTGCAAACTTTAGCCTTTCAAATTCTGGCAGGGGATGCCAGTATGGAAGCAAGTGCGGAAACGCGTTTAAAAATGATTACGGCCTTAGCAAAAGCCAGCGGCTCTCAAGGTATGGTCGGTGGTCAGGCTATTGATTTAGAATCCGTGGGCAAAAAACTCACCTTGCCTGAATTAGAAAATATGCACATTCATAAAACAGGTGCCTTAATTCGTGTCGCAGTACAATTAGCGACCTTATCTAAACCCGATTTAGAACCTGCTGTTGCCGCGAAATTAGACCATTACGCAAAGTGTATCGGTCTGTCTTTTCAAGTAAAAGATGATATTTTAGACGAAGAAAGTGATACCGCGACTTTAGGTAAAACACAAGGTAAAGACCAAGACAATGATAAGCCAACCTATCCAGCTCTTCTGGGTTTAGAGGGTGCAAAAGAAAAAGCGCAAAACTTACATGAGCAAGCGGTAGAAAGTCTAGCGGATTTTGGTGCAGAAGCCGATATTTTACGCGACTTATCTCTATACATTATTCAGCGCGAGTATTAGGCTCCGTTGACGTTTGCAAAGAGATGATTTTTTGATAATAACCCTTTCTTTTAATCTATAAAATGAGTATTGAAAGAGCGACTATTAGCGATCGAGAGTGGGCACTTATTTGCCCTGAATTATCACTTTTACCCCATGTAAAAATTGGCAATTTAGATAAATGTCGGAAATTTATTGGGGCTGTTTCGTGGCTCTTGCGAGGAGGAATGGAGTGGCTTATGTTGCCACTTGAATATGGAAAATGGAATAGTGTTTTTAAGCGTTATTCTCACTGGTGTAGCCATGGTGTTTGGGAAACATTATTAGCTAGATTTTCTCAACATTCTGATTTACAGGATGTTTCTATCGATGGCACAGTGAATAGGTCGCCTGCTTGCTCGGCAGGCTATCAAAAAAACTCGGCAGAACAAGAGGCATTAGGTCGCTCGAAAGCTGGCTTTAGCTGTAAGAAGCTGTTTGGTTAAACTTTAAAAACACTTTGCAACCGTTAATTTTATCATGGCAATTCTTATCATATTTTCGGCAGTTGCAGGTAAAATCTCAAAGTCTTTAGCGAGTCGTCGAAAATTATTTA
>Ga0209292_1000211_pt1 | contig 80813 bp, 58 predicted proteins | sample GOMGulsemesocosm_2_FD_184634 | JGI IMG/M metagenome (GOLD analysis project Ga0209292, IMG submission 184634) | Methane-oxidizing microbial communities from mesocosms in the Gulf of Mexico - GOM9C Gulf of Mexico (SPAdes) (version 2) | ecosystem: Environmental > Aquatic > Marine > Cold seeps... | reverse complement strand
CCCAGCCAAACGATATCCACGTTTTTTTGAAGCATCATCCACACGTGTAATTCCCACATCTACTATGGTAACCCCTTCTTTAACCATATCGCCAGTTAAAAATTCTGGAATACCTAAAGCGGCTACGATAATATCAGCTTGCTGACACAATTCTTTTAAATTACTTGTTCTACTATGAGCTACGGTTACAGTTGCATTTCCAGCAGGACGTTTTTGACTCATTAAAATACTCATTGGACGTCCCACAATATGGCTACGACCAATAACGACTACATGTTTTCCTGCGGTTGCTACCTTATAGCGTTCTAGTAATTCTAGAATTCCAAAAGGAGTTGCAGGTAAAAAGCAAGGTAAATCCAAGGCCATTCTTCCTACATTTGTTGGGTGAAATCCATCCACATCTTTATCAGGATTCACGGCCATCAGTACTTTTTGCTCGTCTATGTGTTTTGGTAAAGGTAGTTGCACAATAAACCCGTCAATAGCAGGGTCATTGTTCAAGCCTTCAATTTTATCTAACAAAGTAGCTTCAGGAGTATCAGCAGGCAGGTCTATAAGAGTGGAGTCAAAGCCAACATACTCACAGGCTTTTACCTTACTGTTTACATAAGTCATACTTGCACCATCGGTACCCACTAAAATAGCTGCTAAATGAGGTTTCTTCTTATTTTCAAGATTTCTTTTTGATACCGCCGATTTAATTTCTTCTTTTAAATCGTTTGATGTTTTTTTACCGTCAAGTAATGTCATTTGTTAGTTTGTATGGTTACTATTTCATGTTTTTCATCATCTGCATCATCTTGCGGCCTCCACCACCTTGCATCATTTTCATCATTTTACTCATTTGATTGAATTGCTTCATCAATTGATTTACTTCCTGCACTGAAGTTCCAGATCCTTTCGCGATACGTTTTTTACGACTAGCATTAATTGTAGTAGGAGTTGTACGTTCGTCAGGAGTCATAGAGTGGATAATGGCTTCAATTCCTTTAAAGGCATCGTCGTCTATATCTACATCTTTCATTGCTTTTCCTGCTCCAGGAATCATCCCCACCAAATCTTTCATGTTACCCATTTTCTTGATTTGTTGGATCTGCTGTAGGAAATCGTCAAAGCCAAATTGATCTTTCGCAATTTTCTTTTGAATTTTTCTAGCTTCTTCCTCGTCGTATTGTTCTTGGGCGCGTTCCACTAAGGAAACAACATCTCCCATTCCCAAAATACGGTCGGCCATACGGTTTGGATGGAAAACATCAATAGCTTCCATTTTTTCACCTGTACCAATAAATTTGATAGGTTTGTTTACAACCGTTTTAATTGTTAAAGCGGCACCACCACGGGTATCACCATCTAATTTGGTTAAAACAACTCCGTCAAAATTAAGAATATCATTAAAGGCTTTTGCTGTATTTACCGCATCTTGCCCAGTCATAGAATCCACTACAAATAGTGTTTCTTGGGGTTGGATAGCCTTGTGAATATTTGATATTTCCGTCATCATTTCTTCATCCACAGCCAAACGACCCGCGGTATCAATGATTACGGCATTAAATCCATTTGCTTTTGCATGTTTGATGGCGTTTTGAGAAATTTGAACAGGGTTTTTATTGTCCTCTTCGGCATACACTTCTACACCTATTTGCTCACCTACAACACGTAACTGGTTGATGGCTGCAGGGCGATACACATCACAACCTACTAATAAAACGTTTTTGGTTTTTTTTGTTTTTAAGTAATTGGCCAGTTTTCCAGAAAAGGTAGTTTTACCAGATCCTTGTAAACCAGACATTAAAATAACAGTAGGACTTCCTCCCAAATTGATACCTACAGTTTCACCTCCCATTAATTCGGTCAGTTCATCTTTTACCAATTTCACCATTAATTGCCCTGGGTTTAACGTAGTTAATACGTCTTGACCTATGGCTTTATCTTTTAATCTACTTGTAAAATCTTTGGCAATTTTAAAGTTAACATCGGCATCCAAAAGAGCTCTACGAACTTCTTTCAATGTTTCTGCTACATTAACTTCTGTAATTTTTCCGTGCCCTTTTAATACATGTAGGGCTTTGTCTAGCTTATCACTTAAATTATTAAACATAAAATCTCGCTTCGTTTTTTAGAATTGCAAAGGTACTAAATTGCTACTAAAATTGTTAGGGGATTTTTAGAAAACAAAGAAATTATTTTTCGAATTTTTTATGTTGGCTTGCTTTTGATTTGTTTTTAGGAATAGAAAGTGATTCCCATTGATTATTTTGAATCATTTTTGCAATATAAACGAGTTGTCCTACATGGTAAGAATAATGAGAAACTTGTCTGTTGATAGCCTCCAAAGTGGTGTGTTTTTCTGACCGAATATAGATGTTCAAATCTAGTTTTTCAGGAGATACATCATCAATAATGGCGAACAAACACTTCCAACCGTTTTCCCAAATGGTGATAATTTCTAACTTAGTAGCTGTAGATATTTCAAATTCTGCATCTCTTTTTCTCCATGTTTTCTCTCCGTCTTCTGTATAGAAATTTGTCCATCTACTAAGCATGTTTCCTGAAATATGTGCTACGATGGTTGCGATACTGCTACTTTCACTATTGTATTTAAAATGAAGTTCGGATTCTGAAAGTGAATTTAAAACAGCTGTTCCAAGGCGTTTTGTGTCTTTAAATTGAAATTGAATACTTTGTATGTAGTTTTTGGCAATGGACATGGTTACATTTATTTAGCTTGTTAGTGGCTTTATATTTTTTCGTGCATCTTTGAAGAATGTAAATGACACCCGGTTTTAACTGAAGCCATGGCACAGAGCATTCCGTTTTTATGAAAGTTAGGAATATTCCATTTCCAATCCTCTTGAATAGCATTATTTGTTTTTAGGACTATGGATATTAATAGTGCTAGAATTGGTTGCGCAAAGGGAGCGGCATTTTTTTTGTACTCCTTAATAAGTGTAGGAGCCTTTGTGTTTATTGTTGCCATAAAGCGAAGCTAATAAAAAAATCACCCCAAATAAGAACATTAAATAATCATTTTGAAAATTAAACTAAACAAAACTTTAAAATTTGGGGTGACCTGATATTACTTTTCTTTTTTAAATTTTATAGACGAGGTATTTACACAATACCTTTTTCCTGTTGTATCCTTGGGACCATCATCAAAAATATGACCTAAATGTCCATCGCAAGAAGCACAAATAATCTCGGTGCGTATCATTCCATGGCTATTGTCCTTTATATAAGTGACCGTTCCTTTTATGGCATCGTCAAACGAAGGCCAACCACAGTGAGATTCATATTTACTATTCGATTTAAATAGTTGTGCATCACATGCCGTACAGTGATAAGTACCTTTTTCAAAATGAGCTGTATACCCATCTTGACTTGGTTTATCGGTTCCTTTTTCTCTTAATACATAATATTCTTGTGCACTTAATTCGGCTTTCCATTCAGATTCCGATTTTACGATTTTTTTTGTCATCTTTTTTGTAGTGTTTTTCTGTGCAGATAGTTGAAACGCAATCAATATAATAATGCAGAAAGAAACTGTTTTTTTCATAGGTTATTGGCTTAAATAATCGAGTATTTTTGCAATGACTTTTTCGTCTTTCAAAATACGTCGATGTCCGAGATTTTGAGTGATGATAAGTTCACTGTCCTCTAGATTTTGTCGTATGTTTTTAGAAGAACTTACAGGAACATCCAAATCATTTTCATCATGAAAAATTAACGTTGGTATTTTGACCTCTTTCGCAGCAATATTTGCAGAGTAATTCTCGATGTCAAAATTTAGAATATCAAAGAACACCCGTTTCATTCGTGCACCTATCACTGGTTTTAGCTTCATTTTTTCAATAAACATTTGAATAATGTCGTTGATGCTATCACCAGAACCTAGGATGACTAATTTTTTAATTTTAAAGCCTTCTTTTACGGCATTTAATAATGCCATGGCACCTAAAGAATGTCCTATGGCGGCATCAAAAGGTCCGAATTCTTTATCTAATTGATGAATGCAGGAAACAAACTCTGGCATCATGGTAGATTTTGTACTAGATTTTCCATGCGCTGGAGCATCGAAACTAATGGTCATGTATCCTTTTTCTAAAAGAGCATCTGCTATGGAGACTAACTGTGTTCCTCGTCCAGACCAGCCATGTACAAGCAGTATTTTTTTGTCAGATTGACCATAGCTATAGGTTCGTATTTCTTTTTCTATGGATTTTATATACACTTTTTGTTGGATAGATTTTGTGTCCATGTCAAGTTCGTGCTTGGGTGTTTTAAATTTAATGGGTGTTTTAAAAAGGTAAACGGCAAATTTTGTCGCTAATTTTGGCGATATGAATTGTAAGCATTTAGCCAATAAAAGGATTGGTTTAGGTACACTATTTGGGTTGGTAGTACTCGGTTTTTTTTTACTTGTCATGTAGTATTTTATTTTGGTCGTAAATATAGAATTTGTACATTGAAAAAAAAACATAAAAAATTGCCAAACAAAAAAAGCAATTAAAATGGTAATTTGCGCCTTCCAATAGCTTGTAAATTGGAAACGTTAAGAAAATAATAAAAATGAAAATTATGAAAAATTTTATAGTTCTGTGCCTTGTTGCACTGATGTTGTATGGATGTAGTACGGTGCCTATTACCGGAAGAAAAAGAATTAATGTAGTAAGCGATGCTCAAATATTACCATCGAGTTTTGCGCAGTACCAAGGTTTTTTAAAAGAAAATAAATTATCAGCCAATAGATCGAAAACGGCAGAAATCAAAAATGTTGGATTGAAAATATCTAAGGCGGTGGATCGTTTTATGAGAGCCAATGGTATGGCGGCAGAGGCGGAAAATTACCGATGGGAATTTAATTTGATAGAGAATGACGCTGTGAACGCTTGGTGTATGCCTGGAGGGAAAGTTGTTTTTTATACTGGGATTCTTCCGATGTGTGCAAATACCGATGGCATTGCTGCTGTTATGGGACATGAAGTGGCGCATGCTTTTGCAAAACATGGGCAAGAGCGTATGACCACTGCTTACGGACAACAATTAGGAGGCGTAGGAGTGATGCTTGCAACAGGAAATCAAGATCCTAAAAAAGCACAAATGTGGAATACTATATATGGTGTAGGATCTCAGTTAGGGATGTTGGCCTATAGTCGTACTCACGAAAATGAAGCAGATAAATTAGGGATGGTTTTTATGATTATGGCGGGATATCAACCAGTAGAAGCCGTTAATGTTTGGGTGCGTATGAGCCAGAGAGCTGGATCGGGTAGTGCACCTCCAGAATTTATGAGTACCCACCCTTCTAATGAAACTAGAATTCAAAATTTAAAGGCCTATTTGCCTACAGCTACCGCATTGGCTAAGAAATACAATGCGCAGATGCTGCGAAATTAATTGAGCCATATTTTGAGAAGACAGATTTGAGTAATTAGTCTCAGACAAAAACACTATATTGAGCCGTCCAAAAATGGGCGGCTCTAATTATATAACTATGTTACAACGAGGTGGTAAAAAAATAATCAATGCTTGGGCGTTTTACGATTGGGCAAATTCTGTTTACTCATTAGTCATAAGTACGGCGGTTTTTCCTATCTATTATGCCACGGTTACCAAGGACGATAACGGAGTGGTATCCTTTTTAGGGACCGATTGGTACAACACTACCTTATATTCTTATGCACTTGGTTTCTCCTTTTTAATAGTCGCATTATTATCACCTATATTATCTTCTATTGCAGATTATACAGGAAATAAAAAACGTTTCATGCAGTTTTTCTGTGCTATGGGAGCTGTGTCTGTAGGGATGTTGTTCTTTTTTGAAGGAAAAGATACACTTTGGATTGGAATTGTATTTACCATTTTGGCAAGTATTGGGTTCTGGTCTAGCTTGGTGTTTTACAATGCCTATTTACCAGAAATTGCTTTGCCCGAACAGCAAGATAGAGTGAGTGCTCGGGGCTTTATGTATGGTTATATAGGATCAGTACTATTATTAGCATTTAATTTGTCCATGGTGATGAAACCGGAACTATATGGTATTTCGGAAGGGACTTTACCCTCACGAATTTCCTTTGTAATGGTAGCTGTATGGTGGTTGGGGTTTGCGCAGTTTACCTTTAAAAGGTTGCCCAATAATGTCTATCATAAAAAACCAGAAAAAGATTATATTTTTAAAGGATTTAAGGCTTTAAAAGGAATTGTAGGAGATATTAAAAAGCAGTATGAACTTAAAATATTCCTGATTTCTTTTTTTGTATATAGTATAGGAGTACAGTCGGTGATATTATTAGCAAGTATTTATTTTTCCAAAGACTTGGGCTTAGAAACGAGTAATTTAATCATTACTATTTTAATTATGCAGTTGGTGGGGATAGTAGGCGCTTATTCTTTTTCTAGATTGTCAGATAGGATTGGAAATATTAAATCTTTAAAAATTACAATTGTCGTTTGGGCAATAAGTTGTTTTGCTGGTTATTTATTGGAAAAAGGAGATCCTTCTTTATTATTAAAGGTCTATGCCTTGGGAGGATTGCTTGGATTAGTTTTAGGAGCAATTCAGTCATTGTCTAGATCTACTTATTCAAAATTATTACCAGAAAGTACGGAGAGTCATGCTACTTATTTTAGCTTTTTTGATGTAACAGAGAAGATAGCTATCGTTATAGGAATGGTTATTTCTGGAATTGTAGCTTCCTATACCAATTCATTAAAATTGTTTATTCTTATTTTAGGAGGCTTTTTTATTGGAGGATTTATTATCTTGAGCTTTATGAATCGTACCAAATACGTAAAGTAATATAGCTGTGAAAATTATCAATACATATACCATATCATCGGAAGAAGTAGGAATGCGTTTTTCTGCTTTTTGTGAGTCTTTTGTTCAGGAGTTTTCTTCTAAAAGTGCCGTTAAAAAAGCCATTGTAAAAGGGAAGTTAAGACTCAATGGTAATTTTTCAAAAGGAGCAGTTTGGATGAAAAAGGGAGATGTAGTTTCTGTGATAGACCTAGAACTTACCCCTCCTAAGATATTCAAAATGGAATTGGAGGTGATGTTTGAAGATGACTTTATGGCCATTGTAAATAAACCTGCCGGAATTACCGTAAGTGGAAACCAGTTTAAAACAATCGTAAATTGTCTGCCTTATAATTTAAAACCTTCTCTAGTAAAAGATGCACTTCCTTGGCCATTGCCTGTACATCGTTTGGACAATTTAACCAGTGGTGTGTTGATTATCGCCAAAACCAGAAAGGCGAGGGTTGTATTGGGGCAAATGTTTGAAAATAAAACGATTCGGAAGGAATATCACGCATTAGTTATGGGGAAATTAGAGGGTGATGGGATTATGAATAGCGATATTGAAGGAAAAGCATCTGAAACTATCTTTAAAAGTATTTCGTCCGTACCATCCTTACAAAACGACTTTTTAAGTTTGATTCAATTATCTCCAACTACAGGTCGTACACATCAAATAAGAATTCATTTGGCCTCTCTTGGTTTCCCGATTTTAGGGGATACGTTATACGCTGAAAAAACCTTACAGCATAAAGGATTGTTTTTAGCGGCGACAAAAATTTGTTTAATGCATCCTGTACTAAATGATGAAATTTGTATTCAAATAAATTTACCTAGTAAGTTTCAAAATCGGATGAATAACGAAAAAACACGATGGGATCGCTTCCATACGCAGAATTAGCCGTTTTGAGGTCTTTATTTTTTTAGAAAAAAGCCTAAAATCAAGGTAAAATATCTTATATTATCGAGAAAATAGTAGTTTTTTTAAAAAAAATAAGGCTTAATTTTGATTGATTTACTGTTTCAACATCTATTTATATGAGTAATAAATGTTACTTAAAACACTAGTACTATTTCGTTTTAGAGGACAATAAAGTTCTTTTTTTATTCGGTAGTTTTACTATAGTTTAAGAGGTGGATATTTTTTGAAAAACACTATTTATATTCATGAAATTTTTATTGATAATGTAATAAAAACCACGAAAAACTAAAATAAATATTAAATTCTTGATTGTGACCGGGGTGTATTGTCAATTAATGAATAAAAGTACTGTTTTTTTTACTATAAATATAAGCTCCTAGCAGGTGGTGTTCATGATATTTATCATGTTAAATACCTAGGCTAGTGGTATATTTGATTAGTAAAACAAGTAGAAAATAATCGTTAAAAAGTAACAATTAAATATAGAGTGTGTAAGGAATATCACTCACAAAAAAACAGAAAAAATTACAGTTAATTTTTGTAAAGCATTCCAATAAATCAAAACTCCGTGAGGAATCTAACTATTAGAATTTTAGCAAAAAAAAACAAACAGCAATAACAAACAAGATATGAACGTAGCAGAAAAAATAGCTTTATTAAAAAGCAAGCGAGAGCAAGTGCTAGAACTGGGTGGTGAAACACGCGTTGAAAAACAACACAAAAAAGGTAAATTAACCGCAAGAGAGCGTATTAATTTATTGTTTGACGAAGGTACTTTTCGTGAAATAGATGCTTTTGTAAAACACAGATCTACTAATTTCGGAATGGAAACGGTAGAAATTGAGTCTGACGGGGTTATCGTAGGATACGGTAATATTAATGGAAGACCAGTTTTTGCTTATTCTCAAGATTTTACTTCAAGAGGTGGATCATTGGGAGAAAAGCATGCGTCAAAAATCTGTAAGATTATGGATTTGGCAGTAAAAGCAGGTGCGCCAGTAGTTGGATTGAATGATTCAGGTGGAGCACGTGTAGAAGAAGGTGTAGATGCATTACAAGGATACGGAGATATCTTCTTCCGTAATTCTAGAGCATCAGGGGTAATACCTCAAATATCTGCAATCATGGGCCCTTGTGCTGGTGGAGCAGTATATTCGCCTGCAATGACTGACTATATTTTTATGGTAAAAAAGACCAGTCACATGTTTATAACCAGTCCTTATGTTATTAAAACAGTAACTGGTGAAGAAACTACTTTTGAAGAATTAGGAGGTGCAATGGCACACAATTCAACAAGTGGTAATGCACATTTTGCTTGTGAAAATGATGAGGATACAATTGAGCAAATTCGCGAATTATTGGAGCACATGCCAGCCAACAATATGGAAAGTGTTCCTGCTGTTGAAATGGAAGATGAACCAGATAGAGTTTGTGAAAAGTTAGATACTATTATTCCTGACGATCCAAAAAGACCTTATGATATGAAAGAGATCATAGAAGAGGTATTGGATGAAGGAGAGTTCTTTGAAATTCACCGTCACTTTGCAGAAAACTGTATTATTGGATATGGTCGTATGAACAACCAAACGGTAGGTATTATTGCCAACCAACCAATGATTTCTGCAGGATGTTTAGATATCGATGCTTCAGATAAGATTAGTCGTTTTATCAGAACATGTGATGCCTTTAATACACCGATAATCACTTTTGTAGATGTACCAGGATACTTACCAGGAGTAGATCAAGAATTAGGAGGGATTATTCGTCACGGAGCTAAATTATTATGGAGTTATGCAGAGGCTACTGTGCCTAAATTAACGGTTGTAGTTCGTAAGAATTACGGAGGTGCATACATTGCAATGAGTTCTAAGCATTTAGGTGCTGATATGGTATTCGCATGGCCAACTGCTGAAATTGCAGTAATGGGAGCTAAAGGAGCTGTAGAGGTAATTTCTAGTTATAGAAAAGAAATTAGCGAAGCGGATGACAAATTAGCGAAGATTGAAGAAAAAATCAACGAATACGAAACTGCATTTAATGTACCATATCTTGCAGCAGAAAGAGGATATGTGGATGATGTAATTCTTCCAAGTGAAACTAGAGAACGTTTAATCTCAGCATTAGCAGTATTAGCAAATAAAACAGAAATATTACCAGCTAAAAAACACGGAAATATTCCTCATTAAAACTAACAATTATGGATTTATTAGCAAAAAAGAAACGTGCCGCTGCCATCGCAGTAAGTTGTTACCTTCAGCAAATGGAGGAAGAAGAAAAACAACCAATGAATGTACAAGCATGGAGAAATGCAGGGATTCAAAGAATAATACAAGGTAAACAAGTATTATTTAGAAGAGGAAGACTTGTAGGGCAAAAGAATTTATAAGACAACAATACAATAACAAATTATCATGATATACGATAAACACGGGTCATTAGTAATGACCGATACCAACTATAGCGCAGACAGACCAGCAACAGCAAACCCAATAAAAATTCAAGATTTAAGTTTCCGTGATGGACACCAATCTTTATTCGCCACTAGAGGGAGAACAGAAGATATGATTCCATTAGCTGAGCAAATGGACGAAGTAGGATTTCATGCCATCGAAACTTGGGGTGGAGCTACTTTTGATACCATGCACCGTTATTTGGGTGAAGACCCATGGGAGCGTTTAAGAGTATTAAAAAAACACATGCCTAAGACTGATTTCTTTATGTTGTTACGTGGTCAAAACGTAGTAGGATACAGAAACTATGCAGATGATGTTGTAGAGAACTTTGTACAACGTGCTTGTGATAACGGAATCGATATCTTCAGATGTTTTGATGCATTGAACGATTACCGTAACTTTGAAACAGCTGCTAAAGTTGTAAAACAAAATAAAATGCACTTCCAAGGGACTATCTGTTATACCTTAACAGAACCTAGATTAGGTGGTGACGTTTATAACCTTGAATATTACATCAACAAAGCGAAAGAATTAATCGACTTTGGAGTAGATTCTATCTGTATCAAAGATATGGCTGGTTTAATTTCTCCTTACGATATTTATAACTTAGTTGTTGAGTTGAAAAAAATCACTGATATTCCATTAAACTTGCATACGCACTTTACTTCTGGAATGGGAGATTTAGCCATCTTTAAAGCAATTGAAGCTGGTATTGATATCGTAGATACTTGTATGTCTCCATACGCGTACCGTACATCTCATGCAGCTATTGAGCCTTTAGTAATTTCTTTATTAGGAACCAATCGTGATACTGGATTTGATATCAAAAAATTATCAAAAATCAGTAACGAAATGGAAAAAATAATTCCTAAATACAAGCACTTAGCAAACAACCCTAAGTACGCTATTATTGATACGGATGTAATTTTACACCAAACGCCAGGAGGAATGTTATCTAACTTGGTAAATCAATTGAAACAAATGGACGCTTTAGACCGTTTGGATGATGTATTTGAAATGTTACCTAAAGTACGTAAAGATTTAGGTACTATTCCATTGGTAACTCCAACAAGTCAAATTGTAGGTGTGCAAACTGTAAACAACGTATTATTTGATTCTTACGAAGGTGAGTACTCAAAAATTACACAAGAGGTAAAAGACCTTTGTTACGGATTGTATGGTAAAACTACGTTGCCTATCAACGAGGAATTACGTAAAAAAGCATTAAAAGATTACCCAAGAGGAGAAGAGCATATCACATGTCGTCCAGGTAGTGTTTTAGAACCAGAAATGGAAGGTGTAAAAGAAAAATTCAAAGATCTTGCAAAAGATATTGATGATGAAGTATTACTTGCTTTATACCCTATTACTGGAAAACGTTTCTTAAAAATCAAATACGGTTTAGAAGAAATGCCAGAAGAAATGAAAGGTAAAACTTTAGAACAAGTTGCTAAAGAAGAAGCTTTAATTGAAAAAGCCTTGTCTGGTGAATTGACTGCTGCGAAATCTGGAGCTAAAGGAATGGTAGAAATGGAAGTTGTTGTAGATGGTGAAACATTCAACGTTTCTATTCCTAGCAATAAAGCAACAGGACGTACCAAGCGTAAGAAAAGAGAAGTAGTAGAAGAAGTAGGAGCGGAAGGAGCAACAGTTTCTCCAATCCCAGGAATGATTATCGAATATACTAAGCAAAACGGTGATACTGTAAAAGCTGGTGAAGTTGTAGTAGTAGTGGAAGCTATGAAAATGATGAACAACTTTGAAGCAAGTAAGGACGGAGTAATCTCTGGAATTAAGTATGAATCGGGTGATGCTGTAGCCAAAAACGATGTGTTATTTGTTATTGAATAACTAATTGTAGTTTTTTGAAAAGGCTTGGATGTAATGTCCAAGCCTTTTTTTTTGCCCGAAATGTTCTTTTTCTTCCTTGAATTCTAAATTGTTAACAAAACTTATTAACAATGTTAATTTTATGTCAAATTTAATTTTTTTATCTAAAATTGTTTTAATGTGCTTATTATAGGTGTTTTATAAGAGGTGTTATTCAAAGCGTTAAAAATACGTGTAAAAAAATACGATTCAGAAAACGTTTTAGTAAGTGTTAATAATCACATACCACAAGAGTTTTATTAAACTGCTGATTTAAGTACTTTTGCAATTAACACAATTAATCAAAACAAATGAAAAAAATTATTACACTCGTTGCTTTTTTAGCTACTGTTGCTGTATCAGCACAGAATTTACAAATGCATTATGATCTTGAAAGAGAGCATATCACTACTACTTTTGAAATGTTCAAAATGGATAAGTATGGGAACACCTTTACTTTTGTTGATTTAGATTATAATACCGGAGCTGGAATAAGCGGTGCTTATTTTGAAATAGCTCGTGTATTAAAAACGGAAAAAATGCCTGTTGGATTGCATGTGGAATACAACGGTGGTTTGGGAACTTTTGATATGGGAGGTACTACCGGAGGTTTTACTATTAACGAAGCATGGATACTTGGAGCTAACTACTCTAAAGGAAATGCAAAATGGGGATTCTCTACCTACGCAGGTTACAAAGCATTTACAGGTGCTGATGGAGAAGGAAACTTCCAGGTAACAGGAACATGGTACTACAATTTTGCTAAAAACTTTACATTCTCTGGTTTTGCAGATGTATGGAGTGAAAACGGATTGTCTGATAAAACAGTTTTCTTATCGGAACCTCAATTATGGTATCACTTAAACAAATCATTCTCTATTGGAGGTGAAGTAGAATTGTCTAATAATTTTGCCTATGTTTTTGATTTTAAAGTACGTCCTACTTTAGCAATCAAATGGAACATATAATCTTATAACCAACTATTATGTTCGATAAATATTTTAAAATTAAAGAAAGCGGTTCTACCGTTAAAACCGAAGTTGTAGCAGGAATAACCACCTTTATGACAATGGTATATATATTGGCTGTAAATCCTGGTATTTTAGGAGAAACAGGAATGGATAAAGGAGCTGTATTTACAGCGACTGCCTTGTCTGCTGTAATTGCAACCTTAGTGATGGCTTTAGTAGCTAAATTACCTTTTGCTCTGGCTCCTGGTATGGGCTTGAATGCGTTTTTTGCTTTTACCGTAGTTTTAGGAATGGGATATTCTTGGGAATTTGCTTTAACAGCGGTATTCTTGGAAGGGATTATTTTTATCATTTTAACAGCGTTTAATATTCGTGAGTTGATTGTAAATTCTATTCCACTCAACTTAAAACATGCTGTCTCTGTTGGTATTGGGTTATTTATTGCCTTTATTGGTTTAAAAAACACAGGACTTATTGTAGACAATCAAGCGACTTTAGTGAGTTTAGGAAACATGAAAAACCCTGCAGTATTCGTTGGAATGGCTGGTGTGATTGTCATAGGTATTTTATTGGCTAAAAAAGTAAAAGGTGCGATCTTAATTGGGATTTTAGCTTCTACTATTATTGGACTTTTTGTTGGAGTTACGGTAATTCCAGAAGGATTTTCTTTGGTGAGTTTACCTCCATCTATAGAGCCAGTATTCTTTAAATTTGACTTTACTCAGGTATTCACCTTAGATATGTTAATTGTATTATTTACTTTCTTATTTGTTGATATGTTTGATACCGTAGGAACACTTGTAGGAGTGGCTTCTAAAGCAGATATGTTAGATAAAGAAGGACGTGTACCACGTGTAAAACAAGCATTATTTGCTGATTCAATTGGAACATTTTTTGGAGCGATCTTAGGAACATCCACCGTAACCACTTATGTGGAAAGTGCGGCAGGAGTTGCTGAGGGTGGTAAAACTGGTATGACCGCTTTAACTGTGGCCGCTATGTTTGCGTTATCATTGTTTTTTGCACCATTATTTATGATTGTTCCTGCAGCTGCTACAGCTCCAGCATTAATCATTGTTGGGTTGTTTATGATCACTCCAATTATGAAAATTGACTTGGAAGACTTTACAGAAGCAATTCCAGCATTTTTTACAATTGTAATGATGCCACTGACCTATAGTATCGCTGAAGGTATTGTATTTGGTATGTTATCATTTGTGATCTTAAAATTATTGACGGGTAGATATAAAGAAATCAAACCTATTATGTATTTAATCGCCGTGCTATTTTTGGTGAAATTTTACATTGCCTAAATAAAGGTTAGTTTATAAAAAAAAGGGATGCAACATATTGTTTGCATCCCTTTTTTAGTTTTAAGCTGTTCCCTTTAATATAAGATTATACAGCATAATTATTACCAACACTTTTTAATGGAATACAAGGGGTAAATACACCTGGTACGGGTTGATAATTGAAGATGGTGGTGCCAACTTCTTTAGAACTATAAAAGCCAAGTAAGGTATAATGTCGAATGCAAATTAAATAGGAATATAAATAATACTTATCCCGATTGTGGACAACGGAAATGTCGCTGTTTACTAATTTAAAGATACTTGCTTGTTGGGTCTCAGAGAGTTCAAAGTATTGTTTTAGTAACGTATCAAATTCTTTTTTACTACCTCGTGATGCTTCTTTTTTGAATGTTGATTTGAATTTTTCTTCAAATATAAGCCCTCCTTTTCTGAATTTTTCTTGCGCTTCTAAATCCAACACATTTTTCAAAACAAGGTCTATAAATTGTGGTATTACAAGGTCCAATGCCCCAATCGATTCTGATTGAGGTAAAATTAAATCAGCCAACTGACCGACAATAAAAACCTGGTGGCTATTTAAAAAATGTGCCTTCCAAAGTTGTTCCCTTTCTGGTTCACAGGCACTCAATAGTTGCAACAAGCTTGGTCCCGCAATTATGGCTGTCATGCTTAGCGTCATTGTTTTTAAAGAGTCTCTTCTGTTCATAATTAAAAAATGTTGTTTTTTAGTTGTTTACTAGCATGATTGGCTGCTCTAGCAGTTAAAGCCATATAAGTTAACGATGGGTTCTGATAAGGAGAGGAGCTCATACAAGCCCCGTCGGTAACGTATACATTCAAGACACTGTGGACTTGATTGTTTTTGTTTAGAACGGATGTTTTGGGGTCATGTCCCATTCTAGCGGTGCCCATTTCGTGAATGGAATTACCAGGGAAACTCGGTTGGTCATATCCTTTTACATTTTTAAAACCGGCAGTTTTAAACATGTTTATCGCTTCTTGCTGAATGTCTGCTCGCATCAATTTTTCATTTTCTTTAAACTCACAATTAAATGTGACTGTAGGTAGCCCCCATTCGTTTGGTTTATTGAAATTCAAATACATTTTATTTTCATGATAAGGCAAGCATTCACCAAAAGCTGTCATTCCAATTTTCCATGGACCAGGTTTATAAAGAGATTCCTTTAAGTCTTTTCCATAGCTTAATTCATTAATAGCACGTTGCCAATTGGATCTACTAGCACTTCCTTGAAACCCGAAGCCTCTTAAGTAGTTTTGCTTACTTTTTTTATCGCCTAAATTCCGAAATCTTGGAATATGAAAACTAGTAGGTCTTCCATTGCTATAAAAAGAATCTTCAAAACCATCAACATTGGCTGTGGCGCCTACTTTAAAATGATGGTCCATTAAATTATGTCCCAATTCACCACTATCGTTCCCCATTCCATTTGGGAATCGAGGAGAAGTAGAGTTTAATAAAATAGCGGTACTAGCAACGGTAGAAGCACAGCAAAAAATCACTTTGGCTTTAAATATAATTTTCTCATGGCTAAGTCGATCTACCACTTCTACACCAGTCGCTAATTTTGTATTGGGGTCGTATATTATTTTATGAACAATAGAATTTGCTCTGAGCGTCATGTTGTTTGTTTTGTTCGCAGCAGGCAGGGTAGAGGAGTTACTGCTAAAATAGCCTCCCATAGGACATCCCCTAATACATCGGTTACGGAATAAGCAATTACTCCGACCTTCATGTTTTTTAGTCCCTGTTAAATGAGCAAAACGTCCCATGATCAAATGGCGATTTTCATACGTGTTTTTAATTTTTTTTCGAAAAGCTGTTTCTACACAATTCAATTCCATCGGCGGCGAAAAAATACCATCAGGTAAATGATCAAGTCCTAGTTTTTCACCACTAACGCCAATAAATTCTTCAACTTTATCATACCAAGGTGCAATGTCGTGATAACGTATGGGCCAATCTACTGCGATGCCCTCCTTTTTATTGGCTTCAAAATCTAAATTGCTAAGCCGTAAGGTTTGTCTTCCCCATGTTATAGAACGGCCCCCTACATGATACCCTCGAATCCAATCGAAACGTTTGTCTTCATTATATGGATGCTTTAAATCATTTACAAACCAATGCTTACTTTCTTCGTTGGTTGTATAGCCCGTTCGGGCTTGTTTTTTTTGTGTTTTTGCACTTGTTACCGTAGGCATTCCACGGTATTTAAAATCCCAAGAATCTTGGTGGGCTGTTGGATAGTCATTGATATGTTCCACCATTCGTCCACGTTCTAGGACTAAGGTTTTAAGCCCTTGTTCGCATAATTCCTTTGCAGCCCAACCACCGGAGATTCCAGTGCCAATTACAATGGCGTCATACATTTCTTGATGCTTTTTCTCCTTCATGTTTCTACTAAATAGTCGTTTAACAAGGCTAGAAATTTTTAAGTAACTACTAGCCTTGTTTTAAAAATGTTGCTATAATTCTTTGATACGTATATTTCTAAATTCTAATTCCGATCCATGACCCAAAAAGGCGATATGCCCTTTGTTTCTTTTGAGTCCAGGATGATCCTTTTGGTCTAGATTTCCATTTTTAGTGGCGTCCTTTATATTGGCGTCCACAATAACAGTCCCGTTTAGTATGATTTTTATATGATCTTTGGTGACAATTACTTCTTCTGTATTCCATTGACCTATCGGTTTTAAATGTCCGCGTTTTGCTGCTACAATCCCGTATACCGAACCATGGTATTGGTACGGTTTTAGGTTGGCATAAATGACTGCAGTATTGTCAAGAATTTGTAATTCTTTTCCTTCGTACGCAGCGTCACCTTCTAATGGAGCATGGATACCCAAACCATTATTTGCTCCAGGAGTCAACTTGAATTCGAATCGGAAATTGAAATTTGAATACTCATTGGCGGTGTATAAATTACCATGGCCTCCTTGTTTTGGCTGTACCATAATGGTGTTGTTTTCCACGGTATAATCTTTTTTATTTCCTATCCAATGGTCCAAATCATTTCCGTTAAAAAGTGATTTAAAACCTGCTTTTTTCTCTGTTTCTGTTAAGAGGACATTGCTTGTGCTAATTTCTCTTACAAATACATTTCTAAAACCTAAATCCTCACCGTGGGCTTGTAATTCGATGGCATCCTTTGTAAATATTGGAAGTTTTCTATCCCAGTAGTTTTCGAGCGCTACATTGTCTGTGACTAAAATTCCGTTCAAATGAACCGTAACACGTTCACCGATCATTTTAATACGGAAAGTATTCCAGTCATTTATAGGATTGTCAGCAACCACCAAAGGCGTGCTTTTGTGTGTTTGGTTATTGTAAAGTCCGCCACTTCCTACTTGGGCACCCACATTGGTACGGGCAATATCCCAAATTTGAATTTGTGGTGTTCCTCTCAAATAAATTCCACTATCACCACCATTTGTAATTTTCCAATCCACCAACATTTCAAAGTCTCCATAGTCTTTAATCGTACAAATATTATTATATCCTTCGCCTTTAAATCCGATGATTCCATCTTTTACAAACCAATCTCTTAGCATTTGCTTGTTGGCTTTTAACTGTTCCTTTTGCAAGGTAGCCGAAGTCATTTTTCCTCTGGCAATTGGATTTTTAACAAGTCCTTTCCATCCATCGAGATTTTTGCCATTAAAAATTGGAGTAAACCCTTTTTCTGTCGACATCTTATCTAAAAATTCTTTGACGTCTATTTTTATATATTGACTGTCAGGTCCTGTTAAATTATTGACTCCTAATGCTACAATTTCACGAACCAATTGACCACTTAAACCATCCTTTTTACCTGGGCTTGGCAATGCAATTTGTATGGCTGCATTGGAGGCTGTAGTTTTAAGTTCCGGTAAGTGAAGGTATTTAGAAACAAAAATGAGTGATAAAAACGACTTGATACTACTGGCTGTTTTAAGTATCTTCTTTTGTTCATCAATGTTTTTGTGGAAAGGCATTAATTTTTTAATAAGTAATAATTTTTGAGCGTCTGGAAGCTTTGACTTTTGTACCTGTGACAGGTAGTAATCAAAGGATTTGGCTCTTAATTCTGGCTTTTTTGATGTGCTTATCACATCGAACAAACGTGGTAATGCTTCTGTGTTACGCCATAAGGATAAGGTGTTTAAAGCTTGTAATTGTTCTTTTTTGTTTTCAGATTTCAATGATTTAACTACGAGTTTTAAGGCGTGATCATTGCTTAATACAGGAAGAATCGGGAGTAGTTTTTCTTTTTTCTCTATGGAGGTATACGCACTAAGTACCTGCTTAACATGAGTATCATCTGTTGACTTATCAAGCACTGTAACAATGGCTTTTTGAATATTAGCGATGTTTTTTGGTTTGCTACTTGATGCCAAAATTGTTAAAAGTTGCGATACGTCATTAGCTCCAGAAATTGATGGTAGGGCTTTGTAAGTAGCCTCTATCACCATTTGATTTTCTGATTTTAATAATGCTGTAATTGGTTTGAATGCTTCCGTTGCATGACGTGCTGCCAATACATTTATTAACACAACTTTCCCGTATGCATTGCTAATTGATAGCTGTGTGGCCATTTGTTTGGCATCAGATGCAGCAACTGTTTTTAATAAACTAGACTCTATTGCTGTTAACTTATTACTGTCCGAGGTCTTTTTTAATAGTTTAAAAAGAATAGGAAGTGCTTGTTGTTTAGGTTGGTATGCAAGTGCTTTAATCCCTGCTATCATTACTACATCATGCTTAGATTGTGTGGCAGGAAGTATACATTGTTTAAAAACGGAAGCTTCTTGTACATGACTAAGCATTCGAATGATTTGAGGTTTTCCTTCTACAGGACTTGTTTTATACGCTTTTAACCACTTTTTTAAATTGTGAGCACTTAAGTTGTCTTTTGCAAGATCCAATACAGCACCACGATACGTATTATTACGGTGCTTAAATTCTTTTATAAAAGTACTTGTTACATCTTTATTGCTGCTGGAATTTAATAGTTGTAATCCAGCGACTCTAAAATGTAATTGCTCATCTGCAGTACAATGTTGTAAGATTTTTTTAGCTACTTTTTTACGGAGTACTTGGTTTGTTGTGTTTTTTCCATAAGCAATAAAAGATAGGATGGCCTCAGATGCATCAAGTTTATAGGCGGCTTTCTGTGTTGCTGCTTCTATAATATCATATGAATTATTCGTCGCTAATTTAGCAAGTGTTTTAAGGACTTTTTGCTGTAATGTATGATTGTCAGTATCAGAAAGACTTGTGATAAAGACTGCTGAGGGTGCGTATTGTAAGGTTCCTAAAGCTTCTATATGAGCTATTAATAGTTGCCCTTTTCTTTTTTTACTGCTTTTTAAAATTGCCTTTGAGGCCTTAGGACTGTTGATACTTGTGAGTACACTTAAAGCGGGATTGTACAAGTCCACGTTAGAGAGATAGGAACTCATTACTGGAATACTAGTATCGCTCGCGCAATGCTCCAATCGTTGAATTAGAAAAATTTTAATTTCGTTATTGGAAGTGTTTTCTAGGGCTTTTAAGATGGCTTTTTCTACCATATTAATATGACCAGTCTTATTTGCATTTGTACTGTATACGGAAATGCTATTAATCGCATAGCGAGCCTGTGTATCGTCGCCAGTTCCTAAAGGGACTAACATGTCGGTAATTTTGAGTATGCCGGGGCTTCCTAAGTCATACAACTGCTGCATTAAAGTATTTGAATGCGTCAAATCTTTTGTAGGTAGTTGAGCTAGAATATCGGCAACTTTGGTGTCTAATGTTCGGTTAATTTGTGCACTTATAGGTGCTAGGGTTCCAATAAGTATTAAAAATATACTGAGAAACTTAATTGTTTTTTTCATTTTAAAATGTCTTAATGTGATTAGTATGCCCAAGAATTACGCATTGGTTGATTTATAAGTCGGTTGGCAGCTTCGTCGTTTATGAATTCTTGTTTTACGGGGTCAAAGTCTAAAGATCTACCGAGTCTAAGAGCTACAATACCCATGTTTACAATGGTTGCGGAGCGATGTCCATTTTCTTCATTTAAAGCAAATTTTTGACGTGTTTTAACAGATTCACTAAAACTACTGATTTGCTCTTCTGGGTCTGGTAGGCTATTGATTAAACCTTCAATATTAGGTATGGTAGATTTAAAACCGTTGAATATTTTCCCGTCTGGACCTTCTATATAAGCGGCATTTTTATCTGAATTTTCACCGTCTAAAATAATTTGACAACCATCTGCATAGGTGAAAGTGATTTTTCGCCAAGTTCCAATCGCATCATAATGCTGCTGAGGAGCATCGACCTCCACTTTTATAGGGCTCGTGTTATCTTTTCCTAAAAAATATTGGACAGGATCTATATAATGTTGTCCCATGTCTCCGAGACCTCCTCCGTCATAATCCCAATATCCTCTAAAGGTAGAATGTACACGATGTGGATGGTATGCTTTATCAGGAGCTGGACCTAACCACATGTTATAGTCTAATTGATCTGGAGCTACCTGAGGCGCAAGGTTTTCTTTTCCTACCCAATAAAATTTCCAATTAAAACCGGTGACACCACTAATGGTAACTTTTAAAGGCCAACCTAAAACCCCGCTGTCTACTACTTTTTTTAATTTTTTTACGGGAGTTCCCATGCCATAAAAATTATCTTTAAATCGGAACCATGTATTTAAGCGGAACATTTTTCCATGCTCTTTCATGGCTTCTACAACACGTTTTCCTTCTCCAATAGTTCTTGTCATTGGTTTTTCACACCATACATCTTTACCTGCTTCTGCAGCCATAACGGACATAATTCCGTGCCAATGTGGTGGGGTTGCAATGTGAACAATATCGATATCGGGTCTTGCAAGTACATCTCTGAAATCGCGATACCCTTGAACACTGTTTCCTGTTTTTTTAAGTGTTTGTGCTAAATGATTTCCATCAGCATCACAAATAGCTAACAGTCTTGTTCCTTCATATCCTAGATGTCCTTGACCCATACCACCAACACCAATTACGGCTTTTGTCAATTGATCACTTGGAGCTATAAATCCATTTCCTCCCATAACATGTCTTGGGATTATGGTAATGCCTGCTGATATTGCCAAGGTCTTTTTAACAAAATCTCTTCTGCTATTATTTTTACTATCCATAATTATAAAGGTTTAATATTTAGATAACAAAAGAAAGAGACCTTGTGTAAAAATAGGGGTAATGGAAGGGGTAATGAAAAAAATATTTTAGGAATAAGGATGCTTTTATCTAAAAAAAGACGTGTTTTTGTTTAAAATGGACTTGAACACACTTGTAGGTGTTTTTCGACAAGTCGTATACGTTTTTATAAATGCAGTATTCTTTAGTTTTACACCCATCCAATAAAATAATTATGTGCATTAGAACTGTGACTTTTAGTTTTGCTTAAAGAAATATGTTGGTGTTCCTTGCACAATGAAGAAAAGGCAATTGTTAGAATAATAGTTAAGGGCTTTGGCGTCTCTTATACGCGCTCTAATAATGATCGTAGATTAATGGAACTACTTTATAATTGAATGGTCGTGGTATTCTGATATACTATCTTCGAATGAAGTGGTATAGGTTTCTTTGTAAACTTTTTGATAGAGTTTTACAAAATTATCGTAGGTGGTTTTAGCGAAATTTAATTTTCCCTGTTGAATGAGTATTTGCATTTTAATGCGTAATGCTCTTTCGTTTAAATCATCGTATAGATAGATGACATCGATAATCTTTAAAGTAAGTTTACCATTTTCTTTGATGGCTAAATTTTCGATATAGTAAAAACATTGTTCTATAAGATGGTGACTAAATTTTTCTATATGCGGGTCCAACCAGGAAGCATTACTGCTATTTAATAGTCGTCCTCGGTTCAGCATAGCAATAAGAGAGGGAAGTGTAGCTTTCAGTTCTGAAATATTGTAGTCGCTCCCTGTAATTTTTTTAACGAATTCATTTGACAATTGATAATCGCAATAACAGTTTTCTCCAATGTTGATACTCCAAAGTTTAGACTTAAATTCTACCGCTATTTCAGTACATGACGAGAGTACGGATCTTAGGTTTTGTATGTTTGTACCTCGTGTGTTTTTTGCGCTTTGTGCACTCATCCCTGGCCAAAGAAAACTGGTTAGTTTTTTAGTACTGATTCCTTTTTCATCTCCGAGACTATGTAAAAAAATGACAAGAAATAATTGCTTTAATTTTGGGGATAAATTAGGAGCAATATCAATGTCTTTCGCGTTTATAATCTGTAAGCTTCCAAAACAATATATCTTTTCCTTAAAATTATGTTCAGCGAGAGAGCTTACATGGGAAGATTCTTTGAGACCTTGTTTCTTTTTCGGTCTGTTGGTTTTATTTGATAAGCGTGTCCTTAAAAAATAAAATAAACCAATACAAAGTAAGATGAGGCCGATGGCTATGCTGACTAGTTTTACATAAGATTTTTTAGGAGATTTGTTTTTAAACTGATTTTTAATTTCAGTTTTATTCAATTCACGTTCCCATATTTTAATAGGCCCCATATATCCAATAAAAAATTCTTCCCATAAATTACTTCCTATAAGTAGGTTGTAGTTGGTGGTCTCATAATTAGCAATTAAATCTACTTGATCGGTTTGCAGCCCGTTGATATAAAATTGAAGATTGTTATTTATTTCGGAGTGTACCAAGGCAATATGTGTCCATTTATTTAAAGGGATTTCAGACGATCTTGAGATATAATCTTTAATTCCAGCCATGGTAAATGTTAAATAGCCATTAGTGATTTTTACTACAAAATTATCCCCTTTTCCAAGGATGCCATTGGCATTTCCTCGTTGGCTTGGTTTGATCCACGCCGTGATAGTAAAACTTGATTTTAAAGCTGTTCTACTTGAAATTCCAGTATCTATATAGGCACGTTTATTAAAGTATCCAGCAGATTTATGTGCGCTGTCTGGAACTATTTTTATGTCGTTTAATACTATTTCGTCCCCCATGTTTCGGACGCTATTGTTCAAGGTTTTGTCATACTCAAAATGGTCTGTCAATCCAAAAGTAGGGGATAGGGGAAAGGCATTAAATTCCTTTTGGTTGTTACTGTTTTCATCGGTAGTGATAATAATATCGGGTGAAAAATAGTAACCTGGTTTATATGGGATTAAACCGTAAGATTGATTGTCGGTTGTTTTCCTAGGGAAACTAAAATGACCATTCGCTTTGCGATTTTCAAAGTTTTTAAAAGCGACATTCTCCAATAAATGTTGTTTGGTTTTAACAACTCCAAATATTTTTTCGGTGCTATTGAATAAGGTTACAAAATGAACTGTTTTTTTTAAGGTACTACTATCTGCACTAATAAAATTAGGTAATTTTCCTGAGTTATTCCAAATGCTATAGAGTAAGCTATCGTTAACCGCGCTGTTCTTTTTATAGGTTACAGCACCAAAAGGTTTTATGCTGTTGAAATGGTTTTTTTTACCAGTAATGGTGTTGATACGGTCTATGTTGACCTCCTGAATCTGTTTGGGATGGATATAGGTAAACGAAGGGTTAAGAGCGTAAAGGCTATCACTGTTTTTTTTACTAATGATGACTAGATTCGTACAGTGTTTTGATAATTTATTTATAAAATCCCAATCGTCTTTTGTGGTGTAATTAATTGCAAGAGGTACGTCCGTGGACAGTATCTCTTTAAGAGTGGTCTTTTGAATGTTTTTGGGTTGTAAATACAGATGACTGCGAAGGCGGAGTTCTAATTGTTGCTCCTTAGACAAGGAATTATAATTTTGCGCAAAACCCATATGAACAAATAGTACAATAAAACTCGGAATCAGATAATATGAAATTAGTTTATTCAATGTTTTATATGGATGTCTAGGTACACAAATATAAAAAATATAATGGGACATTCATTGTTTTTTAGACAAACAATATTACAGAAGTTATACTACCAATGACAATCCAAAATGACAGATATAAACGGTTTACCCAATCGAGTTGAGTATATGTTTTTTTCGTTTTACCGTTCTATTATTCGCCTAATTAAAACAAAAAATAATTCTATTTCTAAACCTTTACTTGGAAATGTAATTGGTATACGTAGATTTTAGGTAGTAGGTTTTGATCGTTTTGATGGATAAAAAGGAAATGAAATAGTGAAAATAATAGGATAAATGATGGTGAGGATTTTTATCATTTTATATTAAACAGTATTGCTTGAGTAAAGCGCAGTTTATAAAAAAAGGGATGCAACCTTTAGTTACATCCCATTTTTAGTGCTGATTATATCTTGTTCTAATGCTGAAAAGGATTAAAATTTTCTGGGCTTCCTTCAATTTTCAATACTACCACACCGTGACTAGGTACCGTTAAGGTAATCTCTTTGTCGGTTTGTAGCTTATAATTTTTTGTAGTCCATAAATCTTCTATAGAATATCCGTCAGCAGCTTTAATTCCAACTTCTTTTAAATCAAAAGTGAAGGTTGCCTCTTTTTTAGATCGATTTAGTAGCGTTACGGCTACTTTTCCACTCATGGTATGTATCAATGGTTTGGCCCATACTTCTACACTATCCGTTTTTATCAATCTACGTGCTTGGTAGCCTAAAGGATCTTGATTTAGGGCAATTACTTTTTTATTGGTTAAAATGTCGATCGTTTCTTGTGTCATTGTACTCAAATCATTTCCTGCTAACAAGGGAGAATTCATCATACACCACATAGAAAAATGTGCACGGTCTTCATTCAATGTCATTCCACGTCCTACTTGTAGCATGTCCATATCGTTTACATGTCCTGGAGAGGAATGCATCCATAAATCAGCATTTAAATCTATGATATGAAGTATGGATTTGAATTTATTGGAGATGTCACCAGAAATTCGCCAAGAATCGGCTATAGGAATTGCCCATTTTCCAGGGAATTCCCATCGGCAAATATTGTATAATGTTCCTGGTTTTATTTCTTCAATCAATTTACCAATTTTGGTATAACTTGTTTGCTCATCGAGTCCCAGCCATTGACCACCACACCAATCTATTTTTAAGAAGTCATAGTTCCATGTTTTTAAAAACAAGGTAATGTCTTTGCGTTCGTGTCCGTACATTCCGGATCCCACGCTAATGGTGTCCTTATCCCAATAGGAACCGCACGTATTAATTCCTGCATCCGAATAGATACCTGCTTTCAGTCCTTTCGAATGAATGTAATCTGACAAATTACGCATTCCAGCAGGAAAACGTGTGTGATGCGCTATTAAATTACCCAAGCTATCTCTTCCTCCAAAAAAGCCATCATCTATGTTTATAAAATTGTAGCCAGCCTCTTTCATTCCTGAAGAAACCATAAAATCGGCTTGTTTTTTAATAATATCTTCATTGATGTTGATATGATAATTGTTCCAACTGGCCCATCCCATAAGTGGTGTCTTGGGTTTTTCAATGGAAGTTTTTTGTGATTGCTGATTGCAAGAAATTATGATACAGACTAGGAGTAGATACAGTAAGTTTTTCATGGAGAAAATTCAATAATTAATAAAGGTTAAAATTACGTTTTTTAATTTTATCGCTAAAGATTTGTTTTGAAAAATAATGAACAAAAAAAAGGTGCAAATCATATATTGATTGCACCTTTATGATGGTATAAATAGATGGTATTATCTTTTTAATCCTTTTGATTTATTAGGTAGTATTAGGTTTAATACTACTCCAACTACAGAAGCAAGTCCAATTCCTGCCAATGAAAAGTTTCCGTGTGATATTTGAGCACCACCAATACCTACGGTAAGGATAACAGAAACAATTATTTGATTTCTAGAATTTGCAAAATCTGTTTTTGCATCTATCAGTGTTTTGATACCGATACTAGCAATCATTCCAAAAAGTAAAATCATAATTCCACCTAATACGGCTTCAGGAATTGTTTTTAAGAAAGCACTTACTTTTCCAATCAATGAAAAAACGATCGCAGTAACTGCAGAGATTCTAAGAATTCTAGGATCCACAATTTTAGTCAAGGCAATAGCACCTGTAACTTCAGAATAGGTGGTATTAGGAGGTCCTCCTAAGAATCCTGCAAAAGCAGTAGCCACACCATCTCCTAATAAAGTTCTATGTAATCCTGGGTCTTTTACAAAGTTTTTATCTGCAACACCTCCAATAGCGTACATATCTCCTACATGTTCAATAATAGGTGCAATAGCTACAGGGATCATATATACAATAGCACCCCAGTTAAATTCTGGAGTTGTAAATTTAGGTAAGGAGAACCATGCTGCTTCATTCACAGCTGTAAAGTCTACAAGTCCTGCAACGACAGAAATAATATATCCTACAATAATTCCTACAAAAATAGGAATCAATTTCATCAACCCTTTTCCAAAGGTTATGATTAAAATGGCGGTAATTAATACAGAAAGTGCAATCATCCAGTTAGTAGATGCCATTCCAACACCAATACTAGCTAATGATAATCCAATAATCATGATTACAGGACCTACAACAACAGCAGGGAATATTTTTTCAATCACTCGTAATCCCCATAATTTTATAATTCCAGATACTAATCCGTAAACGATACCGACGGCAATTAAACCTCCTAATGTTCCGGGATATCCGTATAATTTAGTTCCCGCTACAATTGGTGCGATAAAAGCAAAGCTACTTCCTAAAAATACAGGAACTTTTCCTTTGGTTATGAGGTGGAAAATAAGTGTTCCTACACCGGCAGTAAATAAAGCGACGGCTGGGTCAATGTCAATTAAAAGGGGGACGAGCACCGTGGCTCCAAAGGCGACAAATAAAAATTGTACACCAATAATAATTCTCTTGGTTAAGTTGGTTTGCATTTTAATGGTTTTTTATAATAAAATGCGAAAATACAACAAGCTGAAGTATAGACAAAAGATTGTGGTGTTTTTTAGTTAATTAGTGATTTAGGAGTCAGAAGTCAGGACTTTTGATAGGATAGAAGCTTTGTGTGGATTTTTTTTAAAGTTTCGATTCCTATGTTTAATAGTCCTGCTTCCAGTGTCCAATTGCTTTGTTTCTAGTCTTTAACTCCAAGTTTCGTTAAGATGATGTTCATTAAACACCAATTAGTAAATGAGTACTGTAATAAGTTAGCGCCAACAAAGCCAGCTAACCACAGCCACTTTTGATCTACATAAATACTTAATAATACACTTGTTAGTACAAAAGTACCTGCAATTCCTTTAATTAATCGTTGTTTCATAATACTTGTTTATTTGTTGTATTTCTTTTTTAAGGAAGAAATGATGGTTAAAATTTGTTTAAATAAATTTATCTATAGGGATTACTATTGCTTTGGCTGGGTTGTTAGTCCTTTGCTCAGCATTGTATTGTTTTATGTTTTCTAACATAATGTCTATTTTGTCTTCAGAAGTGAATGAAAAATAAAGCTTGGAGTCCAAACTATCTCTATGGGCTGAAAACCAATTGTCTTCTATGTTTTTTATAGGTGAAAATTTTTGCCCTTGAATGTTCGATGTACTGTACACATCAATTTGAGATTTTTTAAAAAGCGTACAGATGTCTTTTTCAAATTCTGTGACGGTGGTAATTACTAGTAATTGCATAAGAGGAAAAGTGTTTGGTTTTTAAGAAAAACACTCCTGCTTGTGTTTAAAACGCATTGCGCAGGAATGTTTCGTATAGCTGTTATTTTTCGGGGTGTTTGTGTTTTTCTGTCATATAATAGACTAGTGGTACTACCAATAATGTTAGGATGGTTGACACGATAGTTCCTCCCATTAAAGAGATGGCAAGTCCTTGGAAAATGGGGTCAAATAAAATAACAAATGCACCAATAACTACGGTTCCAGCGGTTAATAATATAGGAATTGTACGTACGGCTCCTGCTTCAATAACAGCTTGTTTTATAGGAACACCATCTTCCAATCGGAGTTCTATAAAGTCGATCAGTAATACGGAATTTCGTACCATAATTCCGGCCAGAGCAATCATACCTATCATGGAAGTAGCGGTAAAAAATGCATCCATCATCCAATGCCCTAAAATAATTCCAATCATAGATAAGGGAACAGCTACTAACATCACTAGAGGGGCTTTAAAGTTTTGAAACCATCCGACAATTAAGATGTAGATCACCAAAATGGCAATTCCAAATGCAGCACCTAAATCTCTAAATACTTCATAGGTTATTTGCCATTCACCATCCCATTTTACGGTGTATTGGTCTTCGTATTTTGGCTGTTGATTAAAGGCTTCTTGGAGTGTATATCCACTAGGCATTTTAATTTCTGACAAGCGGTCGGACATGTTTAAAATACCATATACAGGACTTTCTAATACACCTGCCATATCTGCTAATACATATACAACTCGTTTTTGATTTTTCCTGTAAATGGCCTTTTCACGGATTCTTTCTTTTACTTGAACCAAATTTCCTAGCGGAATGGCAATTCCATTTTGTCCAATTATTTTTAAACTTTTGAGATCTTCTATGGATGATTTTTCTTTTTCATCCAAACTCAACACAATTCCAACTTGTTGATTGGCTGTTTCCTTGTAAAGAGTAGAAATCGGCAATTCAGTCAAAGCCATATTCAATGTTTTTACAATTTGAATAGGAGCAATCCCGTTTAACATTGCTTTTTCCTTGTCTATTTCAAAATGATACTCTTTCTGATCAGCTTCTACCATCCAATCTACATCTACAATGTCAGGTGTTGATTTAATGAGTGACTCCAACTGTTTGGCAATTCCCATTTGCGTTTTGTAATCAGGGCCATATACTTCAGCTACTATAGTTGATAGTACAGGAGGTCCTGGCGGAACTTCTACTAGTTTTACGTTGGCTTGGTAGCGATCACCTATTTCTTGAATGGCGGCTCTTAGTTTTTTTGCAATGTCGTGACTTTGTGTACTACGTGCTTCTTTTGCAATTAAATTTACTTGAATATCAGCCATATTTGACCCTCCTCTGAGGTCGTAATGACGAACGAGTCCATTAAAAGTAATAGGAGCAGAGGTTCCTATATAACTCTGATGATTGTCCACTTCAGTTTGCTGAGATAAAAAGTAAGCAATTTCTCTAGTCACTGCGGCGGTGCGTTCTAAAGTAGTTCCTTCGGGCATGTCTATGACCACTTGGAATTCATTTTTATTGTCAAAAGGAAGCATTTTTACTGCAACAGATTTGGTAAAAAACATCGTCATAACAAGTAGTAGCGTACCAAAAGTAATCCCTAAGAATAACCATCTTTTTTTTCTGTTTTCTAGCATTGGTTTCTCTAACTTATCATAAATTTTGTAAATCAATGTAGTTTCAAGTCCTTTTGCTTTTTTAGTTTCTTGTGTGTCTTTTTCTTTTAATAAATGGAATCCTAAATAGGGGGTAATGGTCAAGGCTACAAAAAGTGACAATATCATGGCGATAGATGCACCTATAGGCATTGGACTCATATATGGCCCCATTAATCCAGATACAAAAGCCATGGGTAAAACGGAGGCAATTACCGTAAATGTGGCTAAAATGGTTGGGTTCCCAACTTCATTGATGGCGTATAATGCTGCTTGTTTAAAAGGAAGGCGTTTCATTTTAAAATGTCGGTGCATGTTCTCCGCTATAATAATGGAGTCATCCACGACAATTCCTGTGACAAATACCAGGGCAAATAGAGTAATTCTGTTCAAGGTATAATCCAGCATATAATAGCTAAACAGTGTCAATGCAAAAGTGATAGGTACCGATAAGAACACGACCAATCCTCCGCGCCATCCCATGGCAAGCATCACTACTATAGTAACCGCAATAATGGATCCGAATAAGTGTAACAACAGTTCCGATACTTTGTGAGAGGCCGTTTCTCCGTAATTTCTAGTTACAGAAACATGGACATCGTCAGGGATGAGGGTTTCTTTAAGATGTTCAATTTTTTCGAGGATGATTGCTGCTATTTTCATAGCATCCGCCCCTTTACGTTTTCCTACAGATAAAGTAATTGCCGGATAGTCACCTGTATATTGACTGGATTTTTCACTTGCTTTTCCATATCCAAAAGAGACATAGTTCTTAGGTATTTCTGGACCATCTACAACGTTGGCTACCTGTTTTAAATAGACAGGTAAGTTGTCTTGCACCCCTACTACCAAATTTTCTACATCTTCTGTACTTGAAAGAAAATCACCAGTATTTACGAAGTATTCAACATCATTTCTGTCAAAACTTCCTGAAGTTTGCTGTGCATTATTGGCCTGTATTTTTTGAGTGATACTCAACATGTCAATACCACTTTCAGCCATCTTTGTTTTATCTAAAATGACACGTACTTGCTCATTGCGACCTCCAATGGTTTTGGTGATAGCTACATCGTTTATCTTTTCAATTTCTGAACGTAATTCGTTGGCAATTTTTTTGAGTTGATAATCATCATATGTTTCACTCCACAGGGTAAGTCCCAACATAGGAACATCATCTATGGCACGTGTTTTAATTAATGGAAGCGAAACACCTTGAGGCATTTGATCCATGTTTTTCATGATCTCATTGTATAATTTTACAAAGGAACGCTCAATGTCTTCACCTACGTAAAATTGAACAATTATCATAGCTTGCTCGTTCAAAGCAGTTGAATATACATATTCTACACCTTTAATATTAGAAACTATTTTTTCAAGAGGTTTTAGTACGCGTGACTCTATTTCTTTAGGGCTTGCTCCTGGATAACGAACAAAAATATCTGCAATAGGAACATCTATTTGTGGTTCTTCTTCTCTCGGAATTAAAAAAGAAGTGTAAATTCCTATGGCTAAAAACATCACCATCAGTAAGATTGTGAGTTTTGAGTTCATAAATACTTTGGCAATACTGCCTGCTAATCCTTCTTTCATAATACTAGTTGATTTGTAGTTTTACACCATTTGTTACTGTGGATGATGCCGTTAAGACATAGGATTCTCCTATAGAAAGTCCCGCTAAAATGGCTGTGTTTTCTCCAAAAGTTTTCCCTATGCGTAACCACCTTAATAATGCAATGTTTTGCTTATTGACGGTGTATACTCCCACTAATTCTCCTCTTCTTATGAGCGAACTTGTAGGTATTGTAATGGAGTATTGACCTTTTTTCACCTTATTAATTGGAAATTGAATAGTAGCAAACATACCAGGTAGTATGTTTTTGTAATCATTATTTAATGTAACTTTTACTAAATATTGCCCTCCGGTGTTTTTAGAAGAATGACTTATTTCGCTGATGCTACCTTGGAGTTGAATGTTGGTTGATTTAATTAAAACATCTACAGGCATTTTTTTTGATAACTGTGTGATGTATTCTTCTGAAACCATCGTTAGAACTTCGTAATTGTTTGGTTGCTCTATTTGAATAAGTGGCATCCCTGGGCTTGCCATATCACCTTGTTTTACAAAAGTGTTTGTAACAATTCCTGAAAATGGTGCTTTAATATTTGTATAAGAAAGTTGGGCATTTACTTCTGATTTCATTGCTTTTGCTGCTGTAACTCTCGCTTTTGCCATGGTGTAATTAGCGGTAATGTCATCCATTTCCTTTTGGGAAGCACTGTTGTTTTTAAATAAGACTTTAAATCGATGGTAGTCTTTTTCTGCATTTTTCATAGCTACGGATGCTTCTGTAATCGCTGCAGCTACCTGCGCATTTTTTGCACTAAGGTCTGCACTGTTGATGTTAAGAATGACTTGTCCTTTTCTTACTTTATCACCTGTTTTAACAGGAGTTTGGTGTACAAATCCCATAATACGTGTACTTAAAGTGGCACTTTTTATGGCGCTTACCTTTCCTGCACTACTGATGAAATTTATTTGATCAGTTGCTTGGACAGTAGCTATTGTCGCTTGAACAATAGGCCTGTTGTCTGTATTAGATTTGGATTTTTTTGTAGTACATCCTATGTTTAAAAATAGGAGTGCAACGATGGTGGTGTTTAGTATATATTTCATTTGATGTTGTCTTTAGTTTGTTAAGAATTTGATAATAGCTAGTGTATAGTTGTGGTTAAAAACCGCCTGATGGTATTGTAGTTGTTTTTGTGAAAATTGGGTTTCAGCTCTGAGAACATCTGTTGTTTTTTCCAGTCCTTGTTGGTATCTGTTTTGTAAGATTCTAAGTACTTCTTTAGATTGGGCTATCCCTAGTTGGCGTGTAGCGAGTTGGTTTTTTAAATCGGCTAAGTTTAGCATGGATTTTTCTAGCGCTAATTGACTTTGGGATTTGTAGTCCTCATATTTTAAAATTGATTTTTCGTATTGCGTTTTGGTCTTTTTTATCTTACCAATACGCTTGTTACCGTTAAATACATTCCACGATAACTGAGCGCCTAAGAGATATCCTTTTGCTTGCGTGCCAAGGAAATCACCATCGTGAAATTCATACGTTCCAAAGGCATTTAATCTTGGTAAGAATCCTGTTTTTTCAGATTTATACATTTGTAAATAGGCTTCAGTACTATTTTTTAGGGCTTGAAAATCGGACCTTGTTTCTGGTACTTCAGAATTTGGATCTGATACATCTGTTGCAATTACAAGTTCCTCTGAAGGGATAAAGGTATCACCCATAACAACCCCCATTAAATTAGCCATGCTGTTGGAAATGTTTTGAATTGCATTTTTTGAGCTGGACAATTTGTTTTTTATATCGTTCACCTGTATTTCTACGGCGAGAACATCAGATTGTTGAAGGAGACCTTGTTTTAAATACTGTTTGGTTAAAGCTAAATTTTCTTGTACTGTTTCTAAAGACTTTTGTTGAACGCCTATTGTTTTGTATGCAAGTTGTAATTGCATATACATTTTATAAGCTGTTAGTTTTAACTGATCTTTTGTTCTGATTGCATTTAGCTCTGTTGCTTTCAAAGAAGCCAATGCTGCTTTTCGTTTGTGTAAGCCGTCTATATTTATGAGGGGTTGTTGAATTTCTATTTTTGTAGTGTAATGTGATATTCTGTCTGGATTATTTAACAAGGCAGGCGAGAAATCGTTTTGAGTAAGAATTTCTTGATTTAATTTTGAACCAAAAGCCATTAATGGGTTGGTCGTAGTAATCCCAGTATAACTCGCTGTAATATTGGGTAAGTATAGAGAGTTACTTTGTGACGCCTCTGCTTTGGATATTTCTATATCCGTTGCTGCTATTAAGACACTTCGATTACTTGTTGTAACATGGTTTTTGAAGTCTTTAAATGATATTGCTATGTTTTGTGAATAGCCTTCAGTAACGCTACAGATTGTAATACAGAAGATTATAAATGGTAAGGTAGTATGGTAAAATGGTTTAGCCATGGTATTTGCTTTAGTTTTATGCAAATGTACAGGGCATGTTCAAGTATAAATGTAACTATTGTTACGGGAAGGTACAGGTCAATTTTTGTATGTATTTAAAGTGTTGAAGGCTAAAAAAACTCCTCTAATTAAATTTAGAGGAGCTTTTTTTAGCGTTTTTTTTTTAAGATGGTATGATTAGGAGAATTAGTTTCCTAAGGTATCATCTTTTAACTTTTCATCTACAATAGTTGAATTATGTAGTTTTACGGGATTTTTATTTTTTCTCATTTTTAAATTCAGGAATTCTACTAATAATGAGAAGAAAATGGCAAAGTACAAATAGCCTTTAGGAATACTTTCCACTGCTACATCACCAAATAATTTAAAATGTGCCAAATGTGACCCTTCTGCTAATAGCATTACACCGATCAATATTAAAAAGGATAAACCAAGAATTTGTATGGTTGGATGTTCATTTACAAATTTGCTTACCGGCCCAGCAAAGGCCATCATAATAATTACAGAAATAATAATGGAGACTACCATAATCATCATTCCTCCATCGTAGCCAAATCCTGCAGGTGGATTTTCTAAACTTACCAATCCTATGGCTGTTAAGATACTGTCAAAAGAAAATACAATATTTAATAAAGATATTTGTATGATCGCCTTAGTCAAAGTACTTGTAGGTTTTCCTTTTTCTCCATCTTCTTCACCTTCTAATTTATGGTGAATTTCTGTGACTGCTTTGTATAGTAAAAATAAGCCTCCTCCGAATACAATTAAACTTTGTCCAGTGATACTTACTTCCAGCCAAGACCATTGAATATGAAGTAAGACGCCTTGTAATTTTAATACCCAAGTGATACCGAAAAGTAGTGCTATACGAAATACCATGGCTAAAATTAGTCCAATATTTCGTGCTTTGGGTTGGTCTTTTGCTTTTAATTTATTTGATACGATGGAGATAAATACAATATTATCGATCCCTAAAACAATTTCTAAAAAAGTTAAGGTAAGTAGTGCAATCCATGCATCTGGTTGCGTTAGAATTTCGAGCATTAGTTGTTAGTTTTAATTAAAGTTCCTTTTTGTTTAAAGTTAGAATCACCTATAGTAGCTTCAAAATCATAGGACTCATCTCTAATGTCAGTAATTTTTACATGGATAATATCCTTGTCCAATGCTGTTTTTGGATGGAGCATTTTTAAGGTATATTTAAAAGGAGTTTCCCATTGTATATGTAAGGAGTCAACGCGGTTTTCATAGCGTTCTATTTGAAGACTATCTGTACGCTGAATAGCTGTAACACTGTAACCTTTTTCCGCAGGTATTTCAAAAGTGCCAGATTTAAATCGGTCTGGGCTCATTTTTTTGTTGCTACAGGCTATCGTTAGCATTAAAAGCAAGAAGTTTAATAGGTAAAATAGTTTGTTAGTTTTCATAGACTAACAAAAGTATAAAAATAAATAGGTTTCTCTTAAAGATTTACTATTATTTTAGAATCCATTGCATACCAGCTTCTTTAGTGTAAAATGTTTTTGATTTGAAATTTTTCTCCATTCTTTCTACTACAAAAGGAATGGTTACTTGATGGGGTTTTTGCATGATAATGGCAAATTTATAAGCATAAAAATAATCAACTTGTGAATCTAAATAGTGAACGAGTTTTTCTACATCACCTTTTAAATTCATTGATAAATGGGCATTACTAAAATCTAAAATAGCTCTTTTACTTTCTTTATCAAGAATACCTTCTTCTATAGAATATTTCCAAGAATCGATGATGTCAGAAACTAAAAAAGTGCCGTAAAATGTTTTTGTAAGTATAAGTTGTTGGTTTTTAGCAATGTATTTGTGGGTGATACGCTTCATGAAGTAATAATTGGGGAGTTCATGTTCGTAAATATAATTTCTTTTTAATGTTTTCCTAGTTTTTAGATAAAAAAAAGCTGCTTTGTTTTTGTAAAACAAAGCAGCTTAGGTGTTTATAGTTTTTTGGATTATATCCCTGTGTAATTACTAGGGCTGATCGCTTTTAATTCTTCTTTTATTTCATTCGAAACTTCCAGTGTATCAATAAACGCTGCAATAGAATTTTGAGTAACCTTGCTGTTCGTTCTTGTCAATCCTTTTAATGCTTCGTATGGATTAGGGTACCCTTCTCTACGTAAAATAGTTTGGATTGCTTCGGCTACAACTGGCCAGTTATTTTCTAAATCTTGTGCAAATTTAGCTTCGTTTAAAAGTAATTTATTCAATCCTTTTAAAGTAGAAATAAATCCGATAATTGTATGAGCAACAGGAACTCCAACGTTTCTTAAGACGGTAGAATCTGTTAAATCTCTTTGCAACCTTGAGATTGGTAATTTTGCAGATAAATGTTCAAAAATAGCGTTCGCCATTCCTAAATTTCCTTCTGAGTTTTCAAAATCAATAGGATTTACTTTATGAGGCATTGCTGAAGATCCAACTTCACCAGCCTTAATTTTTTGCTTGAAATATTCCATAGAAACATAGGTCCAAATATCTCTATTAAAATCGATCAAAATAGTGTTGATACGTTTTTGAGCATCAAACATAGCTGCAATATGATCGTAATGTTCTATTTGAGTTGTTGGGAATGAATGGTGTAATCCCAATATTTTTTCTACAAAATTCTTTCCAAATGCTTTCCAATCAATACCAGGGTAAGCAACCAAATGTGCGTTAAAGTTTCCTGTAGCACCACCAAATTTAGCAGCATAAGGCACTCTTTGTAATTGCGCTACTTGTTGTTCTATACGTTCTGTAAAAACAGCAATCTCTTTTCCTAATCTAGTAGGAGAAGCTGGCTGACCATGCGTACGGGCAAGCATAGGAATGTCTTTCCAATCTTCAGACAATGCTCTTAATTTTTCTAATAATTTAGCTAATTCAGGATAATAAACGGCATCGTAAGCATCTAAAATAGACAATGGAACTGCGGTATTATTAATGTCCTGAGAAGTCAATCCAAAGTGTATAAACTCTTTAAACTCTTGTAAGTTTAATAGATCGAATTTTTCTTTGATAAAATATTCAACAGCTTTTACATCATGATTGGTAACGCTTTCAATTTTTTTGATAGCAAGGGCATCTTCTGTTGAGAAGTCCGTGTATAATTTACGTAAATCAGTAAATAATGCTTTGTCAAAATGTTGAAGTTGAGGTAATGGAATCTCGCATAAAGCGATAAAGTATTCAATCTCAATTTGAACGCGGTATTTAATCAATCCTTCTTCTGAAAAAAATGGAGCCAATGCATCAATCTTTCCTCTGTATCGTCCATCAATTGGTGAAACGGCACTTAATTCGTTTAATATCATTTTTGTAGTTGTGTTAACTGCAAAAATATGGAAAATTTAGTTTTTAGAATATTTATATCATAAAAAAAGGCAGCAATAAATAATTGCTCCCTTTTTGTACGTGTTTTTTATTGATTATTACTCTAGGAATTGAGGTTCATTGCTTAGTTCTAGTGCTTTGCGAATGTCTATTTGCTCGTCATTATAGAAAGAGACTAAGAATGCTTTTTTAAAACCAAGACTTTTTAAATCATTTTTAAAAGTACTAGCAGCTTCATATGTAGAAAATTTACCTAAGGCATATTTATTATAACCATTGGAATATGCTGTCAAATCGTTGAATTCTTCTGAATGCATGGCAATAGAAAAGTGTTTATAGGCACCTATTTGTACTTGATACATAACGCCCTCATATTTTTTTATAGCAGCGGAATCGATGGGTGATTTAGGGGAAGTAAAAGCGTCCAAAGCATTAGGGGTTTCATTTAAATTTACCATATGATAACCCGATGTTTCTAATGTTTTGTTATTCGTTAGCCAAAAAGGTTTCACCCTAGCAATATAAAAAAGTAATAGACATAAGAGGCCTAAACCTATAAGTGCTATTAAAAGCCAGTTCTTTGTGTTGTTTAAGTTGTTGACTTTTAGTTCTTTTACGTCATGACGTTCCTTCCATTCTTCTGCCATGTTTTTGTTAAAATCTATTGCTTTGTGAAAGTCAAGTATTTCTTCGTCTTTTATAAAGGGCATAACAATTACTTTTTTTAATAAAGGTAGGTAATTATTATCATTTAAAGTACAGCGTGTAGGCTCTTTAGTATTTTTTTTCCGTGAGCACGGTAGGCTGGAGTCTCCGCCGATAAGTATTGTACAAGTATTAATTTTAATTCTGGATGTACCCATGAACTGGAGTAACCTAGTTGATATAAAGTTTCCATGCTATACACTTTTACCGCTATTGCAGAGTTGTTTGTGAGCCAATCGAAATGTATTTCTATCAATTGCTCTTGTTGCTTTTTTGTAAATGAGATTTGCGCTTCCTTTCTGGCTGCTCCTGTTAAAATGGAAGCTACTTTGGCAAAGGGACGTTTGGCAGATTCGTTTGTGAGTTGATGAATTTGATTGCAGAAAATGTTTATAAAGGGTAAAAATAAAAGGTGATTTCTAGTAGCAATTATATCCAAAATCCACGCGGCTTTTATCGCAGTTTTATCGTTGGATTCAAATGCAATATGCAATAAGTACCCCACGCCGTTTTCTGTTTCCATGGCTTCTTGTGCAATGGCATCTCTGTATACGCGCATCGCATTTGGCATTTGAACAAGGCTATTTCTCAGTTGTGTTTTGGACATCTTTTTTAGTGTTCTTTTTAGGAGTGCTTAGTTTGTATATTAGGTAAACAAATACAATAACTACATGCAAAACAATTGCAATCATTAAGGTGTAAAACCAAAATTTAGAAATTCCCATTTTTTTTATCAAAAATACAAAATCTATTTAATTTTTAAAATTAGGATGTTGTCATTAAAAATACGCTTTCTATAAGTTTATTAAAATAAGTACAGAAAATAGAAAATAAAAAACGATTTTTGAAGTTCACAGAATATGCTTTTGCGCTTTGTAAAAGATTTGGATAAATTAGTAAAAGTGAGAAGGAAAGGAATTATAGGACTTGTTGTTTTGGTATTGATACAATTCATTCGGCCAACTAAAAACGACTCGAACGCTAGTGATAATCATATTTCAAAAGAGTTTAATGTACCAGAATCAGTAGAGATAATACTTAAAACTTCTTGTTATGATTGTCATTCAAACTATACAGAAAAAGTATGGTATGCGGATGTTTCTCCGGTTTCTTGGATGCTTAGCAAGCATGTGAAATCAGGAAAAGAACATGTAAATTTTTCGGAATGGATGGGCTACAATAAGCATCAAAAAGAGTTTATAAAATCTAAATTACTGCAATGTATGGAGCAACAGACCATGCCTACAAAGGGGTATGTGATGCTGCATAAAGAGGCAGCATTGTCCAAAAAGCAACAACAAGTATTAGTAAAATGGTTTCAAACATTAAAAAAATAACAATGGGTTCTTATCGATTTTTAGTATTGGTTTTAATTATTTGTGGTTCGTTAAACGCACAATCAACAGTTAATAAATTTAATACGCAAGGCAAACGGGTTGGCGCTTGGGAGAAATATTATGAAAACGGAAATATTCGATATACAGGCCAGTTTGAAAACGGGAAAGAAATAGGTGTTTTTAAATTCTACGATAAGGGGTCAAGTGAACATCCCGTCATTATTAAAGAGTATATTCCACATAGTACGATCGCAAAAGTTAGGTTTTATACAAAAGACGGTGTTTTGGAAAGTCATGGAGAACTGGATGGTAAAAATAGAACAGGGAAATGGACTTTTTATTATGAAAATGGCCAGGTGAGCTCAGAAGAAAATTATTTAAAAGGGCAGTTGTCAGGCGTTTATAAAATGTTTTATCAAAATGGGGTATTGGCAGAATTTACTCATTTTGTTCAAGGGAAATTAGAAGGAGAAGCCGTGTATTATAATTTGAAAGGTGCGGTACTGGGTACTGGTTCTTTTTATGACAATGAGAAAGTAGGGGATTGGGAGTATTTTGAAGACGGTGACCCCACTAAAAAGAGTTTGGGGAAATATTAATATTGTTTTTTCGTCACTCATCACCCTTCACTTATTATGCGTTAATAGGCCATATATTGCTATTTTATTTTCTCTATTCTAAGAGGCTTTAAAAATGAAATGATTTATGTATTTTTGCAGGATTAAAAAAGTACAAAAATGAAACGAGTAATTGTAGGATTATCGGGAGGAGTAGATAGTAGTGTTGCAGCGTATTTATTGAAAGAGCAAGGCTATGAGGTAATCGGTTTGTTTATGAAAAATTGGCACGACGATTCTGTGACAATTTCTAATGATTGCCCTTGGTTAGAGGATAGTAATGACGCTATGCTAGTAGCAGAAAAATTAGGAATCCCTTTCCAGGTAGTAGATTTAAGTGAACAGTACAAGGATCGTATTGTGGATTATATGTTCCGTGAATATAAAATGGGACGTACACCTAACCCTGATGTTTTGTGTAATAGAGAAATTAAATTTGATGTTTTCTTAAAGATTGCACTTGATTTAGGAGCCGATTATGTAGCTACAGGGCATTATTGTAAAAAAGGAATCGTGGATGTGAATGGAACGGAAACGTTTCAATTGATAGCAGGTGAGGATGGAAATAAAGACCAATCTTATTTTCTATGTCAATTATCTCAAGGACAATTATCAAAAGCATTGTTTCCTATAGGTGAATTAACAAAACCTGAAGTGCGTAAAATTGCACAAGAACAAGATTTAATTACCGCTGATAAAAAGGATTCCCAAGGACTTTGTTTTATTGGGAAAGTGAGACTGCCAGAATTTTTACAACAAAAATTAGAGCCGAAAGATGGGAATATTATTACCATTCCTAGTGATGCACCTATTTATAATAGGGAAATACCTGAATTTGAAAGTAAGGAAGCTGAATTGGCATTTTTTGCAACAAAATATACATATACTCCAGAAGATGGTAAGGTTGTAAGTACACATCAAGGAGCTCATTATTTCACCAAAGGACAACGTAAAGGATTGGCTGTTGGAGGAACTAAGGAACCACTATTTGTTATTGAAACCGATGTGGTAGACAATATTATATATACAGGAGAAGGGAAAAATCACCAAGGATTGTACCGTAAGGTATTGTTTGTTGCTAAGGATGAGATTCATTGGATTAGACCTGATAAAACCTTGAAGGTTGGAGAATCTATGGAAGTGGATGCTCGTATTAGATACCGTCAAACATTGGAAAAAGCTACACTTTATCAAGTAGAAAAGGGAATGTATGTATCTTTTGAGAATGAACAATCGGCTATTACAGAAGGTCAGTTTGTAGCCTGGTATCAAGAGGAAGAGCTTCTAGGTTCAGGAGTTATTTCATAACTTTTTTATTGAGAAAAACATCGTTTTTTATAGAATAGCTGTACCTTTAGAATCATTTAAAAAAAAATAATTTTGAGGTGTTTTCTGTTGTTTTTATGCGTTTTTTATTTTCAATATTCTTGGGGACAGTCTCAAGATGCTTGGGTGTATCTAAAAGACAAGCCAAATAAAATTTCTTTTTTAGAAAATCCACTTCGTATGTTATCTCCACGGGCTATAGCACGGAGAAAACGTACCGAAGTAGCATTGGATATTCAGGATGTACCTATGGATGCAGAGTATCTTAAAGAAATAATTAGGCAGGATGGAATTGTAGTATTGGCAAAATCGAAGTGGTTAAATGCCGTACATGTACAGGGGACATTTGAAAATATCTCTTCCTTGTTGGCCTTGGATTTTGTGGAGTCTACAGTATTTGCCAACAAAGAACTCAATAAAAAGACTCCAATTACAAAAAAAGAAATAGTACCTGTTTTTAAGGATAAGTTAGCCGTTGCATTAGGGAATGATTATGGTAATGCAGCCGCTCAATTAGAGCAGTTAAAAGGAGATGTTTTACATCAAAATGGCTTTAAAGGTGAAGGAATGTTGATTGCTGTGATGGATGCAGGATTTCCTGGAGTAGATCAACTAAGTGCGTTTAAGCATTTATTTGATAATGGAAAACTCTTAGGAGGGTATAATTTTGTAGACCGCAATCAAGATATTTACAATAGAAATAGTCATGGGCAAATGGTGTTGTCTACCATGGCGGCAATTTTACCAAATGAATTTATAGGAACGGCTCCAGAAGCCTCTTATTATCTTTTTATAACAGAGGATGCTGAGAATGAAACACCTTTAGAGGAGAGTTTGTGGGTTGAAGCGGCCGAAAAAGCGGACAGTTTAGGGGTTGATATTATAAATACTTCACTTGGATATACGATCTTTGATAATGCAGCGTACAACCATACCTATGCAGATCTTGATGGGAAAACAGCTTTTATGTCGCGAGGAGCAACGGTGGCTTTTTCGAGAGGTATGTTGCTAGTGAACTCTGCAGGAAATAGTGGAAATAATCCTTGGAAATACATAGGTGTTCCTGCGGATTCTGAGAAGGTATTGTCCATTGGAGCAGTTGATGTATCGGGTACTATTGCGGGGTTCAGTTCATATGGGCCTACTCCTGATAATCGTATAAAACCAACGGTTTGTGCTCAAGGTGCCAATGCGTATTTGATAAATACGAGTGGAACAGTTTCTACAGCCAATGGCACTTCTTTTTCTAGTCCCATCATTGCGGGAGTTATTGCTTGTTTATGGCAAGCATTTCCAACGATGACGAATGAACAATTGACTATGGCCATTAAAAAATCGGCACATTTATACGACAATCCTACAGCACAAGAAGGCTATGGTATTCCGAATTTTGAAAATGCTTCTGCTTATTTGGAATCATTGAACAGTGCGGAGCCATTGCTGATCTCAGAAGGTATCTATCCCAATCCCTCAGATGAAAAAATGAACGTTCCTTTTAAAAAAGACGAAGTTATACTAGAAGTCTCTATTCTAACCCCTGGAGGGAAATTAGTATTAAAAACAACTATTTCAAATGATATTCCTACAGTTGATGTGACCGTTCTAAAGAGTGGTATGTATTTTATCCAAGTACAATCAACCGTAGAAAATCGAACCTATAAATTGATAAAAAACTAAGATGCAAAATAGAATTACAGAATTATTTAATATAAAATATCCATTAATACAAGCTGGAATGGTTTGGAATAGTGGTTGGAAACTGGCCTCAGCCGTTAGTAATGCTGGTGGATTAGGGATTATTGGAGCGGGGTCTATGTACCCTGAGGTATTATTGGAACACATTCAGAAATGTAAAGCGGCGACAAAGAAACCTTTTGCGGTAAATGTTCCTATGCTCTATCCAAATATAGAGGAATTGATGAAAATAATTGTGGAAGAGAACGTTCCTATTGTTTTTACATCGGCAGGGAATCCTAAAACATGGACAAAGCATTTACAAAGTCATGGAATTGTTGTGGTGCATGTGGTCAGTAGTGTGAAATTTGCTGTAAAATCTGAACTGGCCGGTGTAGATGCCGTAGTTGCAGAAGGATTTGAAGCGGGAGGACATAACGGGCGTGAGGAAACAACAACATTTACGTTGATTCCTATGGTAAAAGAAAAGGTAACTATTCCTGTGATTGCAGCAGGAGGAATTGCCAATGGTAGAGGGATGTTGGCAGCCATGGTATTGGGAGCAGATGGCGTTCAAATTGGGAGTAGGTTTGTAGCGAGTGAAGAGTCGTCAGCGCATATAAATTTCAAAGAAAAAGTACTCGCCACTGAAGATGGTGATACACATTTGACGTTAAAAGAATTGGCACCCGTAAGGTTGATAAAAAATAAGTTCTACCAAGAGTTACAGGACTTATATGCGCAAAACCCGAGTCCTGAGGCATTGAAAGAGTTATTAGGTAGAGCTAGAGCAAAAAAAGGAATGTTTTTAGGTGATTTGGATGATGGGGAACTAGAAATAGGCCAGATTGCAGGGCTGATTCATGCCATTAAACCAGCGGCCGCTATTGTGGAAGAAATTATAACAGAATTTGAAGCGTTGAAGAAATCGTTTTAAAACGTTGGACTTTGGTTCCGCTCAGTTGTCTTTGTTGGGAAGTGCTGACAGGTAGTTGAGCGGAGTTGAATCCTTTATGATGCTCCGTCCTAAGAATACTTAAAAAAATGATGTTTATGAGAAGAATGCTGAAAGTTACTTTCTTACTTCTATTAATTGCACTGCTGAGTATTCCATTGGCAAATTATAGTGTAAATAACAGCACTGAGAAGAAGTTGTATAATGCTGTTAATGAGATTCCATATAATAAAGTTGGTCTCGTATTGGGGACTTCTAAATATTTACAAAATGGCTATGTTAATTTGTATTATAGCTATAGAATCAATGCGACCATTGCATTGTACAAAGCGGGTAAAATTTCGTTTGTCTTAGTGAGTGGTGATAACGGAAGTAAGCAATATGATGAACCCACAACTTTTAAAGATGATTTGATAAAAGGAGGGATTCCTTCAGAGCGTATTTACTTGGACTATGCAGGATTTAGAACCTTGGATTCTATGGTGAGAGCTAAGGAAGTATTCGGGCAATCAACGTTGACTGTTGTGTCACAAGAGTTTCATAATCAGCGTGCAGTTTTTATAGGGAATTATATAGGCATAGATGCTATCGGGTTTAATGCACAAGATGTATCTAGTAGGTATGGGTTTAAAACCAATATGAGAGAAAAGTTGGCAAGAGTAAAAGTGTTTGTTGATATGGTCTTTAGAGTGCAACCAAAATTTTTAGGTCCACAGATAGAGATAAAATAACAAGATTGAACCCTGTTTTTTTAGCAATATGAGTGCGAGTAGTTTATACCCGTTTCTAGTTGTTTTCGTACAAGTAGCTACGTAACATCGAAGTTAGATTATTTTCTTTATCACCCTTAATTTATGGGTGTGTTTCCCTGTTTCTGCATTAAAGATACCACTGTGATCTAGTCTGTCAATTCTAACCTTTCCGTACGAATGAATGATATAATTGTCTTGCATTATCAATCCTACATGAATAATATTTCCTTCTGCATCGTCAAATAAAGCCAAGTCTCCAGGTTCACTTTCTTCTATAAAACTAAGGACTTCACCTTGAGAAGCTTGCTCTGGTGCAGTTCTGAATAAATCATGTCCACATAGTTTATATACTGTTTGTGTAAATCCACCACTGTCTATTCCAAAAGGCGTTTTTCCTCCTTTTAAAAACGGCGCATTTAAAAACATATAGGCGGTTTTAATGATTGTTTCTTTTGTGAAAACCGCATTGTAAGTTGCTCCGTCGTATGAATACTGAGAGTCAAGTAATTCGAATTTTCCGTCTTTGTAAAAAGGAAGACTTGCGCCTAGGGGAACTGTGGCTAGGCTTTCATCGTTATTGCTAATAAAATCTATAAATTCCCCTGCAAAACAGCGAGGAGTTTTTGTGAGTTTTAGATAGTAACCTTCGTCTATTTCTGCGTATTGTTTGTTGTCTATCCAACCTTCGAGCTTGTCAAAAGTCATTCGGATTTTGCTCCAGTTTTTTCTTTTTTCTAGCACCTTAAAATGTTCACCAAATAATACTTGGGAAATCATTCCAAAATCTTCATTAGGTTCTAATCTAACAGGTACGATGCTTAAATTACAAATTCCGAATAACATTCTTAATAGAGGGTCTTTTTTAATTATACTTTTTCAATGACAATAGCTGAGGCACCACCTCCACCATTACAAATACCGGCTGCTCCAATCTTGGCATTCTTTTGGGCTAAAATGCTGGTAAGTGCAATTATAATTCTAGCTCCAGACATTCCTAATGGATGTCCTAAAGAAACTGCACCTCCGTTTATGTTTACTTTATCATTGTCTAAGTCTAATATTTTGTTGTTCGCCAATCCTACCACAGAAAAAGCTTCGTTTAATTCAAAATAATCGACATCATCTAAACTGATACCTGCTTTACTCAATGCTTTAGGTATGGCCTTAGCAGGAGCTGTAGTAAACCATTCAGGTTCATGAGATGCATCGGCATATCCTATGATTTTTGCCAATGGTTTAAGTCCTAATTCAGTGGCTTTATCTACACTCATTAATACCAATGCGGCTGCACCATCGTTTAAAGTAGAGGCATTGGCAGCGGTAACCGTTCCTTCTTTATTAAAAGCAGGACGTAATTTAGGCACTTTGTCAAAGCGTACATTTTTATATTCTTCATCTTCCTTAAAAATAATGGCATCACCACGACGTTGAGGAATTTCTACAGGTACTATTTCGTTGTCAAATTTATTGTTTTTCCATGCATCTGCTGAACGCGTATAGGATTGCATAGCAAAAGCATCTTGGTCTTCTCTCGTGAAATTATATTTAATAGCAGTGGCATCAGCACAAGTTCCCATATGTTTTTGGTTGTAAACATCTGTCAAACCATCTACTAAGAGTCCGTCTTCAACTTTAATGTTTCCAAATTTCACACCGTTCCTTCCATCAATATAATGAGGGATTCTACTCATGTTTTCCATTCCTCCAGCTACAATAATGTCTGCATCTCCACATGTAATAGACTGCGCTGCCATCATTACAGACTTCATTCCAGAAGCACATACTTTATTAACAGTGGTACATGGAACAGAATTCGGGATTCCTGCAAATATGGCGGCTTGTTTAGCGGGCGCTTGCCCTAAACCAGCAGAAAGTACATTTCCCATAATTACTTCATCCACTATATTGGCATCTAGGTTTATTCTTTCCAAAGCGCCTTTGATAGCAATAGCTCCTAATTTAGGGGCAGGAATGGAAGATAAACTACCTAAAAAACTGCCAATTGGAGTTCTCGCTACAGAAACAATTACAACTTCTTTCATAATTTGTTAGTTAGATTTAGATGCGAATTTAATTATTTTTAGTTGATATATAATTTTTAGATCGTAGTTTGTTGTGAATTTTTATCAATAAAGATGGAGATATTCGGTATTTAGACACTTAGCTTTTGTTTTATTTCTTATTTTTGATAAATAAAATTTTATTTGTGAAGAACGTATTAAATAAGATATTCGAGAATCATTCTTTGATATATAAGCTGTTTTTATATATAGCAGCTACGGTATTAGTGGTGTATTTGTTCCCTAAAGGAGGGCAGTTTAAGTATGAATTTCAAAAAGGAAAGCCTTGGCAATTTGAGAACTATTATGCGCCATTTGATTTTGCTATTGAAAAGAGCGCGGAAACTATCGCTACAGAAAAGCTGGCCATTGAAAAAAAAGGGAAGCAATATTTTTCCTATGATAAGAATAGTGCTGATCAAGTAAAAAGTGAGTTTTTAAGCGCTGTATCAGATTATTTGAACAATGCTCAAGTGACTATTGAAACTAAAAACGAATTGAAGGAACGCTCAAGATTGTTGATCGAAGATATTTATAAATTTGGGCTTATTGATAGTGAAAGTGCGGAGAAAATAGTTGATAAATTAGCGGTAGTAGCCTTGAGGAATGGCAATGAATTTGTAGATGTAATTCCTACAAAATTAAGGTACGAAGGCAGGTTGTTACCTGTAGTACAACAATATTTTAAAGTGGAAACATTGTCAAAACACGAAGGAGAAGTTGTTTCTATATTTTCTAGTCTTGTAAAGCCAAATGTATCGTTTGATGCAAAATTTACCCAGCACGAATTGACAGAGTCACTTAAGAAAATATCCTATACCACTGGACTTGTGTCCGAAAATGAACGTATTATCTTTAAAGGAGATATTGTTGAAGGCAAAAAGTTAGCCGTATTAAACTCAATAAAAAATGAGTTTGAATCACAGGTTTGGAGTACGTCTAATTATAACTGGATTGTATTTGGTTATACGCTGTTAGTAGCCTTGGCGTTTTTAATGTTGTTTTTGTTTTTAAGGAAATATAGAACAGAAATATTTGAAGATAATAATAAGGTGACGTTTATATTTTTTAATGTCATCTTAATGGTGTTGTTGATTACTGTAGTCGTAAAATATGACGCCAAATACGTCTATATAGTACCACTGGTTATTCTGCCTTTAGTCTTAAAAGCCTTTTTTGATGCCAGATTGGGCTTATTTACACATGTATTAACTGTCTTATTACTTGGGTTTATTGTTCCTAATAGTTTTGAATTTATCTTTTTACAAATTATTGCAGGAATTGTAACCATTCTAACCATCTCTGAATTGTATAAGAGAGCCAATCTATTTATTTCTGTTGCGCAGATTACGTTGGTCTATTTTATAGCCTATTTTGCCTTTACAATTATTCAGGAAGGGAATGCACAGTCCTTAACAGAGAATTTTGATAATTTTATTTATTTTATAATTAATGGAGCGTTGGCTTTGTTTGTACTACCACTGATTTATATTTTTGAGAAATTATTCAGACTTGTATCTGACGAATCATTAAAAGAACTTTCGAATACCAATTCTAAACTATTAAGAGAGTTATCGGAAAAAGCACCAGGAACATTTAATCATTCCTTACAAGTCGCTAATTTGGCAGAAGCTTGTGCCAATGAAATAGGAGCGAATTCCATGTTAGTTAGAACAGGAGCTTTGTACCATGATATAGGAAAGATGAACAATCCTATGTATTATACCGAAAATCAATCTACCAATGTGAATCCTCATAATGAGTTGTCGCCAAAGGACAGTGCTCAGATTATCATCAATCATGTAATAGCAGGGGTAGAGTTGGCTAAGAAACATCGTTTGCCAGATCGTATCATCGATTTTATTAGAACGCATCACGGGACAAGTGTGGTGTATTACTTTTATAAGATGCAAGAGAAGGAAAATCCAGACGGATTAAAACGTGAAGATTTCCAATATCCAGGTCCTATTCCATTTTCTAAAGAGACAGCGATCCTCATGATGTGCGATGCTGCAGAGGCAGCTTCCAAAAGTATTAAGGAACCAACGGCCGAATTATTCGATAATTTGATCGATAAAATCATTTCTAAGCAAATGGATGACGGACAATTTATCAATGCGGATATTACTTTTAAGGAGCTTTTGACAGTTAAGAAAGTGCTAAAGAAGAAGTTAAAGAACATCTATCATTTACGCATTGAATACCCTGAATAAAAAAGTAAAAATAAATGAAAAAAAACGCTGAAAAACCTTGTGGTAATTGAATAGTAGTTCTATATTTGCACTCGCAAAACGGTAGTGTTTATCACTATCAAATGCTAGGAGAGGTGCCGGAGTGGTAACGGAGCAGATTGCTAATCTGTCGACGGGTAACTGTCGCCAGGGTTCGAGTCCCTGTCTCTCCGCAAGTAATTTGTAATTACCATTACAAATTCGGGGTGTAGCGTAGCCCGGTCATCGCGCCTCGTTTGGGACGAGGAGGTCGCAGGTTCGAATCCTGCCACCCCGACAGATTAAACTAATTTAGTTTGTCAAAGTATCAGAAGTAATTCTGTAATGGTCGCATAGCTCAGCTGGATAGAGCATCTGCCTTCTAAGCAGACGGTCGAAGGTTCGAATCCTTCTGCGATCACAATAAGCCTTCTTAATCACATGATTTTGAAGGTTTTTTGTTTCTTTTAGAGTGGGTTTATTTCCTCTAAAAAAAAACTCAATATACCTCGTGTAGTATTGAGAATAGTAAAAGTAAATGGTGATTGTAGCTCAGCTGGTTAGAGTGCCTGATTGTGGTTCAGGAGGTCGCCGGTTCGAAACCGGTCTTTCACCCAAAAAAGGTCTGATATTTTTATCAGGCCTTTTTTTATGCTCTTTAGTTTTGGGGCTAATTCGGATCCCAAAACAACGTCAATAAATATTTTTTTTGGATTTATTAGTCAAACTTGAAAAAAAAAACTAAGTTTGTGCTAAATCAATTTAGCTAATGATTGATATTGGGATTTAATTTTATAATTAGCGTAGAAGTAGTTGTGGTTCAGTAAAATAAAAAAACTTAGTAGGAAATTAAAAATAAAATACAATTATGAAATATAAAAATTTAATAGGGCAGTTACCAAAAATAGGGATTCGGCCAACAATAGATGGTCGTCTAGATGGAGTTCGTGAATCATTGGAAGAGACAACGATGCAAATGGCAAAAAATGCCGCCTCTTTTCTAGAAGCCAATCTACGTCATGCTGATGGAAGTAAAGTGGAATGTGTTATTTCGGATTCTTGTATTGGAGGTGTTGCGGAAGCAGCAGCATCTGCAGATAAGTTTTTAAGAGAAGGTGTTGGTTTATCACTAACAGTAACTCCTTGCTGGTGTTATGGAAGTGAAACTATCGATATGGATTCAACCATTCCTAAAGCTATTTGGGGATTTAATGGAACGGAACGACCTGGTGCTGTTTATTTGGCAGCAGCTTTGGCAGCACATAACCAAAAAGGAATTCCAGCTTTTAGTATTTACGGACGTGATGTTCAGGATAGTGGAGATACCACGATTCCAAATGATGTTCAAGAAAAACTATTGAGTTTTGCTCGTGCAGGAATTGCAGTGGCAACTATGAAAGGGAAATCATACCTATCTATGGGAGCCGTTTCTATGGGAATTGCAGGATCAATTATTGATGCCAATTTCTTTGAAAGTTTCTTAGGAATGCGTTGTGAAAACGTTGATATGTCTGAATTCACTCGAAGAATTGAGGAAGAAATTTATGATAAGGAAGAATATGTCAAAGCGTTGGCTTGGACGAAAGAGAATTGTCAAGAGGGAAAAGATTATAATCCCGAAGATCGCAAAAAATCAAGAGAGGAGTTAGACAAAGATTGGGAGTTTGTAGTTAAAATGGCACTAATTGGCCGTGATTTAATGATAGGTAATTCTAAATTGAAAGGTTTAGGGTTTGGAGAAGAAGCCTTAGGACGAAATGCCATAGTTAGTGGCTTCCAAGGGCAAAGACAATGGACAGATCATTTTCCTAATGGTGATTTTATGGAAGCAATGTTGACGTCCTCATTTGATTGGAATGGGATTAGACAACCATTTATGGTGGCTACGGAAAACGATAGCTTGAATGGAGTTTCTATGTTATTTGGTCATTTATTAAATGGAGCAGCTCAAGTTTTTAGTGACGTACGTACTTATTGGAGTCCTGATGCGGTCAAACGCGTTACAGGTTATGAGTTAACCGGAGATGCAAAAAACGGATTTATTCATTTAATTAATTCAGGAGCCTCTGCATTGGATGGTTCAGGAGAGCAAAATATTGACGGAAAACCGGCAATGAAAGCGTGGTGGGATATACAAGAGGACGAAGCACAAAAATGTTTGGATAAAACAACTTGGGGACCTGGAATGTTAGAATACTTTAGAGGAGGAGGATACTCTTCTACCTTCAATACTAAGGGAGGAATGCCGGTTACAATGTGTAGAATTAACATTGTAAAAGGGATAGGCCCAGTACTTCAGATTGCGGAAGGAAAAACAATTGATTTACCGGAAAATGTACACGATACATTAGTAGAGAGAACAAATCCTACATGGCCTACAACTTGGTTTGTACCTAATTTGACTGGTGAAGGCGCTTTTGAAGATGTATATAGTGTAATGGCAAATTGGGGGGCCAATCATGGAGCATTTACTTATGGTCATATTGGTGCGGATTTGATAACTTTGGCGGCAATGTTAAGAATCCCAGTTAATATGCATAATGTAGATCAGCGTAAAATATTCAGACCTAGTGCTTGGGCATCTTTTGGTATGAATAAGGAAGGAGCTGATTACAGAGCTTGTGATACTTATGGTCCCCTATATTAGTCAGAATTTAGTGATGATGAAAAATAAGTATGTAATTGGAGTAGATTACGGAAGTGATTCTGTAAGAGCGGTGGTTGTAGATGCTCTTAGCGGAGAAGAAATGGCTACATCGATAAAAAAATATTCTAGATGGAATGAGGGGTTGTATTGCAATCCCTCAAAAAATCAATACAGACAACATCCTTTGGACTATATAGAAGGATTAGAGTGGACCGTTAATGATGCTTTAAAACAATGTTCAGTTTCGGTTGTAGACAATGTTATTGGCTTGAGCTTTGATACTACTGGGAGTACACCAGTTTTAATTGATGAACTTGGTACCCCATTAGCCTTACGACCAGAGTTTAGTGACAACCCAAATGCAATGTTTGTATTATGGAAAGATCATACGGCTATCAAAGAAGCGGGAGATATAAATAACCTAGCGAAAAAGTGGCACACAGATTACACAAAATACGAAGGAGGTATTTATTCTTCGGAATGGGTGTGGGCAAAAATGTTGCATGTGCTAAGAAATGACGAATCTCTTAGAAAACAAGCTTACTCTTGGATAGAACACTGTGATTGGATGCCAGCTTTAGTAGTTGGAAATACACGTCCTTCTGAAGTTAAGCGAAGTAGATGTGCTGCGGGACATAAAGCTATGTGGCATTCCGAGTGGGAAGGGCTACCGTCGGAAGAATTTTTGACAACATTAGATCCATTATTAAAGGATTTCAGAAAACAATTGTTTACAGAAACGTATACTAGTGACACTTGCGTTGGTAGTTTATCAAAAGAATGGGCAGATAAATTAGGCTTATCAACCAAAGTAAAAGTAGGTGTAGGTATTTTTGATGCGCATGCTGGAGCTGTGGGAGGGGAAGCGAAACCAGGGGCGTTATTAAGAATTATTGGAACTTCTACTTGTGACATTATGGTAGTGCCTTATAAGGAAATTAATGAGAAGTTAATTCCAGGTATTTGTGGGCAGGTTGATGGATCTGTAATTCCAGGTTTTATTGGTTTGGAAGCTGGACAAAGTGCTTTTGGTGATATTTACGCATGGTATAAAGATATATTGGCTTGGCCTTTATCCCTTATTGATGACGAGGAGCTTCAAAAAGAAATTGAAGGTAAAATAATATCTCAATTATCAAAAGAAGCTACTAAAATACCGGTTACTGTAAGTGATTTAATAGCGACAGATTGGTTAAATGGGCGACGTACACCAGATGCAGATCAGTCCTTAAAAGGGACTATTTCCGGACTTACTTTGGCTACAACTGCGCCAATGATTTTTAAGGCCTTGGTGGAAGCTACTGCGTATGGATCTAAAGCTATTGTGGATAGATTAATTGAAAATGAGGTGCAAATTACGGAAGTAATTGCATTAGGAGGAGTGGCTAAAAAGTCTGAATTTGTAATGCAAACACTATCCAACGTCCTAAATTTACCAATTAAAATTGCAAGGTCTCAAGAAACATGTGCTTTAGGTGCTGCGATGTATTCCGCTGTTGTTACGGGGGTACATAAAACAATTTATGAAGCACAAAATGAGATGGGATGTGGTATGGAAAAAGAATACTATCCGGACCCATTAAAAGCTAAGGTGTATGAATCTAACTATAAAAAATATGTAGCCTTGGGAGAAAACCTACAATAAAGAAGTCTCGTTTCTATTTAAAATAACCAATAACGGACATTTTATTTGGATAACTAATACGGTTTAAAGGGGGAATTTAGACTCCAATTAGAAACAGTGTTATATATTAGCTAATTATTCAAGTATAGGTATTTTTAAGTTATGTAAATTTAAAGATATTTAATTGCTTGAATAAGGTGATAAAGAGAATGTTTCTATAGCTATGTGTTGTCCCTTAGGGATATATAGTAGATTTAATAAGGTAATTGTTTTATGAAAAAAGTGAGTCTGGTAGATATTTCAAAAGAATTAGGAGTATCTAAAACATTGGTTTCTTTTGTGATGAATGGAAGAGCGGTGGAAAAACGTATTAGTGTTGAGATGACTGAAAAGGTACTTCTCAAAGCTAAAGAAATGGGCTATAAAGCCGATTACTTGGCGAGAGCTTTGAGGACTGGAAAATCCAATACCATTGGTCTAATCGTAGCAGATATATCGAATGCATTCTTTGCCAAATTAGCGAGAAGTATTGAAGATGAAGCTGTGAAGTATGGCTATAATGTTATTTTTGGAAGTTCTGATGAGGATAGTCAAAAGTCGGTGCAATTGATGGACGTATTTTTGGAAAAGAAAGTGGATGGTTTAATTATTTGTCCTGCTAATGGTGATGAACATAAAATTAAAAAATTACAAAATGCTAAAATTCCTAATGTCCTAGTCGATAGGTATTTTAAAGATCTTAATAGCAATGTTGTCGTTGTAAATAACAAGGAAGGAGCTTTTGAAATTGTTGAAGCTAAAATTAAAAAAGGAATAAAACGTATAGGTTTCGTTAATTTTAATGTTGGTCTTGTTCAAATGGATTATCGTTTAGAAGGGTATAAAGAAGCCTTGGAAGCCAATGATATTTTATTTGATAAAGAATTGGTCAAAAATGTATCCTTTGAAAATATTGAAGAAAATACGACAAATGCCGTTAAGAAGCTTATAGAGAATGAGGTTGAGGTAATCTTTTTTGCGAATAACCAATTGGCTTTTTTAGGAGTTAAACTGATTAAAGAACACAATAGAAAAAAAGAAAACGTAATTTCTATGTGTAGTTTTGATAGTTATGATTTTATGGATTTATTGGAGGTTCCTATTGTTTATGGGGTTCAACCTATTGATTTATTAGGGAAAAACGCTGTTGAATTAATTATGAAGCAAATCAATTCAAGTACCTTGGTTTGTGAGAAAAGAATATTGCCAATAGATATATTAGAAATTAAATAGGATTTTTTTATAGGCGATTTGTAGCTATAAACTACGGTTTTTAGAAGATATTTTAGGTGTTTTTTTTACGAACAGCTAAATCGTTTAAGCAAAATTGATGTTAAATTAATAAAGCTGTAATAGCTTTTATGACAAATGTATAGAATATGGAAGAATTAAAAATGGTAAAAAATATAGTGGAAGACAGTTCGCTTGAGAACAACCAAAAAACGAAGAGTAATGTACCTGTAGTATCAAAAGAAGTGGTTATTCCATTCATTTTAATTACCTCTTTATTTGCCTTATGGGGCTTTGCAAACGATATTACTAATCCGATGGTTTCTGCATTTAAAAAAATAATGGAGCTAGATAATTTTCAGGCATCTTTAGTTCAATTAGCGTTTTATGGAGGCTATGGAACAATGGCACTTCCTGCCGCCATGTTTGTGAAAAGATATTCCTATAAAAAAGGAATACTATTGGGGCTTACTTTGTACGCTATGGGAGCCTTGTTATTTTATCCTGCGGCAGTTTATGAAGAGTATTATTTCTTTTTGGCTGCTTTGTATATTCTAACTTTCGGATTGGCCTTTTTAGAAACAACGGCCAATCCTTATATTTTAGATATGGGAGCTGAGGAGACCGCTACCCAACGTCTAAATTTGGCACAAGCTTTTAATCCCATGGGGGCATTAGCAGGGTTATTTGTAGCACAAACGTTTGTATTGGGTGCGTTGCAATCGGACAATGTAGATTTTTCTTCTATTACAGAGGAAGCAAAGAATAGTATTAAAACGGCAGATTTGTTAGTGATCAGAGACCCTTATGTAGCGTTGGGAATTTTCGTATTGTTAATATTAGGAGTTATAGCGCTTATGAAAATGCCTGAAAATGTGGAGAAAAATAAGTCCAGTGTTTGGGAGTCCATCAAACGATTATTCAAAATTGAGCGATTTGTTGGAGGTGTTATTGCGCAAACGTTTTATGTAGGTGCACAAATAATGTGTTGGACTTATATTTATCAATATGCCGAGACGTTGGGGATAGATAACCAGACAACGGTCTATTATGCAATTACAGCTTTAGGAGTATTCTTAGCAGGACGTTGGATCTGTACGTTTTTGCTAAAATATATCAATTCTGGAAAATTATTAATGTTGTTATCTATAGGTGCTATTTGCTGTTCGCTGGGAACCATTTTTATTGAAGGAATTGGTGGTTTGTACAGTTTGGTAGCAATATCCTTTTGTATGTCACTGATGTTTCCAACAATTTATGGAATTGCATTAAAAGGACTAGGAGAAGATGCCAAATATGCTTCTGCATTTCTAGTAATGGCCATTGTGGGAGGGGCAATAATGCCGTCATTACAAGGTGTGATTTTGGATATTGGAGGTCCTGGATACCAAGACGTACTTATACTTGGTGTACCTGAAGTTAACTTCTCTTTTATTTTACCTATGCTTTGTTATGTGGTGGTTGCAGTCTTCGGTTTTAAAGCGATTAAATATTAAGTAAAAAGCATCTAAATTTAAGAATTTACCAAATGAAAAATATAATAATAAAAGTAAGTGTCGTCTTGTTAATTTTTAACATGTTGACTTCTTGTGATTCAAAAATGGATAAAAAAGAAACAAAAATAATGCTCAACAAAACAGTATTAGAAAAAGGAACCTTTGGTTATGATAAAGAGTTTCTTCAAAAACATTATAAAAACACCATCGTTTTAGAAAGTAAAGACGGAAAATCTAGTATTATAATTTCTCCTGAATTACAAGGACGCGTGATGACTAGTACATTAAATGGAGCAGCAGGGATGAGTTTTGGTTGGTTAAATTATGATTTAATAAGTTCCAATGAAACGCTAGAACATTTCAATCCAACTGGTGGAGAGGAACGTTTTTGGTTAGGGCCAGAAGGAGGACAGTTTTCTGTATATTTTGGAGAGGATGCAACGTTTGAATTTGAAAATTGGTATGTACCAGCCGCTATAGACACAGAAGCCTTTACTGTAATTGGTAAAAATGATAATAGTATCGCATTTCAAAAGGAAATGAATCTAGTTAATCATTCTGGTACAAGATTTAATATTGATGTCCTAAGAGAAGTCATTCTATTATCAAAAGAAGAAATAAAGAACTCATTAAGCTTGGCCTCTGATGAATTTTCTGCTGTTGCCTACGAAACACAAAATAGTGTTAGAAATATTGGAAATAAAGCATGGAAGAAAGAAACTGGTTTGGTGTCTGTGTGGCTGTTGAGTATGATGACGCCTTCTCCTGAAGTTACTGTGGTTGCACCCATAAAAGAAGGTTTAGAAAGCGAAAGAGGAATTAAAGTAAATGATAATTATTTTGGAAAAGTTAGTTCAGACCGATTAAAAAGTACCTCACAAAATGTATTTTTTAAAGCCGATGGTAAAAGTCGTGGTAAAATTGGATTTACGCCACAACGAGCCACTGAATTTATAGGAAGTTATGATGCACAAAATGAGGTCTTAACTATTTTACAAATATCAGAACCAAAGGATACAGACGAATATGTGAATTCCGCATGGGAATTGCAAAAGAACCCATATTCTGGAGATGCATTGAATTCGTACAATGATGGTCCTCTTGAAGATGGATCTCAAATGGGACCATTTTATGAATTGGAGAGTTCTTCTCCAGCACTTGCCTTAAAACCTGGTCAGCGTTACAATCATACGCAGCGTATGTATCATTTTAAGGGAAAAAAAGAAGTGTTAGATAACATCTCAAAACAACTATTAAAGGTTTCAATTGATGAGATTGAAGCTGTTTTTAAATAAAAAAATATGAATAAAATTTTTAGCAGTTTAGTATGTGTTTTACTATCCTTAGCGTCTTATGCTCAGGGAACAGAAACAATTAAAATTGAATCGGATGATTCGTACAACGATATTATTAAAAAGGCCGCTTTGGTCCTTCCAACATCCAATCAATTTGAGTATAAAAAATTAGAGTTTACCTGTTTTGTGCATTTTGGTGTAAATACGTTTACGCGTAAAGAATGGGGAAACGGCTTTGAGGATCCACAAGTTTTTAATCTCCAAAACTTAGATACTGATCAATGGTGTCGTACGGCGAAAGAAGCAGGAATGAAATTGGTGATGTTTACAGCCAAACACCACGATGGTTTTGTGCTTTGGCAATCGCGCTATACCAAACATGGCGTGATGTCTTCTCCTTTTAAAGGAGGGAAAGGCGATGTATTAAAAGAATTGGCAGCATCCTGTAAAAAATACGGATTAAAATTAGGGGTATACCTTTCTCCAGCTGATTTGTTTCAAATTGAAAGTAAAGAAGGGCTTTATGGAAATTTGAGTCCATATACCGAGCGCGTTATTCCAAGACCTGTAAGTGGTAGACCTTTTGTTAATAAAACAACATTTAAATTCAAGGCGGATGATTATAATGAATATGTTTTAAATCAACTTTTTGAATTACTAACAGAATATGGTGCTATTCATGAAGTGTGGTTTGATGGCGCGCATCCAAAACGAAAAGGAGGACAAAAATACAACTACCTGGCTTGGAAAAAACTAATCAAAACATTGGCTCCCAATACGGTGATTTTTGGAAAAGAAGACGTGCGTTGGTGTGGTAATGAATCAGGAGCTACCCGGGCATCAGAATGGGATGTGGTGACTTTTGATCAAGATCCAAAAACAATGAATCTTTTTCCCGATATGCATGGAGACTTGGGAAGTAGAGAAAAATTAAAAGAGGCCAACTATTTACATTATTTGCCTGCAGAAACGGACACTTCTATCCGTGAAGGTTGGTTTTACCGTGATGATAATGACCAAAAAGTACGTAGTGCAGATGCCGTATTCGATATGTATGAACGTGCGGTAGGAGGTAATTCAACCTTGCTATTAAATATTCCTCCTAATAGAGAAGGGAAGTTTTCAGCCGAGGATGTTCGTGTACTTAAAGAAGTAGGTAAAAGAATAAGAGAAACCTATCATACAGATTTATTGCAGGGGGCAACAGGAGAAAAGGCCCTCCTCGATACTGATGAAAACACCTATGTATTGGGCGATAATGGAAAAGGAACGTACGTTATAACGCTACCTAAAGCTATAACCTTAAATCGTTTTGTTTTACAAGAAGCCATTCAATCGCAAGGGCAGCGAATAGAAAAACATGCCTTAGATGCTTGGGTAAATAATAAATGGCAGCAATTAAATGTAGGTACTGTAGTTGGTTATAAAAAGATACTACGTTTTTCCGATGTAACAACCAATAAACTTAGAATACGAATAGAGGAAGCAAGGTATAAACCTTCTTTGTCTAAAGTATCCGCACATTATTATACACCACGTCCTCCTCAATTGTCTATTAACCGTAGTATGGATGGTCAGGTAACTATTGTTCCTAAAAAAAGTGATTTTGGATGGAAACTGCACGGAATAGATTTTCAGAAAAACTTATTTAAAAACATAGAAGTTAGATACACCACCGATGGGAGTACTCCGAATCAAAAATCACCTGTGTATACTGATCCCTTTTTCCTTAGTTCTGGAGTCGTTATAGCGAGGTCGTTTGATATGGATCAACAAGGAAGTTTGGCATCGACAGAATTTGGTATTCTTAAAAAGAATTGGTCGATAAAATCAGCAGAAGAAACTGCCAAGATGAAACCTGAAAATGCAATTGATGGAGATATAAATACCTATTGGAATTCGGGTAGTGGAGCTCCAAATATTACCATTGATTTAAAGAAAAACAAAACAATACGTGGGTTTATTTATACGCCACCCTTAGAATATAAAGAAGGGCTTATAGAAAAAGGACTTCTAAAAGTAAGTAAGAATGGTAAGTCATGGAAAACAGTACAGACTTTTGATTTTGGAAACCTTATTAATGACCCTACGGCACGTACAGTACGTTTTACGAAGAAAGTAAAAGCGCGCTATGTTCAATTGATCTTAATACGTGGTGCAGGTGGTAGTAGTTCAGCTACCATTGCAGAAATAGATTTATTAGAATAACGAAGAATGTCCCGAAAAAAAAACGAATACAAACCTCACATAAATTAAGAATGAAACATATATATATAATTTTTCTAGTGACCATTAGTCTGGTTATTACATCATGCAAGGTCGAAAATCAACATAAAGAAAAGAGCGCTGACGGGAAGGCTGAAGTTTCACTGTTGGAACGTGCTGAAATTCCATACTTAAAAGGAGAAAGTCGTCAGATATTTGATCCAAAACCATCAAAAGATTTTGATGAAAACAAATGGTTTACAAATGACCATTGTTTTGTGACAGATAGCCTAGGAACACTTCACTGGTTCGGAATTAACAATCCATTTCCTCCTAAAGGAAAAGACTTATACAGATATCACCCTTATTTAGGTCATTTGACTTCTAATTCTGCAACGGAAAATTGGGAACGTCAGCCCTTTGCTATCAACGAAATTAAAGGAACTGAATATATAGGAGCACCTTTTGTCGTTTGGCATGCAGCATCTAATCGCTGGGCTATGGTAGTGGAACAATGGAGAGAAAAACGACAATTGGAAGTGTATTGGTCAACGGATCTTATCAATTGGGAAGAAACCAAAACGGCTATTTTACCAGATGACTTATGGGTAGGAACTAGAGATCCTCATATCATGAAAGGAACTGATGGTCAGTATTGGATTCACGTAGTGGCAACAGGGAACAAAGGAGTGGGACAATCGCAAGTATTAAGAATTCGAACCAAAGATTTTATCACTTTCGAAGCTCCAGAAACCATTTTAGGAATTGATGATATTACATGGGCAACCTTGATGGAATCGCCTTATTTGACGGAGCATAACGGTTTATGGTATCTGTTCTTTACCTATGCACATAGGAGATATGCGGAAACGTTAGTCATTGTTTCAGATAATCCAGATCATTTTGATTATAAAAACAACGTGGTGACAACATTGTTTGGTCATGCTGCTGAAATTGTTTCTTATAAAGGAAAGGAATACATCACTTCTTGTGGTCCGGAAGATGCACATTATTTAAATGGGCATGGCGTAACAATGACGGAATTAGGCTGGTTGAAACAAAAATAATATTTAATTAAAAGATAGGAGTAAGCGTCATGAATAAACTAATTGTGATAATTTTAGTTGGACTGTTTGTATTGAATGCAACAGCACAGACTAGTACAAGTGAATTGGTAGATAATTCAAATAAAGAATTAAAATACATAGGGATGCCTGTTGGCGGAATATGTGCGGGGCAAGTATATCTCGGAGGAGATGGACAACTTTGGTACTGGGATATATTTAATGTTTCCATGATTGCCCCAGGTAATGATGGAGGACATAGGTATTATGAAAATCCATTGACACAAGAGCAAAAATTTGAAAACGGATTTGGATTAATTGTGAAGCAAGGTGGACGTGTTTACAAGAAAAGTTTGAATAGTAGGGGATTTTCAGATATTGAGTTTGAAGGTGAATATCCTGTGGGAAAAGTGACCTATAAGCAGGATAGATTACCTGTTACCACCACCTTAAAAGCCTATACACCATTTATCCCAACAGATGCTGAAAATTCGGGATTACCAGTTTCAGTATTGGAATATACCGTTACCAATACGGACACAAAAGAGGTGGAAGTTGAATTATCTGGATGGTTGCAAAACATGTCTAGTTATTGGAGTGCTGAAGGTAACAAAGGAACACACACTAATAAAATAATTGCAACAGATAAATTTACACGTTTGCTATGCGAAAGTGATGAGAAATTCAAAGACGAACTTCCAGATTGGGGGTCTATGAGTTTGACTTTAGTAGGGGATGGAAAGGCCAGTGCTAAGGTGGAAAAAAGTAAGGGAGAATCTATTTATTATGTGCAAGATGAACTAAAAGAAGCATCCGCTGAGCTCGGAAAAGTATTGGTAGGAACGGTGGCTGCAACTGCGAAATTGAAGCCAGGAGAAAGTAAAACATTTACGTTTCATCTAAGTTGGTATTTTCCTAACATTCATTTATGGGATGGTGCACATCATTGGAAAAACAAAGAAGATTTGAGACATTATTATACGTCTAAATTTAATAGCGCTACAGAGGTGTCTGATTATTTATTGGAAAATAATTGGCTATTGGAATCGACCAAACAATGGAATAAAACATGGTACGATGCTACCTTACCTAAATGGTTTTTAGATAGAACTTTTGTAAATGTTAGCACCTTGGCAACAACAGCTTCGGTTCGTTTTAATGATTTGAAAGATCGTCCAGAAAATGAAGGACGTTTTTATACGTATGAAGGCGTTTATTTAGGAGAAGGTACGTGTACACATGTGTTTCATTATGAACAAGCCATGGGAAGAGTGTTTCCTAATTTATCACGTCAACTTAGAGAACAGACCGACTTAGGTTTGTCTTTTGATGAGAGTGGGATTATTAAATACAGAGGTGAATTTAGTGGTTTGGGAAGACACGATGGTCGTGGATTTGCCATAGATGGACATGCGGGTACTGTCATGCGTATTTACCGTGAACATTTAATGGCTTCTGATAAATCATTTTTGAAAAATAACTGGAAGAAAATTAAGAAATCCATTCAAGTTATGATTGCCCAGGATAAAGAAAAAACGGGACGTGCTGATGGAATTTTAGAAGGAAAGCAATACAATACCTTAGACAGAACTTGGTATGGAAAAATAACATGGATTAGCGGTTTGTACGCAGCCTCTTTAAAAGCTGGTGCAGCAATGGCGAATGAGATGGGAGATAAAAGATTTGCGAATACGTGTAGTAAAATCGCAAAGAAATCATTTAAAAACATGTCAAAAGAATTGTTTAATGGGGAGTATTTTATTCAGAAGACAGACCCGAAACATCCAGAAGCTCCTAATACCAATATAGGTTGCCATACGGATCAACTATTAGGGCAATATTGGGCTACACAAACAGGCTTGGGAACTATTTTACCAAAAGATCAGGTGAAAAAGGCATTGCAATCTATTATGAAATACAATTTTGTGACTAATTATGGTGATTATTTAGACAAGGCCGAGATTCCTGTAAAGCGCTATTATGCGGATAAAGAGGAACAAGGAATTATCATGTGTACTTTTCCAAAAGGAGGGACCGACAAAGCGCCTGGAATTATAAAAAATGAGTGGGAAAAATTGGTCATTGGTTATTTTAGTGAAATATGGACAGGGCAAGAGCATCAATTGGCAGCAACTTTAATTTCTGAAGGACTCGTAGAGGAAGCGATGAAAGTTGAAAAAGCAGTACATGACCGTTATGCTCCGTCCAAAAGAAACCCTTATAATGAAATTGAGTACGGGAATCATTATACAAGAGCCATGAGTGGTTATGCACCGTTTTTAGCTGCTTCTGGATTTACCTATAATGGCCCCAATGGAAATATTGGTTTTGCACCTAAAATGAATCCTGAAAACTTTAAATCTGCATTTATTACAGCAGAAGGATGGGGTAGTTTTACGCAACATTCAGATGCTAGTAAGCAAGTATGTACCCTTACGTTGAATTATGGGAAATTGAATTTAAAACAGTTCAATATCACCCTACAAGGATCAATAGAACCTTCAGAAGTGGAAGTTTTAATAAATAACAAAAAGATAAAGGCACGGTATTCATTAAATAATGAACTGTTACAAGTTAGGTTCGAGCAGATTGAATTGAAGAAAACAGATGTATTACAAATAATTATAAAATAATCAACATTCTTATTTATGAAAAGTATAATAATTAGTCTGATGGTCACAGCTGTTTTGGTAAGTAGCTGTAATACCAATGAAAAAAAATCAGCAGAAAAAAAAGAGTTCAACGTAGAAACTCCGGTTATAACGAGTGAATGGCAACATATTTTTAATCCGAACGATACACGATCAGAAATTGATACTACTTGGTATACTAATGATCATTGTTTTGCCGTAGGAGCAGATGGGAAATTACATGCCTATGGAATAATTGGGCATAAGCCAATCAATCCGTGGACAGGGGAGAATAAGTTATTCCATATTTCAGCAGATAGTATTTCACAGTTAAAATGGAGGGACCATGACTATGCCTTAAAAATAAAGCCAGGTGTTGAACGTGTATTGTGGGCGCCACATGTATTTCAGGAAAACGGAAAGAACTATATGTTTTACAATATAGGAAACCTACAAAAAAATGCACCAAATTTCGCAAGTTGGGGGCAGTTGTGTATGGCGGAGTCTGACGATATGTTTAAGTGGAATCGACATGAGTTTAATCCTTTATTTAGTGACCCAGGTCATGCGCGTGATTCCTATATTTTAAAAGACAAGGGCATCTATTATTTCTACTATACACGTACTTTTAGTGAGGTAGATTTACGTTCCTGTGTTGCAGTACGTACCAGTCCGGATTTAAAACATTGGAGTGGACCTAAAATTGTGCATACGCAACCATATAAAGTAGATTGGGGAGGAGATGCGGAGAGTCCTTTTATTGTAAAAAGAAATGGATTGTTTTATTTGTTTGTATGTAGAGCGATGACAGACTATGGTCAAACCCATGTGTATTGGTCCAAGGATCCCATGAATTTTCCAAAAGAGAATTTTGTAACTGAATTACCGACACATGCATCAGAACTAATAAAAGTAAGTGAAGATGAATGGTATATCTCAAACACAGGCTGGGATAAAAAAGGCTTGTTTTTGGCTAAAATGGGGTGGAAATAGGATTTAAACGTTTAAACCTGACGAATGTACAACCGTATGATTTGTCAGGTTTTTAAATTTTTGTTAAAAATAAATTGTTTAATTGAAAAATATTTCTAATTTAGCTAAAACGTTTTAGCATGTAGATTGAATACTTGTTGTTGAGGTAAAAATGTATCATAGTCGCCAGGACAATTTACCTGCAATTTTTGAATGTTTTTTTTTTACAATAATTGCTAAATCGAATTAGCAAAATAAATAATATCAACTAATTTTTTTACGAATCATTAAAACTACCATATCATATGATAAAATAACCAAACTCAAAAAGATCAAAAATTAAACTTAAATCAGGAAAGCTAAAGAGTGGATCTGATCATTAAACAACAATCAAGCAAATTTTAAATAAAGCAAAATTATGACTAAATATTTATGCTTATCTCATGGAGTAATCAAACTGAGATTAACAATGTTCCTCCTTGTAGGTCTTATCACTACAATGAGTGCGTTTTCAACGATTACCATAGATAATGGAACTACAATAAGTAGTTTAGAAAACTATAGTAAAAAAGAACAGAATAGTATTAAAGGTGTTGTAACCGATAAAAACGGTACACCTTTGCCAGGAGTAAATATTATAATAAAAGGAACCAACAAAGGTGTAGATTCAGACTTTGATGGAAATTACAGTATAGTCGCTAAAAAAGGAGACGTGTTGATATTTTCATATATAGGAATGAAGACAACGAACGTAACTGTTGGAAATTTATCTACCATTAATGTTATCTTACAGGACGATGCCAATGCCTTGGAAGAGGTGGTAGTTGTTGGGTATGGTACTCAAGTAAGAAAAACAACAACAGGGGCTGTGGCTCAAGTTTCAGGAGAGATATTAGAAGACAGACCTATTACCACTGTTGCAAGTGGTCTTCAAGGAGTGTTGCCAGGACTTACAATTAATAGGTCATCAGGACAACCTGGGCAGGAAGGATTTTCATTGCAGGTAAGAGGTATATCTTCTGTGAACGGAGCCAGTGGTAATGCACCTTTAATTTTGATTGATGGAGTGGAAGGCGATATTACTACGTTAAACCCTGCAGATATTAAAACAACAACTTTACTGAAAGATGCTTCTGCAGCAATTTATGGTGCTAGAGCGGCTGGTGGAGTTTTGTTGATTACAACTAAGACAGGTCGTAAAAACCAAGCTTTAAAAATTAATTATAATAGTACTTTTTCCTATAATAAAATTTCAAATCAAGTGGATTTTGTCAATATGAAGGAATTTGCTGATATGGATATTGCAGCTAACGCGGCAACTGGAGGAACTTCAGATTGGGCTACACCAGAGTTATATCAGCGGATTTTAGACGGTGATGATAGTGCCTTTGCAAGATGGGGAGCAAATGACCCTTCTAGATTATTTTTTAAAATGACCGATTGGCAAGGAGCTGTTTTAGATAAAGGAGGTTTGCAACAAAATCATAATTTAAGTATTACAGGTGGTGGAGAAAAATCTGATTATGCGGTTTCTGTAGGTTATAATAAAGTAAAAGGGATTTTAAGAGATGCTTGGGATTCTTCAGAACGTTTAAACTTAAGAATAAACCTTGGTTTTGATTTGACTAAAAAGTTACGATTAGAAACAAAAATTAGTTATGAAAATAAAAATACGGTACAACCAGTAGGAGGTTCAGATAATATTATCAGTAAGATGAATTATACATTTCGTTGGCTACCGATATATAATGAGAACGGGGATTATTTCACGCAATGGGGTTTCCAAAATGCTAAAATGTTATCGGATAAAAAATCAGGTAAAAGAACGAGTATCAATGAAAATTTAAGGGCAAATTTCAATCTTTCTTATCAAATAATAGATGGTTTGAAATTGCATGGCCAGGTTGGTATTAATAGAGGTTTAGGATTTTTAAAAGAATACAATGTGAAATTACCAAATCTTACATGGGATGGAACTCAGCAAGGATATACCAAGCATTTAAATGGAGCTTTGAACGAATCTTCTCAAGTAGATTATAAAAACTTTACCTCATTTTTAGAGTATAGAAAAAGCTTAGGATCACATGAATTGACTGCTATGGTGGGGGCTTCTCATGAAGAAAATGAATCTAGTGGTTTTGAAGCTTGGAGAACTGGATTTACACAAGATCAATTGTGGACATTAAATTTAGGAGACTCAGAAGAACAGTTTAATTCAGGTGGTGCATCACAATGGGCGATTCGATCTTATTTTAGTAGGTTAACTTATAATTTTGATTCAAAATATATTGCTGAATTGAATTATAGACGTGATGGTACTTCCGTGTTTTCTCCTGAGAAAAGATGGGGAGATTTTTATGGAGTTTCACTTGGTTGGAGAGCTTCTGAAGAGTCTTTTATAAAAGATTTGAAGGTTTTTGATAATTTAAAATTCAGAGTGTCGAAAGGAACTACAGGGAATCAAAACTTGAACTCAGGTAATTTATATGATTATGTAGCGCTTATAGGTATTGGAGGTCAATATCCTTTAGGAAACACGGAAAGAGCTCCAGGAGCATGGGAAAGAGGCTTGGTTTCTCAAAATAGGACATGGGAAAATGTAACGACTAGTAATATCGGTGTTGATTTTGCGGTGTTAGATTCAAAATTATTCGGATCTTTTGATATTTATAAAAAAGAGAATACCAACATGCTTTTAGGTGTTAATCTTCCGTCAGTTTTAGGAGGAAACCCACCAACTCAAAATGTGGGAGCCTTAGAAACAAAAGGTTTCGAAGTTTCCTTGGGATGGAGAGATCAGGTATCAGAAGATTTTTCATATGCTATTTCGGCTACCTTGGATGACAATAAAAATAAGCTAACCAATTTGGATGGACGTGATTTAGTTCGTTTAGGATCAAACACAAGAGAAGGATTTGCCTTAGGTACTATTTTCGGATATGATTTTGATGGTTTTATTCAAAATCAAGAAGAATTAGATGCCTATAAAGTATTAGAAGGAGTTCCTGGAAATATAGGAATTGGAGATACTCGCTATAGAGATATAAATGGAGATGGGAAAATTTCATTAGTAGATGATGAGGGTAAGGATGCTGATATTGTAAACTTAGGAACAAATGCTTCTCGCTATAACTATTCGATAACACTTTCTGCAAAATATAAGAATTTTGACTTTTCAACATTCATACAAGGTGTTGGTAAACGAACTATTTTTTATGGAGGAGATAACAGCATGCCATGGGCTTGGCCTTGGAGAACTCCAATCAAGCGATTTGTAGGAAATACTTGGACTCCTGAAAATACATCTGCTAAATACCCTAGATTAACACATGGTGATATTAGATGGTGGGATTATAAGACCTCTGAAATGAATAAGGTAAACGGAGCTTATACTAGATTTAAAAATATTACACTTGGTTATACAATACCTAAAAACGTAATGGAAAAATCTGGAATCAGTAGTTTAAGAATATTCTTTAGTGGTGAAGACCTATTTACTATAGATAATGTTGATGGTGGATATGATGCAGAGAATACGAACGGATCATCATCAAATTATCCATTTACAAAAAGATATTCCTTAGGAATTAATTTAACATTCTAAATTAGAGAACATGAAAAATAGATATTTAATACTATTAGTTGCATTGGTAATTGGATTTACTGGATGTGATAAAGACTTGGATTTGTCTCCGTTGGATACAGTTTCAGATGGAACTTTTTGGAAAGTACCTTCAGATTTTGAAAAAGCGGCAACGGAATTTTATCATTCTTTGGGAAATGCAGGGAATGGAGGTAAGGATCGTGATTCTGATATTACAGTTGGTAACTCTCCAAATACTATAAGTAGTGGTACTTATGTTGCTGGTCAATCTTCGGGTACTTGGAATAACAACTATGGTATGATACGGGCTACTACTAAATTGGTGGAAAAGTCTGAAGCAGCCACCGACATTCAAGATGAGATAAAAAGATATGCAGGAGAGGCTAAGTTTTTTAGAGCTAGAGCTTATTTCTCGTTGGTTTCAACTTTTGGTGACGTGCCATTAATAAAAAGGGTACTAGATATTGATTCGGAAGAATTGGATGCTCCTAGAGCCTCTAGAGCGGATGTTATGGCCTATATTTTTGAAGATTTAGATTGGGCAATCACTAATTTACCAGAGGAAAGTGCATTGCCAGCAAAAGAAAAAGGTAGAGCTACTAAAGGGGCAGCCTTGGCTTTAAAATCTAAAATTGCCTTGTTTGAAGGGACTTGGTCTAAATACCACGGTACTACCGGTACAATGGATTACTTTGGCTTATCTATAAGTGCAGCTCAACAACTAATTAGTTCTGGTGAGTATGGTTTATATGAACATGCTAATGGTCCAACTGCTAGTTACTATAATTTATTTATTGAAGGAGGTCAAGGGAGTGCTGAATCAATATTGGCGCGTAAGTACAGTGAAGAATTAAATATTAAACATAATACGACACGATGGGTAGAAACGCACCATAACTCACCGACTAAAAAATTGGCAGATATGTATGTTTGTACGGATGGTTTACCTATTGATATATCACCGTTATTTCAAGGCTACGATTTGAGAGTTTCTGAATTTGAAAACAGAGATCCTAGAATGAATCAAACTATTATGATACCTGGCTCTACAGTTACTTGGGCAGGATCAGACAGAGTATATGATGTAATTATTGGAGGAGGTAATAATGGCCCTACTAAGAGTGGATACCTTGCTTTTAAATTTCAATCTGATTCGGAAAGTGCTGCTGGTGGAAATTCCTTATACGATTATATGGAATTGCGCTATGCGGAGGTTTTATTGAATTTAGCAGAAGCTCTTTACGAAAAGAATGCTGCTATTTCTGATGGAGAATTAGATCAAACAATTAATAAGTTAAGAGATAGAGTAGGTGTAGCACATTTAACAAATGCCTTGGTTACTTCTAATAGTTTGAATATGCTAAATGAAATTAGAAGAGAAAGAACCGTAGAATTAGCGTATGAAGGATTTCGCTTATATGATTTAAGACGATGGAAAACTGCTGTAAGTGAGCTTTCTGGTTCACTTTTAGGAGTGAAGTTTGAAGGAACCGAATGGCCAACTATTGCTCCTAATGATAATATTGTGATTGGAGTGGATGTACAGGTGAATGCCGGTGGATTTATTATTGGTGATGATGCGTCAACGAGACAATTTGCGGACAAACACTATTTGTTCCCATTGCCTTTAGATCAAATTCAATTAAATCCAAATTTAGCACCCAATAACCCAGGATGGTAATCCTACGATGTTATAGTATGATGTATATTTTTATTTGAGTTAATCATATACCTATTATTTATTTACTTAGGGAGCCGCAAGGCTCCCTAAGTTTTTTTATGAATATTTTTTCTAAATAAGGGGGAAATGGATTATTTAGAGCGTTACAAATTTCCTTATATCACTTTTTTTTAGTTTCTTTGCTAAATCGAATTAGCAGAATTATTATTATGAAGAAATTAGTTGTATCCTTAGGTGTATTATCCGTGTTACTTGTGAGCTCATGTAATTCTCAATTAGATGTATACAAAGAAGTTTTGCGCTTTGACAACATGGCCACACCCAAAACTGATTGGAACGCTGTTATGTTTAGCAGTTATGATCGCAAAGGAGGAAATGATGATGGCTTTGCTGGAACGTATTCTAAATTGCGACTAGAAAATGGCAATAGCGTGTTGGCAGAAGCCAATGGCGCTGGTTATATCAGTAGAATTTGGTTCACACATTCAGAACATAAAAAAGACGGGCTTTTAGAATTAAAAGGAGAGCATATTAAAATATATATAGATGATAAAGATACACCCGCGATTGACATTCCTTTAGAAAGTGTTTTTAAAGGAACAACACCTGGGTTTCCTTATGGTTTGGTAAGTAAAGGCTTGGGGGGCTGGGTTTGCAATGTACCCATTCCTTTTGCTAAGTATTGTCGTGTAGAGGTGGAGGGAGATGGTGTGAAATTCTACCAAATCAATCTTCAAAAATACACAGGAGAAAAATCCATAGAAAGTTATGTTTCTAGAGATGTAGAGAAAGCAAACGCATTACTCGAAAATTTTGGAAAGGCACTAGTAAGCAACACTAATAGAATCGAAGAGACTTCCCAAATTGCTTCTCAAAATATCCAAGTTGGTACGAATGACATCTTGAAAATAGATAATAGACAAGGTGAATTGTCTGTATTAACTTTACAAACGAGTCCTGATAAATTGGATGCCTTGTTACAAAGTCAACTTAGAATATATTGGGACGACAATGCAAAACCAGCGATTGATGTACCTGTTCATATGTTTTTTGCCATTTCAGATTCCAAAAACTTGTACCAATCTTTGTATACAGGCTTCTCAAAGGGGAAATTATTCACTAAAATCCCAATGCCCTTTCTTAAAAGTGCTCGGATTGAACTTGTTTCAAAGACAGCATTTAAGTTGGAATTAGGTTATTCAGAAAAAGCAAATTGTTCAAACAATGGAAATAACTTACATGCTTTTTACAATCAAGAATTGCCAACAAGTAATAAACAAGCCCCCTTCTTATGGCTTTCAGCTAAAGGTAAAGGACATTATATTGGAACTTTTTTCATGACAGAAGCTGCAACTCATGGAAAAGAGCAATTGCCAGTTTGGTTAGAAGGTGATGAAGTTTTTGTATGTGATGGTGATACGAACATACATGGAACAGGAACGGAAGATTATTTCAATTGTGGTTGGTACGGTGTACCAGGAAGGCTATTTAACTCAGGGAGTTTTCCGTTGTACGGCTTCCCACAATATGAGATGAAAGAAATTGGAAAAGCAGCAGCATACCGTTGGCATTTATTGGATCCGATTCCTTTTAAAGATTCCATACATGTTACAGTGGAACACGGAACCAATAATATAATAGAGGCAAATTATAAAAGTGTGGCCTTTTATTATTTAAACGAATAAGAAGTGTTAATTTTATAGATATGAGAGCGTTAAGATTAAAGTTGTATAGTGTTATTTTACTGGCAATGCTAGTATTGTCTTGTGATTTTCAAGAAAAAGGAACTGTAACTTCAGAAGTGGTTACAACGCGATCTTTACTAAAAGAGATGACGGACAGGGATGGGTTGGCAAAACTTTCGAAATATTCGTTTAAAACATTACAGGCGAGTAGCTATTCACGCAAATCTATTTCTAAAAATAAAGAAGGCTGGTTTGACAATGCAGATGCAAGTCAGTTTATTAGGGAAGAAAAGACTGATGGACGAACGGAGTATGTGCTTATGGATGAAAGTGGTCCTGGTGCCATAGTTAGATTCTGGAGTACCTGGCATGCACAACAATTTTCCATGGGGACACTTCGATTCTATTTTGATAATGCTTCAACGCCACAGATTGAAGGAAGAATAGACGAAATTATCTCCTCTAACAAATATATTGGCCCACCTCTTTCACAAACAACTTCTCCTTTTTTAGAGAATGGGGGCTGGTTTTCTGGCCATAACCTTTATTTCCCTTTACCGTATGCGAAGCACTGTAAAGTAACCTATCAAAAAGCGGATGAAAGTGTAAATGACGTGCTTTACTACCAAATTAACTATAGAAATTATGCACCTAAAACGTTGGTAGAAACGTACGTAAAAGGTGATTTGGAAAGACATACATATAAAAAGGATATTTCGGAGGTATCCAAAAAGTTAAGCAGATTTGATATTGTTTCTAAAAATTTACAGGGAACTTGTCTTAAAGGTATCATTCATCCAGGAGACTCAATAGTAACCATCATAAACGGTGAAAAAGCGATTAAGAATGTCGCAATTAGAATAAAAGCTAATAACATAGAACAGGCATTGCGTTCAACGGTCATTTCAATGGAATTCGACGGAAAGAAGACTGTTTGGGTTCCTATTGGGGATTTATTCGGTACTGGTTACAAAATGTCTACCTATAGTTCTTGGTTAAGTCGTGTAAGTGAGGATGGTGAGATGAAGTTATTTTTTCCAATGCCTTTTCAAAAATCGGCAAAAATTAAGGTTTATAATTACGGCAAAGAAGCGGTGGAAATAGTGAAATTGGAAATGCATCATAGCCCTTGGAAATGGGATCATAGAAGCCTCTATTTTCATGCCAATTGGCGCAGTTATTCCAATGAGGAAACGTCAGAAAAAAAGGATGTTAATTTCATTACTATTTCAGGGAAAGGAAAGTATGTAGGAGATGTGCTGACACTTTTTAACGATAGTTATGATTGGTGGGGAGAAGGTGATGAAAAGATTTATGTTGATGGAGAAGAGTTTCCTTCCAATTTTGGTACAGGTACCGAAGATTATTACGGGTATGCTTGGTGTAGTGTTGTTGATTTTGAAGCGCCATTCATTGCGCAACCTATTGGAGATGGAAATAGAAGTCCTGGGCTCACGGTCAATAGTCGTTGGAGATCATTGGATGTAATTCCATTTGATTCATCGTTAAAGTTTGATATGGAAATATGGCATTGGGCATCAACAACAATGGATTATGCTCCAACTACATTTTGGTATGGTACCAAGGATGCAAAGGCAGCATTCGTTGCAGACAAGGGAACTGTTCAACTCCCTGTAAAGTTATCGGATAAATTTGAAGTAGAAAGTTTTGACGTGCAACAAGTACATGGCGGAGAAGCTATCGTACAAGCTTTTTTGTCCAAGGATTGGAGTGCTCGCAATCATTTGTTATGGAGGAGTATTAAAATAAATGATAAATTAGAGACTCGTTTTTATTCGGAAAAAGAACGAAAAGGGACATTGACTACGGTGTTTACACATGCACCCGATTATGTAATTGTGGATGTATTACTGAATGGAGAATTAATTCATGAAAACTTGGATTTATATAGCAAGGAATTAAAACTTAAAAAATACCTTACCAAGGCTGCTTGCATAAAAAAAGGTACAAATACATTTAAATTAATAGTAAAAGGAACAAATAAAGCAACTCCGAAAGCAGATAAATTGGGAGTTGATTATTTGAAAATAAACTAATTATATAAATACTATAATAAAATGAATAAACGATATCCTTTATTACTAATGATACTTTTCTTAGGCTTTTTGGGATGCCAAAAAGTGAACACCATAAAGGATATCAATATTATTCCAAAACCAGTGGAGCTAAATATTGGTATTGGAAATTTTGAACTCTCTGAAAACACAAGGTTGTTGGTAGGTAGTTTTGAGGTTTTACAAAATCGATTTGTCGAAGAAATCAAGAAGGAAACTGGTTTTCAATTAAAACTTACAGACAAAGTTCAAAATAATTGTATTGAAATTCAATTTGTTGAAAATCTTTTAGAAGAGGAATATCAATTAATAGTTAAAAAACAAGGGATTACAATTAAATCAAGTACATCAGCAGGGGCTTATTATGCCTTACAAACTATTAAACAACTTATTCCTGTTAATTCAAATAACAATAATAAATATTTAATCCCTTCAGTCGAAATTTTAGACAAACCTGCATTTGCATGGCGGGGATATATGTTGGATGTTTCTCGTCATTTTTTCGGGAAAGAGAAAATAAAAGAGGCCCTTGATTTTATGGCTGAATTAAAATTGAATCGATTTCATTGGCATTTGACCGATGATCAAGGTTGGCGTATTGAAATTAAAAAATACCCAAAACTTACCCAAGTTGGTGCTAAGCGTGTGGATTATACCATTACAGACGAAAGCTTAAATGATTGGTGGGGACGGCCTTTTCAGAAGGAAGGAGAGAAAGCAACTTACGGTGGTTTTTACACTCAGGAAGATATCAAAGAAATTATTGCGTATGCAAAAGAACGTCATATTGAAATCTTACCAGAAATTGATGTTCCAGGGCATTCGCAAGCAATTTTGGCAGCGTATCCTGAAATATCTTGCGATCCGAAAAGAAAATTTTATGTGGCTACCGGAGGTGTTTTAGGCGACAACGCATTATGTGCATCGAATCCAAAAACATATACCTTTTTAGAAGATGTTTTAGCAGAAGTGATTGATTTATTTCCGCTAGACTATATTCATATTGGTGGTGATGAATGCAATAAAAGTGGATGGAAACACCACGAAGAGTGTCAGAGGTTTATAAAAGAAAAAGGCTTAGGAAATGAGCATGAATTACAAAGTTTTCTTATTAAACAAGTTGAAAAAATGCTGAACAGCAAAGGGAAAAATATGATAGGGTGGAACGAAATCCTTGAAGGCGGTTTGGCTCCGAATGCAACAGTGATGTCTTGGCAAGGTGAAAAGGGAGGTATTGTTGCTGCCAAAGCGGGGCATAATGTGATTATGACTCCAATGGAATACAATTACCTAGATTTAAAACAAGGACAATCTGAATCGGAACCGAACCTTGGGTACTCGGAAGCCTTGTTATCAACTTGCTATAACTATAAGGTTATTCCAGAAGGGGTAACGGAAGCTGAAGCCGATAGAATAATGGGGATTCAAGGGAATCTTTGGACGGAATCAATTGCTGATTGGAGTAAGGTTACCTATATGACCTTCCCTCGATTATTTGCTATAGCTGAAAATGCTTGGACTTTAGAAAGTTTGCAAAATTTTGAGGATTTTATAAAACGATTGCAACCTCAATTGAGAAGGATGGATGCCAAAGGTATTCGGTATGCTAAAAGTGTTTTTAATCCTTGGATTCATCAAAAAGGGTATGGTAAATCTATCGAGATTACATTAGCCTCTGAACTTCATTCACCAGAAATTAGGTATACGCTGGATGGTACAGATCCAACAGAAAGTAGTATGCTATATTCTGTGCCTTTTACTTTAACAGAAACCAAAACGATTAAAACTGCTATTTTTAAGAATGGTAAACGTTTGGGAGATATTATTGAAAATACCTTCCCGATTCATAAAGCAGCAGGAGCAAAAGTAGTGTACAATCATCCATTTTCAAAGAATGATGAAGCGGCAAAAGAATGGGCACTTACGGATCTCAATTATGGACAGATTGAAGTTGCTGGAGATAATAATTGGCAAGGTTTTTATGATGATTTTGATGTCACAATTGAACTAGACAATCCAACAGACATAGAAGAAGTAGTAATAAATACCCTTCGTTTAACCATTTTCGGCATTTACCCTCCAGTGCAAATAGAAGTTTTTGGATCAACCGATGGGAAAATATATAAAAAATTAGGAGACAAAGACCTATCGAAAGAAGCGGTTGTTCAAGGAAGGAATAGAATAATTTGTAGGATACCATGCACTGCTCTTGGAATAAAAAAAATTAGGGTGAGAGCTACATTGTTAGCCCCAATTCCTATAGGGCATCATAAATCAGGAAGTAAGAGTTATTTGAAGATTGATGAGTTAATACTACTTTAAAATTGCATTGAGAAATTATTATTTTAAATAAAACGAAAGAGTTAAAAGAAGGAGTACAAAAAAAGGTGAGGTAAATCTTTAAATAGTGAGGTTTATTAAAAATACAATAGGTAATTAAATAGAAAACTAAAAAATGATATTATGGGTTTTAATGGATTAAACATGTCTTTGGGGAATTTGAGTTTGCTTTCTGATGCACAATCTCGTTGTATCACCGCAGAAAATCCTACAGGGAAAGTTGGTGGAGGAGCAAGAGCTACTAGTGGTTTTGCTGAAAAACAAGCGAGTGAGTTAGGGCAAGGTTGGAAAGTTAACCCAGCCATTACAATTGCTCCAAAAGAAACTGTAGTAATTGCCGATATTCAGGATATGGGAAATATCCAAAGCATGTGGATGACCGGACTCATATCTAGAGATCTTATCATTCGCATCTATTGGGATAACCAAGAGCATCCCGCTGTAGAAGTTCCTTTTCCAGATTTTTTTGCATGTGGTTATGTGGACAATACAGATGTGTTATTGGGAGGAGAGTTTGACCCTTTGGTTTCAATTCCCGTAACTGTAAATCCTTCTAATTCCTTTAATTGTTTTTGGTCTATGCCTTTTAAAGAAAGATGTTACTTCACTATTGAAAATAGAAGTGATATTGACAGAATTTTATATTACCAGATAAATTATCAATTGACAAAAATCCCTGAAAAATGTGCCTATTTTCATGCATCATTCAGAAGGTCAAATCCAGTGCAACTAAACGATGTACATACTATTATTGATAATATAGAAGGGGAAGGTCATTATGTAGGTACAGCTATGAGTGTTGGATTAAACGGTGCCGGTGGCTGGTGGGGAGAAGGAGAAGTGAAGTTTTTTATAGATGACGACACCGAATTTCCTACCATTTGTGGAACCGGTTTGGAAGATTATTTTTTAGGCGCCTTTAACTGGGAAACAAACAAAGGATACACGACTTATAACTCACCTTATGGAGGTTTTCATAAGTATGAAGCTCCTGATGGTTTATACAAAATTCAACCACGTTTTTCTCTCTATCGTTGGCATATTCAAGATCCAATTCGTTTTAAAGGAAAATTAAAAGTTACCGTACAGGACTTAGGATGGAAGAATTTCAATACCAAGCAGTTTGATAATGTTGAAGACAGGAAATACCTAATGCGTCAAGATGATATTGCAACGGTTGCTTTTTGGTACCAAACATTGCCAAGTATTAAGTTAAAAGAACTACCAAGCAAAGAAGCACTTTCTATTCAATAAAAAAGACTAATACATGATGAATTTGAACAAAAATAAAGGGCAAGTAGGATTGCTTGAAAAAATAGGCTACGGATTAGGTGATACTGCAGGTAACTTTGTGTATCAATCTGTATTATTACTATTGGGGTTCTTTTATACCGAAATATACGGGTTGAGTACCACTACGGTAGCCACCATTTTTTTAGTAGTAAGAGTTGTGGATGCAGTTACAGATCCTTTAATGGGAGCCATCGTAGATAGAACAAATACAAAATGGGGAAAGTACCGTCCCTATTTAGTCATTTTAGCAATACCATATGCAATTGCAAGTGTGTTGGTATTTACCGTTCCAGATTTTGGTCCAGAAGGGAAAGTTATTTATGCCTATGCCACCTATACAACTTTAATGTTACTCTTTACAGCGACTAATATTCCATATGGTGCATTGACAGGGGTAATGACGAGTGATCCTAAAGAAAGAGCCTCCATAAATGCGACTAGATTTATGTTTGCCACGGGAGGTGGGCTGATTGTAACATCCTTAGTGCTTCCTTTAACAACTTATTGGAGCGATCCTGCAATAGGATATAGAAATGCCATGATTTTAATGGCAATTTTATCCGTTATACTGTTCTTTATTTGTTTTGCTACTACAAAAGAACGGGTAAAAGGATTGGCTTCTAAAAAAGGGAAAGGAAGTTTTTTTGAGGACATTAAACTTATTTTTAAGAACGATCAATACAGGTTGGTTGCACTAGCAACACTTTTGATGGTGAGTGCCCAAACAATTAAAAATACGACCCAATTATTTTATATCACTATTTATGTAGAGGATGCAGTTATGTATTCTGCCCTGTTTTTATCTATTTGGATGATTGGAGGTATGATTGGAGCACAGCTAGCTGCAAAAGTGTTGAATGTTTTAGATAAAAGAAAGGCGTATATACTCTTATTGTATACCTGTGCTATCATGTCTGCAATTTCCTATTTCGTAGGAAACACGAATATTATTTTAATTATGGTCATTCAGTTTTTTGTAGGGTTTTTCAACCAAATGATTGCACCCATATGGTTCACTTTTACAGCAGATGCCGTTGATTATGGGGAATTGAAATTTCACAAAAGAATGGATGGATTGACCTTGTCATTTACCTTATTTTCTCTGAAACTAGGACTTTCAATTGGCGGTGCTTTAGCCTTAACTATTATGGGCTATTATGGTTATATAAGTGGAGGAGTGGAGCAGTCCTTAAAAGCAACGAATGGAATTTTATTTGTATTTGCTATTGTACCTGCAATTGTATTTATAATAACAGCGTTGGTGGTTAGCTTGTTCAAATTGGATAGTAAAACAATCGCTCAGAATGCCTTAAAACTTCAGAGTTTAAGAGAAAAATAAACAAATTTATTAAAAAATAAGAATAACAAAAAGATCGATAATGAACGTACAAAAACATTTAAAAATAAGCGCCTTATTCCTCTTTATTTTAATGGGGATAAATAATGGGATTGCACAATATACACAGTTTTATATAGCTCCTTCAGGTAGTAATTCTAATGATGGTTCTATTGACAAACCATGGAAAACATTGGAATTTGCGAAAAATCAGGCAAGATCTATTGATGGGAATGTAAGGATCAATCTATTTGATGGGACGTATACTTTAAATAACACATTAGAATTGACAAATGAAGATTCTAACGTAAGCTACAAGGCTGTAGAAGGAGGAAATCCTGTTATAAGTGGTGGAGTAGAAGTTAAGAAATGGAGAAAAGGAAAGAATGGAATTTGGCATGCGAAAGTACCAAAAGGCATTCAAGGAAGACACCTATATATTGATGGAAATAGAGCAGTAAGAGCGAGAACAGTAAATGCTGATGGCTGGGTAAGAATAGCAAATAGACCAGATCCATGTGGATCGGTATCTTGTAGAGATGATGAAAATACGCCTAACGGATTTAAAATACCCAAAGATTTTCCTAAGCTATCAAATGTAGCAGATGTTGAGATGGTGAACATTATGCGTTGGAAAATGTACAGAGGGAAACTTCAAAAAATTGAAGATGGTATTGCTTATGTGAATCAAAAATATTGGGATCTTGCTAAAATAGGCCCTTTCGCAATATTGAATAATGATAATCATAAGGCAGTTAATTGGTTGGAAAATGCCATTGAATTTTTGGATGAAGATGGAGAGTGGTATTTAGATAAAAAGAATCGTACTATTTATTACAAACCTATGAAAGGAGAACAGTTAAATAACGCAGAAGTGGTGATCTCAAATGTAGAGAAACTTGTTGATGCTGATGGAGTAGAAAATGTATCCTTCGAAGGAATCACATTTGCTCATGCAAACTGGAAACAACCTTCAACGTCTACGGGTTATGTGAGTATCCAATCAGGTGCTATTTTAACAGATCCTGATTACCAGTCAATCGAAGATGCTTTTGAAGGATTGGTTGATATTCCTGGGAATATTCACTTTAAAAATTCAAGAAATGTAATAATGAAAGGAAATACCTTTCAGCATCTTGGAGGAACGGCCTTAAATTTTGATACAAACAACCAATACGTTACTATTTTTGGAAATACTTTTACTGATATTTCAGGTTCAGCCATAGCCATTGGTAACTTACAAGATCATCATATCGTTCCTGATAAAATAAGCCGTGAAATTATTATTGATAACAATAGGATTGAAAATGTAGGGGTTGAATACTGGGATGTTTGTGCTATCAAATGCTCGTATGTGAAAGATGCTGCTATCGTAAACAATTCAATTAACGGCTCTTCAGCGGGGGGAATTACCCTTGGATGGGGTTGGGGACGTTATGACGTTGATAACTTTGCTTTCTGGAAAGATGGTTCCGACAAAGCTTACAATCACCCTACAGTTGCTGGAGGTGTACTAGTAGCACATAATAAAATTACCAATGTGACTACAAAACTGGGAGATACTGCAGCTATATACAATTTGGGAGCATCTCCCGGAACAAAATGGTTTGCAAATTATATTGAAAATGTAGTATATCCAGCGGCAAGGTTTTGCAGTGCCTATAGTCATGGAATTTATATAGATAATGGTTCTAGAGGAATTGAAATAAAAGACAATGTGGTAATTGGTAGTTCACATGAGCCTTATTTGGCGAACGGATCACATGATTATAATGTACGTGGAGAAGCTTACTATTATAAAAAGGAAGCTGGAGATTTCCCCGAATGGATTAAAGAAAACGCAGGTATAAATCCTAATATTAAAGAATTAAGAAATAGAGATGAAATTGAGAAATTACTTCCGCAACTATTACCTGTTAATGCCAAATTCCAAATTGTTGAAAAAGGAGTGGCAGTAGGTAGAAAAATAATGGCAGTTGGGAGTATTGCAAACAGTAGGGCTTCTTTTGCAACTGATGGAAAAACGGAAACTTATTGGAAAGGTGAAGGAAAGGAAGGAGCGTTGATTTTGGACCTTGGCAATGTATCTGATGTGTATTATGTGAATGCTGCATTTGGATATATTGAGGCAAAATCAAAAAAGGAAGTGTATTATAAAAACGGTTATGAGTTTGAATATTTTACATCTATGGATGGTAAAAACTGGACTTCTTATGGTGATGGGAGAAAAATTTCAACTTTAGCAATCAATCAACAATACATGGCTGAATTTAAACCTGTAGAGGCACGGTACGTGAAACTTAAAATTTATAATTCAGGAAAACATCACTTGGGAGTATTGCGATTTAAAGTAGTAGATCAGGAACCTATTTATGGTGGACGTAAATTCGGACCTAAATAGAAATTCCAATGTTGTATAATTCTAAACTAAATTCCAATTGGGAAGGATAAATACGCTTATTCGTTTTCAAATGAGTTGGTATGATTATAAATTTAATAGTGTTTTACCAGAAATATCAAATATGAAAAAATTAAGTATTAGTAGTATGCTTCTTGTGTTTTTTGCAGTTATAAGCTGTTCTCAAACTCAAAATAAAAGCGCGATTAGTGTAAAAAGTTTACTAGTAGAAATGACATCGAGAGAACAAGTTACTCGTTTTCCTTCCGTTAATTTTGTAGCTAAACACGTGAGTAGTTACGATAGGTCAAGTACTTCCCCATCAGAAAAGAACTGGTTTCATAATTGGGATATGAATCAGTGGGAAGCGATTGAACAAACCAATAATGGGAAAGAATACGTTTTAATGGATGAAAATACCCCCGGGGCAATCACTCATTTTTGGATGACAGGTTCCGGTGAAAATAGAGGACAAGGTACTTTACGAATTTATATTGATGGAAATGAAAAACCTATAATTAGTCAGACAATAAGAAGTTTTGTAGGAGAGAATAAAGAAATTGGATACCCTTTAAGTTGTTCTGTTTCAC
>Ga0209292_1000210_pt1 | contig 81049 bp, 67 predicted proteins | sample GOMGulsemesocosm_2_FD_184634 | JGI IMG/M metagenome (GOLD analysis project Ga0209292, IMG submission 184634) | Methane-oxidizing microbial communities from mesocosms in the Gulf of Mexico - GOM9C Gulf of Mexico (SPAdes) (version 2) | ecosystem: Environmental > Aquatic > Marine > Cold seeps... | reverse complement strand
TTAACCCTTATTGCGATAACAAGTTGGCCCGAGAAAAATCATACACGTATCGAACAACTAACAAAGTTACTAGGTATTAGTCCTGAGCAATACCCGGAATTAGGTCAGACACTTTGCACTAATGGCATTGATATTTATCCTATTAGTCCGGTGTGTTGTTGGTTGCGTATAGACACTACAATTAGTCAATTAACCTATCAAAAGCTAGTCGATGGCCTGCATAGTGATATCGCTAGTGTGGTCGATCTTAGCCATAGCTATTGTCGTATTAGTTTAAAAGGAACTCAGATCCGCCAATTGTTTGCTCAAGCGACTGCCATTGATTTGCGTCCTCGGAATTTTAGACCGCAACACTTTGCATTAACTAGGCTGCTTGGCATTCAAGCATTGTTACATTGTCGCCATGCTAAGCATGATGATAACGAAGTCGGAACAATAGAGAGTTTTGATTTGTTGGTTGCTAGAACTTTTTCACTTGATTTTTGGCAGCACTTACAGTCATTAAACAGCAATCACTAAATAATAATAGATTAATGATAAATAACGATACAGGAATACACTAATGACTACGCGAAGCTGGCAGGAAATGTGCCCATTGGGCCGTCCATTTGTAAAAATGCAAGGATTAGAAAATCACTTTGTAATTGTCGACGGGCGTGCTATTGCCTATCAACCTACAAAACAAGAGATTGTTAATGTGTGCAATGTTAGAACCGGAGTTGGCGGTGATCAATTACTGATTATTGAACCCGCAACCACGGCAGGGCAAGCCCAAGGCGCTGATGCTTTTTTACGGATCATCAATATTGACGGCGCGGCTGTTGAAGCTTGTGGTAACGCCACACGATGCGTTGCTTGGCTTTTATTGGAAGAAACAAACAAAGATCTTATATTACTTGAAACACTTGCCGGTGTTTTAGAGTGCCGCCGCACTGGTGAGTGCGAAGTAAGTGTCAACATGGGTAAAATTTCAATGGCTTGGGCGACGATTCCTTTAAGCGAAGCGCGCGATACCTTACATTTAAATATTGAGAGCGGACCTTTACGTGATCCCGTTGTTTTAAATATAGGTAATCCTCATGCGATATTTTTTGTTGATGATCTCACATCCATAGACATGGAAAAGCACGCACCAGCCATTCAGACTAATCCACTGTTTCCACAACAAACCAACGTTGGTGCAGTACAAGTGATTAATGAACATCATATTCGATTATCAGTCTACGAGCGCCCGGGTATTTTAACCACAGCTTGTGGCAGTGGTGCTTGTGTTAGCGTGGCAGCAACCATTGCTCGTGGTTTGACTCGTCAAAATAAATTAACAGTCGAAATGGCAGCTGGCAAAGTTGAAATTGAGATTTTAGCTGACAATACAGCGTTAATGACCGGACCAGTAGCCTGGTGTTTCCAAGGTCATTTACCGTTAAGTTAATTATTGCTATACATTGGCAATAATTTTTCATTGAGTTTATGATAAAGCTCTAGCCTCTAGAGCTTTTAATTTCTAAAGGCTTAATAGCTAGAGTTTAATATCTAGAGATTTTACGCTAGCTGATAACGTTGAGGTGGAGCTCCCCAAATTATGGCAATTTATTCGATCGGCCAATTATCTAAACTCACTGATTGTAAAGTACCGACCATACGTTACTACGAACAGATTGAACTATTAAATCAACCTGCAAGAACCCTGGGTAATCAACGACGCTATAATGACGAGCATTTAAGTCGGCTGCGGTTTATTCGTCATGGCCGTTCGTTAGGCTTTAATTTGGAGGAAATTAGCCAACTGATACACTTGCAAAAGTGTGCCGAGCATTCCCCTCATAATGCGCATGAAATAGCGACTACTCACTTATTAGATATTCAGAAAAAAATTCGCCAGTTACAAGCGTTAGAGCAAGAGCTTGCTAAAGTGACTAATTGTTGTAACAAAAAAACGGCTTATCAATGCAAGGTATTGGAAGTGTTAAATGACTTTTAATGATTCAATGATAGAACTCAGCATCCTACCTGTCGCTGGGGCTATTTCGTTTTTTGTATCGCCTTTGGCACTTAAAATCACCAACAGTTTGCTATTCTCGCAATCTTATCCCCGCCAGTGATTGTAGCGGACAGTCATACCATTCTAGTATGTTTACTTGGTTGTGTGCGTTCATTTGCTGTGTTTCCTCAGTTTTACTAAAGCATCATTAGATTACTTAAGCCAAATGTTAAAAATAACCTCAGAGAACATTAAATGATCGATCAATTATTATTGCCTGCTGTTATCTTATTTTTCGGCAGCTTTATTCAAGGTACCGTTGGTTTTGCCTTTGGGTTAGTGGCGATGCCTGCGCTTATTTGGGCAGGATTACCATTAAGTGATGCCGTAGCAATGATTTCAGTGGCCAATTTATTTCAGGGCGCTTTTGCCAGTTATGATTTAAGACGGCATATTCCATGGCGCGAAGTAATACCAGCAACAGCCATTCGTTATTTGACGATGCCATTGGGCATTGTGATCTTAATGATGATCGAGAGTTGGGACAAAGCGCAAATTCGTCAGATTATTGGACTGGTCATTTTGTTAGTGCTGATAGCTCAACTGCTGTTTAAAATGGAGCCGAAAGAGCGTATCCATCCTGTTTGGACTATTAGCACATTCTCACTTAGTGGCATTATGCAGGGCATGGTTGCGATGGGGGGACCTGCCGTGGTGTTTTGGGTGATGGTACAAAACTGGACTAGTCAACAAGCACGTGCCTTTACCTTGTCGTTATTTTTATTTTCAGCGCCGGTGCAATTACTTCTATTGTACTTTATGACGGGCAATCAGGTGGTCGCTGCAATGTTAACTGGGCTTGCGCTTACGCCTTTAGTTTTTATTGGCACCAAATTGGGCATAAAATGTGGTAATCAACTCGATCGTCAGTTGTTGAAAAAACTAACCCAACTCATTTGGGCCGTAATGGCCGTGGTATCAATAATTTCACCGCTGCTAACTTAATTAGTGCCATAACGGATTCGACACCCTGCTGCGATTAAGTCGTTATTCAGCCCGATTTTAATATATTGAAATAAATATTTAATCGGAGTTAGCCCATGAAAACACTACCCACAATAGCTATCACTTTGTTGCTGTCTTGCTCACTAATTAGCCCAATGGTTTTGGCCGACTCAGCCGATAAGGCTGCGCGTGAAACCGCTAAAGAGCAGCGAAAATCTGACAAACAATACGCTAAAAAATTACGTAAAGAAGACAAAATAGCGATGAAGCGCTCAAAAGAGGCACAGCGTGAAGCACGCAAAGCTCGGGAAGAAGCACGGCGCCAAGCACGAAAAAATCACAATGAAGCCCAGCATGATGCGGGTAAAGACCGTGAAAAAGCACAGCACGAAGCACAAATAAGCAGACAAGAGGAAGCTGAGCGCCAAGCTAAAAAAATCCAAGAGGAAGCACAACGTGAGGCTAGCAAGAAAAGGGAAGAAGTATTGCATCAAGCTAGCGAGTTCATTTAGGTAGAAACTTGGGGGCGGAACTAATGTAAAAAGCGGTCATTGACATGTCAATGACCGCTTTGCTGTTAAATAACGCTTAAGTTATTTAATGATAGCTATTTAATGGTACTTACCTAGTGATCTTGTGCTTCGCCTGCTCCTTTAGGGAAACGAATAGACTCGACCATATCTTGAACTTCTTGTGGTGCTTCATCTGTTACTTTAGCTACAACAAACGCCGTCACAAAGTTAACAATCATGCCGATAGTACCGATACCCTCAGGCGAAATACCCAAGAACCAGTTGTCTGCATTGTTAGCGCCAGGGTTAATGAACTTAAAGTAGATGATATAAGCAGCGGTAAAGGTTAAACCCAGAACCATGCCAGCAATCGCACCTTCTTTGTTCATCTTTTTGTGGAAAATACCCATGATAATTGCTGGGAACAATGATGACGCAGCTAGGCCAAAGGCAAAGGCGACAACGGCAGCAACAAAGCCTGGTGGGTTAATGCCAAAGTAACCAGCAACCACAATACCCACCGCGGCGGCGATACGTGCATAGGTCAGTTCTTGTTTGTCTGAAATGTTAGGCGCCCAGTTTTTCTTAAGCAAATCATGAGAGACGGAGGTTGAGATAACAAGTAATAAACCTGCTGAAGTTGATAGCGCAGCAGCAAGACCACCAGCAGCAACTAAAGCAATTACCCATGCTGGTAAGTCAGCAATTTCAGGGTTAGCTAATACCATGATGTCACGGTCAATCTTCATTTCATTGCGTTCATCGCCTGAGTAGAACATTTTGCCATCGCCATTCTTATCGTTAAATTCGATAAGGCCTGTTTTTTCCCAGTTAGTAATCCAGCTTGGTGCTTCTGCATAGGCGGTACCGGTCATTTCTGGGCCGTTGATTGTTTCAATCATATTAACGCGAGCAAATGAAGCAAGAGCAGGGATAGTGGTGTACATGATACCAATGAATACTAGTGTCCAACCTGCCGAGATGCGTGAATCTTTAACTTTAGGCACGGTAAAGAAACGCACGATAACGTGTGGTAAACCAGCGGTACCAACCATCAATGCACCAGTAATACAAAATACATCTAATGTGCTCTTGCGGCCTTCGGTATAAGCGCCAAAGCCGAGTTCCGTTGATAAGCCATCAAGTTTGTCTAGCAAATAACCCGAGCCGTCAACCAGTTCGCTGCCGAAACCTATTTGCGGAATAACCTGACCTGTCATCATTACTGAGATGAAAATAGCAGGCACCATAAAGGCAAAGATTAAGACACAATATTGCGCAACTTGGGTATAAGTAATACCTTTCATGCCGCCTAATACCGCGTAGAAAAATACTACCGCCATGCCAATAACAACGCCGGTTTCAATTTCAACTTCAAGGAAGCGAGAAAATACCACGCCAACACCGCGCATCTGCCCTGCAATATAAGTAAAGCAGATAAATATTGCACAAAATACTGCAACTGTACGGGCTGCGTTAGAGTAGTAACGGTCACCGATAAAGTCAGGTACGGTAAATTTACCAAATTTACGAAGGTAAGGTACCATACATAGAGCTAGCAATACATAACCACCAGTCCAACCTAGCAAGTAAACGGAACCGTCAGAACCTGTAAATGACACAATACCAGCAAGTGAAATAAACGAGGCCGCCGACATCCAATCTGCCGCGGTAGCCATGCCATTCATTACTGGGTGCACGCCACCACCAGCGACATAGAACTCTTTGGTTGTGCCGGCGCGGGCCCAAATGGCAATGCCAATGTATAATGCGAAGGTAAAACCAACGATTATATAAGTTAACGTTTGTACATCCATGATCTACTCCTTATTCTTCTACGTTATATTTTTTGTCTAAGTCGTTCATCTTTTTAACGTAGACGAAGATTAGTGCGATAAAGACATACATTGCACCTTGCTGAGCAAACCAGAAACCAAGTTTAAAGCCCATGAAGGTGATGGTATTTAACTGTTCAATGAAAAGGATCCCACAACCGTAAGACACCACAAACCAAATCGCGAGCAACTTAAACATGATGCGTAGGTTCTCTTTCCAGTATTTATCTGCCTGTTCTTTAGATTCGAAACTCATAAAACTTCTCCCTTTGTATTATCGTTATTATGGAGTTACCAAGACTAATTTAGCAGCGGGGTGATATAGTTAAATCCAGACCTTAGTCTATAGATTTATGGCGTATAATAATTGAAATATGTATATTAGTCTTTTGTTATCAATATGTTGTAGTGGTACTTTGGTTTAAAATCGAGATGTTAGCGAAAAATATCGGACAAAAACTAGACCATTGTCTAGTGGTTGTAGATAAATAGCTTGAGCGTTTTGACACAATGCGTTCTAATTAACTATTGGGGTTTAGTGATAGCTTTATCTTATTTCCAGTTTAGACAATTCTCAGGAGCACCATGAAATTTTCAGAAGATCCTAACTTAGCTGCCAAATATTTGCGGATGGCTGTTCCTAAAATGGTTCAGCATAATATCGCACCAAACCCACTTAATTATGCGCTGTGGTATAGCTATTATTCAAATGCTTCAAAAGGGCTAAATTGTGCACTCGACAATACCATTGAACGCTTTGGTACTTGTTCGCCAGAGTTAAGTAAAGATCTATTTATGTCGCATATTTTTGATAATGATAAACTCGATGAAATCGGTGGAATGCAAGATTCTTTATTGGGTCTGGCAAGTGATTTATCTAACAGTATTGAAGAAACCACATTAGCGTCAAGCTGTCACTCTAATAATTTAAAGCAGAATCTAAATTTACTGACAGCATCAGAGAGTCCTCAGCAAATGAGCCCAATAATTCAGCAGCTATCTGATTCAGCCGAAGCTATTTGCGAAACTAATGACAAATTCCAGCAACAAATAGATTTGGCGTTATCAGAAATCGCGACCTTAAAAAATGAGCTTGAGAGCTCTAAGTTAGAAGCCACTACCGATCATTTAACGGGGCTGTTTAACCGCCGAATGCTGACCTCGATGTATCAAGATTTATCAATGGAAGACAATGAAGCAGATGTTTCATTGATTATGATAGATATCGATCACTTCAAAAAATTCAATGATACCTTTGGTCATAATATGGGGGATCAGGTATTGAAGTTTGTGGGTAAGTTACTGCTTAAAGAATGTAAGGCACCTTGTATTCCGGTGCGTCTTGGCGGTGAAGAGTTTACAATATTATGCCCTTCATATAACGCAGAGCAGGCGGCATCTTTTGCCGATTACATTCGACTTAAACTGGCGAACGCCCCCTTAATTAATGCTAAGACTAAACAAAAAATACCGCCGATAACCGCATCTTTTGGTGTGGCGTTAGCACACAGCCAAGACATTTTAACCTCGGTATTAGAACGAGCAGATATGGCTCTATATGCAGCAAAAGGCAAGGGTCGAAATAGAGTTGAGATTGCCTGTTACGAGCCTGAGCCTAGTTGATTAAATAAGAGATCAACTTTTAGAGAGAAAAACACAATAGGGCACAGGTTCATTATTTAAGACAGAACCTAAGCTCTTACACCTGTCTAAGCAAGTATTTATTTCAATAAGAAATGAGACCGCTAGTATGGTTACTATGAAGTTTTAATTTTTAGAAATAGCTTGGGTTATCTTGGAGATTAATTTAACAGGATTATTTTATTTAGAGATTAGATAAAAATTTACTTGAAGAAAAAATGGCGCGCATGGAAGGAGTCGAACCTCCGACCGCCTGGTTCGTAGCCAGGTACTCTATCCAGCTGAGCTACATGCGCGTATTTTTCATTTACTTATTAGACAATAAATAAATGGCGGAGAAGGAGGGATTCGAACCCTCGATGGGATTTAAAGCCCATACTCCCTTAGCAGGGGAGCGCCTTCGGCCACTCGGCCACCTCTCCGTCTTGCAGTGCATATTATAGTCTTGTGCTAGAATGTCAACACTAAAACTGTCTGCTTGTGCATTATTCGTGCAAACAATGGCTTATTAACTATTTTTGTTCGAAATTAGCTCAAATTACCACATTAAATCATCTGGAATTTGGAAGTCGGCGTACGGATCTTCTTCGTCAATTGCAACCGGCTGGTTGTCATTGAGCAATAACACATATTGACTGTCTACAGCCTGAACTTTTTCAGCAGCCTGCGCGGCTACTAAATAGATCTGACCCTCGAACTGGCAAATGCCAATGCGGCCTTTAGTTAAAGCATTTTGATTAATGTCGTTAACATAAAGCGTTTTCACTTTGCTGTCTTGCACGTAGTTAAAGGCTAATTCACCTTCAAAATCGGCAATTTTCAATTGCTCAAGCATTTGTTTGACGTTGGCTATTTCTGACTTTTTGTCCAGTTCAGCTTTAATACTTTTATTTAAGGCCAAATCAGCCGCCGCTTGTTGCTCTTTTTGGCTGCTGAGGCTTTCTTGTAATTCGGTTGATGCCTGATCTTGACCTTTACGAACTGCTTTATTTTTTTTGCGTTTTTCGCTACGAATTTGTTTGGCACTTTGTTTATTGGCCAGACCTGCTTTGAGCAGTTGTTCTTGAAGTGATGCCATGGGCTTTGATTGTCCAGATTGTCTATTTATCGCAGCATCATACCAATGCCAAGGATAAAGTGCTAGTCGCTCGGTAGGCTCTTGCATGTCGCCTTAAGGGGGCGAAAATGAACGGACGTAATTTCCTGAAGTGCTTATTATCAAATGATAGCGTTTTAATGGAGTTGGCTATGATTAACGGTATAACTGCTGTTGCTTAATATAATCAATCACTGAGTCTGGCAGTAAATACTGGGGGCTTTTTTTTGTTTGAATTAACTGTCTTATTTGGCTTGATGAAATAGCAAGTGGGTAAGCTTGATGGATCATAATTTTACCGCACAACTGCTGTTGCAGCTCATCACTATGGTGGCAGCGATGTTTAGCAAGTAGCTGGGCAATTTCACCCGTTTGCGGTACTGACCAGCCGGGGCGCTGACTAACAACCAAATGGCATAATGAGAGTAAATCTTGCCAACGATGCCAGCGAGTTAAGCTTAATAATGAGTCCATACCCATCAAAAAGCATAGCGGTGTATTAGGCAGCTCTTTGCGCAGTGCTTGCAATGCCAACACCGAATATGATTTTCCCGCGGCGTTGAGCTCACGAGTATCAATGGTGATGTTAGGGCAATTGCTGGTGGCTAGCGTTAACATCTGTAATCGTTGCTGATTGGTCGCGCTGGGTTGTTCTTTGTGAGGCGGCACGCTATTAGGCATCAAATAAATGGTGGCTAAATTTAAATCTTGAGCAATATCAAGGGCAGAACGCAAGTGACCAAAATGGACCGGATCAAAGGTTCCGCCCATGATACCGATGGCTGGTGTGGTCATCGGTGTTGTAATCGCAGTGGTCATATTTTTACTCTGTTAAGCTCAGAACCACAAAAAATTAATACCAATTCAGTCAGTAAATGCCATGGCAGGGTAAAATGCACCTTAATTTCTTGATCTATCTCGGCCAATAGTTGAGTCATTGTTAATAATTTCTGGCCTGATAACCGGTGTAACGCGCCGTTATATAAGTTTTGGCGTGACTGCCAAATGCGCGCTTGCTGATAAATCTTGGCTAATGGCTGGCGTTGTTGCCCAGCGTGATGCAATTGCTGTAACAGTTCAAATTCTTTATTAAAGGCCCAAAATATAAGTTGTGGCTCGGTACCTTGCAACTTTAGGTGGCTTAAAATCGCTAACGCTTTATTGGTATTACCGCCTAACAATGCATCTTGCAATTCAAACAAGTTATAACGTGCTTGATTGCTGGTACGTTGCTTTAGGGTTTTTAATTCAATAAGTTGCTGGCCAAGCTGCAATGATAATTTTTCAAGCTCTTGATCCGCTGCTAATAAATTTCCTTCGAACATCCGGCAAAATTGAGCGAGAGCATCTGGGGCGAAATTAAGCTGGCAGTGGCTGACTCGGCGGCTAACCCATTGATTAAATGCCGGACCTTGCGGCTGATTCACCACAACAAAAAGACCCGCTCCAGAAAGCGTTTTAAACCATTTGGCTTTTTGGACATCTTGGCCAGCTTTGGGGCCGTGAATTAATAAAATAGTGTCGGGGCTTGCGTGCTCAATAAAAGAAATTAGTGCTTTGCTGCCATCTTGACCGGGTTTGATGGTGGTTAACTCTAACTCAATTAATTGACGGCTGCTAAATAGCGATAGGTTTTGACCCGCTTGTGCTAGTTCGTGCCAGCTAAAACCGGGCTCCTGGCTTAAACAGATCCGCTCATCAAAGCCCGATTGTTGGCAGGCCTGACGAATGTCCCTGAGTGCTTCTTTTTTTTGCAATGGTTCATCGCCAAACACCAGATAGCAAGGCACCAGTTGTTTTAGGTGATTAACCAATTGATTGGCGTATATTTGCATAGTAGGTTATTTCAATTCGCTTGTGGATTGGGCATGTTTCATTGTGCTTATTATTTAATACTGTTGATTACTTCATTCTGCTTAGTTGCCGTACAATTTGCTCAGCAGCTTGTACCCGCATCTCTTTTTGTATTTGTTCCATCTCACGGCTCTTGGCCTGTGCAGTCTGAGGATCATCAAGATAATCACGGCGCATTTGAATCGAAAATTGCTGCGGTGGCTGTTGTGGAAAAATCACCTGATAATTAAGGCTATATGTTAATTCATATTCAGCGACTTGACCTGAAGAAAACAACGACAGCGTGCCGCGTTCTAATTGATCCGTTGATAATTGCAGTACTGGTAGCTGCAAGTCATCGCTAAGCTGTACTTGGTAGCGTTGCAGTTTATTTTTAACCAGTCGAGTCAATTCACCATATTGATCGGCGCTTTGGATCCTCAGCTGTTTTAAATTGTCAGGCAATTGGTAATCACCTTTTAGCTTAAAACCACAACCTTGAACCATTAAACTTATCAATATTGCAACCACAAGGTGGGCGAATTTTGTTGTCATTTTATAGTAACCTTAAAAGATAATAGGGCCAGCACGGTTATATTGCATGGGTATGCACCGTACTAGCCCTAGATTTACTGACCAAATTAAAATCGCTTAGTTAGCAACGATATTAACTAGCTTGCCTGGAATGTAAATGACTTTACGGACGGTTTTGTCAGCCGTAAAACGTTCCACTAATTCATTGGTTAGTGCTAATTTCTCGACTTCATCTTTAGCAATGTCAGCGGCAACAGTAAGTTTGGCGCGAACCTTGCCATTTACTTGCACGATGATCAGTTTCGATTGTTCAACTAAGGCGTCTTGGTCAACAGTTGGCCATGGCGCAAAGTCTAAGTTATCACTGTGTCCTAGCTCTTGCCATAACTTATGACAGATGTGCGGCACAATAGGAGACAACATTTTAACAATGGCATTAAGTGCTTCGCCCATGATCGCACGATCTTGGTCATCTTTAGCATCAGCTTTATACAGGTTGTTGACCAATTCCATTACCGCAGCAATCGCGGTATTAAAGGTTTGGCGACGACCAATATCATCAGACACTTTAGCAATGGTTTTATGCAAAGTACGACGTAAATCTTGCTGCTTAGCAGTTAGTTTTGCCGTATCTAGTGCAGGTGTAGCACCTTGCTCAGTGTGATTAAAAGCTAAACGCCACACACGGTTTAGGAAGCGGTTTGCCCCTTCAACAGCAGAGTCTACCCATTCTAATGTTTGCTCAGCAGGTGCGGCAAACATGATAAATAAACGCACGGTATCTGCGCCATACTTGTCAATCATTACCTGTGGATCGATGCCGTTGTTTTTTGACTTCGACATCTTGCTCATACCTGCGAACATTATGCTATCGCCAGTTGAGATTTGGGTTGCTGACAAGATCTTGCCCTTGTCGTCTGTTTCTGTCTTGACATCGTCAAGTAAGATCCAAGCTTTAGCACCTTTATCGTCTATCTTGTAGAACGCATTAGATAACACCATGCCTTGGGTTAGCAGACGTTTGAACGGTTCGTTCGATTCAACTAAACCTGAATCACGCAGCAGTTTGTGGAAGAAGCGAGCATACAATAAGTGTAAAATTGCGTGCTCGATGCCACCAATGTATTGATCAACCGGCAACCAGTGATTAGCTTTAGCTGGATCTAACATCGCGTCATTGCCTGGCGAGGTATAACGAGCGTAATACCAGCTTGATTCCATAAAGGTATCAAAGGTATCTGTCTCGTGTAACGCTGGCTGGCCTTGATAAGTGGTCTTAGCCCACTCAAGATCGGCTTTAATCGGCGAATTAATACCGTCCATCACAACATCTTCAGGTAATAATACCGGAAGTTGCTCTTGGGGTACTGGTACAACGTCACCATTTTCAAGGTGCAGCATTGGAATAGGCGTACCCCAGTAACGTTGACGCGAAACGCCCCAGTCACGTAAGCGGTAGTTAACTGTTTTGCTGCCTTTACCTAACTTTTCAAGCGCCGTTGCTATTGCATCGACCGCTTCTTCGGAAGTTAAGCCATCAAACTCACCTGAGTTAAACAACTTGCCTTTTTCCGTGTACGCTTCGGCGCTGATATCAATGCTGATGTCGTCGCTGTCGCTTGGGTAAATTACCGCTTCAATATCAAGGGCATATTTAGTGGCGAATTCAAAATCACGTTGATCGTGTCCTGGTACTGCCATTACCGCACCTGAGCCGTAATCAGCTAATACGAAGTTAGCGATCCAGATTGGTACTTCACGACCTGTTAATGGGTGAACAGCAAAGAAACCGGTATCGATACCTTTCTTTTCCATGGTCGCCAGATCAGCTTCAGCAACCTTGGTGGTTTTGCATTCTTGAACAAAATCTGCAATCGCACTATTAGTTTTCGCCGCTTCAAGTGCTAACGGGTGCTGTGCTGCTATGCCGACATAGGTGACACCCATTAGGGTATCTGGACGTGTCGTGTAAACAGATAGGTTATCAGTGCGATCTTTTAAGTCGAACGTTAAATCAACACCTTCAGAGCGACCAATCCAGTTGCGCTGCATGGTTTTAACTTTTTCAGGCCACTGATCTAATTCGTCTAAGTCGTCTAACAATTCTTGAGCGTAACGGGTAATACGCACGAACCACTGTGGGATCTCTTTGCGTTCAACCACAGTATCACAACGCCAGCAACAGCCATCGATAACTTGCTCGTTCGCCAATACGGTTTGGTCATGTGGACACCAGTTAACCGCAGAGGTCTTTTTGTAGACCATGTCTTTTTTGTACAATTCGGTGAAAAACCATTGTTCCCAACGGTAGTAGTCGGGCTTACAGGTGGCAAATTCACGATCCCAATCGTAACCAAAACCTAAACGACGCAATTGGTCATTCATGTAATCGATGTTTTCGTAAGTCCATTTAGCTGGCGCTGTTTTATGGTTGATCGCTGCATTTTCAGCAGGTAAACCAAATGCATCCCAACCCATAGGTTGCAGCACGTTTTTACCCTGCATTCGTTGGTAACGCGCGATAACATCACCAATGGTGTAGTTACGTACGTGACCCATGTGCAGGCGGCCGCTCGGGTAAGGAAACATCGACAGACAATAAAACTTTTCTTTATCGTCGCGCTCTGTTGCTTTAAATGTTTGATTATCTACCCAAAACTTTTGTGCTTGGGGCTCTATACTTGATGGGATATACTGCTCTTGCATGCAATTAAACCTGGAATTATTTAAAATTAAAAAACGAATACTTTTTTGATCTGCATAGAATACATCACGAGACTATGCCGCAACAATAGTTACTTGCTATAGTTAATGATATTTATTATTCAAGGAGTACTTTATGGTTACAGTCAAGAATAATTCTGCCGTATTTAAAGAGGGATACCACAAACTCCTGCATTTGTTACAACAGCGCTGGCAAGAACAGCCCGAGCAGCACGATATTAATGAGTTTGTTGAACAGGGCATGCAAGCTTATCGTTATGTCAGCGATATAAGCGAGCAGCAACTTAATGAAATTGAGCAGCAGTTACGTGATGATTTAACCGCTTTTGTCGAGGGAAAAGCAAGTGACCCATCATCGGGCAATCAATCTCTTGAGCGGCTAGCAATGCAGGAAACGCTGTGGCAATGGTTATGGAAAATTAGCGATAACAGTCAAGTTGAGTGGCAAGGTGTCGCTGACGATCTTCAGCACGCGGGTATTTATCAAAGCGGCGAACTGGTAGGTTTGGGTCGATTAGAGTGCAATAAGTGTCAACATCAAGTCTTTCATTACCATCCTGATATTCTGTCCACTTGCACCGATTGCAATAACGACACCTTTATTCGGCAACCATTGTAGCTTAGAATGGCGACAGGCAGTAACACGGTGGAGGCAATCGCCATGTGACTCACGGCAAGAGCGTTTTAAATAAAACGCCAATTCTGGTCGAGATATCGGTGCATGTGGAGTAAACCGTATTTTTCATGGACGAAAAATTGAGCGTATAGGGACATATTCACCGCGAGTTTACGTAATATGTATCGATATCTAAATTATAATGCGCTTGCCCTGCCATGTGACTGCCTGTGCTATATTCGGCTATTTACGGGCAGTCAGAACTCTGCGACAGCTAATAAGTAGTACCAATAAACCACAAATGGTAATAACAGGCCACTGTCCCCAGCGCATGAAATAGGTTTGGCCAGTTACTAATGGCACTTCACTGCGTAAAACCCCTTGTTCAAATTGTGGTAACCGCGCGGTGATCTGGCCGCTAGTATCGACAATAGCAGTGACCCCGTTATTGGTTACGCGCATTAATGGCCGCCCTAACTCTATTGCGCGCATTTGCGCTATTTGCATATGCTGATGGGGGCCAATAGATCGGCCAAACCAAGCGTCGTTAGAAACGGTTAGAATAAAGTCAGTTTGCGGCGTCATATTGGCCCTCACCAATTCTGGAAAGGCAATTTCATAACAAATAGCGGCAGCTATTTGATAACCCAGCGCTTGTAAATTGGGTTGGCTATTACTGCCACGTTGAAATGATGACATCGGCAAGTTAAATAATGGCGCGATAGGGCGTAATAATGCTTCAAATGGTACAAACTCGCCAATAGGCAATAACTGTTGCTTATAATAACGATTGTCATGTTGTGGTTGGTAATTACCGCTCGCTTGCACTTTTTTGTTGGCATTGCCTAGAGTAATCAAAGAATTGTAGTATTGGCTCGATTGTGACAATGGTAAACCATCAGCTGATTGACGAGAAATGAGACCGGTTATAATCGCACTGTCGTTAAAGTTAGCGGTTTTATCCATTAAGCGCAGATAATCATCAACCCAGTCTTCAACAGCAGGCATTGCCGCTTCTGGCCAAATAATCAGATCTGCATCGAAACTTTTACGGCTCAAATCCATATAATTAATAATGGTAGGCCACATTTGATCTTGTTGCCACTTGGCACTTTGTTCAATATTGCCTTGGACTAGAGCAACGCTGACACTATTTTCACTCACCGTAATCTGTTCAATTTGATTAAGGCCAGTTGCTGTCAACAGGGTTACGATTAATGCAGCCATCACTGGCAGATTCCGTTTTATCACTAAACTAGCGCTAAAAGTGGCGAGCAGGCAAATCAGCAGGCTTAAACCGATAGCACCAATGGTGGCAGCGTTTTGACTGAAAACCCCTTGCGTTTGACTATAACCGAGCCATAACCACGGGAAGCCTGTTAGCACTTTGCCGCGCGCTACCTCTGCCAATACCCATAAGCTTGAAAACAATAAGGCATTGCTAAGGGCGTTATTGGATTTTAAACGCGAAAACAGATAACAGGTCACGGCACTAAAAAATGCCAAATACAGCGATAACAGCAGCATTAACCCCAGCGATACGACTAAGGGTAAGCCACCAAAGTTGTCGATTGAAACATGAACCCAGCGAATGCCAAAGCTAAATAAGCCAGTACCGAAGCTTAGTCCGAGCCAAAAAAACTGTCGGTGAGACAAACGAGATTTTGTTAATAAACAGCCGTAAAAAATAGCGAGTCCCAGCGGTGCTAACCACTGATAGTCGTAAGGGGCAAAGCTTAAGTGAGAGAGGGCACCGCAAACAAATGCAGTAATTAACAAGATAAAAAAACGCCCGGTGAGGGCGTTTTTTAAGGCAACTAATTGGTTCAAGGTCGGATAACTTCCCTAATGAAAAATAACACTACGCCTACTTATATTTGCGGCTGTGGAATTTTTACCTGCAATTGCACCAAGCGCCGAGAGTCAGCGTTGATTACTTTAAATTGATAACCATCGATACAGGTTTCTTCGCCACGCTTTGGCAAATGGCCAAATGCGGTAGTTACTAACCCACCTACGGTGTCGATATCATTGGCTGAAAATTTGGTTTCAAAATATTGATTGAAATCTTCAAGTGAGGTTAAAGCTTGAATAGAATAGAGTTTACTGCTCACTTTGCGAATTTCTTGCTGAACGTCTTCTTCTTGAGCAAATTCGTCTTCAATTTCGCCAACGATTTCTTCAAGAATATCTTCGATGGTAATTAAACCTGAAACGCCGCCGTATTCGTCGACCACAACTGCCATGTGATAGCGCTCTTCGCGAAACTCACGTAATAGGACATCGACCTTTTTACTTTCTGGAATAATCACACAAGGTCTGACGATAGCACTTAACGGCTGATCTTGAAATTCAGTTTTAAAAGCGTATTGAACTAAATCCTTCGCTAGCAAGATCCCTTCAACATTATCTTTATCTTCATTGATGACAGGAAAGCGCGAATGCGCTGACTCGGTAATGATTTTAATTGAGTCTTTGATTGTTTGGTTTTTTTCAAGTACCACCATTTGTGAACGAGAGATCATTATATCCCTAACGCGCTTGGTGGAGACATTCAGCACTCCGTGGATCATGTCTTTGGTGTATTGATCGATCAGATCACGTCCTTCAGCGTCTTCGATAAATTCAACTAATTCTTCTTGTGTTTGAGGTTCACCTTGAAATATTTGGGTTAGTCGTTCAAACCATGATTTATTAGTTGACTGACTACTTGGAGGTTTGTCTTCGCTCATTTTTTGATCATTTTCCTAGTGGGATAAATTTATACTAGATCGTCTCGGTAAGGATCGTCAATGGCTAAGCTTGCCAAAATTTCCTTTTCGAGAGTTTCCATAACAACAGCTTGGTCATTTTCAATATGATCATAGCCTAGCAAATGCAGGGTACCGTGTACAACCATATGTGCCCAATGGTTTAATAGCGGTTTATCTTGTTCTATTGCTTCTTTTTCAATGATTTGTTTACAAATGATTAGATCGCCTAATAGGTCAAGCTCGATCATTGGCGGTGCATCAAATTCAAAGGACAGCACATTAGTTGGGCGGTCTTTGCCACGGTATTGGCTATTTAACGCTTGGCTTTCTGCCGATTCTACCAAACGAATGGTGACTTCAGCATCGGGTTTCACTTGGCTTAATACCGCGTGCAGCCAGTGTTCAAAATTCTCTTGGCTGGGTAAATTTTGCTGATCGCAGGCAATTTGTAAGTCCAGAATTATCATGGTGTCTCTTCATTGGAGCTGGCTGGGGAGGTGTCTGACAGCAATTGTTGGGCTTTTTCACGATTGACCTGTTCATCGTAGCGCTCGTAAGCTTTAACAACTTGCGCCACAACTGGATGACGGACAATATCGCCAGCCTGGAAAAAGTTAAAGCTAATGCTATCAAGATCATTTAATACTTCAATACTATGACGCAGGCCATTTCTGACATGGCGCGGTAGATCGACTTGAGTAATATCACCGGTGATCACCGCTTTTGAATTAAAGCCAATTCGGGTCAAAAACATTTTCATTTGTTCTACCGTCGTATTTTGGGCTTCGTCCAAAATAATAAAGGCATCGTTAAGCGTGCGGCCACGCATGTAAGCGAGCGGTGCAATTTCGATAACACTTTTTTCAATCAGTTTTTCAACTTTTTCAAACCCTAGCATTTCAAATAACGCATCATAGAGCGGCCGCAAATATGGATCGACCTTCTGGCTTAAATCACCGGGTAAAAAACCGAGCTTTTCGCCAGCTTCGACAGCCGGACGGGTTAACAAAATTCGTCGTACTTCTTGACGTTCAAGGGCATCAACGGCACAAGCTACTGCAAGATAAGTTTTACCTGTGCCTGCGGGGCCAATGCCAAAACAGATGTCGTGGCTAATAATATTAGCAACGTAGTTTTGCTGATTGAGGTTGCGTGGCTTAATCAAACCTTTACGGGTTTTGATATAAACTTCTTTGCCACGCTCACCGCCGAGTGTTTTGACTAAGTCTTGAGCTAGGATATTTGATTGCTCAATGGCTAAATGAACCATCTCTGGTTCAATATCTTTGACCTTACCTTTGACCGGCTGCGTTTCAATATAAAGTTCACGCAGCATATCAATTACGATTTTGGCTAAATGTGGCTTTGCCACGACATTAAAACAATTTCCACGGTAGCTTATTTCAACGCCCATACGACGTTCAATGTGTTTTAAATTGTCATCAAACGGGCCGCAAAGGTTAGCCAGTCTGGCTTGAGTAGCAGGCTCTAAATAGCAATTGAGCGTCATCAATTTATTGGTCAAAGTATTATCCTAATCTTCCATAACGTTAATACAATTGGTATAACTTGGATAAGTTACGGTGTAAAAGTGCCAACACCAATATCATCGATGGTATCTTGGCGGCTGGCTAAAATTGATTGCGGTGAAGTTTCAATCCGCAGATCCATTTCATTTTCACCACGAATAAACTTACCGCGTAATGAGTTGGCAAAAACATCAACAATTTCAACATCCGCAAAGCCACCAATCAGGCTGTGAGGGCCTTCAAAGTTAACGACCCGGTTGTTCTCGGTCCGGCCCCGTAATTCCATTGGATTTTTCTTTGAAGGTCCTTCGACTAAAATACGCTGTACAGTGCCTAACATCACACGGGCATGTTGCAAGGCTTGCACGTTAACTTGCTGCTGTAGCTCTTGTAATCTGGCTTTTTTAGTGTCCATAGTTACATCATCAGGCAAATCTGCTGCTGGTGTGCCCGGACGAGCGCTGTAGATAAAGCTAAAGCTCATGTCAAAGTTAATGTCTCTGATTAGCTGCATTGTTTGCTCGAAATCTTCATCACTTTCGCCAGGGAAACCAATAATAAAGTCAGAACTCATCGCAATGTTAGGGCGAACTTTGCGTAATCGCTTAACCGTTGATTTAAACTCAATGGCCATGTGGTTACGTTTCATCAGGTTTAAAATTCTGTCGGCACCTGACTGTACTGGCAAATGCAAGTGATCAACTAATTCAGGCACATCGGCGTAAACGTCTATTAGCTCTTGGGTAAACTCAACCGGATGACTCGTGGTGTAGCGAATTCGGTCAATACCATCGATCGCCGCGATTAAGCGAATTAAGGTGGCGAAATCACAAATATCTTCTTCATGGGTCACACCGCGGTAGGCGTTAACGTTTTGGCCCAATAAATTGACTTCACGTACACCTTGATCGGCCAGCTGCGCGATTTCAAATAATACATCATCAAGCGGTCGTGATACTTCTTCGCCACGGGTATAAGGAACAACGCAAAAACTGCAGTATTTACTGCAACCTTCCATTACTGAGACAAAGGCGGTGACGCCATCAGCTTTAGGTGCAGGCAAGTTATCGAACTTTTCAATTTCTGGAAAACTAACGTCAACAATGGCTTCTTTGCCATCATTGAGTTGCTTAATCATTTCTGGCAAGCGATGCAAAGTTTGTGGGCCAAAGACCATGTCTACAAAAGGGGCACGTTTGCGAATTGCAGCACCTTCTTGTGAGGCAACACAGCCGCCAACGCCGATAATGGTACCGGGTTTGACATCTTTAAGGTTCTTCCAGCGGCCAAGTTGGTGAAATACTTTTTCTTGGGCTTTTTCGCGAATAGAGCACGTATTAAGCAGTAATACATCTGCATCGTTAGGCTCTTCGGTTAATTCATACCCCATGGTCCCTAATAAGTCGCCAATTTTAGATGAATCGTATTCGTTCATCTGGCAACCCCAGGTTTTTATAAGTAGTTTCTTAGCCATTGTTCTCTCAATTACCGCTGATAAAAATAGCGGCACATTTTACCCGTCTGCGACGCAGCTTACTAGCATTAAATTATGATTTAGTTCACCAGTATTGGCTAAATATGTCTAACGTCTTGCTTAAGCACCGTATTCTTATGGCTAGCTTGGAATAAAAACTGAAGATAAATACAGCAAACTATCGAAACATCATACGAAACAGGTCAAGAAACAAATAACAGCCAGTGTGGTCACTTTGTTAAGGCTCATTGAAAATAAAAAGAGATATTAAAATAGTCAAACAATTAAGCGAAACCCGTTTTTTTCTGCTATTAATTTATACAGGGATTAATTATTACTAAAACAGACAGAGCGTATATATGGAAAAGGATATCTTAGCAACCAAGGTTGCCATTATTGGGTTAGGTTATGTCGGATTACCACTCGCAGTCGCATTTAGTCATCACTTTCACACTATAGGGTTTGATATTAATCAACATCGCATTGATGATCTGCGTGCAGGTTGTGATGAAACATTAGAGATTAGTGAACAGGAGTTACTTGAGGCCAGTGGCCTAATTTTTAGCAGTGACATTAAAGATTTAGCCGAAGCAGATGTGTATATAGTGACGGTGCCAACGCCCATTACTTCATCTAATCAACCCGATCTTACTCCGTTAATTAAAGCCAGTGAAACCATCGCTAAAGTGCTATCGATTGGCGATGTCGTGATCTATGAATCGACTGTTTATCCAGGTGCGACTGAAGAAGTCTGTATTCCGTTTTTAGAGCGATACTCTAACTTAACCTTCAATCGTGATTTTTTTGCAGGATACAGCCCTGAGCGGATTAATCCTGGCGATAAGCAGCATCGTGTTTGTGATATTTTAAAGGTAACTTCAGGCTCGACACCACAAATTGCTGATTTTGTTGATGGACTTTATAGTACAGTCATCACCGCAGGTACTCATAAAGCCAGTTCGATTAAAGTGGCTGAAGCAGCTAAAGTGATTGAGAATACTCAGCGTGATTTAAACATCGCTTTAGTGAATGAATTAGCGATTATTTTTAATAAATTAGATATTGATACTGAAGAAGTATTGAAAGCGGCTGGTACTAAGTGGAATTTCTTACCGTTCCGCCCTGGTTTGGTAGGGGGGCATTGCATTGGGGTTGATCCTTATTACTTAACACATAAAGCGCAATCAATTGGTTATTTACCGCAAGTGATCTTAGCTGGGCGACGGATTAACGACAACATGGGTAAATATGTGGTGACCTGCTTAATTAAAGCGATGATCCAGAAAAAATTACAAGTAGTGGACGCTAAGATTTTGATTCTAGGTTTGACCTTTAAAGAAAACTGTCCAGATTTACGTAATACCCGCGTGGTCGATATTACTAAGGCATTGGCAGAATACGATGTTAAGGTTGATGTTTACGATCCTTGCGCGTCGTATGAACAAGCACAAGAAGAGTACGACATTGTATTAACCGAGCAACCAAAAGTTGATACCTATGATGCGGTTATTCTAGCGGTATCACATCAGCAATTTATTGATTTAGGAGTTAAGGAAATTCGTAGTTATCTTAAACCTGATGGTATTTTGTATGATTTAAAATATGTTTTAGCATCTGAAGATGTGGATATTAGGCTTTAGCCTAATATCGCTAACAAAAAAGCCAGCGAAGTCGCTGGATTTTTTTTGTTAACACTAGCAAATTAAGTGGCTAACGATTGCATGATTTGGCGTACAGATTTTGATAATTCATCCGACGAATGTGCTGTTTGTTGAGCCAAAGATTCGGTTGCCCGTATCTCGTCGCTGATTGAGGTAAACATTTCCTGAACATTACTGCTAACGACGCGTTGTTCTTCTGCGGTTGCCGAGTTTTGGGTATTCATCTTGTTAATAGTCTCAACAGCTTGGCTTATTTTAGTAATGCTCACTCCTGATTTGTTGACATTATCAACGCAGCTTGTAACCTGATTCATCGATTTTTGAGTGACATTTTCCGCCTCCATTGATTCTTGTTGTAGCTTATCAATAGTTGCCTTTATTTGTTCTGTGGATTCCTGAGTCTTGGTGGCTAACGAGCGTACTTCATCGGCAACTACCGCAAATCCCCGGCCTTGTTCACCGGCTCGTGCTGCTTCAATCGCGGCGTTTAAAGCCAATAAGTTAGTTTGCTCGGCAATGCCTGTAATGACTTCAAGAATGCTGCCTATTTCATTGGATGCTTGACGTAGGGTCGATAAACGAGACACCACATTTTCAAGCCCATTAGCCAATAGATTGATATCAGAAATTGTACAGTCGATAAGCGATTGTGACTGCACGGTTTCTTGGCTCACCAATGAAGTTTCACTCGCGGTTAATTGGGCATTTTCGGCCACTTCTGAAACACTCACAATCATTTGGTCGAAGGCGCTTTGCATGTTGGTAATATCACGACCTTGACTGGCCAATGATTCATTTGTTTGCACCGCAACATCAGCAGCATCCGTACTTAAACCGGTTAAATCTTTTGATGAATGACGTACACGTTCCAAAATTGTTCTTGTTTGGCCTTGACTCATTTTTAAGTGAGTTTGCAGCTGACCTATGCCACTAGTATTGTCGGCATAAAGCTCATTTAAGGTCGGTGAATTGATATATTGAGTTGACTGTCGCACTAGCGCACGATAATTAGATAACAAGGCTCGGGCGGCTAGCGCCATGACAACCCCTGATGCCGCTGTAACACCAAATGCTACTGTGCTATTGAGATCTAATGAAAAATTTGCGACCGCAGGAACAACACCTGCTAATAATGCAGCGGCAGGTAAGGCGCTGCCGATTTCAATATCGTTGCTGCTAAAGCGACTTTTATTCTTATTGAGGCGATTGTAAAGGATCTGAGCTAAGTCTACTTCGTCACGACTGGGTTTGGTTCGTACCGATTGGTATCCAATAACCTTACCGTCTTCTTTTATCGCGGTAACAAAGGCATTAACCCAGTAATGGTCACCATCTTTACGACGGTTTTTAACTAACACCATATAAGGTTTGTCGGTTTTTAGATGATGCCACATTTCTGCGAAAACCGCCGGTGGCACATCAGGGTGACGTACTATGTTGTGATCAGCACCGTCAAGCTCATCGCGGCTAAATCCGGAATAATCGAGGAAATCTTTATTATAAAGCGTGAGTTTACCTTGCAGATCCGTGGTGGAAATAAGTAAAGCATCATCACTTAGCATATGCTCATTATTGGTTATCGGTAAATTAGTTCTCATGACCATCCTTGATAATTATTAACTAAGCGACAATTGATTTTAAAAGCATGAGAATGCTCCGCAATAATCAAAGTCATCGATTAGACTGTGGTCATAAAGACCAAAGCAGCTTCCTTACTGAGCGTACAAACATCGCACTAAATAAAAAACATTTCAAGTGTTTGTTGATTCAATTTTTAATATATTCGTACTAAATAATACTTAGTATTAGCGTAAAAATCCCAGTTAGCATATCATTACGTCCTATTTTATCTTTAGTCGCATGGCCAGTTAGAAAATCGCAATATGAGTGAATTAACCCAACAAGTTGAGCAAAGTTTTTCGGTCGATGGTGCTTTAGCACAGGCGATTGAAGGGTATCAACCGCGACAGGCGCAAACCCAAATGGCGGTGGCTGTCTGTCAGGCTATCTTTGATAAAAAACAACTTGTTGTTGAGGCGCAGACCGGAACGGGTAAAACATTTTCTTACTTGGTTAGCGCAATTTTAAGTGGCGAAAAAACCATTATAAGTACTGGCACTAAGGCGTTGCAGGACCAATTGTTTCATAAAGACTTGCCCTTAGTGCGTAAAGCATTGAATAAACCACTCAAAGTTGCCCTATTAAAAGGTCGTAGTAATTATTTGTGCATTGAACGTCAAAATAAAATTTCGGCGCAAGGTGCGGGTTCTCACCCACAAATTGAAGCCGATCTTAGTCAAATAAAACGTTGGTCTGCTCATACTGTATCCGGTGATCTGGGGGATGTGCCGGGCCTATCGGAATCTTCGTTAGCTTTGCCGTTAGTGACATCAACTCCAGATAACTGTGCGGGGCGACAATGTAGCCATTATGATGATTGCTATCTACTGCGTGCTAGAAGGTTAGCGATGGATGCGGATTTACTGGTGGTAAATCATCATTTGTTTTTTGCAGACATGGCATTAAAAGATACTGGTTTTGGTGAGCTGATCCCTCAAGCCGGCTTGATTATATTTGATGAAGCGCATCAAATACCTGATATTGCTTGTGGTTATTTTGGCCAGTCGTTATCAACCCGTAGTTTTAAGGAGTTGGCCAAAGATGTTAGCTATGTTTATCATAGCGGTTTAAAAGATACCAAGCAGCTACTTAAAGCTGCGCAAATAATTGAGCGCTGTAGCGATCAATTACGACTGTGTTTTTCTCATCACGGCGAGCGTGGCGATTGGGCGCAAGCAATGAAACGCAAAGATGTTGCCAGTGCATTTGAGCAGTTAACGATTAATGTCGACTTTCTATATCAGGTAATAAAAATATCATTGTCGCGTAATGACCAGCTAGATAACTGTTTTGAGCGGTTAATTGAATTAAAGGCTAGTCTGGCATTATTTGAGCAAACAAATAAGTTAGGTTTTAGTTTTTGGTATGAGGCGAGTCGGCAACATTTGCAGCTCAATATTAGCCCGCTGTCGATAGCCGACAAATTTAAGCAACAGCTTGAGCTGTATCAGGCCAGTTGGGTTTTTACCTCGGCAACTTTGCAGGTTGATAACAATTTTAATCATTACCAAGTTCAGTTAGGTATTGAGGGGGCCAATACCTTAGCGCTCGACAGCCCATTTGATTATCAAACACAAGCGCTTTTTTGTGTGCCGCGTTATTTGCCTGAACCGGCTCACCCCCAATATGTTGACCAATTAGTGCAATTAATTGTTGCAGTATTGGCGGCTAGCGGCGGCGGAGTCATGGTTTTAGTGACCAGTTACTCGACCTTAAACCGTTTGCATAAAATGCTCAGCGGTCAGGTAAGCCAGCGGCTATTAGTGCAAGGCGATGATAGCAAACAACAATTATTACACGACTTTTGCCATGACGGTAATGCATTATTGTTAGCCACTTCCTCGTTTTGGGAGGGGGTTGATATTAGAGGCAATGCCTTACGTTGTGTTATTATAGACAAACTACCCTTTGCATCGCCAGACGAGCCTTTGCTGAAAGCGCGGCTTGAAGATTGTACGAAGCGCGGCGAAGATGGTTTTGCTGCGGTTCAGATCCCTCAGGCTGTCATCGCGTTAAAGCAGGGAGCTGGTCGATTGATCCGAGATAGCAACGATCAAGGGGTCTTTTTATTATGTGATAGCCGAATTGTCACCCGACCTTACGGTCGAACATTTTTACAAAGTTTACCAGATATGAAACGAACACGTGACTTAAAGCAAGTGATTACATATCTAGAACAATTATCTGAACAGTGAAGAAAAAATGTCTGAGAAAATATTAATTATTGATACGTCAACTGAAGCGTGTTCTGCGGCCTTATCGCTTGATGGCCAGATTATTAGCCGGTTTGAAGTTGCTCCTCGCATCCACACTAAATTGATTTTGCCAATGATCGATGATTTATTAGATCAAGCTAAGTTATGTGTTAATGATCTTAATGCAATTGCTTGGGGTCGTGGCCCTGGCAGTTTTACCGGGGTGCGTATTGGCAGCGGCATTATGCAGGGGTTGGCATTAGGCAGTAACAAACCGGTATTGCCTATTTCAACGTTAGCCACTATGGCACAGCAAGCAATTGAGCAGCACAAGGCGCAATATGTAATGGCGGCTATTGATGCGCGCATGGGGGAGGTCTACTGGGGGGTATTTAAAAATACTGATGGTCTAGCTACATTAGTTGGTCAAGAACAGGTGATCGCGCCAGAACGTTTGCTTGAACAGCACTTTGAACAAAGTCATTACTGCGCCGTTGGCACGGGCTGGCAGAGCTACCCACAGTTGCTCACATTAGCGACGATTGAACCTCTGGAACAAATATTATACCCAGACGCTAAATATATGGCGGCATTAGCACAGCAGCAATGGCAAGCAGGCCAAGCTATTGATGTTGAAGACGCAACGCCGGTATATTTACGAGACACCGTAACTTGGCAGAAGTTGCCAGGGCGAGAATAGCAGTACGTAGTCAGTGGTGAAGATCATAAAAACTAGGATTTGCTAATATCCGTGTTACTATATTTTAATGTACATTAACAACCAAAACATCGGTAGCTACCAGGGGCTCTCGGCTAATAGTACGATTAAGCCCACGAGTCCCAAGGTTGCAATTGCGCCTACAGAACCATTAAATCCTACTACAGCTGGGACGAAGGCGGGTGCCACTAATTCAACAACTAGAACTGTTGTTAATGATACAAGTCTTCAGCGTAATCCCCATAAAAATCCAGCTTCGCAAGATACGCCACGTCAACCGCTGCCGCAAGATTTTGATTTTGCTACAGCTGCAAGTTCAGGAGTTAATAACCAAACGGTTTACGATCAACCCTCTGGTGCGAATCGTTTTGCTATTTCTAGTTACCAACAAGTGGTTAATGCCCCCAAACGTGAAGAAATTCAACGTTTAGTTGGCATAGATACCTTCGCTTAATATCACAACATATTTTTAGTCATGACAAAGGGTTGCGAATGAATCAACGACTGTTATTTATTGTTTACTGTGTTATCGCGTTAGTAATCACTTACATTCCAGTTGTAGGTATTGGCTTTAAATGGATCGAAACAATATTTCATGAATTGTCTCATGCCTTAGTCACGCTAGCGACTGGCGGACAGGTGATCAGGTTTACGTTAGAGCTCAATGGTGCCGGCATGGTATTGTCGCGTGGGGGTATTGAGAGCTTGATTGCTTTTTCTGGCTATGCTGGCGCGGCTATTTGGGGTTTTTTACTCTATCAAGCGGGCTATCGAAGACGTATTATTAAAGCTACGCTAACCGTGTTAATTGTGATTTTTTGTATCGTGTTAGCGTTGTGGGTCAGAGACTTTTTAACGGCACTGATTATGGGGCTGGCGGTGGGATTATTTGGCTTAATGTTAAGTAATGCGCAAGGCCGGCTCTTAAATTGTCTCAGCCAATTAATCGGGGTTACCGTGTTATTTAATGCGATAAAAAGTCCACTGTATTTGTTTATCCCTAATACGGCAGGGGATGAGGCACTATTAGCTAGAATTACCTTTATTCCTGAGGTTGTTTGGATAATTTCGTGGTTGAGTTGTGGCTTATATTTGCTGTATAAGATGTGGGAGTTAAGTGAAAATAGAAATAACACCAATGAAAACATTAAATTATGATCTACCCCATATTTCATTAGCTGGTCTAAGTTGGGGCAATGAAGACAACCCAAAAATCATCGCCCTACATGGCTGGTTAGATAATGCGGCAAGCTATACGCCATTGGCGGCTCATGTTACACAATATCATGTGATCGCGATTGATTGGCCTGGGCATGGCTTTTCGGCTCATCGACCTGCTGGCGCTACTTATCAGTTACTTGATTATGTGTATGACTTGTATTGTTTAATTGAGCAGCAAGGTTGGGGCAAGGTGCATATCGTTGGTCATTCATTAGGCGCTATTATTGGCGCTATTTTTGCGGCGACATTTCCAGAACTGGTTGATAAATTGGTGGTCATTGAAGCGTTAGGCCCCATGGTGGCTGCACCTAATAAAACGCAAGAATCAATCCGAAAATCGGCAATGGCGCAGCGCAACTTGGTTAATAAAGCGAAACCAGTCCACACTTGTGCCCAAAGTGCCATTGATGCCCGTTTCAGGGTCAGTGATTTTAGCCTCGATATTGCAAAAATATTGGTGATGCGTGCACTTGAACCCGTTGCGGGCGGCTATACCTGGCGTAGCGATCAACGATTACGCCTACTTTCACCTTGGCGAATGACAGAGGAACAAGCTCAGGATGTCATTGCGAAAATAAAAGCAAAAACATTATTAATTATCGGCACTAAAGGTTTGCCTTGGGTACGAGAAAGCTTGCACAGCCGTGGTCAGTTGTTTGATCATTTAACGGTAACTGAATTGGCTGGTGGCCATCATGTTCATATGGAGCAGCCTGTCTTAACGTGGTCAGCAATATCAACACATATTGCTCAGTAAGTGAGAGCCGCGACGGATTTGATTTGTTCTGCTATAATTGTTGTTTAGTGTAAAAACTCTAAATTGTACTTTTAATTCTCTGGCGGTTGTGGGAATATTAAACATGTGTTCTAACGGCATTTGCCGATATTAACAACAATTATAATAATACCGGTTAATAAACATAAGGAATTTATTGTGGAAAAAATTTGGCTAAAAAGCTATCCCAAAGATGTCCCTGAGACGATTAATCCTGATCATTATCAATCACTCGTTGAATTATTTGAAGAGAGTGTCAAAAAGTTTAAAGACTTACCTTCATATGTAAACATGGGGCATACGTTAACCTATGGTGAGTTAGATCTATTAAGCCGTGATTTTGCGGCCTATTTGCAAAATGATTTGAAACTGGTTAAAGGTGACCGAGTCGCCATCATGTTACCTAACGTTTTACAGTACCCGATTGCGATGTTTGGTGCATTACGAGCAGGGCTTGTGGTGGTCAATGTTAATCCGCTTTATACACCTAGAGAACTTAAGCATCAGTTAAATGATTCTGGTGCTAAGGCAATTGTAGTGATCTCAAACTTTGCCTCAACCCTTGAAAAAGTAGTTGATGAGACGCCAGTTGAGCATGTTGTGGTGACCAATTTAGGCGATCAGTTTAGTCCACTTAAGCGTACAGTGGTCAATTTTGTGGTTAAATACGTTAAAAAACTGGTGCCGGACTTCCATTTACCTCAGGCTGTTTCGATGCGTCAAGCATTAGCTAAAGGACGCTCAAGTGAGTATGTAAAGCAAGAGATTACTGGTCAAGATTTGGCTTACCTACAATACACTGGTGGTACAACGGGAGCCTCTAAAGGGGCTATGCTAAGCCACCGTAACATGGTTGCAAACCTTGAACAGGCTTCTGCGGGTTTCGGCAGTATCATCACCCCAGGTAAAGAAATTATAGTAACAGCATTACCGCTGTATCATATTTTTGCTTTAACCGCGAACTGCCTAATGTTTATGAAATATGGCGCGCAAAACATCTTGATCACCAACCCTCGAGATATGCCTGGTTTTGTTAAAGAGCTGTCAAAAGTTAAATTTACCGCGCTCACCGGTGTTAATACGTTATTTAACGCGTTATTAAATAATGACGATTTTGCCAAATTGGACTTTTCTCACCTCAAATTGACCCTTGGTGGTGGCATGGCCGTGCAACGAGCTGTTGCTGAGCAGTGGCAGCAAGTCACCAATACGTTTTTGCTTGAGGGTTATGGCTTAACCGAATGTTGCCCGTTAGTGACTATTACGCCTCATAACTCCACTGGTTTTAGCGGTAATATTGGGCTGCCATGTTCATCGACAGACTGTCGTATTGTTGACGAGCAAGGTAATGTATTGGCCATTGGTGAAGCGGGGGAGTTGCAAGTTCGTGGTCCTCAGGTCATGCAAGGTTATTATAACTGCCCGCAAGAAACCGCTAATGTCATGACTGGTGAGTGGTTTGGTACGGGTGACATTGCATCAATGGACGAGCAGGGTTTCTTTAAAATCGTTGACCGTAAAAAAGATATGATTATCGTGTCGGGTTTTAATGTTTTCCCCAATGAAGTTGAAGATGTTTGTGCGATGCACGCTCATGTCCTTGAGGTGGCGGTTATTGGGATCCCTAAAGGTACCTCTGGTGAGATTATTAAGGTATTTATCGTCAAAAAAGATGATGCCTTAAGTGAAAAAGAGCTGATTGCTCATTGTCGAGAAAACTTAACGGCGTATAAAGTCCCTAAACTGGTTGAGTTTCGTGACGAATTGCCCAAAACTAATGTCGGTAAAATCTTGCGCCGTGAATTACGTGAGCAAGAGTTAGAAAAACTGAAACAGCCAAGTTAATGCCTCTTTAAATTCCCGCTAAAATCACGCATTATCATTGGTCATGGGTATAGATATTGCGTTAAGATAGCTAGCCATCTCGGCTAGCTTTTTTTTGGACTTTCTTTTGGTTAAATACACTTACATTGATACTCAGCAGGCATTAAACGACTTATGTCTGCGCTATTTAGATGCCACCGTTATTGCGGTTGATACGGAATTTGTCCGTGAGCGGACATTCTCAGCAAAATTAGGCCTATTACAAGCCTATGATGGTGAGACCGTGGCGTTAATTGATCCGCTTGCGATAGCCGATCTTAGTCCATTTTGGGCGGTGTTAACAAAACCGAGCATAGTGAAAGTGATCCATGCTGGCAGTGAAGATTTTGAAGTGTTTAGGAATTACGGCCAGTTGACCGTTGCCCCAGTATTTGATTCACAAGTGGCTGCAGCGTTAACAGGGCAGGGGTCGAGCTTAGGGTATGGCAAGCTAGTAGAAAACGAGCTTGCCATTGTGCTAGATAAAGGCGAATCACGCACCAACTGGCTCGCTAGACCATTGTCCAGTGCACAGCTACAATATGCCGCCAACGATGTCTATTACCTTCATCAAGTGTACTTTAAGCTAGTAGCTCAATTAGAAGTCAATAATAACACGGCGATTTGCGAGCAAGAAAGCCAGCGTTTAGCGACTAAGGTTTCGAATAGTAATACCCTTGAAAAATATCTAGATATTAGCGGTGCTTGGCAATTAGAACCTCAACAGTTGGCAGTATTGCAACAGTTAGCCCAATGGCGTCATCAAGAAGCTGTAAAACGTGATTTAGCGTTGGGATTTGTGCTCAAAGATGCCGAATTACTGGCGATTGCTAAAGAAACACCACAGCAAATGTCACAATTGAGATCGTTACAACAAATACACCCAATGGCTGTAAAGCGTCACGGCAATACAATTCTGCAATTAGTGGATGTAGCGATTAATCAAGAGTTTTTACCGCACAAGTTAACTCGTTTGGTCGATTACCCTAACTATAAACAACGGTTTAAAGCGATAAAAGCCTTGGTTGAACAAGTGGCTAATGAGACTGATATACCCAAAGAGATGATTGCGTCGAAGAAGCTAATCCACGAAGTCTTAAGTTTCTACTGGAAGCAGGAGCTGGACAACCAAGTAACTCCGGTATTGCTAAGTGGGTGGCGTTTAGCGTTGGTTGGTCAACAAATCCAACAGCTATTAACTAGTAGCGATGGCGTAAAATAATCATCAATAATGTTGGCAAGTTTGTAACTTAGAAACTTGCCAACTCTGCATTGATTACTATTTTCTGATGTTAGCGTCTGGCAAGGTAACATTTAGCTCTAATACGGCTAATTCATCTGTATTATCAAACTCAACACTGACTTGATCTTCCGATATTTTTACATACTTTGCGATCACCGCTAAAATATCTTGCTTTAACATCGGCAGATAGTCTGGGCTCATTCTACTGCTACGCTCATGCGCAACAATTATCTGTAACCGTTCTTTTGCTAATGATGCAGTATTCTTTTTAGGACTGCGAAAATAATCTAATAGGGCCATCTTAACCTCCAAATAAACGTCTAAGTAGCCCTTTTTTCTCGGCTGTTAAGAATCTAAAATCAACTTCCTCGCCCAGTAGGCGTGAGATAGCGTCAGTATAAGCCTGGCCAGCATCACTACTTTGGTCGTGAATGACTGGTTCACCAGAATTAGAAGCTTTTAAAACAGCTTGTGATTCCGGAATAACGCCCAGTAATTTAATTGCCAAGATATCGACAATATCATCGACGCCTAACATTTCGCCTTCATCAACTCGACTTGGATTGTAGCGGGTGATCAGCAGATGTTCTTTGATTGGTTCAAGTCCTTGCTCAGCGCGTTGTGACTTGCTTTGTAAAATACCCAGAATGCGGTCTGAATCTCGAACTGACGAGACTTCAGGGTTAGTCGTTACAATGGCTTCGTCAGCATAATATAGGGCCATCATCGCGCCCGCTTCGATACCTGCCGGTGAATCACAAACAATATAATCAAACTGTTCTTTTAACATGTCGATCACTCGCCCAACGCCTTCACGGGTTAGGGCATCTTTATCGCGTGTTTGTGATGCGGGCAAAATGAATAAGTCATTGACTCGTTTATCTTTAACTAAGGTTTGAGTTAGATTTGATTCACCATTAATTAAATTAACAAAATCATAAACGACCCGACGCTCACAACCCATAATTAAATCAAGGTTACGCAAGCCAATATCAAAATCGATAATAACAGTTTTATAGCCTTTTAGCGCAAGGCCAGTGCCGATTGCTGCGCTGGAGGTTGTTTTTCCAACCCCACCTTTTCCTGAGGTTACAACAATAACTCGAGACATCTAGTTAGTTCCTTTAATTTTACAGTGAGACAAGAGGCTCAACGGTAAGCTGCTCTTGTTCTAATTTTACTACGCCTGATTTTTTCCAGGTCGAAGATTGTAATGATTCACTTAACCAATAAGTGCCGGCGATTGAAACTAACTCTGCTTCAATCGATTGACTAAATATTGCCGCTTGCTTATTACCTGAGGCACCAGCAATAGCGCGGCCACGTAATGAACCATAAATATGTATATTGCCATCAGCAATGACCTCGGCACCATTGCTGACAGAGCCAATGATAACTAAGTCGCCGTCTTTAGCGTAAATTTGTTGACCTGAGCGAATGTTTTGCCGCACGATTTTTGTCGTCTGTGGTTCCGGTGCAACTGAAATTGGCAGCTCTGGTTCCGTAATCGTAAGTTCTGCTGATTTGGCTGTCACTTTGGGCGCGGGCGCTTGGTGCTTAGGCTGATTAAGTACCGCTAAACCGGCAATGCGCGCTTGTTTCTTTTGGTTGGCAGTGCCATTGCAAATGCCAACACAAATGAAATCGTTTTGTTCAACAATTTGTTTGAGTGTAGCAAAGTCTAACGAATCCTCCGTTATTTTTTCGATATTGATAACGAGCGGTGCTCGGAAGAAAAAAGAGGGCGCTTGCGCTAGTTTATTGGTTAACTGACTTTGTAACTTTGATAAATCAGTATCATCAAGTTGTAATACGGACAGTGGAAAAAGGCTGCCTTTTAGCTCAGCACTTGCATTAGACATCAATTATTAACCCCAAAAGCGAAAAACATAACAATTCTTAATTATTTTTTATTACTGTCATGGTATATTTTCACATACTAAGTAGCAAGGCACCAAGACAGGTTTTTATTCCCCATGATATGTTCAGTTTATAAAAGTACCAAAAAAGTAGGTTCCTACCTCTATATCGCTAAAAGAGACGATTTTTCACCCGTACCGGCACAGCTTATGCGCATGTTTGGTCGGCCAAAATTTGTGATGATGATTTCGTTGGCAAAGCGTGAATTGTCAATTGCAGATAAGGAACAGGTTATTGCTAAAATTAAGGAGCAAGGGTTCTATCTACAAATTCCTCCCCCAGAGGTCGATTTATTGAAAGAATTCAAGCAAAATAATATATCTAAATCCTGAATTTAATAGAGAAACAATAGATGCGTTACCTTAGCCTGTTATTAATTGGTTTTATATCCATGTCTAGTCATGGCGAGTCGCGAGATTCTTTTGTTTCATTTGTTAAACAGTTGCGGGTAGAAGCAATTGAGAGCAATATTTCAGAGGCGACAGTAAAGCAGTCCCTGGGGGCTGTTAAGCAATTTAAACGAGCGCTTCGTCTTGGCAAACGCGAAAAACCAAGTCAAATATCGCTTGAGGCCTATTTAAAGGTTGAAGTACCGCCATGGAAGGTCAAAAAGGCTCGCCAGTTATTTATTGAGCATCGTCAGTTGCTAGATAAGATTGCGGAAAAGTATCAAGTGCAGCCACGCTTTATTCTAGCGATATGGGGAATTGAAACGGGGTTTTCTAAAAAGCTTAGCAGTTATCCTGCGATGTCGGTATTAATATCTTTAGCCCACCAACGACCCGATAATCAATTACTACGCGCACAGATATTTGCCATGTTAACGGCCTTAGAACAAGATCCTAGTCATCAAGCTGATTTTCGAAGTGATTGGTCAGGGCAATTGGGCATGATCAATTTTTCGGTACTTAATTACTTAAGTACCGCACAAGACTTTGACAGTGATGGCTTTTCGGACATTTGGCGCTCTAATGCCGATGCCTTTGCTTCATTGGCTAAATTTTTAGCCGATAATGGTTGGGATAACAAGCAAACCTGGGGTCGACAGGTCAAAATCCCTAGCGGTTTTAGTGCGCAAGATTTTGGTTTAGCGAAAACCAAAACGTTGACTCAATGGCAAACGTTAGGAGTACGACGTTTTAACGGAAAAAACTTGCCGCGAGCAGAAATGAAAGCCACTTTGGTTACGCCTGATGGCGTCAATGGTCGAATTTTTTTAGTTTATAACAATTATAAGACTTTGCTTGCTTGGAAGGATTCTGCGTACTTTACTAGTGCGGTTGGTTATTTAGCCGATAGAATAAAGTTCCCGCCAATTAAAAGATGATCACAAGTTACCCGTGCTAGCTGGAAATGCGTGAAACCTGTATTTTCAAGTGGCACGGCTATATATTTAATGTCATGACGATATTTTTAGTATATGCTTCGCCGCTTTCTCATTGGCTGGAGATATTATGAGCGAACTTAAATTTTGGCAAACAACCCCGATGGAGCAATTAACCGATCCGCAATGGGAGTCTCTTTGCGATGGCTGCGGTAAATGTTGCCTTAATAAGGTAATTGATGATGAAACCGATGAGCTTTTTTTTACTAATGTCGCTTGTTCGCAACTCGACAGTAAGTCATGCCAGTGTAAAGACTATGGTAATCGTTTTAAATTAGTGCCTGATTGTTTCAAGGTGACACTTGCACACCGTGAAAGTTTTGGTTGGCTGCCGGCAAGCTGTGCTTACCGCTTACTTGACGAAGGTAAACCGTTGCCGAGTTGGCATCCGTTATTAGTGGGTTCAGCAGCTGAAATGCATCGATTAGGTCAATCGATTCGTGGCAAAGTGATTAGCGAAGAGGCGGCCGGTGATCTTGAAGATCATGTGGTGACTTGGCCGCTGGAATTTAAAGCGTAAATTAAAGTCTTAACGCTAAGGGCAAAACTTGTTGCTTGGTCGTAAGCGGTTGACGATGACAACTACTAATGCAGCAACAAAACTACCAAATATCACGATCATCCACTGCGACATGGTATACCCTGAGAACGCCCATGATATCTCGGCACAATCTCCGGTTGCTTTAAAAAAGAACGGTATCAGTTGATCAAGCTTAAGCCAAGCAGGGAAGTTTGGCGCAAAGTCACAAGTAAAAAATGGTGATGGTGTCGTTTGAATCTCGACGTGTTCAATGGCTATTAACAGCCCTCTAATCGCGCTATATCCCCACAATAAGTAACCACTCCAGCGAATAACTGCATGACTTGGTGCCAATGCGCCGATAAGGCCAGCTAGGGCTATGCCTAATATCGCGGTGCGTTGATAAATACACATTACGCACGGTTCAAGGCCCATAACATACTGAAAAAAGAGTGCGATTAATTCAAAGCTGATGGCAACACCAGACAGCAGTAACCAAGAACAGCGGCTACTGGTCATTTGGTTTAAGTAATTGAACATTGTGATCCTTGTACAAAAAATGAAGGTAGTATAAAAAAGACCACAACATAACGAATTAATTCGCCATGTTGTGGTCTTTTTTATTTTTGTAACGATAATGCTCACTAGGTGTGAGCTTTATCAGGGCACCTTAGTGAGAGCTGCCACTGTCGCTAGGTGATGCCTTGCTACTGTGATGGCTAATAATACCTTTGTCATAAAAGTCTTTGGTGGTATCTGTTAATAAGCCCGATTGAATAGTGATAAAACCAACGATAGATAACACAATAGTATATGGCAGTGCCATGTAAACCATCCGACCATAACTTAACCTAACTAATGGTGCTAACGCCGACGTTAGTAAGAATAAAAATGCAGCTTGACCATTTGGCGTGGCGACACTAGGTAAGTTGGTGCCGGTATTGATTGCCACAGCTAGCATGTCAAATTGGTCACGAGTTATTTGGCCACTGGCTAAAGCCGATGCTATTTGCTCAATATAGACAGTGCCAACAAATACGTTGTCGCTAACCATAGATAATAAACCATTAGCGATATAAAACATGACTAATTGCGTGGTGCCTTCGTAGCTCAATACCCAATTAACGACAGGCGTAAACAGCCCTTGGTCGATAATAACTGCAACAACAGCAAAGAACACCCCTAATAAAGCGGTAAAGGGCAGGGCTTCTTCAAAGGCTTTGCCTAGCGCATGCTCTTCGGTAATGCCGTTAAATGCAGTTGCCAAAACAATAACTGATAAACCAATCAAGCCAACAGCGGCAAGATGAAATGCTAAACCGATGATTAACCAGATAGCAAGCACACCCTGAACTACTAGTTTTGCATTGTCTTTAGCGGTACGGCTTTTGTCTTGTTCTTTGGCATAATCAGATAAAATGTTGTAGACATTTTTAGGCAATTTCACGCCATAGCTGAACCAGCCGAACTTCTCAATAACAGCACAGGTTATTAGGCCACATATTAATACAGGAATCGTTACCGGTGACATTCTGATAGCAAACTCGATAAAGTCCCAACCAGCTTTTTCGGCAATGATTAAGTTTTGTGGTTCGCCTACTTTGGTCATTACGCCACCCAATGCCGTGCCAACACCTGCATGCATTAATAAATTACGTAAAAAACCACGAAACTGCTCTAAATCGTCGCGGTATGAGGCGTGGAAAGTATCATCATCGGTATGATCATGGCTATGGCCATGCCCTTTGCCTGACGCGACTTTATGGTAAACAGAATAAAAACCAATGATGACACTAATAATTACGGCGATAACCGTTAATGCATCGAGAAAGGCTGATAAAAAGGCACCTGCAAAACAAAAGGATAATGACAAAATTATTTTTGAGCGAATTTTTGTTATTAACTTGGTAAAAGCAAATAGCAAGAGCTCTTTCATGAAATAAATGCCTGCAACCATAAATATCAGCAACAGAATAACTTCAATATTACCGACTATTTCATGGAGCACCATTTCGGAGCTAGTCATGCCAATGGCGACGGCTTGAATGGCTAATAAACCGCCTGGTTGCAATGGGTAACACTTCAACGCCATGGCCAAAGTGAATATGAATTCAACGACTAATAACCAACCGGCAACAAAAGGGTTAATCAGGAAGAACACGATTGGATTAATAATAAGAAAAGAAATTATGGCAATTTTATACCATTTAGGTGAGTTCCCTAAAAAGTTCAACATAAATGCTTTACTAAGCGGCATTGATGGCATTTTACCCTCGCTAGTGGAGTTGTTAGTACTATGTTAAAAGATATCGGATTCTACAATAACTGGTGCTTAATAACACTAGGTAAAAGGTCTCGATCTGAACAAAAATAATCGAGCGATGAACCGTTATTGCCAAATCTATTTATAATAGCTTGCTTGATGGAAAATACAGCTTTTGCATCATAGTGGCTTTTGTCATTAAAAGTTAGACTTACATCAATATAGAAGCGATAAAACGGTTAATAGGACAAAAAAACGGCACAAAATCGGTTAAATCATAAAGAGGTATCAATTTTCGGTAGCTCTGGTATCATTCTTTGGATTTTAATGACTTTACTTGAGCGTAACAATGATTTATAAGGCGCAAAGCCCTGCTGGGTTTGCAGAAGAGTATCTGGTTGACTCTATTTGGACCGGTCGATTTCCTTCTGGATCTTTTTTACCGGCTGAACGAGAGCTATCTGAGCTAATTGGTGTTACTCGAACCACCTTAAGGGAAGTCTTGCAACGCCTATCGCGCGATGGTTGGTTAACGATTCAGCATGGCAAGCCGACCAAAGTTAATAACTTTTGGGAAACGGCAGGTTTAAATGTATTAGTGACCATGGCACGTTTGGATCAAAGTGGCATCCCTGAGTTAATCGATCAGTTGCTATCAGCTCGTACCAATGTCTCGGTCATTTATGTCCGTGGTGCATTTAAATATAACCCTGAAAAATCAGCAGAAATCATCAATAACTATCTCCAACTTGAAGATACTGCTCAGGCTTACTCTGATTTTGATTATCGGATGCATCACCAGCTAGCATTTGCCTCTAATAATCCTATTTATGTGCTGATTTTAAATGGCTTTAAAGATTTATATGGCCGTGTTGGCAAGTTATATTTTGAATCGGAAGAAGCTCGTCGCTTAGCTGATGAACATTATCAGGAACTTGCTCATCTTGCACTGCAAGGGAATTTTGAACAAGTGATTGGCTGTATGCGCCGATATGGTTTAAAAACTGGAAAAATTTGGGCGGCACTACGCGGCCGCCTGCCAACAGATATTGTTGACCCTATAAGGTAGGTTCTGGTTTTTTTGCTGGGCAGCATTTTAATAATTCGATGCTGCCATCCTCCTGCTGTTGTTCAAGTCGCACTTCAAACCCCCATAACCGATGCAAATGTTTAAGCACCTGCTCGGCTGATTGCGCTAACGGAACTTGTTGCTGTGGATAATATCTGACGGTCAGAGAACGGTCACCATCTACTTGAACATCATAAACTTGGATGTTCGGTTCTATGTTGGCCAAATTGTATTGTTTCGATAAATTTTCCCTAACTTTTTTATATCCTAACTCATCATGAATAGCGGTTATGTCGATATGATTTAGCGCGCTGTTGTCAGTAATACTAAATAACTTCATTTCACGCATCAAGTGTGGCGATAAAAACTGGCTGATAAAGCTCTCATCTTTAAAGTTTTTACAGGCAAAATGTAAGGTATCAAGCCAGTTACTTCCTGCGATATCTGGGAACCATTGTTTGTCCTCCTCTGTCGGCTCCTCGCAAATTCGCCTGATGTCACAAAACATCGCAAATCCTAAAGCGTAGGGATTAATACCAGAGTAATAATCACTATTATAGGGAGGTTGATAAACCACATTGGTATGCTGATGTAAAAATTCTAAGATAAATTTATCGCTGACTTGTCCTTTATCATAAAGGGTATTTAAAATGGTGTAGTGCCAAAAAGTTGCCCACCCTTCATTCATTACTTGGGTTTGTTTTTGTGGATAAAAATATTGTGATATCTTGCGAACAATCCTAATTATCTCTCGTTGCCACGATTGCAACAAAGGGGCATTCTTCTCAACAAAATATAAAATGTTTTCTTGCGGCTCACTTGGAAAATGACTTTTAATGAGCTGGTTATCAATGCCTTTTTTCGGGATGGTGCGCCATAGGTCATTAACCTGACTTTGCAGGTAGTCTTCGCGGACCTTTTGCCGTTGGTGCTCTTCATGCATCGATATTTTGCTTGGACGTTTATATCGGTCAACACCAAAATTCATCAGAGCATGGCACGAATCCAATAACTCTTCTACTTCATCGATGCCGTATTTCTCTTCACAATCATTGATGAAGTTTTTCGCAAATAGCAGGTAATCAACAATTGAATCGGCATCGGTCCATGTTGTAAACAAGTAGTTATTTTTAAAAAATGAGTTATGACCATAACAAGCATGTGCAATCACTAAAGCTTGCATTGTCATGGTGTTTTCTTCCATTAAATAGGCAATACATGGATTGGAGTTTATAACAATTTCATACGCGAGCCCCATTTCTCCGCGTTGATAACTTTGCTGGGTTTGGATAAACTTTTTACCGTAACTCCAATGACTATAACCAATAGGCATGCCGACGCTTGAGTAGGCATCCATCATCTGTTCAGAGGTAATAACCTCAATTTGATTAGGATAAGTATCAAGACGATACTCTTGGGCCACCGTTTTAATTGCTTGGTGGTAAAGTTCTAATTTTTCAAAAGTCCAGTCCGGTCCATCATCAAGCAGTTTGTTTGAATTCATAGTTCCTTCCTTATACGAGCTGTTTCTGGAACAATTCCCTGAATATCGGGTAAATGTCGCCAACTTGCTTAATATGTTTAATTGCAAATTGCGGATGATGCTCAGCCAATAGTTGATATTGTTGCCATAATGACTGGTGGGAGCGATTAGTTATTTCGATGTAACTAAAATGTCTAGCAACAGGTAATATTTTGTGGCTTAAAATTTCGTGACATAATGGGGTATCATCAGCCCAATTGTCACCATCAGACGCTTGGGCCCCATAGATATTCCATTGATCTTGTGGGTAGCGTTTTTGCTGAATTTCATGCATCAGCTTTAAAGCACTCGAAACAATTGTTCCCCCGGTTTCTTGCGAATAAAAGAACTCTTGCTCATCTACTTCTTTCGCTTGGGTATGGTGTCTGATGTAGACAACTTCAATCGTTTTGTAGCGCCTAGACAAGAATAAATACAGCAAAATATAGAATCTTTTCGCTATATCTTTGGTGGCTTGATCCATTGAGCCTGAAACATCCATTATGCAAAACATCACAGCCCTTGATGAGGGAATAAATTCTTTGGCATAGTTATTAAACATTAAATCAAAGTCATCAATGAAGGGCACGCGCTGCAATTGTTTTTTCAACAGTTCAATGTCTGCCTCAAGTCGTTCTATTTCTGCGCTGGGTTGTGGTGATAATGTCACTAAATGAGTTATCCGCTCTTCAAGTACCCTGATTTCGCGTCGCTCACTGCCTGTCATTGCTATGCGTCTCGCTAATGACTTGCGTAATGATCTCACTATGTTGATGTTATTAGGTAAACCTACAGTCGAAAAACCACTGCGAACAATTTTTTGTTCTAGAATGTCATTGACCTTATTTTTTTGTAAATTGGGTAATTCTAAATCTTCAAATAATAGATCAAGGTATTCATCTTTTGAAATGTTAAATTGAAACTCATCAGCACCTTCACCGCTATCACTGGCATCACCACTGCCACTACCTTGGCCTTGACCACCATTAGGGCGAGCAATCTGATCACCCGACTGGTACTGGTCATTGCCGGGCAATACCCGATCCTTTATTCCGCCTTGGCCTTGATGAAAAAAAGGTTCAGTCAGATCTTTGGTCGGAATACTGATACTTTCACCTGAAGTCACGTCAGTGACGCGGCGACTAGTCGCTGCATCAATGACCGATTGCTTTATCTGCTTCTTATAGCGACGGATAAAGCGCTGTCGATTTACCGAGCTCTTGTTTTTACCATTGAGTCTGCGGTCGATAAAATTTGCCATATCGCCTCCTTAAACTCAGTTATGAAGATTTACGTACTCTTAAGTACCATTCGGTAAGTAAGCGTACCTGCTTTTGGGTATATCCTTTAAGCATCATGCGTTCAACAAAGTCAGCGTGCTTTTGTTGGTCGTCGTTCGATGTTTTGTTATTAAAGGAGATGACGGGCAATAAATCTTCAGTATTGGAAAACATCTTTTTCTCAATCACTGTGCGTAATTTTTCATAACTGGTCCACAGTGGGTTGTTGCCAGCATTATTTGCTTTAGCGCGTAACACGAAATTAACGATTTCATTACGGAAATCTTTTGGGTTACTGATGCCCGCAGGTTTTTCTATTTTTTCTAATTCATCGTTGAGTGCACTGCGATCAAACAGTTGGCCCGTTTCTGGATCACGGTACTCTTGATCTTGTATCCAAAAATCAGCGTAGGTCACGTAGCGGTCGAAAATGTTTTGGCCGTACTCTGAGTAAGATTCAAGGTAGGCGGTTTGTATTTCCTTACCAATAAACTCTACATACTTGGGAATTAGATAGCCTTTTAAATGCTCAAGGTATTTTTCGGCGAGATCTTCGGGGAATTGTTCTCGCTCTATCTGTTGCTCCAGCACATAAAACAAATGTACAGGGTTAGCTGCAACTTCATTTTGATCAAAATTAAATACACGAGACAATATTTTAAAGGCAAAACGGGTCGACAGACCACTCATGCCTTCTGTAACCCCTGCGTTATCTTTGTACTCTTGCAGCGATTTGGCTTTTGGATCGGTGTCTTTTAATGTTTCACCATCATAAACTCGCATTTTTGAATGAATGCTTGAATTTTCTGGATTATTAAGACGTGACAAAATACTAAATTCGGCTAATATTTTTAAGGTATCAGGGGCACATTGCGCATCTGACAATTGTGATGTTGAAAGTAGTTTGTCATAAATTTTTACCTCTTCTGCAACACGTAAACAATAAGGCACTTGCACAATGTAGACACGATCAAGAAATGCTTCGTTATTCTTGTTCATTCTAAAGGTTTGCCACTCAGACTCGTTTGAGTGGGCCAAAATTATGCCTGTGAATGGCATTGCAGAGATGCCTTCTGTACCGTTAAAATTCCCTTCTTGTGTTGCTGTTAATAAGGGATGTAAGACTTTTATCGGGGCTTTGAACATTTCTACAAATTCCATTAACCCTTGATTGGCACGACACAGGGAACCGGAATAGGCGTAAGCGTCAGCATCGTCTTGACCAAAGTGCTCAAGCTTGCGAATGTCAACTTTACCTACTAATGCAGAGATATCTTGATTGTTTTCGTCACCGGGCTCAGTTTTTGCGATAGCAATTTGATCTAAAATAGATGGGTAGCTCTTCACCACTCTAAATTGGCTGATATCGCCGCCATATTCATGCAAGCGCTTAACGACCCAAGGAGACATGATTGTTTGCAGATAACGTTTTGGAATATTATATTCTGATTCTAAGATATGACCATCTTCTTGGGCATCGAACAGGCTTAACGGGTGATCATTGAGTGGCGAGCCCTTGATCCGATAGATCGGGGTCTTTTGCATTAAGCTCTTTAGCTTCTCAGCTAATGATGATTTACCGCCGCCGACAGGGCCCAGTAAATATAAAATTTGTTTTTTCTCTTCAAGCCCTTGAGCTGAATGTTTAAGGTAAGAAACGATTTGCTCAATCGCATCTTCCATGCCGTAAAATTCTTTGAATGGTTGGTATCTGTAAACGAGACGATTTGAAAATATTCTGCTTAGTCTTGGATCTGTAGCGGTATCAACAACCTCAGGTTCACCAATAGCCAGTAGTAATCGCTCGGCTGCCGATGCATATACTGAGCTGTCGTCTTTACAAAGTTGTAAAAACTCTTGCAGGTTGTATTCCTCTTCCTTGGTGGTTTCATAGCGATTCTGATAATGGTTAAATATTGTCATCCTATTCCCCTCTATGTGCCATAACTAAACACTACAGTTGAGATTAAAACGTCACTGTAGCGCTTGGTTTAAAATCCTTTAATTTACCAAGGTAATAAATAACTCTAACGCAATCAAGACATTTATGGTGAAACACGTCGGATTATCTTCCCCAAAACACATTCATCTAAACATTAGACCCTTGGTCGAAAAACTAATTTCATTATTTATTGGTAACATATTAAACTCTAGTATAAAGAATTGAAATTACTAGTGATTTTATAAATATAATTTTTTGGCAATAAAAAAGGGCTCTACTGAGCCCTTTGGGTATAACACTTAAGTGTATTTACAATTATTAAGCACTAAATTAGCACACAAAACTATGTAACAAACTTACGCAAAACTGGTGCAAAAAGCTTATGTAAAAACTTATGCACTGAAGTTGTTGCTTGCAAATTCCCAGTTAATTAGTGCCCAAAAACCACCTAAGTAATTTGGACGAACGTTACGATAATCAATATAGTAGGCATGTTCCCACAAATCGACTGTCATTAACGGAGTTAAGCTGTCATCTGTTAAAGGCGTTGCTGCATTGCTAGTGTTAACGATAGCAAGGCTGCCATCAGTATTTTTAACTAACCAAGTCCAGCTAGAGCCGAAGTTGTTAACAGCACTGTCATTAAACTTTGCTTTAAATTCTTCAACCGAACCAAACGAATCATTAATTGCGCTTAGTAGTTCACCCGTTGGTTCGCCGCCGCCAGTTGGGCTTAGGCTGTTCCAGTAAAAGGTGTGGTTCCAAATTTGGGCTGCGTTGTTAAAAACACCGCCTTGAGAAGTCTTGATTAATTCTTCTAGTGATTTATTTGCAAGTTCAGTACCTTCAACTAAACCATTTAGCTTAGCAACGTAAGTTGCATGGTGCTTACCGTGATGAAACTCTAGTGTTTCTTGCGAAATGTGTGGGGCCAATGCATCGATTGCATACGGTAAAGCTGGTAGTTCAAACGCCATGGGAAATCTCCTGATTATGAGCTGCCTTTAAGTTAAGGCTAACATTTTTATATTCTCGCGATATAATACATCAATCAATTGATTTAGGTCAAAAATGAATGTAGTCTTGCGCGTTAATTACGGTGGTTTAAACCCTTAACAAGATTAGGGTTTAGTCTTGAGTACTGACAGCGTACAATAGCAACCACTTTTGATGAGTCAACAACTCAAACCGTGATTGCCTAAGGAATTAACAATGGAAACAATCGACAAAATTAAGCAGCAAATTTCTGAAAACCCAATCATTTTATACATGAAGGGTTCACCTAAATTACCAAATTGTGGCTTTTCATCTCAAGCATCACAAGCAGTGATGAGCTGTGGTGAGAAATTTGCTTATGTTGATATTTTACAAAATCCAGATATTCGCGCTGAACTGCCAAAATTTGCGAACTGGCCAACTTTCCCACAACTGTGGGTTGATGGTGAGTTGGTTGGTGGCTGTGATATTATTTTAGAAATGTATCAGCAAGGTGAATTAGCACCTTTGCTAAAAGAAACAGCTGAAAAATACCCAAGCCAAGATTAATATTATTTAAATATTACAATTTGGTATAAAAATTATTATTGAGCACAATCTAACGGAGATTATTATGAGCGTATTAGTAGGTCGTCCTGCACCAGATTTCACTGCTGCAGCAGTATTAGGTAACGGCGATATCGTTGATTCATTTACACTAAGTGAAGCAATTAAAGGTAAAACAGCAGTTCTTTTCTTTTACCCATTAGATTTCACTTTCGTATGTCCATCAGAGCTACTTGCTTTTGACCACCGCATGGCTGAATTTGATAAGCGTAATACTGTCGTGATCGGTATTTCAATTGATTCACAGTTCTCACACAACGCATGGCGTAATACCCCAGTAAACGACGGTGGCATTGGTCCAGTTAAGTACACCCTAGTTGCTGACGTTAAGCACGAAATCTGTCAAGCATATGATGTTGAACATGCTGCTGGTGTTGCACTACGTGGTTCTTTCCTAATTGATGAGAACGGTGTTGTTCGTCATCAAGTAGTTAATGACTTACCACTTGGCCGTAACGTTGATGAAATGCTTCGTATGGTTGACGCACTTCAGTTCCACGAAGAGCACGGTGAAGTTTGTCCTGCTGGCTGGAACCAAGGCGACAAAGCAATGACTGCTTCTCCTGAAGGCGTTGCAAGCTACCTATCTGAGAATGCTGACAAGCTTTAATAGTCTGCATTTGTAGTAATCTAGGTTGCTACTTCTCGAATTTAAGACCACGCTAAGATTCTTAGTGTGGTCTTTTTTTTAATCCCACAAATAGTTTTTCTACCCCTCAATCTCGTTTCCTTTTCGTCTGCACCTAAGATCAACAATATCAAATATATAATACATATCATAAAGCTCGCCAAGCTTAATTTATCGTCACAATTAAATATATACCCATGCTACCTTGATATGCGTGAAACCTGAATTTTCAAGTCGCACGGGTATAGCATAGCCATCAAATTGTTATTAATTTTATATTTAATAGCTAAATATAAAATTGTTAACTAACTTTAGAAGAGGATTGATTGTGTATTTATTTGTCAAGGAGGCGCAGTGTTTTCATTATCAATAGGTTCTAAACCACAATGTTCAGTTTTAATGGTTTGCATGGCTAACATTTGTCGGTCACCGACGGCTGAAGCGGTGTTGAAACAACGATTAAAATCTAGCACGCTTAAAATTAAGGTCGACTCTGCTGGCACGAGTAGCTTCAACAAAGGCACGCGTCCTGATGCTCGGGCTATTAAAGCGGGGCAGTTGCGTGGTTATAACTTTTCTGGGATCCGTTCAAGAATGATAACGAGCCAAGATTTTGCTCAGTTTGATATTATTTTGGCAATGGATAAAGATAACTTGCTCGAGTTAAAAGCAAAATGTCCACCGCAATATCAGTCTAAGTTATCGTTGTTATTAAGCTATGGTGATTGTCTAGAGTCGGAAGTGCCAGATCCATATTATGGCGGCAGTAGAGGTTTTGAGGTGGTATTAGATTTAATCGAAAATGCAGCAATAGGATTAGCAAATGAGATTTCAGCTAAGCATCGTTAATTAATAGGACAAATATTGGCGAAGCATTGATTTCGGGCGGGGTAGAAAATGAGCAATAAAAGTAGGTAGCGTGCTCAAAATTATTGAACACGCTGCCTATAGCCCTTAATTAACGGCTTTAGCTAAGGTTGCTTGCGCACTTGCAGCACTAGTAGCGCCTAAGCTGCCCGCTGGCTTATTGCTGCGGTGAAATGCTAGGCGTTGTTCGCTAGGCATTGCTTTGACTTGTGTAACCGCTGCACTAGGTGCTATGCGAGTTGGTTTAGTCATTGGTGCACTGGCATTGCCCGTTAGTTGTGGCTTATTTGGTGTTGAGCTTATGGCCGCTGCAACAACTGGCGCTTCAACTACGTTGCTAGTTTCAACAACTGCTTCAGGCGCTTCAACTACGTCGCTAGTTTCAACAACAGCTTCAGGCGCTTCAACTACGTTGCTAGTTTCAACAACAGCTTCAGGTGCTTCAACTACGTCGCTAGTTTCAACAACAGCTTCAGGCGCTTCAACTACGTCGCTAGTTTCAACAACAGCTTCAGGCGCTTCAACTACGTCGCTAGTTTCAACAACAGCTTCAGGTGCTTCAACTACGTCGCTAGTTTCAACAACAGCTTCAGGCGCTTCAACTACGTCGCTAGTTTCAACAATAGCTTCAGGCGCTTCAACTACGTCGCTAGTTTCAACAACAGCTTCAGGCGCTGCAACTACGTCGTTAGCTTCAACAACAGCTTCAGGCGCTGCAACTACGTCGTTAGCTTCAACAACAGCTTCAGGCGCTGCAACTACGTCGTTAGCTTCAACAACAGCTTCAGGCGCTGCAACTAGGTCGTTAGTTTCAACAACAGCTTCTGGTGCTGCAACTACGTCGTTAGTTTCAACAGCAGCTTCAGGCGCTGCAACTAGGTCGTTAGTTTCAACAACAGCTTCAGGTGCTTCAACTACGTCGTTAGTTTCAACAGCAGCTTCAGGCGCTGCAACTAGGTCGTTAGTTTCAACAACAGCTTCAGGTGCTGCAACTACGTTGCTAGTTTCAACAACAGCTTCAGGTGCTTCAACTACGCTGCTAGTTTCAACAACAGCTTCAGGCGCTGTAACTACGTCGTTAGTTTCAACAGCAGCTTCAGGTGCTGCAACTACGTTGTTAGTTTCAACAACAGCTTCAGTTTCTGGGTAGCGTGCTTCTAAGGCAGCGGTTGGTTCATCGCTATGACGTTCTTGACGTTGACGACGCTGGCCTGATGAGCGCAAGTGACGTGGTGAGCGGCGGTTACGGCGACGGTTGCTTTGCTGCTGTTCGTCGCTCGCTTGGGCTGATTGGCGCTCGTCTTCTGAGATTTTTGCTTGCTCACTGTTCGCTATAACTTGATCATTTGACTCGAAAACAGCCGCTTTTGGTTCAGCGTCTTGTTTTGAGTCAGCAGATGTTGATTCATTGTTAGTACGAACTTTACGGCGTAAATTACGACGCTTACGACGTTGTGCAACTTTCTCTTCTTGCGGAGACTCGCTAGTTTCAGTCTGAATCTGAGTTTGCGGCTGGGCCTGAGTTGAAGTTTGCTCGGTCTTAGGTTTGTTACGCTGACGCTTTGGTTTAGCGGCACGACTTTCTGATTTTTCAGTTGTGTCGGTAATTTCGGCCGATGCCTCAGAAGCTTTATCACGTTCTGGGGTGCTATTGCGAGGGCGTTGCTGATTACGGTTACGGCTGCGGTTACGGTTGCGATTGCGGTTTCTATTCTGCTGTGGAGATTCAGGAGCTTCTTCAACCACTTCTGCTTTAACTTCAACCGGTTCAGCGGCAAACAAACCTTTAACAAAGCTTGTAAATTTACTAAATAATGAAGGACCAGCAATGGCAGCAGGTGCGCTTTTTTCACGAGCTACAGGAGCCGGTTCAGGTGTCGCTATAGGAGCCGCTACGGGTGCTGCTTGTTCTACTGATTTTGTTGTTAGTTCTTGAATTGGTGCTGACATGCCTTTTAAGACAGGTTCATTTTTACTTATTTCAGTTTTTAATAATCGTGATTGGTAATTAGTCTCAGAATTGCTTTCTTTGACCATTTCGTAACTGTTAACCGATTGTTCTTGATCATTACGATGTCTAATGACTTCAAAATGTGGAGTTTCCATGTTGATATTTGGAACAATGATCACGCGTACGTTATGACGGTTTTCAATGACGCCAACAGCTTTACGTTTTTCGTTAAGCAAGTAAGCAGCAACATTAACCGGTACCTGTGCTTCAATCTGTCCGGTTGAATCTTTTATCGCTTCTTCTTCCATCAAACGTAAGATTGACAATGCAAGTGACTCGTTGCCACGAATTGTGCCTTGGCCAATACAGCGAGGGCAAACGTGGGTACTTGACTCACCTAGGCTTGGACGGATCCGCTGACGAGACATTTCCATTAAACCAAAACGAGAAATTCGTCCAACTTGAATCTTTGCACGGTCAATTTTTAAGGCGTCACGTAGTTTGTTTTCAACATCACGTTGATGGCGTACCGAAGACATATCGATGTAATCAATTACCACTAGGCCACCTAAATCTCGTAATCGTAATTGGCGGGCAATTTCGACAGAGGCTTCTAGGTTAGTATTAAAGGCAGTATCTTCAATGTCAGTGCCTTTAGTGGCACGAGCTGAGTTGATATCAATAGATGTTAGTGCTTCGGTAGGATCAATAACAATTGAACCACCAGAAGGTAGACGCACTTCACGTTGGAAAGCCGACTCGATTTGCGATTCGATTTGGTAGTGAGTAAATAAAGGTACTTCGCCTTGGTAAAGCTTCAAGCGATTCAGGTAATCAGGACGTACCAAAGCAACATGATCTCTAGCGCTTTCGTAAACACGAGGGTGATCAATAAGAATCTCACCAATGTCACGACGTAAGTAATCACGCATCGCGCGCACAATAACATTGCTTTCTTGGTGGATCAAAAATGGTGCAGGGCTAGTTTCAGACGCTTCTTTAATTGCTTGCCAATGATTGCCTAGGATATCTAGGTCATATTGTAGCTCTTCAACGGCTTTGCCAACACCAGCTGTGCGCACGATTAGTCCCATGCCTTTAGGTAGTGTTAATGCAGAAAGAGTGGCTTTTAGTTGGCTGCGCTCATCGCCTTCGATACGTCGCGATATACCGCCAGCTCGAGGGTTGTTAGGCATTAATACCAGATATCCACCGGCCAGACTGATATAGGTTGTTAGCGCGGCACCTTTGTTACCACGTTCTTCTTTATCAATTTGAACAATAACTTCCTGACCTTCACGTAAAACATCTTTGATGCTTGGACGGCCTTGGAAGGTATAACCAGCCGGGAAATATTCCCGCGAGATTTCTTTTAAGGGTAAAAAACCATGGCGATCGGCGCCATAATCAACAAAAGCAGCCTCTAAACTTGGCTCAACGCGGGTTATTTTACCCTTGTAGATATTGGCTTTAGTTTGCTTATGTCCAGGGCTTTCGATGTCTAGATCATACAGTGTTTGGCCGTCCACAAGGGCGACGCGCAACTCTTCCGATTGAGTTGCATTAATTAACATTCTTTTCATTTGGAAACTCTTATAATTTATAAGTTGCCAAAAGATTTAATGATTATGCTCCGGTGCCATCTCAGGCCGTCTCTCGACGGTTATTGGCTATTAACAGACTAATTTGTGCCAAAAAACGAGTTGTAATTTAATTAATAACTAGCCGGTACCATAGTCCCTGGCTTTATCTACTTAATTTCCATTAACAACAGCAAGCTATGGGTTTCCCATCATTGCTGTTGAACAAGTAATGCATTTCTTATTCTATAAAAAGTCGACTCAGTGATATTATTTGGCCTGACTTTTTATAGGCGGACGCTGGTCCGTCATTATTATCTGTTCGATTGACTGATGCCTCATCATCTCGACGGGCTGAATCGTTATTCCGGCATAAATCAAAAGATCTCTATGCAACGGGTCAGTGTAAATTCTGTTTTTGTATCTTGTTGTGCTAATTATTTGGATATAATGGCGAGCATTCTTTCCATTTCTCTTGATGAATGGAGTTTTCTTGGTTTATTGCTAATGCTGTCTCAGTTATATCCTGTCTACCGGTTGTTTGATACAAATTAATATTTAAATCAGTAAAATAATAGGAACTTCTTAAACCATTGTTCTGGTTGTTCAATAGTAGCTCTGTTGCCATCTCTACCTTGCTTGATGGGAATTACTTTTTCATCATTGAAATTAAGGTATTTATGCAATTATTTCTGATTTAACATCGGTCTTACAACAAGAGTCAAGATTATCACATTAAACTGGTGAAACTGCTACTAAATATTTCGGTCCAATCACACTATTAATTGGCTTTAGCTGTGCCTCTTTTGCGTTGAATGAGGTACAATCAGCGCCATGACAACGACACCAGAACAAGTCGCGACTAAAGTGCAATTTGTCACCATAGATGACAATCATGCCGGTCAGCGCATCGACAATTACTTAGTGACCCTGTTAAAAGGGGTTCCAAAAAGCCGGGTATACCGTATTTTGCGAAAAGGCGAAGTACGGGTGAATAAAAAACGGATAAAGCCTGTTTATAAATTACAACTTGATGATGTGGTAAGGATCCCACCAATCAAAATTGACGAAGAAAAACCACTGCCGAACCCTAAATTAGCAAAAATTGCTGGGCTAGAAGCGCACATTTTGTTCGAAGATGATTATTTGTTAATCATGAATAAACCCTCTGGCATTGCAGTACATGGCGGCAGTGGTTTGAAATTTGGCTTAATCGAAGGGCTAAGAGCATTACGCCCTGATGCTAGATTCTTAGAGTTGGTTCATCGACTTGATCGCGACACCTCGGGTTGCATCATGATCGCCAAAAAACGCAGCACGTTACGAGCACTACATCAGCAATTACGCGAAAAAACCGTTGAGAAAAATTATCTTGCTTTGGTCCAAGGCCAATGGGAAAAAACCGATAAAGCGATCATCGCACCGTTACTTAAGAACACCTTAAAGTCCGGTGAACGGGTTGTGCGAGTCGATCCTGAAGGCAAAGAGAGCCACACGAAATTTAAAATTGTGCAGCGGTTTGAAGATTGCACCTTGGTGCAAGCGAGTCCTGTTACTGGGCGAACTCATCAAATTCGTGTCCATACCTTATATACTGGTCACCCAATAGCTTGTGATGACAAGTATGGTGATCAAGGTTTTGATAACGCGATGAAAAAATTGGGTCTAAACCGCTTATTCTTACACTCGTCAACCTTGCGATTCTTCCACCCTAACACGGAAGTGGAAATGCGTTTTGAAGCGCCAATGGACGATTCACTAAAACAGACTATTGCAGCACTACGAAAAACTTAAATAAACTAGAATATTCTCTGATTGAGTGGTGTTGAGTTAGAGATAATTAATGAGTAATACGATGAAATATAAGTTAGTTATTTTTGACTGGGACGGCACTATAATGGATTCGGTCGGTCGCATAGTTTCATGTGTAAAAACCGTGCAACAAGCTGCTGGGCTAGCATTATCATCAGACCAAGCGATAAAAGACATCATTGGTTTGAGTTTAGATAGCGCGTTATTAACCTTATCACCAGGTTTGAATGAGCAACAACTGAGTGAAATGATTGAAGCTTATCGAATCGAGTATGTTGAAAACGATCAAACCGCGACACCAATATTTGCGTCGTTTGAAACATTGTTAAAGCAATTGCAACGCCAAGGCACCTTGATTGCTGTTGCAACAGGCAAGGGGCGCGTTGGTCTTGATCGCGTGATGGAACAAAGTGGCTTTGGTCATTATTTTTGTGACACAGTTTGTGCGACCGAGGCAAACTCAAAGCCAGATCCGCAAATGATCGAATTACTGTTAGCGCGATTAAATATAAAACGTGAGGCCGCGGTAATGATTGGTGACTCGACCCTTGACATGGCGATGGCTAAACAAGCAGGCGTTGACGCAATAGGCGTGACTTATGGCGCACACACGCGAGCTGTTTTAGCCCAGCATCAACCTGTGGCTATTGTTGACGACCCACTAGCTCTATTGGCTCATTTGGTGGTCTAATACGCAAATGCCTTCGTTAGCTAACATTTCGATTAAGCTAATGAGGGGTAGGCCAATTAATGTATTGGGATCTTTGCCTTCAAGCCTTGAAAAAAGAGCGATCCCTAAGCCTTCACTCTTAAAACTCCCTGCGCAATTGTAGGGTTGTTCAAGATTAAGATAGTTGGTGATCATTGTGTCAGACAGCTCACGAAAGTGTACTTTAAATGGTTCAACGACCACTTGATGAGTTTTTTTCTCATTGTTAAATAGGCAAAGGCCGGTATAAAAGGTTACAATTTTATTACTCGCTGCCGACAACTGGGCAAACGCATTGTCGAAGTTATGTGGCTTACCAATAATTTTGCCATTTATAACGGCAACTTGGTCGCCGGCAATAATTAATGCGTTGTCACAGACATCGGTTGCGGCTTTAGCTTTGGCTAGGGCCAATCGTTTAACGAGTTGTTCTGCATCCTCTGCGTCGAGTGGTGTTTCATCTATTTGCGGTGAAACACAGCGAAACGGTAGGTTGATTTTCTGCAACAATTGTTGACGAAAAGGCGAGGTTGAGGCCAAGATAAGTGATGTTTTCATGATGCCAATGCTAGGGTCATTGTAAGACGCTTGTTAAGGTGAATTTTAAAATATGAATGAAGTGTATCACGTCAAAGAAAAAAACAGCTAGTTTTAGCTATTACCCTTTGACTAGTGCACCCATGATCTATAAGATGCGCGTCCTATGCAACAAGTAAAGATACCTTTGACGATAGATCCAAAAAGAGCGGCTAAGATGCATGCTGAATACTCCGGTGTTCTTCAAAGCAGCAATTTACCACGATTATTGGAGACGTCCGCCGGATTCTGTAGCGACATACAGGTACAGTTTTCTTGTGACACTGACAAACAGGGCTTAGTGACTTTAATCGGTCATGCGAAAGGCGAGCTCTCCCTGACTTGTCAGCGTTGTATGAATGAGTTTAACTTGCCTTTGGCAGTTGAATTTGGTTTTACACCTGTGAATGAAAAAACACAGGATGAAGAGCTTCCGGAAGTTTATGAACCAGTTGATTTGGATGAACATGGGTTTTTCAGTATTAGCGAACTTATCGAAGATGAGTTACTAGTATCGATTCCATCTATTCCAATGCATGCTATTGAAGATTGTTCTGTTTCAGAATATGATACTGTAGTAGGTGAAATTGAAGACATAGTTGATGAACGTCCAAACCCGTTTGCGGTGTTAAAAAATTTAAACAAGTAAAGTTTATCAAGGAGACAGCCCATGGCCGTTCAAAAAAGTAAGAAATCTCGTTCTAGACGTGGCATGCGTCGTTCTCACGATGCATTAACTGGTGCTCAGTTAAGCGTTGACGCAACTACTGGTGAAACTCACCGTCGTCACCACATCACTGACGACGGTTTTTACCGTGGAAAGAAAGTAATCGAGCTATAATAGGCGATTATTTTGTCTAATCTAACCTTAGCGTTAGATGCGATGGGGGGTGATTTTGGCCCCCAGGTTACAGTGCCTGCAAGTATGCAGGCACTGTTGCATTTCCCCCTGCTAAACATCACACTGTTTGGCGACAAAGAACAAATTCAACGTTACCTCACTCCCGAATTTAGCCAACATCCACGTTTATCCCTAGTCCACTGTCAGCAAGTTGTTACCATGAGTGATAAACCGCTAACGGCGATGCGCAAGCGCCGAGACTCATCAATGCGTAAAGCTATTGATATGGTGCAGCAGGGCAATGCAGATGCTTGTGTTAGCGCTGGTAATACCGGTGTATTAATGGCGATGGCTAAGTTAATTTTAAAGACCTTGCCAGGTATTGATCGTCCAGCTTTAGTTGCGTTACTGCCCAGCATTAATAACAAACCGGTTTATATGTTAGATCTTGGCGCAAATGTTAGTTGTGACTCGGATGCGTTATTCCAGTTTGCAGTGATGGGTTCGGTATTAGCCGAAACAGTTGACTCAATTGAAAGTCCGCGTGTTTCATTGCTTAATATTGGAGAAGAAGAGCTAAAAGGCAATGATGTGGTTCGCCAAGCCGCTGATTTATTAAAAAATTCAAACTGTATTAATTACCAAGGTTTTATCGAAGGCCATCAAATATTTGATGGTGAAACAGATGTTATCGTTTGTGATGGTTTTGTCGGTAATATCAGTTTAAAAACCACCGAGGGTGTTGCTAATTTAATGCTTGAACATATTAAGCAATTAACCAAACGCAACTTTTTCACTCGATTAATTGGCATAATTGCTAAGCCATTTCTCAAAAAAGCATTTTGTAAGATGAAACCCGACCAGTACAACGGGGCAAGTCTGTTAGGATTGCGCGCAATAGTAGTCAAAAGCCATGGCAATGCTGATCAAAAAGCCTTTGCCAACGCGATTAAACAGGCTGTAATCGAAGTGGAACAGCAGGTGCCACAGCGGATTCAGCATCGTTTAGAATCAGCATTATTGGAAAAAATCTGCTAATATTTAGCGCGTTAACACGTTAGCTTAAACCAAGTGACTTAGCGACTATCAGTCATGCGTTTAGAGTCTACAAATTACTTTGTCATACCAATGCTTAACCGTCACTGTTAATCAATTTTTTAGTATTGGTATGATTAGATAACATGAATAAAAATAAGGAATTTATTGTATGTCACAACTAGCGATTGTGTTCCCTGGGCAAGGTTCTCAGGCGTTGGCAATGCTCAGCGATATTAGCGAGCAATATCCTCAGGTTGAACAGACTTTTGCACAAGCGTCGCAAGCGCTTGGTTACGACTTATGGCAGTTAGTACAAACCGATGTTGATCAATTAAACCGTACTGATGTTACCCAGCCAGCTTTGTTAGCGGCAAGTGTTGCGTTGTGGCGAATTTGGCAACAACAAGGTGGTACAACACCGGCATATTTTGCAGGACATAGTCTTGGTGAATATTCTGCATTAGTTTGCAGTGGTGTTATTGACTTTGAAGCGGCGATTAAATTAGTGCAACTACGTGGCCAGTACATGTTAGAAGCAGTACCTCAAGGTACTGGCTCAATGGCTGCCATTATTGGTTTGGCCGACGATTTAATCGCTACAGCTTGCGAGCAGGCTGCACAAGATCAAGTGGTTGCCCCTGTTAACTTTAATTCACCAGGTCAAGTCGTTATTGCTGGGCATAAAGAAGCGGTCGACCGTGCCTCTGTACTTTGCAAAGAAGCCGGTGCCAAGCGAGCATTACCTTTGGCTGTGTCTGTGCCTTCTCATTGTTCGTTGATGATGCCTGCTGCAGAGCAACTGGCCCAACAGTTGGCTAGCATTACAATTAATGCCCCAACTATTCCAGTAATTAACAATGTTGATGTCGCCGCAGAAACCGATCCTGATGCAATTCGCGCAGCATTAAAGCGTCAATTGTTTAGCCCGGTACGCTGGACCGAAACCGTTCAATTTTTTGCCAAAAACGAGGTTGATACCTTAGTTGAATTGGGACCGGGTAAGGTTTTAAGCGGATTAACTCGTCGTATAGACAAAGCACTGACGGGTGTTGCAACCAATGATTTAGCTGGGCTTGAGAAAGCACTGGCGTAATAGTTCCCAGTTGATGGGACGAAGGAGAAAATAATGAGTATTGATTTTTCAGGCAAAGTTGTCTTAGTTACTGGCGCTAGCCGTGGTATTGGTCGCGCTATTGCCCAAACTTTTCTTGATGGCGGCGCAACCGTTATTGGTACTGCAACTAGTGAAAGCGGTGCAGAAAAAATTAGCCAATATTTAGGTGAACAAGGTAAAGGCCTAGTGCTTAATGTCACCTGTTCTGATTCTATCGCGCAACTATTTGTTGATATAAAAGCGAGTTGGGGCGGCGTAGATATCTTGGTTAATAATGCCGGAATTACTCGTGATAACCTGATGATGCGAATGAAAGATGACGAGTGGGACGATATTATCAGTACTAACTTAACGTCAGTTTTCCGTGTTTCAAAAGCGGTATTACGCCCAATGATGAAAAAGCGCAATGGTCGTATTATTAATATCGGCTCTGTTGTCGGTACTATGGGTAATGCGGGACAAGTTAACTACTCAGCTGCTAAGTCAGGCTTATTAGGGTTAACCAAGTCATTGGCTCGTGAAGTTGCTTCGCGCGGCATTACAGTCAATACTGTAGCGCCTGGCTTTATCCAAACTGATATGACAGAAGAACTTAACGATGAGCAAAAACAGGGTATTATGTCGCAAGTACCAGCGAATCGTTTAGGTAAGCCAGAAGAAATTGCCAGCGCAGTTGCCTTCTTAGCCTCTGATATGGCGGCTTACATCAATGGTGAAACATTGCATGTCAATGGCGGAATGTATATGGTTTAACTTTGCTGGCTGAGCTAGCTCTGCTAGCATTTAGTTTGCCTAAGTTAAAAATAGTTGTAAATGTAAACAAAACTAGGGTAACGTCGGTTAAATATGCGTTATAATTGTGGTTCGACCAGCTGTTCAGCAGTTGATTTGTTTGGTTAAACCTCTAAACTACCCCTTAATTTTAGATAGCTGTAATAAACAGGAAAAATATAATCATGAGCATCGAAGAACGCGTAAAAAAAATCGTTATTGAACAACTAGGTGTTAAAGAAGAAGAAGTAGTTAATACTGCATCTTTCGTTGACGATCTAGGTGCTGATTCACTAGACACTGTAGAATTAGTAATGGCGCTAGAAGAAGAATTTGATACTGAAATTCCAGATGAAGAAGCTGAAAAAATCACTACTGTTCAAGCAGCTATTGATTACGTAAACAGCGCACAAGGTTAATATCAACCTTAGTGAAAAGGCGGCGCAAGCCGCCTTTTTTGTTTGTAGTACGAAATAAATATAATGCGTTATAGTGTATTTATGTCACAGTAAATAATTGCGTTAATTGAAGGTGAATAATGACAAAACGTCGTATCGTAGTTACTGGTATGGGAATGCTCTCGCCGGTAGGCAACACAGTTGAAGACAGCTGGGACCGCATTAAATTAGGTCAAAGTGGTATTGATAATATCACCGCATTTGATACCAGTGCATTCGGTACTCGCTTTGCGGGTGAAGTTAAAGGTCTTGATATTGAGCAGTATCTGGCGAAAAAAGATGCGCGCCGAATGGATAAATTTATCCAATTTGGTTTAATCGCAGGTATTCAGGCGTTTGATGATTGTGGCATTGACGTCACTGCTGCTAATGCTGGGCGCATCGGTGTCGCTATTGGTTCTGGTATGGGCGGTTTGGGCTTGATTGAATCAACTCATAGCGAAATGGAAAAATCGGGCTTGCGCAAGATCTCACCATTTTTTGTTCCCGGTACCATTATTAATATGATCTCAGGTAATTTGTCGATTAAGTATGGCTTAAAGGGCCCTAATATTGCGATTACCACGGCTTGTACGACTGGAGTTCATAATATTGGTCATGCGGCGCGTATGATCGCTTACAACGATGCCGATGTGATGGTTGCTGGCGGTACTGAAGCTGTTATAACTGAGCTTGGTGTTGGCGGTTTTGGTGCGGCAAAAGCGTTATCAACCAATAATGACAACCCACAGCAAGCTTCTCGACCTTGGGACAAGGATCGTGATGGTTTTGTGATGGGCGAGGGTGCCGGTGTGATGGTACTTGAAGAGTACGAGCACGCTAAAGCACGCGGTGCAAAAATTTATGCTGAGTTAACAGGTTTTGGCATGAGTGGTGACGCTTATCATATGACTTCACCACCAAGTGACGGCGAAGGTGCTGCAGCAGCAATGGTTAATGCCATTAATGATGCTGGTATCGCTAAAGAAGCAATTGGTTATATTAATGCTCATGGTACATCTACCAAAGTGGGTGATCGTGCTGAAACTGCCGCTGTAAAGGCTGTATTTGGCGAGCATGCATACAAGCTTGCGGTAAGCTCGACTAAATCAATGACCGGCCACCTATTGGGTGCTGCGGGTTCAGTTGAAGCGATCTTTACCGTGATGGCATTGCAAGATCAAATTCTACCGCCAACAATTAATCTAGACAACCCAGATGATGGTTGTGATCTTGATTATGTTACTGAGGGCGCTCGTGCTAAGACAATTGAGCATGCCTTGTGCAACTCATTTGGTTTTGGTGGCACCAATGGTTCATTGTTATTTAGTAAAGTTAATGACTAAATAACAATGATGACCTAACGGTTCCTCACAAGAGGCCGTTAGGTTGTACTGGTTTCCCTCAGCCAGTGTCACTAGATCTATTATTGAGGAGTTCCATTTATGAATCGATTAACCCGTGTCTTTTTTCTGATACTTCTCTCTGTCTTATTACCCACCTCATTAGTTGCCAATACTTTGTTGATAGACGATTTTTCAGCTGGGGATTTGTCGCGCTGGCAAACTAAAGAGTTTCAAGGTCAAACTGAGTATCGAATAGTTACTCTCGATGGCAATAATGCGCTTGAAGCTAAAAGTTCTAATGCTGCCTCGGGGCTTTATAAAAAATTAAGCGTTGATCTGGCTAAAACACCTTATTTAAATTGGCGTTGGCGCATTGAAAATAAATTGGCCCCTTTGATTGAAAACAAAAAGTCTGGCGATGATTATGCCGCGCGTATTTATGTGGTTGTTTCGACTGGATTCTTTTTTTGGCAAACGAAGGCGCTTAATTACGCTTGGTCTAGTCAAGCGTCTCCTGCCGCGAGTTGGCCTAATGCCTTTGCACCTAATAATGCCTTGATGATCCCTATTCGAACCAGACAAGATCAGGTTGCAACATGGTACACAGAAAAACGTAATGTCTATCAAGAGCTATCGCAGTGGCTGGGCAATAATGACTTTTCAATTAGCGGTCTTGCTATTATGACTGATACTGATAACAGCCAGACCCAAGCGAGGGCCTATTATGATGATATATATTTTAGCAATGAGTAGCATTTATTAATCAAAGTGATAATTCTAGCAATTGCATTAAATAAATCTAGGTGCACTGCTCGAGGCTGGAAATGTTATTTTGAAATAGAGTATATTTTTACTTATTTAATTGAGCCTATAAATCAATTGAGTAGGTGATTTTTGATTTATAAGCTCGGTAAAATTTAATATTGGCCCCTCAATTTAAGTTTTACACAGATCACTCTCAACTATTTGTGCACCTAATGTTGTCGTTAGGGTGTTTAAATCATCACAATAAACCCCGCCATTTTGTAGCAACTGCACAGTCGTTAAGTTACTTAACCCAAGCAGTGCAGTAATGTCAGAGATCTGATTGGCCGAGAGGTTAAGGATGTTTAAATTGACCAAATTCGCTAATGTAGTTAAATCGACTACTTGGTTCTTCCCTAAGTTTAACTCGGTTAAAGAAGACATATTGCCCAGAGGTTCAATATTAACAATTTGATTGTCGAATAGACTTAAGGATTTCAGGTTCGTTAAGCTAGCAAGTTCGCTTAAATCAATAATGTTGTTCAATGATAGATTTAAGGTGGTGACAACAGATAAATGCTTCAGCGGTGCTAGATTAGTTATCTTATTCTTAGCCAAACTTAACGTTTTTAACGTTTTTAACGTAGTGAAGTTAGCGATAACCTCAGTATTTGTTATTTTGTTATTATCTAACAACAGCAGGTGGAGCACCGACAAATTTGCCAAAGCAGAAATATCTGAAATATTATTATTACCCAAGCTTAATACGGTAAGTGACTCAAGATTCGCTATTGGTTCTAGATCAACGATTTTATTACTAGCTATGACTAATGCGACTAATGTTGTTAAATTTGTAAGCGGTGTTAAATCAACAATATTATTATTCAACAACCCTAACCCTAGTAGTGAGCTTAAGTTTTCGATCCCATTTAAGCTCACAATACCTTTGTCCTTGCAATCGAGGTGAGTTATCTGACGGGCCTCTTGCCATTGATTCTCAGTTGCTGCTGCAGTAATACATTGTACTAAATTAACATCGTCAAAAGACAGCTCATTGATTTGAACAATAGGTTGGACCGTGATCTTTACCGTATCGACACTGGTTTTACCTTGATTGTCAGTAACCGCCAGTTCAAATGTTAGGCTCTGAGCACCTTGCGCGTTGGTGACTTGTGGCGCAGCAAAGCTGGCATTAACCTTGTCGGCATTGGTTAGTGTAACCGCTGGGCCAGATTTTTGTTGCCATTGATAGGTTGTAATGTGTCCATCACTATCGGTACCGTTGCCAATGAGGTCATATGATGTTTGTTCATCAACGCTCTGATCTGCACCAGCATAAACCACTGGTGCAGTATTTTGGGGGGAGCTGCTTTGAGCTGGTGAGCTGTCGCCACCACCACCGCAACCAGCGAGAGTTAATACGAGTATTAGGCCAATAATGCTATTTTTATCCATGAGGTATCTCCGAAATAATCCATATTTTTTTGCTCAGCGGGTATTAATGCAAGGAATAGTGCTGAGTCCACAACATCATGTGTGGCAGCGGTAGCAACTATATTCGCTATCACTGGGCAGAGTCTTTGTGTGCTTATCCCTTGCGCACGCTGTAATTATAGTCAATGAATTTAAATTTTGTGTGGCGTTGGTTATGCCAAGTACGTGGATTTATACCATTTGCATTAAGTATGTGATCTTGTTGTGCTTAGGAAAAATTAACGAGAGCAACACAGTTATTGTTGATTTTAACTTGCACAAGTGGGCAATTATTTAGTGCAAATGGTATTAGTAGGCTAGCGCGATTGCTTATTCTGAAGATAAATTGGAAAGAACAATAATAACCGATTAATAATAAACAAGTTATTAATTTAATTCGTGAGTGAGTATCATTTAATCGGGAAGATATAAAATTAGATTTTTAACAAAAAACAGTAAAAAGAATGCTAAATATAAAAAAAACCAGCCGGATAGCTGGTTTTAGTTAGAAGATTGATAATGATATTAAATATCGATCACATCAAAATCAACTTGGGTATCAACGTCGGCATCGTAATCTACCCCGTCTACTTCAAAACCAAATAGTTGTAAAAACTCTTTTTTATAACCGGCATAATCGGTTAATTCAAATAGATTTTCAGTGGTGATCTTTTCCCAAATTTGATGACACTCCTGTTGAACATCATCACGTAATTCCCAGTCATCAAGGCGGAAACGGTTTTTGTCATCGGTAGTAATATTTGTTTCAGTAGTAAACAGTTTGCTACTAAATAAACGGAAAACCTGATCCATACATCCTTCATGAATGCCTTTTTCTTTCATCACTTTAAATGCCATGGAGATATATAGTGGCATTACCGGGATCGCAGAGCTAGCTTGAGTTACTACGCTCTTTAATACCGCAACATTGGCTTGGCCACCAGTTGTAGCTAATGTCGTGTTGATGGCATCAGCAGCACGGTCTAAATCCTCTTTAGCTTTGCCTAAGGCACCTTCCCAATAGATTGGCCAAGTTAACTCGGTGCCAATGTAGCTATAAGCTACAGACTTACAGCCATCAGCGAGTACGCCAGCATCACTAAGTGCGTCCATCCACAATTCCCAATCCTGACCACCCATTACAACGGTAGTATCGGCAATTTCTTGCTCGCTAGCTGGTTCAACTGAAGTTTCAATAATTTGATCTTTGTTGGTATCAATCGCAGTCGACGTATAAGTTTCGCCAATAGGTTTTAAGCAAGAACGGATGACTTCACCGCTATCTGGTAATTTACGCACTGGCGAAGCTAATGAGTAAACCACTAAATCGATTTGGCCAAGGTCTTGTTTGATTGTCTCAATCACCTTGTCTTTTGCAGCGTGTGAAAAGGCATCACCATTAAAGCTTTTAGCATAAAGACCCGCTTCATGAGCAGCCTTATCAAAAGCGGCGGCGTTGTAATAGCCAGCGGTACCTGTTTTGCGTTCCGTCGGGGCTTTTTCAAAAAAGACCCCTATGGTTGCTGCGCCAGCACCAAATGCCGCGCTAATGCGCGAAGGCATGCCATAACCACTTGAAGAGCCAATGACTAATACATTTTTAGGGCCATTTGTTAATGTTGGTTGAGCTTTGGTGAAAGCTATTTGTTGTGCGATGTTACTAGTACAACCTGTTGGGTGGGTAGTTGTACAAATAAAGCCGCGAATTTTAGGTTTGATAATCATAAAGTTACTCTTTATCTCGTTTTTTAGCAATATGGCGGCATTATACAGCAATTTTTGCGATTGCCTGATCTGATTAGTTATAAATAAATAAGCGGATTTAACGGCTATAAGTAATCAAGCAAGCCTTAACCAGCGCTTAATCTCAAGCAACTTAATTGTGTTCAACGATCAAGTTTTTACGCTTATCTATCCATTCTTCAAGGTCAGCGGCATTAATTGGCTTGGCAAATAAATAACCTTGCAGGTAGTCACAGTTGCTATTGATTAGATATTGTTGCTGTTGCTCAGTCTCGACCCCCTCAGCTGTCGCCGTAAGGTTCAAGCTGTGCGCTAAATTGATGGTTGCGGTAACAATTGATTCATCATTTTTGTCCTTGCCAATGCCATTAACAAAGTATTGGTCAATCTTAAGGTTATTGACTGGTAATTTCGATAAGTAGGTCAAGGAGCTGTAACCTGTACCAAAGTCGTCAATCGCAATATTCACACCTAATGCCTGTAACTGATTTAATACTTTTATCGCATTCTCAATATCATTCATCATCGTATATTCGGTGACTTCTAACTCTAAACAGTTTGCTGGCAGGCCACTTGTCGCAAGTACTGACTCGATTGTTGAAACCAATTGCCCATTACTAATTTGCTTGACTGAGATATTAACCGCGACTTTAATGGTCGGGCTTATGATTTTTTGGTCTATCCACAATTTGGTTTGCTGGCAGGCCATATTGAGCATCTGCTCGCCAAGTTCTATCACTAGACCTGTTTCTTCCACCAGTTCGATAAACTCTCCCGGGTAGAGCAGTCCTCGTGTCGGGTGTTGCCAGCGTGCTAAGGCCTCATATCCAGTTAGTTCGTTATTAATATCAATCTTTGGTTGGTAGTGACAAATAAATTGTTTTTCAGTTAGCGCTTTGTTTAATTCTTTTTCGAGTATGTCTTTCGCTAAGACTCGTTCTTGCATTTCAGTTGAAAAGAACTGAAATGAATTTCGACCGCAACCTTTGGCATGATACATTGCGGTGTCGGCAGCTTTAATGAGATCTTGAATATCTTCTCCACCCTCAGGGAAGGTGGCAATACCAATACTGGCACCAATGGTGATTGTATGACCGTCTAAGTCGTGTGGTAATTCAAAAGACTGTAATATCTTTTTTGCGACCTTACCGGCATCGTCAGAAATTCTAATTAGGGGTAAGATAATACCAAATTCATCGCCGCCCAGTCGGGCGACTAAATCACCTTGGCGTAAGCATTCTTGTAAACGGCTTGAAACCGATTGCAGTAATTTATCGCCGACATCGTGACCTAATGTATCGTTAACCCGCTTAAAATCATCCATGTCCAATAGTAGTAAGGCTAAGCTTTTACTGTCGCGCAGCCGCTCTTGCAAGGAGCAGCGCAAAAACTCATGGAATAGCGAGCGGTTAGGCAGTTGGGTTAAGGAATCTTCTTGCGCTAAACGAATTAATTCATTCTCTGTCCACTTTCGTTCTGTGATGTCTTGAAACGAAAATACGCCGCCAGGGTTTTGCTCACCCCGATAGCTTGCGGTGGAATACTCAATCGGAAAAATAGAGCCATCTTTACGACGAAATAGATTAGTCGAGTTACGATACTTTGATTGGGTAGTCAATGCGTTATAAATGGGCGTTTTGTCCCACATACTGGGGATTTCATTACCTTCATAATGAAAATAATTTAACAAATGGGAGCCAATTAGCTCATTAACATTATATTTTAGTAAATCACCAGCCGTAGGATTTGCCCATTCAATAATGCCTTGGGTATTAATAGCTAAAATACCTTCACTAACACAATCAAGTACAGTTTGATTTTGCGCTGCCATTTTTTTATTACTGCGTATGGCTGTTTCTAATTCGAGTCGCTGGCTTTCTAATTCCAGAAATACTTTAACCTTGCTGACTAATATATCGGGTGCAATTGGCTTAAAAAGGTAATCAACCGCGCCAGACTCATAACCTTGTTCGACAAATTGCCGCTCTTTTGATATTGCGGTAACAAAGATCACAGGCACATGTTTAGTATCATCGTAATCACGCATTAGGCTAACGGCTTCAAATCCGTCCATGCCGGGCATCTGAACATCCATCAGAATTAACGCAAATTTAGCTCTAAGCACTTGTGATAATGCGGCTTCACCGGAGTCTGCTCGAAATAGGGTCGCATTGAGAGATTTCAATGTTTGCTCAAGCGCAAATAAGTTTTCGGGCCGATCATCAACTAATAAAATCTTAGGCTTATCCTGTTGTTCAATCATTTTACTACATCCGTATAGTGGTGATACTAATCACATTTTCGATAGATTCGCTCTTGCTCAACAATGGCGTTAAAGCGCGACCTTACTAAAGAATGTGCTATTGATTCATGCGAACCTAAACACATAAAACCCAGTGGCATTAAGCTGTCATAAAACAACGAAAAAACCCTATTTTGTAAGGTGCTATCAAAATAAATCAGCACATTACGACATAAAATGAGATTAAATTGACCAAACGCATTGTCGACAGCTAAATTATGCTTAGCGAATACGATATTTTTGGCTAATCTCGGTATCATTTTAACGCCTTTTTTATGGGCTAAATAATAATCTGAAAATGATGATTTCCCTCCTGATTTATAATAAAGCTCGGTATAACGCTGCATTTTATTCATTGAGAAGATACCGCTCTTTGCTTGGGCTAAAACGGCATCATTAAAATCCGTGGCGTATATCTTACAATTATCATACAGGCCTTCTTCTTCAAGCATAATTGCCATGGAGTACACTTCTTCGCCTGAGGCGCATCCGGCGTGCCAAATTTTAACGCTTGGATAGGTTTTTAAAATCGGAATAATCTTTTGCCGTAAGGTTAAAAAGAAATTCGGATCTCTGAACATATCGGTCACTGGCACTGAAATTGTATTAAGCAAATTCTCAAACTGTTGTTCGTTATACAAAATGTCAGGCAACATTTGCGAAAGATATTCGTGACCTAATTTTTCACTATGGTACTTAAATCTTCGCTGCAGCGAATTACTGGCATAATGTTCAAAGTCATGCCCATAACGTTGATTTATTGCCTGCAATAATAAATTAAATTCAATAGTCTCTGCACTTTTTAACATAGGTCGTTATGCTATTTCCTGATAGAGCCAAACTCTCATCATTGCGACTAACTTGTCGATATCAACAGGTTTAGTCAGATAATCACTGGCTCCGGCTTCAACACATTTACGACGGTCTTCTTGCATTGCTTTAGCGGTTAAAGCAATGATCGGTAAGTTCTGATATTGTGGCTGTTGTCTTATTCGCCTCATTGCCTCATGACCATCCATCACTGGCATCATGATATCCATTAATACGATGTCAATTTTTTCAGCTTTTTCTAATTGCTCCAGTGCCATTTGACCATTATCAGCCAAGGTCACGTTCATCCCTTGTTTCTTGAGTACTTTAGATAACGCAAAGGTATTTCGTAAGTCATCATCGACCAGTAACACATTGCAACCTTCGATTGATACATAACTTGCTTGTTCATGGGAAGCGTCAGACAGCTCAACATCATTAGGTAGTTGCGACGGAGTGATAGTTTCACTCATCGCTGGTGCTTTTTCTGGCGCCGGTTGACTGACCTGTTTAACGGGTTGCGGTGTCGGTTCTGGTGTGTCGAACGATTCATTCTTACTAATAAATTTAGACATGTCCAAATCAAGATTTGAAACAAAGTGAGTATCGACCGAGGTCAAAAATAGCTCGACTTCATCTTGTAAACGCATTGCCGAACTGACACCGTTAATAATCACATGACACTGGTATTGCTCTAACCAGCTTCGCTGTTCGTTGCTAGGTTCTTGCTCAAGACACAGTACAATTTGCGTCTCGATATCGCTATTTAAGCGATAGTAGTCATCAAACCATTGCTCGGCAGCGGCATTTATCATCGTTAGGTTAATAATGATGCCGCTGATCGGAATAGGGTTATTGCCTAAGCGATGCGATAATTCATCAAGTGAGCCCACTTGAATTAGCTCTGCAACGTTGTTATCAAGAAATGACAGATCTATCGATAATTCATCGCTTAACTCTGAATATACAGCTATTTGCAGTTTATTGAGTTGTTCACAGTTTGGCTTATCGCTAGTGTGCAATTGCGATAATATTTGTTCTATTTCAGGTTTTTCAAGCGGCTTTTGATGGAAGCTCTTCGCCCCTTTTTCTGATATTTCACGAGACCTTACTTGACCTGAAATAACGTGGATCGGAATATTGTGAGTGTCAGGATTATTCTTAAGGCTATCAAGGATATTAATACCAGACATATCTGGTAGTCCTAGATCTAAGATTACGCCGCACGGATTGTAAGTATTAACGAATTCAATACCTTGCAAACCATTATTTGCGACTGCAGACTTAAACCCCGCTTTATTAGCTAGTTTAGCTAATATGGTTGAAAATGTTGGGTCATCTTCAATGATCACAATGACATCATCACCTACCGAAATAGTGTCAGTGTTGTTTTCGTAGCTGTTTTGACTGTTTAAATCATTGGCGATAACCTGCGCTAAGTTACTATCATCACTTTGAATTGAAGCCGAAACATGGCTCACTGATGGTGCCGCTGGTTGCTGAGCTGGCGAAGTAAAATAGCCAGACGGTGCGACTGTTGGCTGATAAACATCATTGCTCACAGCCCCTTCAACAAGTGGTAGGAAGAGGGTAAATGTACTGCCTTGACCTTCTTCACTGTCGATGGCTAATTCACCATCAAGCAAGTCTGTTAACTTACGAGATATCGTTAGTCCTAAGCCAGTGCCGCCGTACTTACGATTGGTTGAACCATCAGCTTGCTGAAACGACTCAAATATAGATTCTTGCTTTTCTTTACTGATGCCAATGCCAGAATCTCTTACCGCCAAGGCCAGCACGCTAGTCCCAGCTTGTGCGCCAATAATATCGCTATGGTCAGTGACGTAAGCATGTAATTTGACATAACCAGAATCAGTGAATTTTACTGCATTAGATAACAAATTCTTTAGTATTTGCTGAGTTTTTTGGATATCGAGCACAATGTTATCAGGAATTTTAGGATCAATATCAATTGAAAACCCAATGCTCTTTTCATTGGCTATCGGGTTAAATTGGCCTAATAATTCGTTGGTGATGTCGGTCAACCGTAAAGATTCAACGCAAATTTCCATTTTGCCGGCTTCAATTTTTGACAGGTCTAAAATGTCATTAATAAGCGATAATAACTCTTTGCCACTGTTGTGGATTACTTTGGCTGACTCTATTTGATCGTTATCTAAATTGCCTTCGTCGTTATCTGACAGAATACGTGACAGAATTAGCATTGAATTAAGCGGAGTTCGCAATTCGTGCGACATGTTAGCTAAGAATTCTGACTTATAACGGCTTGACGCTTCAAGCTGTTCTGCTTTTTCTTGTAGTTCCTGACGCGCTGTTTCGATGACTTTATTCTTGGCTTTAACAGCGGTATTTTGCTTTTCAAGCGAATCAGTTTTCTGCTCTAAAGCGGAGTTAATATTATGTAACTCTTGTGATTGCTCTTCGAGTTCTTTTTGTGATTGAGCTAACTGGGCAGAGCGCTGTTCTACCTCGTCATTAATTGCACGCAGCTCTTCTTCACGAACCTGTAACTCTTCCATCTGCTGCTGAGACTGGTCAAGCAAGGTCTGCAATTTATTGTGTGATTCTGCGATGCCAAGCCCTGTAGCAACCGACTCACAGGTGGAATCGAGAAAATCAAAAGTTTGCGGGTGCATTTCCGTTAACCAACCTAGCTCTAATACCGCAATGACCGAGTCTTCTTTCATGATTGGGTAAATTAGCAAAGTTCTAGGTTGAATTTCACCCATGCTTGAGCTTATTGAAACGTAGTCTTCTGGCAGGTCAGTTAAAATACTGGGTTTTTTAGATTGTGCTACTTGGCCAATTAAGCCATCACCTAGTTCTATTATTTGGTTGCCAAAATGCGGTACAAACGCATAACCGCCGATAAGTTCTAGTTCCTGATTCTTGAAAATATAGAGCGAACCTACTTTTGCATTTAGATAATTAGAGAAAAAGGCCACGATATTATCGGCTAAGTCAGTACTGATTTGATTGCCGCGCATCGTTTGCGACAAACTTTCAATGCCATCTTGTAACCAGCGCTTTGACTCTTTTTCCTCAAAAGAGTGCCTGATATGACTAGACATTTTATTGATGGACGACGCTAATTGACCGACTTCATCGGTCGAGGTAATTTCAAGGTGTCGGTCAAGATCGCCATCGGTAATTGCGTTGGTCGTTTTGACCATGTTGATAATTGGACGGGTAACACGACGCGAAATAAAAAAAGCAATAATTAATGACGGAATAAATATCGCCAGTGCAATTAACAAAACATAAAGGCGGCGATCGCTAATGTCTTTAAAAGCTTCATCTTTATCGACTTTAACTACCATACCTAAATTGTATTTTGGCAGATAACGCCATGCCGCAATAATTGGCACATTGCGGTAATCGACAGAAAACCCCTTGCCATTAATGCCTTGCACAGCCTCTTGAATGGGAACTCCATTGCCTGAATTAATTAACACCCTCACTTGATTAGGTGCCGATGAGTTAAATCGAAGTGGTGAAATAAACACCGCCTTGTCACCGTCTAATTTTGCTAATACCGTTTCGCCAGTACTCTGTAGCGCGGTGTAGTCACGCATGATGTCATATAAAACTTTTGGCGTTAACTGAAGCGCAATAGCACCTTGAACTTTGTTGTCGACATAAATAGGCGCAGCGACAAAGGCTGAAAAAGTATTGTTATCGCCAGCGTAATGGGTAAATTTTGAATGAGATATTTTTTTGTTTTTTAAGACTTGCTGAACTAGGTTAGCTAGTTGTGTTCGATTATAACGCCCACTAATTAAATTAGTACCGTTGTCTTGGCGTGGCGTTACCGAATACACTAAATCACCATTAGCGGCGATAATGTGAACATTTTTTAGTTTGCTTGATTGCTGGTAATAACTTAAAAAGGGCGTGAGCTGGTCGATCGCTTGTGTATAAGCTTGGGTCTTTTGCGGTTGATTAAATTGACTAATTAACAGCGGTAACGACTCGATAATTTGTGGCGTTTTACTGAGTAAGTTAGCTCGGTCTTGTTGCGCTTCAAAATGCTTATCTACGAAGCTTATTTTTTGGCCTAAGATTGAATCAAGAGCGTCCATACTATAAGCAGCCTGAGAATCTTCGGCAGCGCTGATAGTAAGATATTCGGTGATCATCAGCGGGACCAAGGCAACTGAAACCAGGACAATTAGTAATTTATCTTGAATTCGTTTCATACTACTATTTCCTTATGATAAGTATGATTATATTTTGTGATGGCGTCTGTGCTTTCAAAATATATGGCTGGGCCATCTGTTTAAAAAATCACTTTGCAGTAAAAATCCATTTACCATCATTTGTTACTATAATTACGTAACCAAGCAATCTTTAATAACTACTTATGTAGCAACATAACACAAATTTTCGCCAGTGTAACCTCAGCATAAAATCTTTTTATCGGCTTAGTTAATCGCCATCTGATGATGTTAGTTATTGTGTTTTAAAAAGGTTTTTACCATAATCACCCCATCGAAGACAGTTAACAGTGAGGATGCCGTGTTTCGTCTTTATCATTCAAATCAGCTGGACGTTTTAAAAAGTATTTTGGCTTATGTGCTAAAAACTCAGCCGGATCCAAATCCTTTTAAAAAAGAACAAATTCTGGTGCAAAGTCCGGGTATGGCGCAATGGCTTAAAATAGAATTGGCCAAAGAACTATCGATCTGTGCCAACATAGAATTCCCCTTACCAGCAAGTTTCATTTGGCAAGTATTTGTTGATTTACTTGATGATGTGCCAAAACGTAGCGCCTTTAACAAAGACGCCATGGCATGGAATATCATGCAACGACTGCCACTGCATTTAGAACGCGAAGAGTTTAGTGAACTGGCGCAATATTTGGCAGACGACGACCAACTAAAAATATATCAATTGGCCTATAAAATTGCCGATATTTACGATCAGTATTTGGTGTATCGTCCGCAGTGGATAGACGCGTGGGAACAAGGCAGCAACCAATTTTGCGAGCAACAGCCTTGGCAAGGGCTGTTATGGAAAGACTTAGTTGATACCCTAGTGGACGCGGGGCAATCTCATTATCATCGCGCCAATTTATATCAGTATTTAATTGAGCAACTTGATGCTGGTGGCCCTAACTGCCAAGCCTTGCCGCAACGAATTTTCGTGTTTGGTATTTCGGCGTTGCCACCACGCTATTTACAGGCACTGCACAGTATTTCTCAACATTGTGAGGTTCACTTTTTTCTCAATAATCCGTGTCGCTCTTACTGGGGCGATATTGTTGATGCTAAGTGGTTAGCTAAACTTAATCAGCCATCACGTTTGCAACTTAACCCAGCAACCTATGAAGAGGCGGGCACGGCGCAGCCGTTATTAAGCAGTGAACAACCAACCGACTTGTTTGATCTCAATGGTGAGCTGCTGGTTGGTAATCCACTGTTGGCCTCAATGGGCAAACTAGGTCGTGATAACCAGCATTTGCTCGGTGAATTGCCTTGTGTTGAAATTGAAGCTTTTGTTGAAGCAACCACCGACAACTTATTAGGCCACATTACTAACGACATTCTAGACTTGCACGATCCCTGTTTTGTCGCTCAAACCAGCGATGATCTTACTCATTCGCGCCATAAAACCCCGATTGATGCCGATGATAACTCGGTAGTTATTCATGCGTGTCACAGCCCAATGCGCGAAGTTGAAGTATTGCATGAGCAATTATTGGCGATGTTCGAATTAGATGTGAATTTAACGCCCAAAGATATCGTGGTGATGATGCCCGATGTTAATGCCTATAGTCCGTATGTTCAGGCGGTATTTGGCATGGCCAGCGGCAAGCAGCGCATTGACTATTCTATTTCAGATCGCAGTGCCGAACAGGAAAATCCAATATTATTGAGCTTTTTAACCTTGCTCAAAGCGCCGTTAATTCGTCATACCAGTGCCGAACTGTTTGCCTTGCTGGAAGTGCCAGCCATTATGGCCAAATTCGAATTATCAAGCGACAGTATCGATACCTTAAAAATGTGGATTGAAGAATCAGGCATTCGCCATGGCTTTGACCAAGAGCACGGCACTAATATCAATAGCGTTAATAACAGCTGGCAATTTGGCCTGAGCAGAATGTTCAAAGGTTACAGTCAAATAGAGCCAGATATTAGCACCGCAGACATTGGCTTGTGGCAAGATATTTTAGCCTACCCAGAATCCGTTGGCTTAGGGGCCGAATTGCTTGGGCAGTTAGCCAGTTTTATTGAAAAAATCGAACTAATCAGCCAACAGTTGGCACAGCCGCGCCCGTTTGAGCAATGGCACCGCGCCATTGAGCAATTACTTGAAGATTTTTATGTAAACGAGCTCAATGTTGCGCAAGAAATCCAACTGATTAAAGACAGCTTAAGCAAGCTGGGCGAGGAATTACAGCTGGCGCAATTTGGCAATGACATTAGCGCCGAAGTGCTATTTGAACACTTACGTGGTCATCTTAATCAAGCACAATCAAGTCAGCGATTTTTGGCCGGAAAATTAAACTTTTGTACTCTAATGCCAATGCGTTCAATTCCATTTAAGGTGGTTTGTTTGCTCGGCATGAACGACGGCAGTTACCCAAGAACCATCGCGCCGGTCGGCTTCGACTTAATGGCCGATGACGTCCAAAAGGGTGATCGCAGCCGCCGTGATGATGACAGATACTTGTTTTTAGAAGCGATGTTAAGTGCCCAGCAACGACTTTATATTAGCTATTGTGGCCGCAGCATTAAAGATAATAGCCCACGCAACCCCAGTGTGTTGGTGACCGAATTACTCGATTACGTTGAGCAAGGTTACGTGCTAGGCAGTGATATTGAACAACCTTTAGCGGTCAGTGGCGCTAACTTGCTTAAACACCTAGTGTGTGATCAACCATTAACACCCTTTAGCCGCGATTATTTTGGTGATGATCCCAAGTTATTCTCTTATCAAGGTCAATGGCGCTTGGCGTTAGAGGCTAGTGAAGCAATTAGTGAAGGAAATAGCACTTCGAGTTTTTTAAGCGAACCCTTAGCAGAAGATCTCACCGTGACCACTATTGAAGTGCGGCAACTGATCCGATTTTTTAAACACCCAAGTCAGTATTTTCTTAATCAACGCCTTGGGGTTTATTTTGCTGACAGCACCAGTGACTTAGAGACTAACGAGCCGTTTCATCCCGATGCCCTTGAGGGGTATCACATTAAAAGTACCTTGCTCGATAACTATCTTAAGGACAGTGCACCAGCTGCAAGTGAGCGAATTCGCGCACAAGGCGTATTGCCCCACGGCCATTTTTCGCAGCTTTATCTTGGCGAACAAACAAAGCCTATGGAAGCCTTGGCGGCAGTGGTTAAACCCTATTTATCAAGCCCGCTACCTGACATTGAAATTGATTTAACGATTGACAATATCACCATTCAAGGTTGGTTAAAGCAGCATGTTAGTGCTGGTTTAATTCGTTATAAATCAGGTAAAGCAAATAGTAAGTTCTTCATTCATTGTTACATTGAGTATTTATGTTATTGCGCCAGTCGTTCAGCTAGCGATAGCTTAGCGAAACCGATGACCTTATGTTGTCAAGATGGACAGTGGCTGTTTGAGTCGATGGCGCCCCAAATAGCCACCGAGCAATTAACAAAACTGGTTGCTTTGTATCGCCTAGGTCAAACACGCCCACTGGCGTTTTTCATTAACAGTGGCTGGGCCTATTTGTCAGCGCTGTTTAAGCAAAAATCTGTTGACCCAAAAACCGATGAACAAATACCTGCTCAACTGGCCAGTGATGATAAAACCATGACCGCGGCACTGAAAAAATTTGAACAAGGTTTTAACGGCAGTTACATCTTTAGTGGCGAGGGCAGCGATTATTATATCGAGCGTTGCTTTGGAGGGCTGACCAGCGACTTACAACAACAAGCCATTGCCTTGACCCTTGAAATTTTATTGCCGTTACGCCAACAGTTAGTGGAGTGTAGTGATGACTCTTGATCCCAATGTCGAACCAAGTACAGGGGTCGAAGCCCTTAATGTAATGACTTTGCCGTTGCACGGCGAGCGTTTAATTGAAGCCTCGGCCGGTACTGGTAAAACCTATACCATTGCAGGGCTTTATTTACGTTTGCTGCTCGGCCATGGCAGCAATGGCTCTTGCCACGCCATACCGCTACGGGTTGACCAGATATTAGTAGTGACCTTTACCGATGCCGCCACTGGGGAATTGCGCGAACGAATTCGCCGTCGCATCGTCGAGGCGCGCCAAGCATTTTTAACCGGACACAGTAACGATCCTATTATCGGGCCTTTAGTTGAACAACATAGCGACCATCGTGCTTGCGCCCGAGTCTTGCTGATGGCGCTACGACAAATGGATGAAGCGGCAATATTTACCATTCACGGTTTTTGTCAGCGAATGTTAAAACAACATGCTTTTGAATCAGGCAGTTATTTCGAAACTGAATTTGTGACTGATCAATCGGCGTTACGGGCACTGGCGATTGAAGACTTCTGGCGTGAACATTTCTATGCAATGAACGAAGATTTAGATTTTACACTGGCCAAGTTAGTGAAGACTCACTGGCAACAGCCCAGCGACTTATTAAGGGATATTAGTGGTTACCTGACCAATCCTTATTTAGTGATTCAGGCGCAAGGCCAAGATATTTCTTTGCAACAGCATACCGGCAATATCATTGCCAAAATCGACGAGTTAAAACAGGCATGGCTCGGCGCGGTCGATTTAGTTTCACCTGAAATCTTAAGTAAAAAAATTGATAAGCGCAGCTACAGCACTAAAAATTTACCCGCATGGCTTAATGACGTTACAGAGTGGGCGCATAGCCCGTCTGACGATTTGGAAATAAGCGACAAATTAGTGCGCTTTAGTGACAGCAGTTTAAGTGACAAAACCAAAGACGGCCCTGTGCCAAGTCTTGAAATATTTACCCTGATTGAGCAGTTTCTTGGTCAATCGCTTGGCATTAAAGACGCTATTTTAGCCCAAGCCATTAAGTACGTGCGCCAGCACATAACCCGCGAAAAACACCAGCAATCGTTATTGTCATTTGACGATTTACTCTCTGGGCTAGCTGGGGCACTTAATAATCAATCGACTAGCGTGTTGGCCGAGCGAATACGTCAGCAGTATCCATTAGCGATGATTGATGAATTTCAAGATACCGATTTAATGCAGTATCAAATATTTAGCACCATTTATGGCCAGCAAACCGCCACTGGTTTATTAATGATTGGTGATCCCAAGCAAGCTATTTACGGCTTTCGAGGTGCTGATATCTTTACTTATATTGGCGCGCGACGTGCTGTTGCAGCGCATTACACCTTAGACACTAACTATCGCTCATCAATTGATATGGTTGCGGGGGTTAACGCGATATTTTCTCGCCATGAAGCGCCCTTTATTTATCGTGACGATATTGGTTTTTATCCGGTGAAAGACTGCGGCAAAACAATTGATCTGAGTATCAACGGCCAACCTTGTGGCGCTATTACCAATTGGTTAATGCCCAGTGACAGTACCGTTAGTAAAGCTGATTATTTGCAAACGATGGCGCTCGCTTGTGCCACTCAAATTAATGAACTGCTGACAAAGGGTCAACAAGGGCAAGCGTTAATCAAAAATTGCCCAGTGCAAGCCAAGGACATTGCTATTTTAGTGCGCACTGGCGCTGAGGCACGTTTGGTTAAAGAGCAACTCGAACTGCAAGGCATTAGCAGTGTTTATTTGTCTAACCGCGACAGCGTGTTTAATGCCCGAGTAGCGCAAGATATTTGGCGAATGTTAATGGCCTGTCTTGAGCCGACCAATGCCGAACGGTTACGTAGTGCATTGGCGTCGTCAATGTTAGATCATAACGCCAAGCAGCTTGATGCCTTTAATAATGATGAGCAGTTATGGCAACAAGCCGTTGATGATTTTTGCCGCTTTGCTCAGCGTTGGCAAGATGTCGGGGTATTGGTGATGCTGCGTGAACTTATTCATCATTATAATATTCCGGCGCGGTTGTTATCGATACCCGGTGGCGAGCGTCAACTGACCGATATTTTGCATTTAAGTGAAGTATTGCAGCAACAAAGCCTTGAAATGGAAGGCGAGCATGCGCTAACACACTGGTTAAGTGACAAGGTAAATAATCCGTCACAAGAAGATCAAGAGCAGCAATTGCGCCTTGAATCAGACCGCGACCTAGTGCAAATTGTCACGATTCATAAATCTAAAGGCTTAGAATACCCGCTAGTATTTTTACCCTTTATTTGTAATTTCCGTAAAGAAACCCAAGCGGTATTTCATCAAGACAATCAGACCGTGGTCGATTTAACCCATGCCAAAGAATCTTTAGCTAAAGCTGATCACGAACGCTTAGCCGAAGATTTACGCTTGTTGTATGTCGCCATGACCCGCGCGGTTAGTCATTGTTGGCTTGGACTGGCGCCATTAAAATCGGGGCGTGCAACCAAAGACGCTAAAACCGATCTACATTTAAGCGCGATAGGCCACCTGCTATTTGGCGGCGAGGTAAGTACTTGCGCGCAGCTTAGTGAGCAACTGCAATTACTGGGTCGTGATTTTGGGATGATTACTACGGTGGAGCCACCAACGGTTGCCTTGATGCCTTATCAGGCACTGGAGTCTGATAGGGTGATTAATCCTGCGCGTATTTTTAATGGCAGGATAGAAAATAATTATTGGATCACCAGCTATTCAGCATTATCAAAATCAAATCATAGCCAGCAACGCGCCAGTATCGATGCCACTGTTGAGCAGTTTAATATTGACTGGGAAGCGAGCGACGATGCGCTTAATCAAGTCTCTGGTGCTGATGTTATTAAAGGGGAACCGCATGGCGAGACTGCTCTAAATTCTGGCCAAAACCCTGTTCTAAATTCTGTTCTAAATTCTGATCTAAGCCCTGATCTAGCCCTTGCTCAAAATTCTGATCTAAATCCAGAACCAACAATTTTTGACTTTCCACGTGGCGCCGATCCCGGGACATTTTTGCATACGCTATTTGAAGAAATTGATTTTGCGTCGACCTGTCAAGACACCTTGCAACAGCAAGTCAGCCAACTATTGGCTGACTCTGACTATGATCTGTCGTGGTGCGATGTGTTATGCAAGCTGGTGGCCGATGTGCTTGATGCCCCATTGAGCGATAACTTATCGCTGCGGGGGCTGACCGATGACAGCAAACTGGTCGAAATGGAATTTTTTATTCCACTGGCACCTTTTAGCAGCCAAGCGCTTAACCGCCTGTTAGCCAAACATGATCCGTTATCGAAATTAGCACCACCACTTGGTTTTGGCAAAGTGCAGGGCATGCTCAAAGGTTTTATCGATTTAGTCTTTGTCGATCAAGGGCGTTATTACATTGTCGATTACAAATCAAACCACATGGGTGACCAGCTTAGTGATTACGATCAGCCACAACTGGCGCAAATGATGATCGATCACCGCTATGACTTTCAGTATCAGCTCTACAGCTTGGCCTTACACCGATTATTAGCAGGGCGATTGCCCGATTATGATTTTGAACGTCATTTTGGTGGTGTATATTATCTATTTTTACGAGGTATGGACGCTACAGTTGGCACCAATATAGGTGAAAATAGTGTCGACACCGGTAATTCAAATTTCGGTGTTTTCCATAACCGGCCAAGCCAAGCCTTTATCACAGAGCTAGATACTCTGTTCTTAGACGGAGCCTCTTGATGGACAACCTATCATTAACCGATGTATTAACCGCATTGGAACAGTTAAGTAATGACCGACAAATTAGACCGCTCGATTACCAATTTGCGCGCTTTATTAGTCAATTTGAATCACAGCCGCTGGTGGTACTCGCAGCAGCCTTGGCCAGTTATCATTCGGGACAAGGCGATGTCTGTGTCTGGATATCACGCCTTGCCAACTCGCCTTTATTTGGCTTGTCGCATTATGAACAAGGCATATACTTGGCGAAAATCCAACTTAATCAGCAGCAATTGCAGCGCCTGACGAATCAACTTAGCACCAGCAAGGTACAGGGTACTAATGCGCCATTAGTTTTGGATAATGGCCGTTTGTATTTACAGCGTTTTTGGCTCTATGAACAACAAATAAGTCAGTTTTTGCACCAACGCAGTGCCAGTGTCGATCAGGTTGATATCGACCAAATTATGGCGCACTTATTTCAACTTGATTATCGTTTTATCTGGTCGAAATTAACTGCGTTACGCGAGAAATCATCGAACAGTCAATCCTCTAACAGCGAACAACCAAGTTCTGATGATCTACGGACGTTTTGCCATGATTTTTTCAATATTCGCCCTGATTTAGCAATAGATACCAGCGCAATTGAGCAAATTCTAATAAACGCTAACAGCGTTGAAGACATCGCTCAAGCACACCAACTCGTTGCACCACAACATTGCATTAATTGGCAACAAATAGCCGTGGCAATTGCTAGTCATCAGCGTTTCTCGGTGATCTCAGGTGGACCCGGAACCGGTAAAACCACCACTGTTACCAAATTACTGGCGTTGTTAGTCGAGCTCCATGCCCAGCAAACTTCTAAAGCAGTACTTAAAGATGAGTGCAAAGGAGTGTGCAAAGAAGGAGCCAGTGACGCCGCCTTAAAAATTGAGCTGGTGGCGCCAACGGGTAAAGCCGCAGCACGTTTAACCGAATCTATTACCGATGCGTTAACCACCCTTGATGTTGCGCCACAAATCAAAAGTTTAATACCCAGTAAAGCCAGTACCATTCATCGCTTATTAGGGGTTATTCCCAAGCGACAAGAATTTAAACACAACAGCGATAATCCATTGCATCTTGATGTCTTGATTGTCGACGAAGCCTCGATGGTTGATATTAGTTTAATGGCTAAATTGCTTAGTGCAGTGCCAGAACATGCCAAGTTGATTTTACTTGGCGATAAAGATCAATTGGCGTCGGTAGAGGCAGGTGCAGTATTTGCCGATATTTGCCAAGGGCTTTCACAAGGCCCTAGTTATTCAGCGGCATTAACACAGTGGCTTACGACGATGTTTGGTTACGATGTCGCCCAACTTGCCCCACCACACAGTAGTGAATCTAGTGTTGTTAGCGATAGTTTGTGCTTACTACAAAAAAGTTATCGTTTTGGCGAACACTCGGGCATTGGTCAATTGGCCAAGGCAATTAATCAGGGTGATTTAAATCAACTGAAAAAAGTGTGGCAACATGGTTACTCCGACATTTGCTTGTACAGTGGAGCAGATCAAAGTCTTAGCCAGTTAACGCAATTGGTGGTTAATGGCTATCGGGCTTATTTAAAAGCAGCGGCGCAAGTTGAAAGCTTGGCCGATGTCGCGGGCGTATTACGGCTATTTAACAAGTTTCAGTTACTATCACCACTACGCCAAGGCAACACGGGCATTGATGCGTTAAATCTGCAAATTGAAAGCAAGTTGTCGCAACATCAGTTTATTGAGCTTAGTCAGGGTAGTTGGTATGTTGGCCGTCCGGTGATGGTGCAGCAAAATGACTATCAACAGCAATTGTTTAATGGCGATGTTGGCATTGTGTTACCTGATGTTATTAATCCCGACGTTATTAACTCTGAGAATAGTCAGTTGCGAGTTTACTTTAAAATGGCCGACGGCGAGATCAAATCATTTTTACCGAGCCGCTTACCAAAGGTTGATACCGTTTATGCAATGACGATTCATAAATCACAAGGATCTGAGTTTGACCATGTGGTTATGGTGCTGCCAAATACGTGGAGTCCTTTGTTAACCAAAGAGCTGGTTTATACTGGGGTTACCCGCGCTAAATCGGTGTTTGACCTGTTTTCACCGATTGCGGTGTTGAAAAAGTCGACCATCAGCCATACACAGCGCAGCAGTGGTTTGTCTACGCTTTTAAAAACGGTTTAACCGCCATGTGAGTATTGATATACTAATGCCAAGATTTTGAATTTAAATCAAAAATTAACTTAAGCAAACTCAAGTAAAATTAGTGGGAACAAAATGTCATTTTTAACTAAATTAAGATGCCTAATTACAGCTGGGCAGGGCGTTACTGGTTCAAATATCAGTGTTGAGGTACTAGACAACCCGATTGACATGTTTGCTAAGTGGTTTGAGCAAGCAAAAGATACTGGCATAGTGTTACCTGAATCGATGACTGTGGCAACGGCAACCAAGGATGGGCGACCGTCGGCACGGGTAGTATTACTCAAATCATTTGATCAAGACGGTTTCGTTTTTTTTACCAATTACAATAGTCGTAAAGGCGGTGAATTAGCGGACAACCCTCATGCCGCCATCGTATTTCATTGGAATATTCTGCAGCGCCAAGTGCGTATTGAAGGCGCGATTGAAAAAGTCAGCGAGCAAGAATCCTTGGCTTATTTTCATTCACGTCCGCGGGGTAGCCAACTTGGCGCTTGGGCTTCTCATCAAAGTCAGCCAATTGACAGCCGCGAAACACTCGCCGCGACAGTTAAAGAATTGGAACAAAAATATGCAGGGCAAGAAATCCCTTTACCGCCTTTTTGGGGTGGTTTTCGGGTAAAACCTAGCCATATAGAACTATGGCAAGGGCGCTCTGACCGCTTGCATGATCGTTATAGTTTTGATGCGACAGCTACGGGTTGGCAGCGGGAATTGTTAGCGCCATAAATTGGTGTCATTAACCAAGTTCAATTGACCAAGCAGGCAACTATAAATAACATAAAGGATGTCACTAGTGCTAAAACAAATGGAACATAAAATACCACCGCCGGTTTGGGGGCTGTTTTTTGCTGGACTGATGTATTTGGTGGCTCAGTGGTTGCCGTTAATAGCGTGGCAAACACAATTTCGTTATGTCACCTTAATTGTCTTAGCTGGGCTGGGTGTTGGGCTTGATCTTTATGCCGTAATCGGATTTTTTAAGGCTAAAACAACCATCAATCCATTAACCCCAAGCGCCTCAACGTTAATTACCTATGGGCTGTATAAATATACTCGTAATCCAATGTATTTAGGTATGTTATTAATATTGGCCGGCTGGAGCAGTTATTTGGGTGCGCTTTCAGCTGTATTGATGTTGCCGTTGTTCGTATTTGTAATTAACCAATTACAAATAAAACCAGAAGAACTTAAGTTACAGCAGTTATTTGGCCAGCAATATGATGATTATTGCTACAACGTGCGCCGCTGGTTATAGTTTGACATGAGTTTTTCGCAACAGCTTTTGATTGGACCTTTTAGAAATTATTTTAAATAACTTTTAACTATAGCGTTTTGACATGCTTTTGAGATAGTTTTTGGTTGTTTAATAAGCCCAGTGAACAAAAAACATTCGAGCGTTAATTTTTTATCAAACAGGGCTTTACAACAGCCTAAGAAGTCATTAATATGCGCTTCGACTTCAGTGGAGAGATGGCAGAGTGGTCGAATGCACCGGTCTTGAAAACCGGCATGGGTTTATAGCCCATCTAGGGTTCAAATCCCTATCTCTCCGCCACATTTAGAAAAGCCCGTTAATATTAAAATATTAACGGGCTTTTTGCTATCTGGAGTAAAAAGTTGGAGTTTATACATACCCTCTAAGTTAGGGTTCAAATCCACTCTTTATCTGGCACCGTTACTAATTAAAAATATTACCACTGTAGTTTATTTATACAGCCATAATGGGCGATCGCATATTTAGGAAACTTTTTTGGTATTATCGCGACAGAATAATTCCTGATAATCCCGATGACGATTTTTATTTCATTGAAACTAAACAGTTTAATTTTTCTTTACTGTGTATATCAGGCACAGCGTTCTCAATAAACCCGCTGGCAATTTCTCCACCGGGGTATTTTTTGATTTTTGTTATGAATGTTATTTTAAGTCATTGTGATAATGTGACTTTAGGTTTAAAGTCTGTTTAAAATAAATGTTTGGATTTCGGGATTATCGCGAATTCCGGATAATATACTGTTAAATGCCTATGGAA